>RCUH01000064.1_pt1 | contig 191583 bp, 145 predicted proteins | sample 2166191 | NCBI WGS metagenome assembly RCUH01 (sample SAMN09932848, study PRJNA488358) | compost metagenome | feature: garden; material: soil; isolation source: compost soil in an enriched community after 214 h of incubation | place: Germany: Experimental Botanical Garden Goettingen | collected...
GGTTGTAAAAAGGAACCAGCTATAGAACTGGAAGACTTTAACCTGGACAGCAAGGTTTCGACGTTTGTATCGGACAAAAACAAGTACAAAACTTATACTAATTATTATCAGATAAAATCTGAAGTAATCGGCGCGGACACTGTTTCAGATGGCGAATTTATAGGAAGCGAGCAGCCCATAAGAATTGACTATAAACAGCAAATGTTTTCCTACGAAGATGTTATTGCAAGATTCGGTGATTTTGAATTTAATGCCATCAATTTTGCTACAACAATAACCGGGCAACTAATGGTCTTCAACGGCGTTGCGGGAAAGATTTCTCTGGAAGAAACCCAAGACTTCGTGCAGCTATTGAATGACAAATATGGGAAGGCAGCTAAAACTAAGGGCGAGTTCATTAAACCATTTGATATTTATACCTGGCAATTAAAAGACAGGATCATTAAATACTGTGTGGTAAGTGAGGAGGAAAGCAACACCTTGAAAGTTATTGCTGACAAGGACCACCAGACCATAAAAGAGGGAAAGAAGGAAACCTATTTAAAAGCATATATATATATTATCAAGAAACATTATGCAGACCAGGTAATTGGTAAAATGAGTAGCGGCGACCTCCTGTATTGCGATTAGATAGAAGTACAAGCCTGCGATGACCAAGGAGTTTTGGAGATCTGAATGATCGCGCGCTGTAGGCCGATACATAATATATTAGGTCCTCTTCTCTATACAAATCACAAAACTTGTTGTGCCGGTAGTGATCTGGTTCCTTATCCCACCAATCAGCAGAAAACATCCGTTATGGTGATCAATGATTTTGTCACCAGACAAACCTTTAGGCAGTACCACATCAATCAGTTCACGACGGTCTATATCCAGTAATTTCTGGCTACCCTTCCAATCGTCTGAACCAAAAGCAGGCGTAAGAATCGCATAAGATCCCGAAGAACTAAACAAACATTCCTTCCCTCCTTTCTTTGCCCCCTTATTCAAGGTACCCAAAGAGAACAATTTTTCTTTAATCTTCCCATCGGCACCAAGTAAACACAAATCACTATAATCCATTCCATATTTCAGGTAACCACCATCCCGGTCACCAATACTAAAAATATAAGTCTGCTCATTTTTCCTTAGTGCATGTAACAAAGTAAAAGGCTTTTGGGAAGGCTTCTGCAATACATCTGCTCCATCACTTAACTCATACCTATTGTTCCAGTGGTTTAAAGAAAGCCAAACCGCCGAACGATCAGCAACATCAATCTTCAGCTCCGCAAAATACACCGGCAACAAACCACTATCCTTAAACAGAAAAGGAACGATATCTGAATCGGTACTACCTGCATAAACATAATTACTCAATTCCTTTTCGAACCCGGGATATTGGATAAGGGGAAGCGTATTGGAAATGGAAATTCTAATCGGCTCAGTTTTCTCCTCTTCGGTAAACAGATACAGTATATTCCCAGAAGTAGCGTATAATCCTACATGACCAGAAAACTGAAACAGCGTTGGAGGATCAAAAACTTCATAAGTAAAATCAGCGATCCGGACATTTTCGACACCAGAATTCGTATACCAGTCCAGGTAATAACAGCCTTCGTTATCATCCGAATAAAACGCAACCACCATCCCACTCTGCAGTAGCATCAATCGATGATATTGCACATCAGCATTCGCCGTAATGTTTATTTTTCGAATCAATTCCAGTTCCATACGCTATTGAATTAAATTGGTCACCACATCCTTAGCCGTCAAACCGCTGGCATTGCCCTCATTCCTATCGTATACCAAAGCATTAAAATTACTTCCAAAGATATTGGTAATTTTCACCCTCAAATCCGGTTTTCCCAATATATAATAATCAACATCCTCCATAAAATCGGCCTTACCAACAGGCGAAAGCGTAATGCTATTTCCTGTCACCTTTGTGATTTTACCAGTATTAGGCACCTGCAAAAGGATGTTTATCCAAGCGCTATCTGCAGGAAAAATATCTGGCTTTACTACTATCGAATGGTCCAAAAGATGATCGGGAATTAATCTGTTCATACGCTAGGTCCTTAATTTACTGGAAAAATGGTACATCGACATGCTCTCATCTAATTATTCCTTGCTTTTTTAAAATCTGTTGTTATCTCTTTAAAGTTTGCCAGGATGGGCTCCAGTTTGGTTTTATGCTCTGGAAGATGTAAATAGATGTCAAGAAACACCATTTGACCATTGTTGGCTTTTAAGACAAATCCGCCTTCTTTTAATTTATTAACAAGATGAATCAACTTCCCATTTCCAACGATTTCGATCTTACATTCAGACACAGGAATCATGGTATAATTCTTCTTGTTGATATAACCAGTCCAGCCATTATGAAATTGGGTCATTTCTTCTTCTTTCAGGTTATAAAGCACAGTCGCTGTCTTTTCAGCCGGCACAAGTTGGCTCATAAATTCGCTACCCTTCCCATTTTTCAAAAGCTCCCCCATTTGTTCAAACCACTTTAAAGCTTCGGTTTGTATGGTTTTGTCATTAGGGAGTGCTTTATTATACTTCCATCCCGCAATGTCATATGGAACGGCTGCAATAAAACTACCCTGCAATGAACCTTCATTTTTCCATATCTCTTTTTGCCTGTACTCCCTTGGAACATTCTTAGTTTCAGTGATGGTTACCAGAGGTGTTTTTCCCTCTGTAACGATTTTAATGCTTTGGGAACCACTATTCAGGATTGCACCATTGGCATAAAAACTCCTATCCCCTCTACCCTCATAGTACATCAAAGGAACATCATTAATTAAGATCTGACATCTTGCATCCCCTTCAGAGACTTTAACCGTATAGGTTAAATGGTCATTGTTACCAGTTGCTTTGTTTTGTTTTGTCTGACTCGTTTTTACACTTGTGGCTTGGCTATAAACGGTATTTTGTGCCATAATAAACAGTAATAAAATGTAGTAGAATCTGATCATTGCTTTTAAATTAGTCATCTTATTGGTTATCAAATTAAAATCTTCTGATGAAATAAATAATCATGCAGATCAGTGGGATGAGGATCGTGATCAATCCACAGATCAGCATGATCGGCCCTAAGCCCATTCCATCCTGCGGATCGCCTGTCCTTCTGGTCGCCATGTACCAGAACCAAAGTGCAATCAAAACATTTATCGCAATTCCGATGAGGTAAATACTGATGTCCTTTCCCCCCTTAAGGGATGACCAGATCAACAGGCTGTATACTGAACTCAATCCAATGGCGAGTCCGAGTATGATTTTGGTTAGTTCAGACATATATTCAATTTGTTTACTAAAATTATGCCATTATCGACATGGTAATTCGTTGATCTTAAACTGCTAATAGTAGAACATTCTACTTAAACTGCCCTGCTAAATGAACTTGTATCTCCAAGCAGATCTGTAAGTATAGTCCCAAAAAACAGAACCATACCCTTAGTCCAGTTTGAAATAAAATCGGACGGCAGTTAGTTGAATATGGTGAGATACCAGGAAATGCTTCCGAGAGTATAACCATCTTATCCGAGCATTCTATGTCTGTGAAAGATCTGGTTCTGATCAAATAAATAACGGTACGTCGCCAACCGACGCGTCCGTTCTGCGCCCATATTTTTCGCAAAATTGATCATCTTAGGATTGAAATCTCCAATCCACTGCATTTCATAATGGCTATACCGGGTTTGAGACTTAAGGACGGATAGCGCACTGACCACCATAAACGCATCTATCCCCTTGGCCTGATATTCCGGGATCACCCCAAACAAAATCCCCACCAGCTTTGGACTTGGCCGAAATTTCTTCAACCATAAAAATCTCAATATATGCAGCAGGCTGAATTTCCCTTTCAATGATCTAAAATGGTAATTGAGATCAGGAAGGTTTAACCAACAGGCAATAGGCTGATCATGATGGTAAGCAAACCAGATGGCTTTTTCATCGATAACCGCCTTCATTTCGCTAAACAATTTTATGGCTTCATTTTCTTCCATGGTCTTTCCCTCTCCATGGGTCTCCCAGGACTTATTGTAAATGCTGGTAAAATCCAGCGCAAACTGTTTCAACCTGCGCTTGCAAAACGGGATCACCCGGTACCCATCATAAGATTCAATCTTATCTTTGATCCTATAAAACTTCTCAGGAAGTGTCTGCGCCAGGTTCATGCTATAACAATCCTGATAAAAATATACTTTAAAGCCATACTGCTCAAACAAATTCCGATAGTAAGGTGGATGATAGTTCATCCCGTACAATGGCGCATCAAAACCCTCCATCAATAAACCCCACCAATTTACCCGTTCTCCAAAATTAATTGGCCCGTCCATTGCCTGCATTCCTTCTCGTTGCAACCAGCGCTTGCATTCATCGAACATAAAGTTTGCCGCATGGGTATTGTCAATGCACTCGAAAAAACCGATCCCTCCTGTGGGTTGATCCTGCTCATAGTTGTGATTGATAAAAGCTGCAATTCTGCCTATTACAGTTTTATTTTCATCAAAAAGCAACCAGCGCGAACATTTACCATGCTGAAAGAATTTGTTTTTCTTTTCGTCAAAAACAGCTGCTATGTCCTTATTCAAAGGTTGAATGTACTGCGGATTTGAACTGTGAATCCGATTTGGCAGATCCAGGAACAAAGACGCATCCGCCCTGCCGCTGACCTCATGCAGATGCATTCTCCCTATCATATTCTTGTCCATAAAAATAAGTTTGAAACAAAAATATGGGCAATACATAGCCTGAAAGTTCCAGGTTATAGAGTCGAACCCTTTTTGTTGGTGAATTTTTAACTACTAAAAATCAACCAATTAACCGAAATACAATATTCGAACTTATAAAGTCGAATGCTTTTTTCTAAACTCGGAAGGAGTTTGATGGGTTACTTTTTTGAAAATCGTATTAAAAGAGGTTTTGGAATTGAAACCAGCTTCATAGGCAATGCCAACCAAAGAGAACTTGTTCTCGTTCTCATCCAATAAGAGTGCTTTGGCGCGTTCCACCCTATATTTATTCACAAACTGAAAGAAGTTTTCGTTAAAACCGTTGTTAATGAGGTAAGAAAGCTGATGTGGATTCATGCTCATTTGATTTGCGAGTTTAATCAGGTTCAATTCCCCGTCCAGGTATGGCCTTTCAGTTTCCATAAGGAAAAGCAACCGCTGTTTAAAAACTTCAAATTCGGCATCCGTTAACAGTTTTTTCTTTTCCCCAGGCATTTCTTCTTCCAATTCAACTGCTAAAAGCTCTTTTCTTTGTTGTTCATCCAGCGGATAGATTTCTTTCTGTCTCAAGGTATAATAAGTGGTGATGTATACAATGAACAGAAACAACAGATCCATCAGAAAATTATCCTGAGTTTTTTGGATGAAGATATTATACAGTTCGTAGCCTACCGTAATCGTAATGGTGATCAACAGCAAGAAGGTCAGTTTAATCAGCCATTGCAGGTTGATTTCTGTATTGGAGGATATGGTTTCAATTCTTTTCTGGTGCTTGCGTATTTTATAATAGATAAAGCTCAGGTACAGTAAATTCTGAGAAATATTGATAAACAAGGCCAATTTACGGCAAACCTCATTTTCCCAGAAAAACAGGAGCAAGACCAGATAAACAACTGGAATAACACAACAGCACAAATCGATTTTTTTAAACTTACGATTCGGGTTTATAAAAAGCACGACACTTGCGTACAACAATATCGGTGTGAAGATTTGTAGAAAATAAACAAATTTGGCGGCGTGCTCAGTTACTGGTAACATGCATATCGCGAGTATGTCTAAAATCCAATAGGTAGACCAGAAGAATAGAAACAGGCCGAAAAACAGATTGGCTTTTTTGTTGACGTTCATTGGGTTCACCAAAACGATGAATGATTGCAGGATCAGGCTACCATATAACAACACCAGAATCAATTTTTGCAGATTTTCCATATTTGTATACCGGCTTATCCGGAATTAAGGTATTCGAAACAGGCATATCAAATCAGTGTGAGTGATCACATCGGATCCCAATGGAGTCTCACAGGATGTAGTAATTATCACCGATTACTTCCCTATGCAGAACTTACTAAAAATGTTCTCTAACAAATCATCCGTAGTAACCTGGCCTGTGATCTCGCCCAGATAATGAAGCGCTTGCTTAATATCCATTGCTAGGAAGTCAGAAGTCACTGGATTAACCAACCCTTCGGCAACACTATTTAAAGCCGTCCTGGTCCTTTGTAGCGCTTCTACATGTCTAATGTTGGTAACCATGGTATGGCTGTCCGACAGTTTATCTCCTACTGCTGTATCGTATAATAACTGCTTCAGCTCCTCAATATGTTGTTGTTCCTTTGCAGAAATAGCAATAAAGCTAATATCAGCAGGTAATTTAAGTTCTTTCAATCTGTCACTGTAGGAAAGATCCATTTTATTGGCAACAGCCAAAAATGCAATCCCCGGTTTGTGCAAACGTAAAATATCTTCTTTAATTTCTTCAGCGGTAAGATTTACCACATCAAACAAATAGACCAACACTGCCGACTGATTAATTTTCTGCATGGTTTTCTCCACACCTATCGCTTCAATCGTATCTGTAGCTTCACGAATACCTGCAGTATCAATTAGCCTGAAGTTGATACCATTGATATTTAGCACCTCCTCGATCGTATCTCTGGTTGTACCTGCAATTTCACTCACAATAGCACGATCTTCATTCAGTAAAGCATTCAACAAAGTCGACTTACCTGCGTTTGGCCTGCCAGCAATTACCGTGTTGATACCCATCTTGATCACGTTACCCAATTCAAAAGAGCGGATCAGCTTATTCAATACAACAGTGATCTTCTCAATCAATGCCTGTAACTGATCTCTATTGGCAAACTCTACATCCTCCTCAGCAAAATCAAGTTCTAGCTCAATCATCGAAGCGAAATGAATCAGTTGTTCGCGCAAGACATTCAATTCCGTACTAAAACCACCCCTTAACTGGTTCATAGCTACACTATGCGCCGCTGCAGAATCCGAAGAAATCAAATCAGCCACAGCCTCAGCCTGAGAAAGATCCAGACCACCATTTAAAAACGCCCTTAAAGTAAACTCTCCGGGCTTTGCCGCAGAAGCTCCTTTTCTAATCAGCAAACTAATAATCTGTTGAATGATATAATTAGAACCATGACACGAAATCTCCACCACATTCTCTTTAGTATAAGATTTTGGTGCTACAAATAAGCTGACAAGCACCTCATCTATAACCACATTTCCATCTTTAATTAAACCAAAATGTATGGTATGTGAGTCCTGTGAAAGCAAATCTTTACCGCTAAAAACAGAGTTGGTAATGGCAATAGCATCTTTACCGGAAAGGCGGATTACACCTATAGCACCGATTCCAGGTGGGGTTGATAAGGCAACTATAGTTTCATTCGTAATCATGGGCAATCTTTATTAAGTTTGATTTCTGGCACAAAATTAGCCAAACATTCCATACCTTTTAGACTTTACCACTACAAAAACAAACAATATTGCGAATGAAAGACATGCCACTCACCGTTAGACGGTCTATTGAATTACTGGGAATCGCATTGCTCGGCGCCCTCCTTGTTATTGGTAATGACATCATTATGCCTGTAATCATGGCCTTCTTTATTACCATAGTGCTACTCCCAGTCTACCGTTTTTTAATAAGAAAAAAATTCCCAGAGATCGCGGCAATCATATTGCCCATCCTATTATTAGCTATTTTATTAGGGCTCATTGTTTGGTTTTTTTCCGCCCAGATAGGAATTTTAGTGAACGACTTCCCTGATATTAAGAAAAATGTGAGCTCGCACCTGAATTCAATAAGTGCCTGGATCAACAGCATCAGTGATTTCTCTACCAAAGAGCAAGTAAAATTTATAAACGATAAAAGTAACGATCTGCTGGGAATGGCCGGAAAAGCTGCCAGTGGAGCCGCTGTAACGCTAAGCTCGGTATTTGTATTTATGGGTCTATTGCCAATTTACATCTATTTGATGCTTTTCTATAAGGATATCCTATTGCGCTTCGTTTTTATGTGGTTTAAAACAGATCACCATCCTAGAGTGAAAGAGGCCATTTTTGAAACAGAGGCCATCATTAAGAATTACCTGGTAGGATTACTGATTCAAGTGAGCTACATGACGATTTTATTAGGAGGTATATTGTTATTGATTGGTATAAAACATGCGCTACTGATAGGTGTGATTTTCGCCATATTAAACCTGATCCCTTACGTTGGCGCATTAATTGGAAACATTATTGGGGTAATGCTTACGCTAACCTCATCGACAGAACTTTGGCCAGTGATTACCGTTTTAGGTGTTATAGCGGCAGTTCAGTTCCTGGACAATAATATATTGATGCCAAGGATAGTTGGCTCTAAAGTAAAGATCAACGCGCTGTTTGCCATTCTCGGAGTAATTATAGGTGGCAGTATTGCTGGGGTATCTGGAATGTTCCTGGCGCTGCCTATTATTGCAGTACTAAAAGTTATTTTTGATAGAACGGATACTTTTAGACAATGGGGAGTATTATTGGGTGATGAAAGGCCTGAAAAAAGCCCTTTGACATTTGCGTCCTTTAGGAAAAGGAGCGCGGTAACTGTAAAGGCAGGTACATCAAAAACAAAAGAGAAGGATTAATCCTTCTCTTTTGTTTTTTGTAGTGCGAGATCCTGAGACAAACTCAGGATTACATACCTTACATTCTTTCAGGAACCGCGATTCCTAAAATACGCATCCCTCTTTTCAATACTTCTGCCGTTACAAAACTCAAGTTCAAACGGTGCTTTTTAACAGCCTCGTTTTCCTCCTTAATAATCGGCGGAGTCTCATGATAAAACTTATTAAACATCTTAGCCACTTCGTATAAGTAATTGGCTAAAACTGCCGGACTATGTGTTTTCGCTGCCGACTGAATCTCATTTGGATACTTAGCCAACAACATAATCATTTCTTTCTCTGTAGCGGTAATCTCTGCATCAGCAACACCTGCATGCGCAAAATCATAACCTGCTTTGAGCAATAACGATTTAATCCTTGCATGTGTATATTGAATAAATGGACCAGTATTTCCCTGGAAATCGATAGACTCTGCAGGATCAAATAACAATCTTTTCTTAGGCTCTACTTTCAACAAGAAGTACTTTAATGCGCCCATACCAATATTATAGTACAAACGCTCTTTCTCTTCCTCGTCGAAATCATTTACCTTACCTAAAGCTTCTGTTTTTGCCTTAGCGGTATCGATCATCTCTGCAACCAGGTCATCCGCATCTACAACAGTCCCTTCACGAGATTTCATTTTTCCACTCGGCAAATCCACCATACCATAAGATAAATGGTGCAGACCAGTAGCCCAGCTTTTACCCAGCTTCTCTAAAATCAAGAAAAGCACTTTAAAGTGATAGTCCTGCTCGTTACCCACCACGTAGATCGACTCATCCATTTTAAAATCGTCGTACTTCATTTGGGCAGTACCCAAATCCTGAGTAATATATACTGATGTACCATCGGCACGTAAAACCAATTTCTGATCTAAACCATCAGCAGTTAAGTCAATCCATACCGAACCATCAGGCTTTTTAAAGAATACGCCTTTCTCCAAGCCTTCATCAACAGTGCCTTTACCCAACAAATAGGTATTACTTTCGTAATAGTACTTGTCAAAATCAACACCCAGGTTTTTATAAGAAACGGCAAAACCATCATATACCCAACCGTTCATGGTCTTCCAAAGCTCAATCACTTCCGGAACACCAGCTTCCCAATCTTGAAGCATTTTCTGTGCTTCTTTAATTAAAGGTGCATTTTTCTTGGCTTCTTCCTCAGTCTGACCTTCCAGCTTTAAGGCTTCAATTTCTTTCTTATACTCCTTGTCGAAAATTACGTAGTACTTACCTACAAGGTGATCACCTTTCATCAACGAGCTTTCTGGCGTTTCGCCATTACCCCATTTCTGCCAGGCCAACATTGATTTACAGATGTGAATACCTCTGTCGTTTACCAGATTCACTTTTATTACGTCATAGCCACTCGCTTTAAGCAATTCCGCTACCGAATAACCCAATAAGTTATTTCTTACGTGGCCCAAATGCAGGGGCTTATTGGTGTTCGGTGATGAATACTCCACCATTACCTTTTTGCCATTCGGACTAAACACACCAAATGATGGATTTAACAGATCTGTATTGAACAGATTTACCCAATAAGCATCGGCAATACTCAAGTTCAAAAAGCCTTTAACTACGTTAAAAGCCGTAACTTCTTCAATGTTTGCTACTAAATATTCGCCCAGATCGGTAGCCGTAGCCTCTGGTGATTTCTTTGAGAAACGTACTACAGGAAATACCACGATAGTGATCTGTCCTTCAAATTCAGCCCTTGTATCCTGTAAATTAACCTGATTTTCAGGCAAATCCTGCTGATATAACTCTTTTACTGCTACTACAGTTGCAGCGATAATCTTATGTTCGATGTTCATATGCTAATAATCCCCAAATCTACTATTCGTTTCTGAAAGCGTTGGTCGCTTTAATTAAAATTTCAAAGGCATGCTCTGCCATTTGGTTTTCCCGGTCTAAAGTTGGGTTCACTTCTACGATTTCAAAGCAGCAAACTTTCTGGTTTGTAATCAAGCCCGACATTAGTTTGCCGGCTTCTCTTTCCGTCAAGCCTTGCGCTACTGGTGTACCTGTACCTCTGGAAGCTGTGGGATCCAGTGAATCCACGTCAAAAGAGACATAAATCAAGTCGCAATGATCTAGATATTTAAGCGTCTCGATTACGGTCCGCTCTACTCCTCTTTTTCTCAATTCGGCAGTAGTAAATATTTGTACTTTATGTTTTTTAAGTAATGCTGCTTCCGGCCGTTCCATATCCCTTGCCGAAATCAGAACCAGATCGCGATAACTGATCTTTGGCGCAATCTTGCCTACGTTTTTAAGCTGATACCAATAGTTAATTGTTTCCTGATCCAGCTTGTTCACTTTCGCCTCCAAATTGTCTTCATCGAGCGCCATCGCAAGCGGCATTCCGTGCATGTTTCCCGAGGGAGTTGTGTAAGGTGAATGTAAATCTGCATGTGCATCGATCCAAACTACACCTAATTTAGACTTAGGATACATCGCTTTTATACCAGCAATTGTACCAGCCGCAGTACTGTGATCGCCAGCCAACACGATAGGAAATTCGCCTTTTGCTAAGGTCGAACTCACTTCGTCACTCACCCGCTCCACCATCGTCAATATTCCTGAAATCCGCTTTGCAAAGGGGCTACCGGTACTTTCAAGCAACAAATGGTTCTCCGTAGGTACCTCTACAGATTTATGTTTTTTGAAAAAACGGCTCCCAAAATCAAGCGCTGCAATCTTAATTGCATCCACCCCTAAACTCGCTCCACGTGTGCCTGCGCCGATCTCAGATTTTACTTCAATAATTTTTAAAGTCTTAGTCATAAAAAAAATACGGGTGTATTTTATAAAGTGTTTATCTTTGAGCCCAAAATTAACTTATTTTAATTTGCCAAACCTTATAAATAATAGTTCAAAAATAAAAAAATGCAGAGTTACTCCGAATTTCTTGATCTAAGTGTTGGTTTCCCTCAGGAAGGTTACAGCGTAATAGACGACGAATTATATTTTCAAGACCTCAATCTGATGGAGATGATTGAAACCTATGGCACACCATTGCGTTTCACTTACCTTCCTATGATCAGTAAGAAAATTCAGCAGGCCAAGTTGTTGTTCCAGACAGCAATCATCAAGAACAACTACCGTGGCGATTACAAGTACTGCTATTGTACGAAGAGTTCCCACTTCAGACATATTGTTGAAGAGGCCCTTAAAAATGGTATCCACCTGGAAACATCTTCAGCATTTGATATGCCGATGATTGAGGCCCTGGAGAAAAAAGGTGCCCTAACCAAGGATATTACCGTGATTTGTAATGGTTTTAAAACTTATCAGTACAAACAATATATCATTGATATGTTGCATGATGGCTATAAAAACATCATTCCGGTTTTGGACAACAAAGAGGAGTTTAACCTTTTTGATGATGAGGTAGAAATGGACACACCTTGTAATCTGGGTATCCGTATCGCAGCAGAGGAACAACCAGATTCACAATTCTATACTTCCCGTTTAGGTGTCCGTATGGAAGATGTAATCGACTTTTATAACAATAAAATCTCTGCAAATCCTAATTTCAGGGTTAAACTACTGCATTTCTTCATCAACTCGGGTATTACAGATTCTCCGTACTACTGGAATGAGCTAGAGAAATATGTAACCTTGTATTGCAAATTTAAAAAGATCAATCCTGAATTGGATACTTTGGATATCGGTGGTGGTATGCCATTTAAAGATTCATTGGTATTTGATTTCGATTACGAATACATGGTAAACGAAATTGTAAAAAGGATTAAAGAAATCTGTGCTGAGCATGATGTTGTAGAACCGGATATCATTACTGAATTTGGTAAATACACTGTTGCTGAGGCTTCTGGTATCTTATACAAAGTATTGGGTCGTAAACAACAGAACGACAGAGAGAAATGGTTGATGCTTGATGGATCATTTATTACCAATCTGCCAGATGTTTGGGCATTGAACCAAAAATACATCCTTCTTCCGATCAACAACTGGGACGCAGAGTACGAAAGGGTAAACCTTGGTGGTATTACTTGCGACGGACAGGATTACTACAATCAGGAAGCGCATATGAACAGTGTGTTTATGCCTAAAACCCGTAAAGTTCAATATTTAGGTTTCTTCAACACTGGAGCTTATCAAGAGGTATTGAGTGGTTACGGTGGTATACACCATTGCTTGCTACCTAGTCCTAAACATGTGATCATACGTCGTAATCGCGATGAGACATTCAACTTTGAGGTGTTTGGTGAAGAGCAGAACAGTAAACAAGTATTGAAGATCCTGGGTTATACCTAGGATTAGCTACCTTATAAAATTACAGCCCCGATCGTCTAGCCACTTTCGGGGCTGCTTTTTTAACCGCCGGCACATTATGCGAGGCGATTATCTTTCGGGGTTGACATAAAAGTTTGTGCCCCAATGCATTTGTACTGCGATGATTTATCCCATTTGAATTGTTTTTTGTATTAAATCCAATGGTGAACAGTAAAATGATAAATATGTTTTATTTTTTTTAAGCATATTCAAACAACTGTTCTCGCTATATTAGAATGTTATCTTTGTATTGAATTAACTAGCTTTACCGTTATATAGAAATCGTTCAAGAACATTAACCTTTTATAGATGGAAGAAAAACCTTCTTTTTGGCAAAGAATAGGAATACAGGATTGGTTTTTAAGCAGCAATGAATCTGCACCAACCGCTAAATCACAACCACTTACACCAGATACAGTTTATAAATATATCATAGATAAATTTAAGGAATCTATTGCTGAGCTTTCATTTGCGGAGCGTATCGTTTTCTACCATGAGTTTATCATTTGCCTGAATACCGATGACTACCGTACATTTATGGACAATAAAAACGGCTTATTCGGTCTGATTGCCCAGGAATCTGTAAAAAAATTCTACGAAATATTGAGCGACTATGCTGCTACTGGCAAGAGCGTAGAACCATCAAGCAACAAATGGGTTTTTCGCTTTGTCTCCCATCCTGATTACAAATCCGGCGATAAGGGTTTTATTGGTAAATTAATGCCGGATGGCGCTCAAAAACAGGAGAACCTAAGGGTTACTTTTATACCGCGACAAACCGGAATGGCACAAACATTTGACATCAGCAACGATGTCCTGAAGGATTTCATCTTCTATAGCGAGGGATACTATGAGATCCCTTATCTGGCTAATTTGAAGTTTAAGGCGAAAAATGAAGTGGTTGAGGAAAATGTATTATTGGCAAGATTTGAAACCACACTGCCAGATAAAGCTTACTCGGGGCAAAAGCTGGAATACCTGATGAAGAGTAACGACATCACGATTTCTGGCAATGAGGAAACAAGAACGGATGCGAATGTATTTAAAATCCCGTCTGAATGGGTAAACTCACCGCATCTTCAAATTCGCTATCGTAAGACAGAGGAGAAATTCTTCCTGGCTTCTTTCGGAGAGAAAACAATCCTGAACGAAAATCTGGTAGAAAGAAGTACCCCAGAGGATCCAAAATGGACTGAACTGCCGGTAAATTCAAGAATCATATTGAACGGAATTATTGGTGTTAATATATTTAAAGCCTAACCTATGTCGCAAATCCTATCTGTAGCGTTATTGCTTATCTGTGTGATCTTACTGATCGCTCACTTTGTGGCTATTAAAAATTCGACCAGCAAGAATGGATAGAAATTATTTTGGAATAACAGATACTGGAAAAATACGTAGCAATAATGAAGATACCTTTATCGCTAAAAAGATAGCAGGAACAGATTTTGTGCTTGCCTGCGTAATAGACGGGGTTGGTGGGTATACAGGCGGTGAAGTTGCTGCAGCCATTGCAAGAGATACGATATTAAAGCTGATTGACAACCCTACTGGCGACTTGTCGTTATTAATGCGGACTGCAATTACCGAAGCGAATGACCAGATCATTGCATCAAAGCAGCAGAACAAGGAGCATGAAGATATGGCCTGCGTACTTACAATGGCACTAGCAGACCTTAAAAACAACCAATTCCACTATGCGCATGTTGGTGATACGCGCTTGTATTTGCTTCGCGACAGCTCTTTAATCAAAATATCTAAAGATCAATCGTTTGTAGGTTTTATGGAAGATTCGGGCCGCTTAACCGAAGAACAGGCCATGCAACATCCAAAACGCAATGAAATCAATAAAGCATTAGGCTTTCCTGGAAACATTAACCTGCAGGAAGATTACATAGAAACAGGGAACTCTCCATTTTTACCCGGTGACCTGATCCTGCTTTGTAGCGACGGCTTATCGGATATGGTGAATAAACAAAGTATCACCGAGCTGCTCTTAAAAGAAACTGAGCTAGAAGTAAAAGGCGTCGAGCTGATTGATGCGGCCAACAATAACGGTGGTAAGGACAATATTACGGTCGTGCTGGTTAAAAATGATAAAGCATCATTTGTGCATGAAGTCACCAAACCTGTAGCGCTTCCTAAAAAAAAGAAAGTAATACCAACCGTTCCAGAGACAATAATTCGGGAAGAACAAATCACAGCGCAGGAAAGTAAAGTTGCAAAGCTTAAGCAAGCAGGCTCAAAGAAAATGAGTGGCAAGACCGTTCTACTTATTTTTATCGCTTTTGTGGCGCTGGCAGCCATAGCTTATCTTTTCTTCAAGCAATCATCTGGAGATATGGGCAACCAACCTTCTCCAACTGTAGATTCTACAGCTTATGCAAAAAATGCACAAGCCATAAAATTGCAGGATACCTTAAACAAATTGACAGGAAATATTTTGATCCTGGATACTTCTGTTTTTAAATCGCCCATACTGATTACCGAACCGATCAAAATAAACAGGGATAGCTTGTATTTAAAAGCGACTGGCAACATCACTATAAAAAGTGACTCTGGATATAAGGGACAGCCTTTTTTAATTGCGCCTGGCAATAAAAGCACTTTACTGGAGAACTTTACTTTAGAGAATTTTGATGATGTGAGCGAGCTGCAACGAAAAGGCATATTGCTAAAAAATGTACAATTCATCAGGACAGAGGCTCCGGTGGCATTAAAACCAATTAAATAGCTATATGAACAAACAATCAATTACCATCCCCAATAGAAAGGTTGAGCGTATTTTCTTACTGCTCATTACCCTGGTATTGGGTGCTTTGTTTGTTACGCTATACTTTGCTCAGCAGCAAAACTTCGAGGATGTACATAAGCGACTGGCTGATGGTACAATGGTCAACATTAATGACGCTGAGCCCGGAAAACAAATTAAAAACCTGCTGAATAAGGGTTATTATTTTGAAGATAAAAGGGATATCGACCTGATTCAAGATGTGGTTACTGACGGTATTCCCTTGTATAAGGGCGAAATTGACAACATTGGCGAGCTAAATAAACGTAAGTTTTTTGTCCCTGCCGACATTGCCTTTGCCGAAGGTGGAAAGAACTTTAAAGAACGGGTGATTGCTTCGCGCCTATTGTTGGGTTTTACCGGAACAGATTCTTTAAAATATAAAGAGGAACAAAAGCGACCGCAACAATTACCTGCCCAAAAGGATTTTGCTAAAGGCAGCTACGGGATCAGCGGAAAGATTATTGATACTGCAGGAAAGGCCGTATCTGGCGTATTGGTAAGGTTGCAAATGATCTTACCACAAGACACCGCATATACCGAAGTAGAAGTGGTTAATGATTTTATTGCCTATCTACGAACTGATGTAAATGGCACTTTTAACTTCCAACATCTACCTGATAATAAAGCCTATGGCGTACTTCCCTTAAAGCCAGGCTTTCAGTTCGGAAGATCTCAAGGATTAGAAGAATTGGACAAAGATGCGACCTTAAACTTCCGACAATCGCCGCATAGCATCAAGCTATTTTCGACCAGAGACTTTAAAATTCTTAAGAAAGAAAAATCGCTGATTGTACGGACACCAGAGGTTTATAACCAATGGTATTGGATCATTGCTGTTTCTTTTTTTGCAGGCTTCTTTTTCCTGCATTTCTTAATGACTGCTAAATATCCACAAGCTGATCAATTGATTCTACCCATCATCATGCTGATGACGGGCATCTCCTTCCTTACCCTGTTAAGTCTGCAGGACCCCTTAAGGGATCGTTTCCTTGCCAGAGACAGCCTTATTTTTTATGGCTTAGGAATTTTGAGTATTTGCATCATGCTCGCTATTCCGATGCGCAAATTCAATGTAGATTCGCGCTGGTACAGGATGTTGCTGGTAAAAAATGTGTTTAGCAAGGCTAAAGGCTGGCAATGGGCGATAATGGCGCTATGCCTTCTAGGCTTGACCATTGTTTTCGGCTCCGGACCAGAAGGCAGCGGCGTGAAAGTAAACTTGTTTGGTGTGCAGCCCAGTGAGATCGTGAAATATTCAATTATCTTGTTTCTGGCTGGCTTTTTTGCCTCCAACGAACGCTTTATCACCGAATATAGTAGCTGGCGTAAGCGTTGGTTCTTTTTCTCCTTTGCTTTAATCGCTATGGTGATTGCCATATTGATGTATTTGCTACTAGGCGATTTGGGACCAGCAATGGTGGTTTGTTTTACTTTTATCATCCTGTTCTCCTTCTCAAGAGGCGATTTTATGATGATGCTTACTGCTATCATCATTTATGTATTTAGCGCCTGGTTCTTGAATGTTTGGATCGCCACGCTGGTAACTGCCTTATCGGTAGCCTTGATTATGGTGATCAATAAAAAGACCAGCGAATCGGCCATGATGATTGTGATGGTAATGGCTGCGTTTTTATTGATCGACCAGGTGCCTTATCTTGGTAAGCTAATTCCAGGTCCTGTAAACAGACTTACTGAACGTAAATCAATTTGGCAAGATCCCTGGAACAATGAGGTTTATGGCGGAGATCAGGTGGCTAATGGTATCTGGGCAATGGCCAGTGGTGGTATGAGTGGTCAGGGTGTTGGTCAGGCTTTTGCGAAAACCATTCCCGAAGCACATACCGATATGATTTTACCAGCCATAGGTGAAGAGTTTGGTGGCGCCGGCATTATAGGCATATTTATATTGTTCCTGATATTTTTACATCGATCCATTCTGATTGGTCGACAAACGGGGATGCCTTTCCTATTCTATTTAAGTGCAGGTGTAGGCATCAGTTTGTTTATACAGTTTTTATTGATTGCTGGGGGCTCAACTGGTGCGTTACCACTATCTGGTGTTGCATTGCCATTTATCAGCTATGGCGGTTCATCATTAGTCGCCAATATGTTGGCAGCAGGATTTTTACTCGCGGTATCTATGGTTAAAGGCACAGAAGTGCAAATGGCCTATATCACCAAGCAACAAGATAAGAACCTTGTTCCGGCCTTACTTGCAGCCACTGTAGCTATAGTATTACTTGGTATAACTGTATCTAACTACATTGTTGACAATAAAAAATGGGTAGTTCAACCTGCATTGGTGGCCGACAAAAGTGGCGCCCGTATGTTTAGCTATAATCCACGTATTGCGATATTGATGAACAAGCTAGCCGCAGGTGACTTATACGACAGAAACGGGCGTATTTTGGCAACAAGCAAACCCGAACATATCAGAAAACAACAAAGAGTGCTTCATGCAGCAGGTGTTAGTTATGATCTGGATTCGGCCGAGCATAAGCGTGTTGATCGCTATTACCCTTTTGAAGAACAACTCTTCTTTTGGGTTGGGGACAACAATACGGGGGTATTTAATGGTAGCACCAATGGTTACTTTGCAGAATATGAGCATGCCGCGGAACTAAGGGGTTTTAAAACGCCAACAGTCTCCTTTAATACCCATGCGAATAAGTATCATGAAGACCGTTTCTTACCTAGAGGGGTAAAGGAAATGACGGTAAGCAAAAGGGATTATGGAGCTCTTGCACCACTTTTACTATCAGGCATTAATAGTACTGAAGTAGAGTTATTTAAAAAACGGAATAGAGATGTAAAACTGACCATTGATGCTAGCTTGCAAACCAGCATTCAAAATACCATGGCTCAGGATACAGCTATTCAAAAAAGTAGAGTATCGGTAGTGATTATGGAAGATGCAACTGGTGACGTATTGGCTTCGGCAGTGTACCCGCTTCCTCCTATTAAAAACTGGGATTTACTGAACATGCCCATCACCGAGCAAAATAAATTGGCTGGTTGGTATACTACTGCAGATTTAGGTTTTACTACAGCCACTCCTCCGGGATCAACGGCTAAAGTAGTGACGGCAATGGCAGCATTTAACAAATTAGGCCCTGATGCCGCTAAAAAAGTGTATACGGTAAGTATGGCTGAGCGTATCAGGACTAAAGGGATTGAACCTGATGAAACTGGTCGTATTAATCTAGAAAGCGCATTGGTAAAATCGAACAATGTCTATTTCATTAAAATTGCTAATGAGGAGCATCTTCAAAATGAAATGGCAACTTTATACTTGCAAACAGGTATGTTTTTAAGGGGAGTTGGTGGTTATTATTATGATAGAAATCCGAATAATGCTAAGCAGGAAGAGAAATGGAGAGCATTATGGGAGAAGACGGAATTTAATACCAAGCCTAAATATGATCCTGCGCGTATTCGTAGGACAAGAGCCAAAGGAATATCGGGAATGGCCTGGGGACAGGGCGAACTGATTGCCACTCCTGCTTCGATGGCCCGGTTAATATCTGGCGTAGCCAATAAAGGTAAAATGATTGCCAACCGATACGTACTAAAAATCAGCGATTCAGTTACAGCTATTAATCCTGTTATAAAAATTGCCAATGATCCACAATATGCAGAGCTGATCTCTGGTTATATGCTTAAGCAAAGTGAAAACAAAACTTACACACTTGGCCTAAAGGTTGCTGGAAAGACAGGAACGCCGGAAAGAATCTGGAAAGATGAAAAGATCAACGATGGCTGGTATACCTTCTTTGCACCAAGAGCAAATGGAAAAGGTAATGTGGTTGTTTGTATCCGGATAGAATCGACACGCGGATCCAGTAAGGCAGTAAAGCTAGCGGGGCAGCACGTGATCCCAGCCCTATTGAAACTAGGGTATTTGAGTAAGGAAAAGAAAGAAGAAAATACTTTAAAGTAGATATTATATGTTTAATCTATTTAACAAACGTAATCCAGAGCCACTACAGGACGTAAAGGCCATTAGGGAGCAATTGCTAACGGCTATAAAACAGGAATTGCAAAAGCTTGAAGGTGGCGAAGGCAAACATATTAAGGGCTTAGCATTGCTGATTGCTTGTTTACCGGCAGAAAAATTTATGTATGAATCAGCTGTGTTTGCAGAAGATGAAGGTAGGTTTAAGAATGAGATCCAGCGCATAGTGGATGATTTCGCTATTGATCTGCCACAAAACTGGACCATGCAAATCAACTTTGTGGAGGAGCTGCCTGCTGATGCTATAAAGTTGAGCGGCATCAATGCTTCTCTTTACATCAGAACTCCCGAGCACGTAGTGGTTACCAAATCAAAAACTGCATACATTCGTACTTTGAATGGCGAATCAGAGAAAATGCTTTATAAGATTGGTCCGGAAAACGGTAAAATCAATATCGGCAGAGAGCATAAGGTGCAGGTGAGCGATGGCTTTTTCCGCATCAATCACATTGCTTTTCCGGATGCGAGTGCAAATGAAGCTAATAAATTCATTAGCAGGCAGCATGCACATATTGAATGGGACAGCAATACTGGTTCTTTTCTTTTATTCGCAGATGAAGGTGGCATACCGCCAAGAAACAAGGTAAAGATCAGATCAGTGGGCGACCATAACCCTGTGAAATTGAATGTAGTAGAACTAGGTCATACCTTATTGGAAGGTGATCAGATTATTCTGGGTGAGCTTGCAGTTTTAGAATTTAGTTATAATGACGTTGATAATAATTAATATTGTATAATGAGTAAAGTTTTTACGATAACGGAAGGATTAGAAAATCTTGGCGCTTTAAGTACAGGTGGTCAGGGTTCTGTTTATAAGGGTAAACGTGTGGGTACCATCATCACAGCTGTGAAGATTATACCTACCCCTATACATACAGAAAGTGAGGACGATAAGAACTTCATCAAATTTAAAAATGAGGTTGAGAAGCTGAAAAAGGTAAATGAGGTACCCAATCCAAATGTGGTAAAAATACTAGGTTCGGGGCTTACTGAGAGCGGCTCCTTCCCTTTTATAGAAATGGAATACATTGAAGGCCCCGACCTGGAAAAGCTTTTGATGCCGCCACACAGCCCTATCTTTACCATCCATGAGGTAATTAAGCTGGCCGAGCAATTGGCCAATGCACTTGCCCATTGTCACCGTGTAGGTATTAAACATGGTGATATAAAAAGTAACAATGTAAAGTTCAATACCGATACTGGCAATTATGTTTTGTTAGATTTTGGTTTGGCTGTTATGTCTGATGAGCAACGCAGAACAAGCTTACGACATGCTGGTGCTGTAGAGTTTATGGCTCCAGAACAGCATGATGGTGAAATGTTTTTCCAGACGGATATATACAGCTATGGCATTATCCTTTATGAATTGCTTGCTGGTACCGTTCCTTTCCCGCTAATCAATAAGAACGAGAGCTCACGTAATCAGGTTATGCTTTCGCACATGGAAACTGCAGTTCCTGATTTGATGGCTTTACGCAGAAACCGTTTACCAGAAAGCTGGGATGCGGAAAAGAAGAAAAAAGAAATAAACGTTCCGCAATGGTTGTTGCAGGTGATCAAGAAATGTTTGGAGAAGAGTCCTGAGAAGCGATATGCCAATGGTGCAGCCTTGCAAGATGCCATTATCCACCGTGGTGGAGACTTAGTAGCGCCTGCAGAGGTGATTGCGGCTCCCGCCCCTTTTTACCAGAAAGAAGGCAAATTTGCGGTAGCGCCTATACCTGCTTCGGATAGCGTTAGCTTATCTAAACCGGTATTTGCCATCATGATCTTGTCTATCGTTATATTGGGTATGCTTTCTGCCTACGGATTATTTATGAAAAGCGATGGTGAGAAACATCAAGCCATGCTGGATACAGTAGCCCCTGCAAAAGTAGACACCAGCAGTATTGTGCAAGAGCATCATACCGATACCACTACACAGATTCAGCCTGTGGCTATTGATACAGCAGCACAAAAAGCGGAGATAGACAGTCTGAAAAAGGAATACGAAGCACAAATGGCTGCTGCTGCTAAGCAGGCGGAAGCAAAAGCTAAAGAGGCAGGAACCGTAATTGTGAGTGAAGGAAAGAAGTATCAACTACCTAAAGGAGTAGTTATTTTCTATGAAGCTGCGAATAATACCTCCGCTAAAAATAGTGTATTGGGCTTATGGAACAATGCGAAGTTTAATGTAATTGAAGAAGATAACGGCTTTATTTACGTGACACATACCAATAAAGATGGTCAAGTTACTAAGGGCTGGTTAAATAAAAATGATCTTAAAGAAGTAAAGGAGTAAATAGTACGGTCATCGTGATGACGGATGTACGCAAAAAAATAAGGGCAGTCTTTCGACATGCCCTTATCACCTTAAAAACAAACTAACCAATTATGAAACTTTTATTTCTTTAGCAGCTGATTGTGAATCATCTTTTTTACCGATGGTAATGTTTAAAATACCATTGATATACTCAGCTGTAATTTTATCTCCATCTACACTTTCTGGCAACACAAATGATCTTGCGAAAGAAAAGTATTCAAATTCTTTTCTTGTGTAGTCTTTTTTCTCTTCGGTTTCACTAACCTTTTTCTCTGCCCAAACTGATAACGTATCTTTTTTCAAGTTAATTTGAAAATCTTCTTTTGTTAATCCTGGTGCAGCTAATTCAATCTTGTAATCAACATCAGATTCTAAGATGTTGACTCCCGGCACTTTATTAACGGTCAAGTTTTTATTCAATGCTTCGCTAAACAATGAGTCGAAAACATTGTTAAAATAAGGTGCGGTGTTTCTGGTTCTGTTATTAAATTTTACTAGTGTCATGATTATTTCTCCTATCTTAAGCTTTTATAAGTTTTTGTTTTTTTATATATAAACCCTTATTCAACTCCTGTACCAACCCTATTTATTATGATTTTTAAGACATTTTGGCGTAAAAAAACTAAAGAGCAAGACAAAAAGGCAGAACTAGCCGAAACTTTAGACAGTTTTAAGTATAAAACTGCATTGGAAACGCGTTTTGCAGATTTCGATATGATGGGCCATGTGAACAATGCGGTATACTTTACCTACATGGAAATAGCCAGAGCTAAATACTGGAACCATGCAATTCAGTGGGACTGGAAAAAAACCGGAGTTGTAATCGCTCAGGCTTCGTTAGACTATATTTTACCCGTTTTTATAGAAGATAAAATCAGCATGTATGTACGGACATCCAGAATTGGAAACAGTAGTTTCGACCTGGAATATATACTCGTAAAACTGATACACGGTAAAGAAGAAATCTGTAACCGAGGTAAAACGACTTGCGTAGCTTTCAATTATGCGACCAAAAGCTCATTCCCAATACCAAAAGACGAACGGGAAAGAATGATTTCTTTTGAACAGCTATAGCCTTAAGCTTTATAACTCAACTGCACAAATGAGTGCCCTACTTCGCCGGGCATAGGAGGATTTAACTTTCTTATGCCTACAGTAGCAGTTAGCACAAATGGATATGCATCAATGGTTCGATCGATTATGTTTTTGATTACTGTTTCGAGCATTTTTTGCGTATTGGCCATTTCTTCTAATATAATGGTATTCAACACCTCATAATTTACGGTATGCTGCAAATTCTCGGTATCGCCAAAAGGCGTAAATTCTACCACAGCATCAACCATGAAATAAATACCAGTCAACTGCTCTTCCGGATAGTAGCCATGTAAGGCAAAACATTTAACATCTTTAAGTGCAACAGTCTGAATATAATTACGATCTTGGGGCATATGGCAAATATTAATTTTAATAAGGTATTAACAGCCATACCTTGAAATTAGTACCTTTGAATATATGGCCGGTTACTAAACCAAATATAGAGGAAACAATGAACAAATCTGCGAAAAAAGATCTTTACGAAGCCCCTGATTACTATTTTATAGATGAGCTACTATCTGAAGAGCATAAACTCATTCGTTCAACAGCCAGAGATTGGGTAAAAAAAGAAGTAAGTCCGATTATTGAGGACTATGCCCAAAGAGCTGAGTTTCCAAAACATATCATCAATGGATTGGGAGAAATTGGTGCCTTCGGTCCCACTATTCCTGTTGAATACGGTGGCGCTGGTTTAGATTATATGGCTTACGGTATATTGATGCAGGAAATTGAACGTGGTGACTCTGGAATCAGGTCTACTGCTTCTGTACAAGGTTCGTTGGTGATGTACCCTATATTCGCTTATGGTACAGAAGAGCAACGTCGCAAATACTTACCAAAACTGGCCACAGGTGAACTGATGGGGTGTTTTGGCTTAACTGAGCCTGACCATGGCTCGAACCCAAGTGGAATGGTAACCAATATTAAAGATAAGGGTGATCACTATCTGTTGAATGGTGCAAAAATGTGGATCTCTAATGCTCCTTTTGCTGATATCGCAGTGGTATGGGCAAAAGATAAGTCGGGCAAAATAAGAGGAATGGTTGTAGAGCGTGGCATGGAAGGTTTTACCACACCTGAAACACATGGCAAATGGAGTTTAAGGGCTTCGGCTACTGGCGAGCTGGTGTTTGACAATGTGAAGGTTCCAAAAGAGAACATCTTCCCAGACATTACTGGATTAAAGGGGCCATTAGGTTGCTTAAATCAGGCAAGGTATGGTATTGCCTGGGGGGCCTTGGGTGCGGCTATGGATTGCTACGATACGGCTTTACGCTATTCTAAAGAACGTATACAATTTGGTAAGCCTATTGGCGGCTTTCAGTTACAGCAAAAAAAGCTGGCTGAGATGATCACTGAAATTACAAAAGCTCAGCTTTTAGTGTGGCGCTTAGGTGTGCTTAAAAGTGAAAATAGGGCTACACCAGAACAAATATCAATGGCTAAAAGAAACAGTGTTGAAATTGCTTTGGATATTGCCAGAAACGCCAGACAAATGCTGGGTGGTATGGGTATAACAGGCGAATACTCAATCATGCGCCACATGATGAACTTAGAATCAGTAGTGACCTATGAAGGGACACATGATATACATTTACTAATAACCGGAATGGACGTAACCGGATTAAATGCGTTTAAATAAGATTAATGAAAAACTTTAAAAAATATTATCAGATCCCTGCTTCTCCTGAAGAAGTATATCTAGCGATGACCAAGGCACAAAGCATTAAGTTGTGGACTGGTGCTGAGGTTGAATTTACAGAAGAACCGGGAACGGAGTTTTCTTTTTGGGACGGCGATATTGTGGGCAAGAACCTGGAATTTGAATACGGAAAGAAAATAGTGCAACAATGGTATTTTGGTGAAGAAAGCGAACCTTCTATCGTAACCATCAAGTTGCATGAGGATAAAAGAGGAACATCATTGGAGTTTGCACAAACCAATATTCCTGACGAAGATTTCGAAGATTTTACTCAAGGTTTGGATGAGTATTACCTAGGTGGCTTACTTGATTTCTTTGAAGACTAAAATTTACCATATAAAAAAAGCGAGCATCTCTAATTGAAATGCTCGCTTTTTTTTATGTCTGGAGATTAAGCCTCTTCGCTATAAACCGATCTGATTTCATCACGCAGATTATATTTTGAAGCCATAACTTCTCCATAGGCACCTGCACTTCTAATGGCATAAAAATCGCCTCTAAAGCTTTCAGGTTGTTCTACTTCTTTTCCAAAGCAGTCCGTACTTTCGCAAATCGGTCCTACAATATCATATTTTAAAGCAGTTACGTTACCCCTGGTTAGGTTTTCAATTTTATGGTACGCCTGGTATAAAGCTGGACGCATCAATTCAGTCATACCTGCATCTAAGATCACAAAGTTCTTTTTCTTTCCGTTCTTTACGTATAAAACTCTGCTGATCAATGAAGCGCATTGACCAACCAAAGCTCTTCCCAGTTCAAAATGAACTTCCTGCCCAGCTTTAATTTCCAAAAATTCAGAGAATATTTTGAAATAACTCTTAAAGTCAGGGATTTGATGATCTGGGTTATGATAGTCGATACCTAAACCACCGCCAACATTTAACACCTTAACAGTAAAGCCCCTTTCTTCGAACCACAACGCAAATTCGTTTACGCGTACACAAAGGTTTTTATAAACATCAAGATTAGTGATCTGAGAGCCTATATGAAAGTGTATACCAATAAATTCGATATTTGCTGAAGCTCTCAAGGTTTCCGCGCATTGTGGCAAATCCCAGGCATTCACACCAAACTTATTCTCATCTAAACCGGTAGTAATGTTATGATGTGTATGTGCATCAACATTTGGATTGATACGGATGGCCACTCTTGCTACTTTAGCTTTTTTTGCCGCCAGTTCATTGATCACTTCCAATTCCTGAACAGATTCCACATTAAAACAGAATATATCCTGATCTAAAGCATAATTAATCTCCTTGTCCGACTTGCCAACACCAGCAAAAACAATCTGGTTCTTACCAAAACCTAGTTCAATCGCTTTAGTTACTTCCCCACCACTTACACAGTCGGCACCAAAACCAACAGCCTTAATCTTTTGTAAAACGGTTTGATTGAAATTCGCCTTCATGGCATAGTGCACATGAAAATTGTATAACTTAGCGGCGTCTGCGCAGGCGTTTAAAGTATTCTGCAGCAAATTCAAATCGTAATAATAGAAAGGTGTCTCTAAATTTGCGAATTGTGATATATCTTTATTAGAAAACATAATGTTCAAATATCTTGTTATTTTTTTTTTAGTTGTACTCAGCTTGATTTACATCGGCAACAATTTAGATCTTCACAACAATAAGATCAGTAAAAAAGAGTACGACAGAAGAATCAGGTTCTTTATCGTACTCATCTTTATTGCTATTGGTATCCTGGTATGGATAAAGAAAAGGTAATCCTATCTTTTCTTACTCAAACAACCTGTTGTGCAAACTTTTTAAAGCCTCTGTTTTATCGGTGGTATTGATCAGCAATGAAATGTTATAGTTACTTCCACCATAAGAGATCATTCTTAATGGGATGTGTTTAATCGCATCCAATACACGAGCAGCATAACCATGTTTCTCCGCACTAAAATCACCAACCACGCAAACAATCGACTGGTCAGTATCTATTTCCACAGACCCAAAGTCATGCAGCTCCTCAACGATCTTATCCAAATTCTCGGTAAAATCAATCGTTAATGAGATGGCTACTTCAGAAGTAGTAATCATGTCAATTGGCGTTTTATATCTTTCGAAGATTTCAAATACCTTTCTTAAAAATCCGTAAGCTAATAACATACGGCTCGACTGAATCTTAATAGCAGTAATCCCATCTTTTGCAGCGATAGATTTGATCTTTCCTTTTTCACTTTCTGTTGAGATCAATGTTCCAGCAGCGCCTGGCTCCATGGTATTGAGTAACCTAACCGGAATTTTGTATTTCTGTGCCGGGAAAACCGATTGCGGATGCAAGATCTTAGCACCGAAATAAGCCAACTCAGCGGCCTCATCAAATGAAAGGTGTGAAATTGGTTTGGTCCCTTTTACAATCCTGGGATCATTGTTGTGCATACCATCAATGTCGGTCCAGATCTGGACTTCTTCAGCTAAAATTGCAGCTCCGATTAAAGATGCTGTATAATCACTACCGCCACGACGCAGGTTATCTACTTCGCCAAAGCTATTTCTACAGATAAAACCTTGGGTAATGAATAATTTATTGTCTTTATGCTGATCTAATATCGGTTGCAAATGTTTAGTTGCATAAGGTACATCTGGTTCGTTATCCTCATCAATTTTCATGAAATCTAATGCAGGAAGCAATACCGATGGTACGCCGATAGACTTTAAATAGATGTGATATAAGGTGGTAGACAACAATTCGCCTTGAGCCAATACTACTTTCTCTTCAACTGGTGTAAAGATATCATTAGCTAAAGAGCTTAAAAAGTTAAAGTGGTAATTTACAACTTCTTGTCCTTGCTCACGAAACTCCCCTTCAGTTAAAAGTTCTATTACAAACTCATTATATTTTTGGTGTAATGCGTTAATTAAGCTTAACGCAACCTGTTTATCTTCCTTTAAAAGTTTGGCTGAAATCTCTACTAAACTATTGGTAGTACCGGACACGGCCGACAATACGACAATTTGTTCTTCTGCTGGATTGATGATATCCAACAATTTTTTCATGCGCTCAGGGCTTCCTACAGAAGTACCTCCAAACTTTAATACTTTCATAATTCGTTGTTGTTGTTAATAATTTTGAAACCTCAGGCAAAGCCTAACTGTCTCATTTTCGGTTTATTTAATTTTTAAAGGTTAAAAGCTGTATAAATAGCTATATTTATTTGCCTCAAGTATTTTAATTTTAGCCAAAATGGTCATATACTTGTAATTGGGCGTGAATTTAAGTAAAACACGCATAATAAAGGCAAAATAGACAAAATAAAATTTGGAACGACAACATATGCAGTTAGAACAAGCTACTTTGAGCACAATAAATGAATGGCTTAACGGTAATTACGATAAAAACACCAAAGAAGAGATACAGAGCCTTTTAGACAAGGAAGCCTTTACTGAGCTTACAGACTCTTTTTACAGAAGTTTGGAATTTGGAACTGGTGGTTTAAGAGGAATAATGGGCCCAGGATCAAACAGAATCAATAAATATACAATTGGTACTGCAACACAGGGGTTGTCTAATTACCTGAACAATAAATACCCAGGGGAAAAGATTAAAGTAGCTATAGCGCACGACAGTCGTAACAATTCTGACTATTTCGCTCAGATCACAGCTGATGTATTTTCGGCAAATGGCATACATGTTTATTTCTTTTCGGCTTTAAGACCTACTCCAGAGTTGTCCTTCGCTATTCGTCATTTAGGCTGTAAGAGTGGAGTAATGCTTACCGCTTCCCACAATCCAAAAGAATACAATGGCTATAAAGCCTACGGTGCAGATGGTGGACAGTTTACTTCGCCAGACGACAGCATGGTAATGGATGAAGTGGCAAAAATCACAAGCATTGATGCTGTTAAATTTGACCGTGTGGATAGCAATATTGAATTGATTGGCGAAGAAATTGATCAATTATACCTGGACAAAATAACTGCTCTATCTGTATCTCCGGATGCAATTGCACGTCAGAAAGACCTTAAAATTGTATACTCTCCTATTCACGGAACCGGAATTACGCTGGTGCCTAAAGCATTGGAGCAATTTGGCTTTACCAACTTAACAGTTGTTGAGGAACAAAGTAAACCAGATGGTAATTTCCCTACTGTGGTTTATCCTAATCCAGAAGAAAAAGACGCGCTTAACCTTGCTTTGAAAAAAGCGCAGGAAATAGATGCAGATTTAGTATTGGCTACGGATCCTGATGCCGACCGCGTAGGTATAGCCGTAAAAAATAACGATAGCGAGTTTGTATTGTTAAACGGAAACCAAACCGGCAGCTTACTGATTAACTACCTGCTAACTGCATGGCAAGAAAAAGGTAAACTTACAGGTAACGAATACATTGTAAAAACCATTGTCACGTCTAATTTAATCGAAGCCATTGCTGAAGCTAAAAATGTGACTTACTACAACACATTGACTGGTTTTAAATGGATTGGCCAGGTGATGACGCAGCTAGAAGGCAAAAAGACCTTTATAGGTGGAGGTGAAGAAAGCTATGGCTACCTGATTGGTGATTTAGTAAGAGATAAAGATGCAGTAGTTTCTTGTGCTTTTATTGCGGAAATGACCGCTTTCTATAAAGATAAAGGTAGCAGTCTATACAACGCCTTATTGGACATGTACGTAGAGTACGGATTGTATAAAGAAGAACTGGTATCTATCACTAAAAAAGGTAAGACGGGCGCGGAAGATATTAAAGCCATGATGGAGAAGTTTAGAAATAACCCTCCGGCTACTTTAGGTGGTTCGAAAATTAAAACCCTGAAAGATTACGAACTTGGTGTGCAAACAGATATTAAATCTGGTGTAAAAACAGATTTGGAATTGCCTAAATCTGATGTATTGCAGTTTATAACCGAGGATGGCAGTATCGTTTCTGCAAGACCTTCTGGAACAGAACCTAAGATTAAGTTCTATTGCAGTGTAAATGCAGCATTAGAAAATAAAGCAGGCTTTAAAGAAGCTGACGCCAAACTTGGCGATAAAATTAAAGCAGTAATGAATGATCTTGAGGTTTAATTACCTCAGGATCATTCCTCATTTATAACTTCAAAATACTTATCAGCGATTTTTGCAAAAGCCTCCATGTTTAGGGGCTTATGCAGATAAGTAGCAATCTCCTCAACATTTGCAGCATGTTGCTCATCATCTGGGTTAAGAGAGGTTGTAAGCATCACCACCACAATCCTGGCTTTATGCTTTTCATCCAGTTTTTTGTATTCCGCAATAAAATCCCAACCGTTCATACCGGGCATATTGATGTCTAAAAATATGATACCTGCCTTTGGTGCATCTTCCATGTTTTCATACTTGCCGGAATAAGTTAAATAATCCAATGCTTCTTTTGCAGAAGAAATTTCTTTCACATCTACGTTTATCTTAGTATTCTCCACAATTCTCCTATGGATGAAATTGGTAGAAACATCATCATCAACTAATAGTACACAATCAAGATCTTTATATCTTTTCATTAATATATATTTCTTTTATTCTTATCAATTATTTTGTCTTGCTTTTCTCTTACACCCTTAACGTGAAGCTGAAAGTGCTTCCTTCGTTTAAGACTGATTCAACTGAAATTCTGCCACCATGCAATTCTACAATCTTCTTACAATGAGACAGCCCAATACCATAACCTTCATAATCGGCTACATTATGTAAGCGCTGAAACATAACGAACACCTTCTCCTTATAGCAGGCCTCGATACCGATTCCATTATCCTTAAATTCAAAATGCCAAAAGTTATCATGAGCGGCTACAGAGATGTCAATTTGCGGTGGTATTCCTGGCATTTTAAATTTTAAAGAGTTGCTCAATAGATTTTGAAAAAGCTGTCTCAACGCAGTTTCAAAACCATAAACAATAGGCAGATTTTTGTACGTAATTGTAGCACCAGCAGCACTTATACTACTAAACAAATCATTCTGTAAACTATCCATAAGCAGGTTGCAATCCACAAGTGTTTTAACCTGGTGCCCTCCTAGTCTTGCATAATCGAGTAAACCTTTGATCAGGTTGCGCATCCGCTCTGTAGAACGATCTATAAATTGGAGGTACAACCTTGCGTTATCATCAAAAACGTCTTTATACTCATCCTTAAACAGCTCTACGAAGTTTTTAACGGTCAGCAAAGGTTCCTGTAAATCATGAGAAGCAATATATACGAACTGCTCTAGTTCCTTGTTTTTGATTTCCAATTCACGGGCATACTCTTCTGTTGTCTTTTCCAACTGTCGCTTCGCAGTAAGGTCCCTGATGAATTTAGAATAACCCACCACCTCACTTTTATCCCCATAAATTGCAGAAATAGTAACGAATGCCCAAAACAGCTCGCCGCCCTTTCTTACGCGCCATCCTTCGTGTTGCGCTCTACCTCTTAGTCGGGCTTCTTCAATAAGTAATTCAGGTAATTTGTTCCTTCGACTTTCCTCACTATAGAACACATTGATATTGCGCCCGATAATTTCATCGGCCGTGTATCCTTTAATCTTCTCCGCTTCTTTATTCCAATTCTCAACATTTCCATGCCTGTCTAAAAAGAGAATAGCATAATCATCTATTACTTCAAGCATTCTAAGTAGGCTGTCTGATCTCAAGTACTTGTGTTTAATTTATTTGTGGTGGATCCACAACAAGTATTTTCAAAATTCAAGCCAAACAAACGCAGCTGAAAGCAATTAAACTAAGGCATTTTCGTGTTACAACATCAAATTAACCGATGCATAAATTTCCCAAAGAGGGGAATTATATCGCAGGCATGCAACTGAAAATTAGCAGATTAGCGAACCTGTCCTTCTCCCCTAACTACCCATTTCTCGGTAACCAGTTTCTCAAGCGCAAAAGGTCCACGGGCATGAAGCTTTTGCGTAGATATACCGATTTCAGCACCTAAACCAAAGACTTGTCCATCTGTAAACCTGGTTGAAGCATTTAAATAAACTACCGCTGCATCAACTTCATTTAAAAACCGCTCGGCCTTAATCAGGTCTTCTGTAACAATAGCTTCAGAATGTTTTGAAGAGAAATTAGCAATATGCGATAAAGCCTCATCCATATCGTCCACAACTTTTACCGAACATTTGAAATCGAGGAACTCTCTTCCGAAATCTTCTATAGTAGCTTTGTTAAGCTGAGAATAGTTTAACTGCTCCAGAATTGGAAAAGAACGCTCATCGGCAAATATTTCGACATTATACCCAGATAGCAAAGGCGCTACTAAATTTAGAAACGGCTCCACAACAGCACTATCCACCACAATGGTGTCTAATGCATTACATACTGATGGTCTGGATACTTTAGCGTTGACCACAATAGCAGCTGCCTCCGCCAGTTTTGCTGTATTTTCGACATAAGTATGGCAAACACCAGCTCCGGTTTCAATAACGGGAACCAGGGCATTTTTACGCACAAACTCAATCAACTGATTTGAGCCCCGCGGAATGATCACATCAATATATTTTTCGGCCTGTAAAATATCTAAGATATATTTTCTGTCGCCTGGAAGTTGCTGTACTACATTCTTATCCAAACCATGCGCAATTAAAACACGCTGAATTAAAGAAACGATAAATAAATTGGTATGATAAGCATCCTGTCCACCGCGCAATAAGCATACATTGCCAGACCTGATACACAAGGCTGCAACATCAATAGTTACATTAGGTCTCGACTCGTAAATCACACCTACAACACCAATTGGAACCGTTTTCTTTTGAATAAAAAGGCCATTCGCCACTGTATTTTCTGAAAGCACTTTATTTGTAGGATCGTCAAGGTTTGCAACATCAATAAGACTTGTGGCAAGATCCAGTATCCTGGCTTCGTTCAACAACAGGCGATCCCATTTGGGGTCTGATACAGGCATTTTCTCTAAATCTCTTAGATTTTCGGTAATAATTTCCGCAGACTGCGCTTTAATCAGCACAGACAAATCATTGAGCAGGGCTTGCTTTCCTTTATCGCTTAAAGAAGAAATAGAGTGTTGAGCCTTTTTCGCATTAATTAACTGTTGTTGAATCGATTCCATTATTTATAATATTACAATATCACTCGCATTTGCGATTTCCAGATTACGTTGTTTTGAGTCCTTAGCGATTGCTTCTGACGAGGTTTTAGCACGTGCAACCGCGACGATATTATCCTGAGCATCTGTGATTTCAAAGATCTCTCCATCACTAAATCGCTCGATAACAGATAATACACCTACCGCAAGTAAACTTTTGCGGTTTCTAATGGCTTCACAGGCGCCATCATCAACCATAATGCGGCCCGTAACTAAACTACCGCTAGCCAGCCATTTATTTCTGGCCGAAATGCTGCAATCTTTAGGGATACAAACTGTACCCGTTTTTTCCTGAACGGCTTTGGTGATGCCATCCGGAGTGCGTACGCCAAATATGACAACCTTAATGCCCATAGTCGAAGCCAGGTGCGCAAAGGTTAATTTAGAGATCATTCCCCCTAAGCCTAAATCTGATTTGTTCTTATCAGCAAGTGAGAAAATATCGTTGTTTATACTTTCAATTTTATCTATCACCTTACCTTCTCTATCTAATACCCCCGGAACTGAAGTTCCCAATAGAATTAATGAAGCACCGAAACCTACTCCCAACAGCGTAGCCAGTTCATCATTGTCCGAAAACTTTAATTCCAGACTACTGACTACATCATTTTCATTGGCAATGGGAATTACGTCATTTTTCCAAAGCTCTTCATAGGTTTCTTTCAATTGTAAAAATTGCTTCCTGTTAGAGAAATGCTGACGCTCGCAAAGGCTTTGGGCAATACATATTCCATAGGGTAGAAAATGTTTGGAATAAGTATTCAATAGTAGCGGATTGCCGATTGAAGCCGCTGCTTTACGCTCAGAAATCTTCCCTTTGTAGTTTTTGATATATTTTTTTCCGGCACCTACTGCGCCAGATGAAACAAGTATTAACCGGTAATCTTTTGCTACTTCTGCTACCTGCCTGGCAACATCTGCAATTACCAATTCATCAAGCTCTCCTTTTTCAGTGGTTATGGAGGCTGTGCCTAATTTCAAAACAAGTATTGGCTTGTTCATTGTGGTTCGGGTTATAAATCTGTAATGAAAACCCGAAAATAGTCAATTATCCTCCTATATATGAAATAAATGGAGGATAATTGATAGATTTTATAGAAAATATCTCACTTACTTTGCTCTCTGTTCTTGTTTAGTTTAATTTTAATCTTTCCATCCTCCCCATCAGTAGCCAATAAATGTAAAACGATACCCTTCATACGTCTGGCTTTTTTCTCAGCAGGATCGGTAACATCAGCATCTTTCTTAGGGTTTCGGAGCGGTACATCAAGCGCTATATTTGTACCTGTAGATAGAGAATAAACCCCGGCGACATCCATATTTAACAAGCTGGAGTTGATTTGCATAGGACTGATGGTTATCTTTTGTCCACGAATATTAAATTTACCATTCAGGTTATCAAATGTAATGTTATTTAGATCCCTGAAAGGAAAAGCAAACTTTCCTACATTGATAATGGGCTCAAAATCAAGCAGCGCCCCTTTCTTAAGGTCAAATACAAGGTTACCGAGCATGGAGCTGGTTATCAATTTACCCTGGTCAGTAATGCCGCCAGAAATATTCGCTTTAGAAAACAGATAGCCTTTTAAATTCTTTGAAGTAAGACTCTTCATCCCGAAGTTATCAAAAGAATAAAAGAAGTTTTTAATGTCCACATTGCTTAAAACTGTGTTTACATTAAACCTGTTCCGGTTTCCTTTTTGAGTAATCTTCCCATTGAGTTTAAGCGTACCACCAGCATGTTTTAAGCCAACATTTTTAATGGCAATACCAGATTCAGAGAGTTCTAAATCAGCAATAGCATTGGTAGCCAAAAACTTGTTGTAATAAACTTTATCTACACTTAAATGCATATTCACATTGCTTTTCTCGAATACAGCATTCAAATCTTCAGATAAGGTAGTTCGCTTTGCATTTTTACCCCTTTTTATCGTCGGCTTTCTGCTCCCCAGAAAACCAAGGAATTCTGCCAGATGTATTTGTGGACTGCGAATCTGCCAGGTTAGCAAAATCTTTTCTGGTGCAGTATAATATAGGTTTAGAAAATTACGCACTACTCCGTCCATTAAAACAACACTTTTGCCACTTTGCAAACGAATGTTTTTTATAAAAAGATCGTTATTTGCAAAGTTTAGCTGAATAGCTGTGTTGCTGAAATTGAGCTTCCGGGGCACATAACTGATGTCTGCATCTTTTATAGCTATTGATCCTGAAACCAAAGGCTTTGTTAGCTCAAAATTTACAACATCAGCGACATAAGAAAGATTTACATCTGCAGTTCCTTTGCCAAATTTTAAAGTTTCCTGCCCCACTACTTTGTTTAATCGTGCAAGGTCAAACTGTGATTTAAAAATACCTGTGGCAATAGGTTTTTCGAGGTTATTGATAAATACGGTATCCATTAAAAAGGGTAGTTCTTCATAGCTACCTTTAAAGTGGTAGAGCTTTATGATCGAATTCGCATCGCCTAAGCCCTTTCCGTTTACATAGTTATTGTTGAATGTACCTTTAAAGCTGCAATCTTTAACCACTCCACCAGGAGTAGTCAATACATTATCCTTGACTAAAGTCTTAATATTTATCAGTGGGTCGCCCCCAGCCCCCATATTTCCCTTTAAGGTACATTGCACATAGATAGGTTTATCGAGATTAAACATATTAAGCTTCGTTGTTATGTTTTGAGCAAGGAGCCCTGCAGCGCTTTTCCATAGGATGTTAGGAACTTCAATATCTATAGTAAAATCAGTGCCTTCTTTTGAAGTATCAAATCTGCCCCCGATGATAAATAAATCTTCACCAATGTTCAACTTATTAGGTGCTACATCAAAAACACGAGTACCATCATCATACTTGACCTCAAATATCCCATCCAAGAGCTTATCCTTAACAAAACTCCCCTTTGCTGTATTAAAGGCTAAGCTTTTCGCTAGCGTTTTCATTTTGATATTTGCTTCCCAGCCTCCGAGTAATGGATATTCTATTTTCCCTCTCAGTTCATCCACTACAAAATGGAAAAGTTTATGCCCTTTTTTATTGTCGACCACAAAATTTACATTGTTCAAAATGATGTGTCCGATCTGAGTAGGAACTGATCCTTTTTTAGCGGCTTGATCTTTTTGCGATGTCTTTTTCAAAGCTACGGTGTTACTATAGCCATTGCTATCTGTAAATAAGTAGATCGTAGAATTGTTAATGCCTATTTTTTCAATGTCGACATGACCGCCTAAGAGTCCAATTACATTCACGGAAACATCGAAATCTTTAGCCTCCAGCAAACTGTGCTTATGATTTTCCCAGAGACTATCCTTCAGAATTACATTTTTAAGGCTCAAGGACACCCCCGGAAAGCCCTTAAGAAAGGTAGGATTCATACTACCGATTGTCATTGTACCGCTGATGTTTTTATTGAGCTGCTCAGTAATTGTAGCCAACAGTTTTTTTTGATTGGCACTTACATAAATTGCCAACCCAACGTAAATAAGTAAGATTAGTGCGACAAGAGCTGCCAGAACTTTGAGTGTAATTTTAGACCAACGGGGCATACGGCTTTATTTAAGATTTAGCATTTCTCTTAAATATACAATAAAAAAGGCCATCTTGTTTTGCAAGATGGCCTTTCCGTATAAGATGAAGACTAGTTTAACCCGTAGTTTAATCCTAGTGCATGTGTTGTTTGAGCTCTGATGTTATCGGTTAATTGCGAATTACCATCTAATGATTCACCATAAGAAGGAATCATCTGTTTAAGTTTTTGCTGCCATTCAGGTGTATTGATTTGATCTGCAAAGCAACGTTCCATTAATGAAATCATAATTGAAACTGCTGTTGAAGCACCCGGAGAAGCACCTAGCAACGCTGCGATAGAACCATCTGCCGCAGTTACTACTTCGGTACCAAACTCAAGAATACCACCATGTTTTTCATCCTTTTTAATTACCTGTACACGCTGACCGGCTGTTTCCAATTCCCAATCTTCCATTTTTGCACCTGGGAAATATTCTCTCAAGGCAGCCATACGATCTTCAGGAGATTGACGAACCTGATTGATCAGATACTTGGTTAACGGTAAATTATCTAAACCAGCAGAGATCATCGGACGAATATTGTTCGCTTTAATAGACAAAGGAAGATCCAGCAATGAACCGTGTTTTAAAAAGCGGGTAGAAAAACCTGCATATGGTCCAAAAAGCAAAGCTTTCTTTCCGTCGATCATTCTCGTATCCAAGTGTGGTACAGACATCGGTGGCGCACCTACCGAAGCTTTACCATATACTTTTGCATTGTGTTGCTCAATAATTTCAGGGTTTACACACTTAAGCCATTGTCCGCTTACAGGGAAACCACCAAAACCATTACCTTCTGGTATGCCTGCTTTTTCAAGCAATGGCAATGAACCACCACCAGCACCAATAAATACAAATTTTGCTTTTACTACTCTTTTCTGCCCGGTAGTTTCATCCTTAACCTTCACATCCCATAAGCCATTTTTCTGCTTCAGTTTTTTCACATCGTGATGAAAATGAAGCTTTACGTCAGGTCTGGTCTGTAGTTTATTAAACATCATCCTGGTTAGGGCGCCAAAATTAACATCGGTTCCCAATTCCATTCTTGTGGCAGCAACTTTGTCAGACGAATTACGCTCTTGCATTACCAAAGGCATCCATTCTTTAAGTAGCTCTGTATCTTCAGAATAAATCATTCCTTTAAACAAGTCACTTTGCTGTAGTTTTTCAAAACGCTTTTGTAAGAAATCAACGTTTTTTTCGCCCCATACAAAACTTACATGTGGGATGCTTTTTATAAATGTTTCAGGTTTATCTACCAGTTTGCTTTTCACAAGGAAAGACCAAAACTGTTTAGATACCTCAAATGATTCTGCTATTGAAACGGCCTTTTTAGTATCGACAGACCCATCAGGCAATTGTGGCGTATAGTTCAATTCACAAAAGGCCGAATGTCCTGTACCTGCATTGTTCCAGGCATCTGAGCTCTCAGCTGCAGCAACATCTAATCTTTCAAAAATTTCGATAGTGATATCCGGCTGAAGTTCCTTGAGTAACATACCTAAAGTAGCACTCATTATACCTGCCCCAATCAGCACAACATCCACAGTTTTATCCGGATTACTATTTTTTCGAGTCATTTATTTGAAATTTCCCGCAAAAGTACAACACAAAATTATATTTCGCACGAAATCTCGAAATATAATCTACATTTTTTACATTTTTATTGAAATCAACTAGCTAGTTTTGAAATAGGTACTTCTTTTCTGCCGATTTTATTACAAAAATATGATTAAAAAATATTTGGACTAAATATTTAATATATGTAGCTAACTACGTATACTTGTACATAACCAGATATATTATGAGCATCAACATCACTATAGAACCATTAAATAATGCGTACTGTGAACAGATTATCAATCTGATTTTACCGATACAGCAAATTGAATTCAATGTCCCGGTAACTTTAGCCGATCAGCCTGACCTTTTGGATATTGAAACAAATTATCTTCAGGATGGCGGCAGCTTCCTGGGTGCAAAGCATGGAGATGAACTGGTAGGCACTATCGCACTGATCAATACAGGCCATAAAGCCTGTGCGTTACGAAAAATGTTTGTTAAAAAGGAGTTCAGGGGAAAGGAACATGGCATTGCGCAACTGTTGTTAGATAACCTGATTGAGTTCTGCTCGGCAAATAACATTACCGATATTTATCTGGGAACTGTAGCTATGCTTAAAGCAGCTCATCGTTTTTATGAAAAGAATGGCTTTACTAAAATCAGCGCGGATGCGCTCCCGCCCTATTTTCCCAGAATGAAGGCCGATGATGTATTTTATCATTTCCACATATGAACGTTATAAATGAGTCGGGTATTTTAGGTATATCCACACGACTTCAACGCCTTAGCGAACAATTGAGAAAAGATGGCTTCCAGATATACAAAACAAATGGTATCGACTTTGAACCCAAATGGTTTCCAGTGATCTACACCCTTCATTTCAAACCCGTGTTGAGTGTTGTAGAACTGGCTACCGAAATTGGCTACACCCATCCATCCACCATTAGCTTGTTAAAAGAACTTGAAAAGGAAAAGCTTATCCGTTCAAAAAAAGACAAACAGGACGAACGTAAACGCCTAATATTACTTACGGAAAAAGGGAAAAAGCTACTGCAGCAAATGCAACCAGTATGGCAAACTATGGTCGTTGCTTTAACGGAATTAACAAATACCAGCAACAACATCATGAAGGCTATCGAAGAAGTCGAGGCCCAATTGAATCACAAAAGCTTTATGGATAGGGCTAAAAAATAAAGATCCACATTTGTCGCATATCCCCCCAGCCTTTGCCGCTTACACAAACCCCACCTTCATAGGGTTTATTTATATTTGAGTTACAATAAATATGAAACTCTTAAATAACAAAATATATACTGATGAAAGATTTTGACTGGACATCATTTACAATTAGAATATTGGTAGAGGCGAAAATGCCAACACTTTACGACGCATGGACAAGACCCTCAGAAATTGAGAAATGGTTTCTAAAGGAAGCCATTTTTCACGACACCAATAGCAAAAAAGTAGAAAGGGATAGTCAAATACAAGCAGGATTTACTTACGACTGGCTTTGGCATATTTATGAAGAAAAAGAGCATGGCCATATCAATCAGGCCAACGGAAAAGACTTTATTCAATTTACATTCGCTGGTGCTTGCCTCGTTGAAATTACATTAACGCAACAGGAAGAGTATGTCTTAGTAGAGCTGACACAAAAAGATATCCCTATTGATGATTATAATAAACAGTATACCAGATTAGGTTGCCATAATGGTTGGTCTTTTTACCTTATCAATTTAAAATCTGTGTATGAAGGTGGTCTTGATTTAAGAAACAAAGACACCAGGTTTAAACCTATGCTGAACAATTAAGCTTGGGGTCGAAGCTGCAATTACCCACATTAAAAAATAAAAAGGCGTAATTTATTTATAACTATTCTAAATAAATTATATTTGCAGCACATCAACAACTCATAAGTTTTGTCTGAAAGAAAAAGCATACCAAATTCTACAACCCTGATCGATCGAAATACTTTCGAGACAGTATACAATCTGTATTGGGAAAAAGTTTATGCGGTATGCTATAACAATATCCGTGAAATAGAGCCTTCGCGTGAGATGGTTCAGGATATTTTTAAATCTTTATGGGAACGCAGACACGAACTTGAACTGGAAAATATAAACAACTATTTAATCCGGGCTGCCAAGTTTAAGACTTTTGAATACATTCGAAACAAAGTAAGTCAACAAAAACACATCTGCACCAAATACCAGGACTGTAGCCATTCTTCAAACTGTACTGAAGAACGTGTACTTTTCAATAACCTTAAGGAAAAGGTTAATATACTGGTTGATACACTTCCCTGTCAATGCAAACGAGTTTATAAAATGAGTCGCGAACAGGGACTCAGCAATAAAGAAATTGCCTCCGCGTTACTCATCACAGAAAGAGCTGTAGAATACCACATTACGAAAGCCTTAAGCGTCTTAAGACTTAATCTTTCGAATTATTCTGATTAATTTTCATTTCAACTTACGGTAAAGCCGTTGTTATGCTACTTATATTTTATCTAAGTTTGTATCTATTAAAAAGCATACTATAAAACCCGAATGAAGATCAGCAAGGAGCTCATAGAGAAATACCATAGGAATGAATGCAGCACGGAAGAGTCCGAAGCTGTAGAGGCCTGGTTATTTTCCGGAGAAAGCAACGAGGCGCTGCAACTTCCCTTAGGGGAAGACAAGGCGCAGCACAAAGCGGCATTGTGGGATGAAATTGAAAAAATACTTCCAGAAGAGTCAGCTGCACCAACTTCGACTAAAAGACTTTTTTATAAAAACCCATTCTGGTCTGGAGCAATTGCAGCTACTTTGTTTATTGCAGTTCTTGGTGCAACAGGATATTATCTAAGCACTGTTAAGTCAGCTAGAGACATGCCTCTAATTGTAAACAATAGCTCTTCTATGCATGTAAAACATATAGATGCGAGTGCTTATCAAATTTCTGTCGGAACAAACACTTCTACTAAAATCAATAATACCACTGGCGTGATTGATCTTTCAGGCAGCCTTTTAATTAGTCCTAAGGAAGATATGGAGCTTATATTTGAAGGCAGCTCAGAAAAAATGATCTTTAAAGCCGGTCAAACTTACATCATATTGAAGGGTGAGAATGGTATAGATAAAGTCATCGTGGTGAACGAGAAAAACATCATGGACCTCCCTCCTGTACTTCAAAAACAAATCATCAATGAGTTTCAAATTTAATCGCCTTCAATTTCTACTCTTATTCTCTTTGTTTTGCTGTGTAGCATGCACAAGAATATCTACAGAAAGTGATGCAAGCGCTAAAAAGTACAGTATTTACATCCTGGCTAAGGATGGCCAGGAATATCTATTACAAAGCAATACTTTAGACAAAGGATTGTTAATGCCGGAACAAGAGGGCGCCGAACTCAACTCACAAGAAATTACCCGATCGGTGATTGTAAAAAATGGTTATTATTACCACCTAAACAGAAAAAAAAGGACTTTCGTAAAGTATAAACTGGATAATAAATCTTTAGTTGAAGTGGCCTCAGTTCCTTTAAAGGATTTTTCTATTGAAAATTTCTACTGGAAAGGACCAGACACGCTTTTGCTCACCGGTTTAAATGTACCCGATTTCTCTCAGGTAAAATATGCAATTATAAACACTGCAAAAATGGTCCAGATTGCTGGAGGCAATATGGACATCCCTCTACCTTCCGGCCGTTTCGACAATATGTCTGTTGGTTTTGTAGAATTACGCAACCAGAAGCTTTTTGTGGGCTACACCTATCATCAACAGCTAAGCGCGTCTAATTACACTACAAGTGATACAACTTACGTCAGCATATTGAATTACCCCCAAATGACGGCTATTAAAACCGACAAAGACACCCGATCTACTTATCCAGGGGGGATCAATACCATACAGCCTTACTCCTTCAATGATGAGCAGGACAATTATTATTTCATGACTTGCCCAGGTATTGCACTAGGAAATCGTCCCGAACTGCCGACCGCAATCATGCGGATCAAATCAGGATCAGACCATCCTGATGAAAACTACTTTTTTAACCTTAGCACTTCTGATACCCAGAACCATGCTTATGGCATGTGGTATCTAGGCAACAACAAAACCATCATCAGAAGTGAAAGAAAGGATATTTTTAAAGGTTTGGGCGATCATTACAGTACCCCTCATTTTGAATTTTATGTAGCTGATCTGCTTAGTAAAACAGTACATAAGCTAGACCTTCCACTGGATAAAGGAACGCGCAGACAATGTGTACTCGTAAATAAAGACATTGCTTATATTTCTGTAAACTCAACTACAGAAGGCAACTATGTATGGTTGTACCATATCAAAACCGGGGAATTAAAGAAAGGCCTGCAATTAGGCGGAAACACTGATTTCATCATGAGAATTGATGAACTGACCCCATAAACGTAATTATTTTAATATTTCTTGTTTTCCACCTTCGGTAAACAAGCAGTTATGCTACCTACTAGTATAAATGCACAATATTAAATAAAATGTCGTACTGCAAAACTCTACTCTTATTCTTATTCAGCTCATTATCTCTCAACGCTTTTTCTCAAAATTCAACGGTCATCAACGGCTATATCAAAGATGGAAATGAAGTAATCGTTGGAGCTTCTCTATTGATTAAAGGCAGTCAAATTGGCACGACATCTAATGCAAGCGGTTATTATGAATTTAATAGTCTTAAGCCAGGAACTTATACGATCATAGTCTCTTATTTAGGGTATACTAAAACATCAAAATCTATTACGTTAAGTAATGATCAAAACTTGAGCCTTAATTTTTCTTTAAAAAAGGACCAGCAGCAATTGCAAAATGTGAGCATCAATGGAAAAACAAAAAACCAGGAAGTTAAAGAATCTGGCTTTGCTGTAAATGCTATTGAAACGCGAAAATATGCTAATACTACCGCCGATCTAAACCAGATCCTGAATAGAACCACTGGTGTTAAGATCAGAGAACAAGGTGGATTGGGTTCAAACTTCAATTTTTCAATTAATGGATTATCTGGCAAGCAGGTTAGGTTCTTTCTCGACGGGATCCCTATGGAGAGTTTTGGTGGAGGAATGTCTTTAAATAACATCCCTGTCAACCTTGCTGAGCGTATCGAAGTTTACAAAGGGGTAGTACCCGTTGAATTAGGCGCTGATGCCCTTGGAGGAGCAGTAAATGTAATTACTGATCAGCATACCAAAAAATTCTTAGACGCGGGTTACAGCTATGGCTCCTTCAACACCACAAGAGCGGCTTTGTCAGGAAGGTTTACCGAGGAGAAAACAGGTTTAATATTCAATTTTAGTGGCTTCCATAATTATTCTGACAATGATTACATGATGCGGAATAATCCGAAATACGATGCTGCAATAAAGGTAACGGAGAACGATGAAGTAGTGCTAAAAGATGCCAGACGCTTCCATGATGCCTATCGCTCTACAATGGGACAAATAGACCTAGGACTAAGTAATAAATCCTGGGCAGACAGAATTACGCTTGGCCTCACCTATTCCAACCTGTATAAAGAGATACAAACCGGAGCAAGTCAAAACAAAGTATTTGGAGGCTTACATACCAGAGGTAATTTCGTTATGCCTTCTGTAAGTTATAAAAATGAGAACTTCCTGATTAAAGGATTAACAGTAAACGTACTTGGTTCCCTGTCGATAGACAGGTCTGATGTAGTTGACACGGCTTCTAATATTTACGGTTGGGAAGGAAAAGGAAAGGTAGAGCTTATTGCCGGAGAATTAAATGGCATCAAAACCATTTATCATTATAAAAACACAGGTGGTTTAGTGAGGGCTAATTTCAGTTACAAAATTAATGACAATCAAGATTTAAACCTGAATTATACTTACAACCATTTTGGCAGATCGGCAGTTGAAGATTTAAAAAAGGTAGACAACAACACCTTCGACATTCCCAATACCATTGATAAAACCATTATAGGATTAGCTTACCAAACAAACTTTTTCGATAAGCGCTTAACGAATACCGTATTCACCAAATTCTATCGCCTCAGTACATTTGTCAGAAACGCCGTTTACCTTTCAAGAGAAAGCTCTTGGGTGAAGGAAGATGCCAGTGCAACTAACAATTATCTTGGGTATGGTATTGCATCAAGATATAAACTCACTGAAAATACAGGCCTTAAATTCTCCTATGAGCATGCCTACAGACTACAAGAGGGAGAAGAATTATTTGGAAATGGCATCAATACTTCAGCAAATCCGAAATTGAAACCAGAGCAAAGTGACAATATTAACATTGGAACATACTACAACTACCAAATAAACAAACATAGGTTTGCTGTAGAAGCTGCATACTTTTTTAGAGATGCGAAGGACTTTATTTACAGCTCTCCAGCTGGTGGAGGTATATACACCTCTTATGAAAACGTTGGAAAAGCGCGCATCCAAGGCGCCGAGGCAGAAATAAAATATGGATACAGTCAACTACTAGAACTTTCAGCTAATGCTAGTTATCAAAAATCCAAAAATAACCAACGGTATATTTTTGGCACCAGCAATCTGGATCCAACCTATGGAGACAATATACCCAATCAACCCTGGTTATATGGCAATGCTAATTTTGGAATCGGTAAAGATGATCTGATAGGAAAAGATTCCAGGATTCAATTTAACTGGTCCAGCCAATACGTGCACTGGTTTTACCTTAAATGGGAAAGTCGTGGCAGCAAGGAATCCAATAACAGAATTCCACAACAACTATCACACAATGCAGCACTTTCCTACTCCTTCCAGAAAGGAAAATACAACATATCAGCTGAGTGCTTAAATATAACGGATGAATTAACCTACGACAATTTTAGGCTTCAAAAGCCAGGTAGATCATTCTTTATGAAACTTAGATATTTCATCAAATAACAATCAAAACACTATAATTCAAAATCAATTTTATGTTAAAATCAATCAAAAACCCAGCCTTAGTATTATGTCTGGCCACGTTGCTTGCAGGATTTAGCGCCTGTAAAAAAAACGATAATCCAACAACCGTAGATCCTGTAACAGAAAACACATATAGCCTAAGAGTGAGTGCAGGAACTCCTGCTTCTTCTTATCTGGTACAAACCGGTTCATTAAACGCTGGAACGATAACGACTGCAGGTATTGGGGTTGCAACAAATCTAACCACCATGACCGCCAAAAACGGCTTTTACTACGGTATCGATAATGATTCTGGTAACCTGGTTAAATACACTTCAAACAATAAAACAAATACTATTGTAAAAGAAATCCCTTTTAAACAGATTAGCTGGGCATTTTATTCGAGCTTCTACAAATGGAAAGATGACAAAACCCTTGTATTATTTAGTAGTAATGCATCCGTTCAGTTTGAATATGCAATTCTGAATGTAGAAACAATGTCGATTACTTCAAGTGGAAAAATCAATGTTCCATTAAAAGCTGATCATTATTTCTGGGGTTACAATGCTGCCTTTGTTGGGGATAAATTTTATTTAACCTACACTCAAGCTGCAAATAGCACCGACCTTTCTGATCGTATAACTTACCTTGCAGCTATGGACTACCCAGCGATGAACAATGTTACTGTAAGTCAAGACAGTCGTTTTGGTGCACCACAACATTATACACTGCACATGCCGGGTTCATTTACCGACAATGGAAATGCCTATTTCTTAGCTTCACCAAATACCTGGACAACAGCCGATATAAATTTACCTTTTGGTATATATAAAATAAAAGGTGGAACGACCCAAATTGACCCTGACTACTTCTATGAGTTGACAGATAGAACTAAAGAAGAAGCACTAGGGCTATTCTATCTTGGAAACGGAAAAGCGATCACCAAAATCTTAGATAGAACAAAAATCACTTCATCAAATGCATATGGTACGCTTTATATTACAGAATACTATGTTGTTGATGTAATCAACAAAACAAAAACAAAAATCAATATCCCAGCAAGCATAGCAACTGCATTCAGTCTAAATATTCTTGTTGACAATGGAATAGCTTCAATTGCTGCAAATACACCTGATGGATTCTACATCTATCAATACAATATTGCGACATCTGCAGTAACACGCGGTGCCAAATTAGATGGAATTAACAGCGTAGAACGTCTGGATTTAATTAAATAATACGATAAAGGGTCTGTCTGAAAACAGATAGACCCTTTATAAAAATACAATTACGTACCCCCCTTACCCTTCAGAATCAATGCTATTCAAAAAAATAAATGCCTGGTTACACTTATGGCTCGGACTTGCATCTGGGGTCATTGTCGTTATTTTAAGTATAACTGGCTGCATTCTTGTATTTGAACAGGAAATTAAACAGCTAAGCTACCCTTGGCTACATGCAAAAAATACTGAAGGAACCGCCTTACTTCCACCCTCAAAACTATATGAAGCTGTTTCTGCAGCATTACCAGAAAAGAAAATCAACAGTGTATGGTATCATGGAGAAAATCGTACCGCTCAGGTTACTTTGAATTCAGACTCCATGGTCTATGTTAATCCATATACCGCCGAGGTTGTGGCTATGGTAGACCATGAAGACTTTTTCCATTTTATTGATGAAGGACATTTCCATTTATGGATGCCCGAGGAAATTGGGGAAATATTTGTCGGCTGGGGAACATTGATATTTTTCTTACTACTCATTAGTGGAATTATCCTCTGGTGGCCAAAAAAATGGAATAAAAAGGGCGTAGATCAAAGTTTTAAAATACGATGGAAGGCTAAATTTAAAAGGGTTAATTATGATCTACATAATGTCTTAGGCTTCTATGCCTTAATTATTGCTTTACTATTTGCTTTTACCGGATTGATCATGAGTTTCTCTTGGTTCAACAAAGGTGTTTATTGGATGGCTGGGGGTAAAGATACGGCCCGAATACAAGCAGTATCTGACAGTACTTTCACAGGCCAAACCAAAATACTGGAACAAGTGGACAAAGCCTGGAATATGGCTAGACATGAGCTTGGAGAATTCAATCCCGACGAAGTAATTGTTTCATTCCCTCAAAATAATTCAGCAGCCATATATGTTTGTACAGACATGAAAAATGGCATCTGGAGGGATATTTACCTCGACCAGTTTACCTTAAAACAACTTCCCGCTTCGCAGTCTAAAATTAAAGATGCCGATCTGGCCACCTGGCTTCGCAGATCTAATTTCAGCCTGCATGTAGGCGCCATAGGTGGACTACCAACCAAAATCCTTTTCTTTCTGGCCAGTTTAATCTGCGCTAGTTTACCGGTAACCGGATTTTACATCTGGTGGGGCAAAAAGAAAAAATCAGCCAAAAGAACTAAACCAAAGGAAAAACAACTGATTACCGCCTAACCTCTTTTTTTATGGAAAAACAAAAATATTCAACAGGCAAAAGCCTTGTTGCAGGATCCCTTTTGCATTTTACCTTCCTAATTCTATTTTCAATTTTTGAAATACCACTCGCCCTTTCGCAGCAAAACAAAGGAAAAGTTTCAGGAAAAGTGATTTCATCTGATGGTCAAGCACTCCCCTTTGCGTCTATAGCGCTTTTAAATCAAGAGGGAAAGATTTTAAAAGGTACGTTGAGCGATACCATAGGCGCATTCCATTTTATTACAGTTGTAGAGGGTAACTATAAGCTTAAGATAACCATTATGGGTTTCAATATACACCATTCTAAGCCCTTTGATATTTCTTCCCGCAATCACAACATACATTTAGGTGTTTTTACACTCTTTGAAGATGCGAAGGTCCTGAATGCAGTCACTATAAATGCGAAAAAAAGACTAATTGAGCAAACCATTGACCGGACGGTCATTAATGTAGAAAACAGCATCCTTTCTGAGGGTAATACGGCTTTAGAATTACTAGAGAAAGCTCCAGGGATTAAAGTTGATGAGGATGGAAAGATCTCCTTAAAAGGAAGATCTGGTGTGAATGTAATGATTAATGGCAAACCGACATATCTTTCCCCTAAAGAGCTGAATACAATACTCAAAGGCACCAATTCCAGTTCCATTTCTAAAATTGAGATACTAAATAACCCCTCTGCCAAATTTGATGCAGCCGGTAATGCAGGTATCATCAATATTATCATGAAAAAAAACACAGCAACTGGACTTAATGGATCTATAGCATTAAACTCCGGATACAGCAGGAACGCCCATTATGGCAGCGGATTGAATCTCAATTACAGAAACGATAAAGTAAATGTTTATGGCGGTTACAATTATGCCTATCGTGGCGAAACAGAATACCTTGATTTTGTACGTCGTTTTTACGACACAGGTATTGCAAATGGCCAACCGCAGCGTACATCCTTTCAGCATACCAATACCAATGAGCCATTAAATACACACAATTTCCGTGTTGGTCTTGACTACGAGCTGGATAAAGCAAACAGTTTTGGCATCCTCATTAACGGAAATCTTGGTAAATACACCCATGACAGCAAAACAGATAACAACCTTATTAGCAACAACAACAGCACGATAAGTACAACTATTACTTCAAATTTTGATCGGCAACATTGGGAAAATTTAACCTATAATGCAAACTACACACATAAGTTTAAAAAAGAAGGCCGGGAACTTTCTGCTGATATTGATTTTGCCAGTAACAGCTTTACCTCAAACCTGAATCTAAACACCACCACGCTCTTGTCACCTGATGTTCCATCAGGAACAATTACGAGCAGAAAAGGCTATGTCCCGGCAATTACAGATGTTTACATTGGAAAAATTGATTACACAGATCAATTCGGAAAAACAGTGAAATTTGAAAGCGGACTAAAAAGTAGCGTTATACAATCAGACAATAATCTGAAGTACCATATCCTGGACAATGACAATTGGGTTTATGATGTTAACGGCAGTAATCATTTTAAATATAAAGAGCAAATACATGCAGGATATATCAATATAAATAAAGAATTTAAAGGATTTAGTCTACAAGCCGGATTAAGAGGCGAATATACACAAACTCAAGGCCATCAAATTACTTCAGATTCGTTATTAAACCGCAACTATTTCCAACTCTTTCCGAGTGTATTTCTGAACAAGCCTATAGGAGAAAATCATCAATTTCAGGCAGCCTATAGTCGCAGAATTGAGCGCCCGGATTATGGAGACCTCAATCCATTTAGGGTGTTTAGAGATCCCCTACTTTATTACCAGGGAAATCCTTTTCTAAAACCACAGCTAACCAATACATTTCAGCTTAGCCACACTTTCAAAGGGAAATACACAACTGCTATCAACTATAATCAAACCAACGATGCAATCACTTGGATAACAGGGCAAATTGATGAGCTAAATACGACTTTCGAAAAACCTAAAAACTTAAGTAAGGCAATCAACTATGGAATCAGCTTTACTGCATCTACAGAAATATTGAGCTGGTGGGCTGGTACCTATTTCGCCAATGCTTTCAGAAATGAATATCAGGGTAGCCAGGAAAATGAAGATTTTAAGAATAGTACTACCAGCTTCAGCTTTAATATGCAAAACTCTTTCAAAGCAGGTAAGGGTTATAGTATGGAGTTAAGTGCATTTTTGTATTCTAGTTCAGTCTATGGAATATCGTCTTACAAAGCAAACTATGCAATCTCCACAGGTATTCAGAAACAAATTTTTAATGATAAAGGCAGTATTAAGCTAATGGTAAATGATATTTTTCAAACCAACAGATACCAGGAACAGACTTTTTTCCAAAACATTGATATGAATACAGATAAAAGACCTGATAGCCGCAGGGCAATGTTGTCTTTCTCCTATAGGTTTGGTAATCAGAACATCAGCAAAAAAGAACGCAAAAGCGCTAGCGAGGATATTCAAAATAGAGTTAAAGGGGGAGGCTAGCGCTGACTCCTACCTTTTAACGGCTCTTATAATTATTTTAATAAAAAAATTTAAACGACAAAACATTAATAGCTAGAAAATTACGTATTAACACGCCTACTTCCCTAAAAAACTCATGGAAAATTATTTGCAGAACAATATTAAAGTCATACATTTGCAATCTCAAAAATATTAAAAGCCTCCTTAGCTCAGCTGGTAGAGCAACTGACTTGTAATCAGTAGGTCATTGGTTCGATTCCGATAGGAGGCTCTTTAATTTTCTTCCCATCAGATTAAGCTTATAATCTCTTCAATTTAATACCATCATTCCTTACCCATAAAGAAACAAACAAGCCCTAAAAACGTTTAATTATTAAATTCTCCTTGCTTTAATAATTAACGTTATGAACTTCAAAAGTTACATCTACCTACTTATTCCAATTCTCTTTTTTGGCTGTCAAAACAAAACAAAAAAAGATAAAGCGGATGCCATATATTTTGGTGGAACAATTATAACCATGGAAGATGCAAATCCTACTGTAGAAGCTGTTGTTGTAAAGGATGGAAAAATCATATTTATCGGAAAAAAAGCCGAAGCCGACCAATACTTGGGCGATTCAACAAAAACATACGACCTTAAAGGCAAAACGCTTTTACCTGGCTTTATAGATGCGCATGGCCACATTACTTCCCGCGCGGGAATGATTCAGGCTATCGACTTATCCCCAAGCCCTTACGGCACAGTAAACTCCATCCCAGATCTACAAAACACAGTAAAAAAATACATTAAAGACCATAAAATTCCAGCAGGAATACCCCTTATTGGTAATGGCTATGATGATGCAATTATGGTAGAACACAGACACCCTACCTGCCAGGAACTGGATGCCATTAGCGAAACCACCCCAATCATTACTATACATGCATCTGGGCATGCCGCCGTTGCAAATTCAGCCATGCTTAATTTTGTTGGCATTGAAGAAAATGCTAACGACCCTGCAGGTGGACATTATGGCCGGGATCAAAAAACAGGGAAATTAAATGGAAAATTAGAAGAGAACGCCTGTTTTACAGCATTGCTAACGCTGACAAAAAAAATGAGCAAAGATCAGGGTGCTAAAATAGCTAAGATGGAAGATACTTATGTTTTAGATGGAGACACCAATCTTACTCAATCCATGAAAAACCTGATGATTGCCCAGGACGAATGGTTAAGCTATGGTCAAACTACAATTTGCGACGGTAGAACAATGGGTGAAAGTGTTTCCCTTTTAAAAGAAGCGGCGGCCAAAAAACTGTTAAAAGCAGATCTTGTTTATTTTCCTGATTTTGAATATTTCAAGAAAGACTTTGACAAATTCAAACCGGAATACATGAAGTATAATAACCGCTTAAAACTTGGTGGCTTTAAGTTCTCCGACGATGGATCCCCCCAAGGTAAAACTGCCTGGTTAACTATACCTTACCTGATTCCACCTGCAGGCCAGAGACCAGATTACAAAGGATTCCCGATATTTACAGATTCAGTTTTGTATAATGACTTAAAAATACTTTTTTCAAACGGCATAACCGCTCAGCTACATGTTAATGGCGATGCAGCGATAGATCAGGCGATCAGGGTAATTAAAAAATTAAAAGATGAAGGCATCTATAAGCCTGAACTGCGAGCAACTTTAATTCACGTTCAAAATAGTCGCCCAGACCATATTCAAAAAATCAAAGACATCGGCGTGATTCCTTCCTATTTTTCAACGCAGGTCTATTTATGGGGAGATTGGCATTATTCTAGCGTTTTTGGTCCTGAAAGAGCAGCTTTTATCAGCCCCGCAAATTCTGCACTAAAAGCTGGTATAATTTTCACAATGCATCATGATTCACCAGTTACCCCTCCGGATCTGCTTACAGCTGTATACGCTGCCGTAAATAGAAAAACTCGTTCAGGAAGGATACTTGGTCCCAACGAACGAATTAAGCCGATAGAAGCGCTTAAAGCGATTACCATTAACGCAGCTTATCAATACCACGAAGAAGACACTAAAGGATCACTAAAAGTCGGCAAGCTTGCCGATATGGTAATTCTCGATCAAGATCCATTAACCATAAATCCTGAAAAAATAAGAGAGATTAAGGTATTAGAAACCATAAAGGAAGGGAAATCCCTTTATAAAAGGGGTTTAAATAAAACAACAAGCGGTTGAGCATGCATATAATCAATGCCTTCATAGAATTTCATTGATGGCATAAACTTGTGGGTCATTAACGTGATTGTACCTATCCCATTTTCAAGTGCATATTGCTCTGCATATTTCATCAAAGTTCTGCCATATCCTTTCTTTTGCGAATATGGCGCAATAAATAACTCATCAATATAAAGTTGTCCGCCGGTCCACCAAGTCTTCGTATGCGCAAACATTGCACCTGCAAAAACATCATCATCGTATAAAAGAAAGCCTTTAAATTGAGGCGAAGAATAGTATTCCTTCAAATACATCAAAGCATCTTTAAGTTCCCAATGATAATTCCATGGCGCTTCATTATAGGTCTGAACAAATATTTTTGCGCAATTTTCAATATCTTTTTCTGTTATCGGCTGGATGGTCATAACCTCAATTTAGGGTAATCAATTAACAATTATTTAGCGCTTCCTGGAGTTTTTTCCCAAATTCCCGAACATGAGGCTGATGTAGCATAGTAGCATGGTCTCCTGGAACATCAAAGACTTTCACTCCATTTTTCGCATATTTATGCCAGCTCAGGTATTTAGAATCATCCACAAAATAGACGCGTTTTTCAGCTTTAAAGAGATAGATTCGATTGTTAAATGGTTCCATATAATAAGCTTTAAATGCTTCCTGATGCTTTTGATTAATTGCATTGATATGGCTGTAAACACCCTCATTTTTGGGATCCTTTTTTAAACCCAACTTATAAAAAACCTTATATATCCTATTTAAGAACAAGTTATACTGGTAACTTAAAGTGTCTAAAGGATCTTTAAAGAAGGATTTTAAAATCCAGAGTAGCTTGGGGATCTGTCGTTTAATTTTCCTTGGTAGCTTTACACGCCATGACTTGTTGTAAAAAGCATTTTCTGCATCTGTATCAAAAATTCCCAGCATCTTCACCTCTTTTCCAAGCGCAGTCAGTTGCCTGGCCATTTCGATCGCCACATAGCCCCCAAACGAATAGCCAGCTATGGCATAAGGGCCATTAGGATTATGTTCTATAATTTCATCTACATAATGACCAGCAATATCGCCCATGGTTTTAATATCCTGCTGCACTCCATTCAGATCTGCAGGCTGTAAGCCATATAATGGCTGTTCGGCATCTACATATTTAGCCAGATCATTAAAACTCAACACATACAGACCATCTCCGTGTATGATATATAAGGGCATCTTATTTCCTGTGGGTTTGATCGGAATAAGCGATTGCGATTTTCGAACTTCATCCGCATCACTTATAGAGGCCAGTAAGGATAAAATAGTTGGATTTTTAAATAACCTTACCGCAGGGAGCTTGGTGCCTGTTTGTTTTTCAAAGTGAGACATAATCTGGAGGGCCATCAGGGAGTGTCCACCAAGTTCAAAGAAATTATCTTCAATACCAATATCCGCTATACCAAATACTTCTTCCCATATAGCTGCCATTGTTTTTTCGACTGGAGTAACGGCCTGGGTATGTGATCGAGCCACCTCCTCTTGTAATTCCATTTCCAATAAAGCTTTCCTATCAATTTTACCGTTAATATTGAGGGGAAACTTTTCCATAACTACCCATACGGATGGAATCATATAATCTGGTAGACCGTGTTTTAAATCCTCTATGATTACAGCCTTATCAAATTTTTCGAAAGGAACCACAAAACCAATCAAGTCCTTCTGTCCGTTCTTATTCTTCTTTGCAAGCACTACAGCGCTCTTTAAATGCAGGGATTTATTCAGTAAATACTCAATTTCACCAAGCTCTACTCTAAATCCGTGGATTTTAACCTGATCATCTTTTCTACCGATGAATTCCATATTCATTTCTGGCAGCATTCGTCCCTGATCCCCTGTCCGATACATTTTACCGTCATAGTTCTTATTAAAGGGATCGGCTAAGAAAGCATCGGCAGTTTTTTCCGCATTATTTGCATAACCGCGTGCTACGCCTACGCCCCCAATAAACAACTCACCTACTTCCCCTTTTGGTACGGGCAGTAGTTGCTCATTAAGAATATAAAAGAAGTTATTTGCTATAGGCCGACCATAAGGAATACTCTTCCAATTGGCCTCTATTTTTTCGATTGGGAAATAGTTTGACCATACGGTAGCTTCTGTAGCGCCTCCCAAACTAATTACCTTCGCTTTGGTGAAAAAGTGTTTAATCCTATCAGGCAAATCCAATGGGATCCAGTCGCCACTTAAAAACACCAGTCTTAAATATTCCTGTCTATAATCATTGTTCGTTGACTCCAATTCTCTAACCAGATAGTCAATTGTAGAAGGTACAGAATCCCAAAAGGTAATCTGATAATGTTGGAGCGTACGCAACAGTTCATTCAGATCATTTACCTGCGCCTGCGCGGCAATCACTAAGGATCCACCAGCAGCTAAAATTCCAAATATATCATAAACAGAAAGATCAAAACACATAGAGGTGATAAAAAGCAGACGATCATTTGATCCAATATCAAAGCGATTGTTTACCCATAACACCAGATTTACTGCAGAATGATGTTCAATCATTACCCCTTTAGGTTTCCCGGTCGAACCTGAGGTATAAATGATATAAGCCAATTGGCGACTATCAATGGATATATTTAGATTACTTGCACTGTATTTCTCAAATGCAACAGTGCCTATCGCTAAGGACCTTAAATCAGGCATCAGCGCATTTATCGGATAGGAAATGTCTGTGACCAATAAACTTACCGCAGCATCGGAAAGTATATATTGCTGCCTCTCGATTGGATATTCGGGATCAACAGGTACATAGGCTCCTCCCGCTTTAAGTATGGCATACATACCTATAACCATTTCAAAGTTCCGTGCAGTCAGCAATCCGATGTTATCACCTGGTTTTACACCTAACTCAATAATCCGCCTTGCCAACTGATTTGACTTATCATTCAGCTCCTTATAGGTTAACAATTTACTGCCTAACTGCAAGGCGACATGATCCGGAGCTTTCGACACTTGTTCTTCAAACAGAATGTTTAGTGTTTTATATATAGGATAAGGAGTTACAGTATTATTAAACACCGCAAGCTCCTGCAATTCTTCATCCGTAAGCTTGGGAAGCGCGTGAGACGATTTATCAGACATTTGTTCAATTTTAGAGATGAAAAAACCTAAATAATCGACAAGTTTTACATTATAACATCGTGTAGTAGCAAACTGTTTTTTTTTGAGTAAGATTATTTTGCAATAATAAGACCCGAGATTTTTTTCAGATTTTCATGAGCTTGAAATTGAGGTGATATGCAAACTTTCCTATGGCCCTACTTGACTATTACTGGTCGTCTATTATGGATTGCAATTTACCGAACAAGGTCCGAACCAGAGTCGAACCAAAGTGGACTTGGGTACGACGTTGTCACGAGCGACGCTACCAGTCTAATTTATACTCGAAAAAGATTTGAATTTTGAATGGGATCGTAAGCTGCTATTGACTAGCGCCACCGCCTATGGATTATGACAGTAAGATACGATTAATTAACAAAAAAGCGACTGATTATTTAAAATAACCGGTCGCTTTTTTATATAATTATGGTTCTTAATTCCAACCACCACCCAATGCGCGGTAAACATTTACAACTGCATTTAGCTGTTGTTTTTTTGTTTCAATCAGTTCTAGTCTGGATTGAAGCGCATCACGTTGTGTCATTAACACTTCAAAATAGTCTGCTCTGGCGGATTTAAACAGATCATTAGAAATATCGATAGACTCCGTAAGTGCTTTAACCTGTTTAGCTTTTAGTTCATAACTTTTCTGTAAGTTACTGATGCTTGACAACTGGTTAGCGACCTCAAGATAACCGGTTAAAATGCTACGTTCGTAGTTGTAAACGGCTTGCAGCTGTTTGGCATTGGCATTTAAATACTCAGCCTTAATTCCATTTCTGTTAATGAGCGGTCCAACCAGATCACCAGCCAACGAATAGGCTAATGATTCTGGGGTTCTCAATAAGTAGCTCGGATTAAAAGCCTGAAAACCAAGGTTTGCCGAAATACCTAATGAAGGATAAAATTGTGCTTTTGCTATTTTAACATCTAATTTAGCCGCTGACAATTCGAACTCTGCCTGTTTAATATCGGGACGATTGGCGAGCAACTGAGATGGAATTCCTACCTGAACCACTGGAGGAACCAAATCAGTAAATTTCCCTTTATCTCTCGCAATCGCCTGTGGATAGCGACCCAATAATAAATTAATTCTATTCTCTGTTTCAATAACCTTTTGCTGGATATCGAATTCAAGGCTTTTGGAGTTCAAAACCTCGGCTTCAAATTTTCTAACAGCCAGTTCGGTCACTCTTGTAGCCTGCTTCTGTATTTTCATCAACTCCAAGGCATTGCTTTGCAAAGCAATATTTTTCCTTACAATTTCCAACTCATTATCCTGAGCTAGCAACTCATAATAGGAATTGGCAATCTCGGCAATCAGGCTACTTACCACAAAGTTCTTACCTTCAACAGTGCCTAAATAACGGTTTACAGCCGCTTGCTTGCCATTACGCAGCTTGTGCCAGATATCCGCTTCCCAGCTAGCTTGCAAACCAAAATTGTAATCAGGCAATGGATCAGGAACTTCCCTACCCGGTGTAATATCAGTTGAAGCATCACCAGCACCTGAACTGGTATAACGCCCAACTTTTTCTATCCCTGCTCCTAGCTTGTAGTTTACAACAGGCAATAGTTCTCCCTTTTTTATCCGAATCTCATTCCGGGCAATTTCAATTTCCTGAAGTGTAATATTCAGTTCTTGATTGTTCTTTAAAGCCGTATCAATCAAGTTGACCAAATATTGATCTTTAAAAAAATCCTGCCATTTGATTTGGGTACTATTTAATGTATCCTTTGATCCGGCAAAACTTAAAGGAATCTCCTTATTTTCGGCACGTCCAGCTAGCTGAGGCAATTTACAAGCCGTGTAAGCAGTGCATATCAATACAAAGCCTATGCTTTTATAGATACTATTTTTTAACATTGTGTTCAATTTCTTCAGTTAACGGATGTTCTTCTTCAATTTTTATGAGCTTATGCTTTTCTGCTATTTTGCCAAAAACAAAATACAAACCGGGAATAATTACCACCCCGAAAATGGTACCAAACAACATACCTCCGGCAGCCGCAGAACCAATTGTTCTGTTACCAATCTTTCCTGGTCCCGTAGCAATCATTAGTGGAATTAACCCAGCAATAAATGCAAAAGAGGTCATCAGAATCGGACGGAAACGGATTTTAGCTCCTTCAAGGGCAGCGTTTAGCACCGACACACCCTGACTGTGGCGTTGTGCCGCAAATTCTACAATAAGCACCGCATTTTTTCCAAGCAAACCAATCAGCATCACCATCGCAACCTGAGCATAAATGTTATTCTCCAATCCTAAAACTTTAAGAAAAAGGAATGCACCGAAAAGTCCAGCAGGCAGTGATAGAATTACCGAGAGAGGCAATATAAAGCTCTCATATTGCGCTGCAAGGACAAGATAAACGAAGCCTAAACAGATGAGAAAAATATAGATTGCTTCATTACCTCTCGATACCTCGTCTTTAGAGATCCCTGCCCAATCGATACCAAATCCACGCGGCAATTTTTCCTTTGCCACCTCATTAATCGCCTTAATAGCCTCGCCAGAACTATAACCTGGTGCCGACTGCCCGCTAATTTCTGAAGCATTGTACATATTATGTCGGGTAATTTCAGATAAACCATAAACCTTTTCCATTCGCATAAAAGCAGAGAAAGGAACCATTTCATCACGGCTATTTTTAACAGATAGTTTTAAAATATCCATGGGCAAAGCACGATATTGTGGGAGCGCCTGCACCATTACCTTATACTGTCGATCGTATTTAATAAAACTGGTTTCATAATTACTACCTACAAAGGTGGAGAGCGTACTCATGGCGTTATCAATCGTTACGCCTTTTTGCTGAGCAATATCGTTGTCTATACGCAACATATACTGGGGAAAACTGGCGCTGTAAAAGGTAAATACCGAGGCTAATTCAGGCCGCTTATTTAACTCCCTTACAAAATCCCTACTAACAGTTTCCATCTTTTTATAGTCGCCACTTCCAGCCTTATCCAAAAGACGCAGCTCAAAACCACCCGCAGCTCCATAACCAGGTACTGCTGGTGGCTGGAAAAACTCAATGGTACCACCTGGGATTGATTTTGCCTTTTTTTCCAACTCCTCTATCACATCCTGAGCAGAGTTTTTACGCTCACTCCATTCTTTAAGATTAATCAGACAAGTGCCCGAATTTGCCCCTGTACCTTCGGTAAGAATTTCATATCCAGCCAAAGAGGAAACCGATTTTACGCCTTCAATACCTTCAGACACTTTCTGCAGTTTTTCTGAAATCTCGTTTGTGCGCTCCAAAGTAGAACCCGGAGGAGTTTGAATAATGGCATACACCATCCCCTGATCTTCATTCGGAATAAAACCAGTCGGCACACTTCCACTTAAGAACCAGATGCCAAAACAAAATGCTACTAATACACCAAACGTAAGTATACGGCGACTAACAATCTTAGTGAGTAGGTTACTATATTGACCAGTCAACCTACCAAACCAGCGATTAAAAGCGCCCAGAAACTTATCTATACCAGTTTCCTTTTTATGTTTACCATGATTATTTTTTAACATAATGGCACACAATGCAGGTGTTAAGGTAAGTGCCACAACACCAGAAAGGATAATTGCGGTTGCCATGGTTATCGAAAATTGCCTGTAAAAAATACCTACTGGTCCGGACATAAAAGTAACCGGAATAAAAACAGAGGCCATTAAAAAGGTAATCGCAATAATGGCACCGCTAATCTCTTTCATAGCTAGTTGTGTAGCTTTTAATGGCGACAACTTAGGCCTGCTTTCCATTTTTGCATGTACAGCTTCAATCACAACAATCGCATCATCCACTACAACTCCAATGGCCAAAACCAAGGCAAACAAGGTAATCAGGTTAAGGGTTATGCCAAAAAATTGCATAAACACAAATGTTCCTATAAGGGATACCGGAACTGCAATAGCCGGAATTACGGTCGAGCGCCAATCCCCAAGGAATAGAAACACCACCAATCCTACCAGAATAAAGGCCTCTATCAAGGTATGTATTACCTTTTCAATCGAGGCATCAAGAAACTTAGACACATCATAACTGATTTCATAATCCAGTCCCTTGGGAAAAGAACTTTCCTTTATCTCAGCCATTTTAGCTTTAACATCTTTAATAACCTGACTGGCGTTACTTCCGTACGACTGTTTCAATACAATTGCAGCAGATGACCGTCCATTCAAATTAGAGTATAGGTCATACATCGAACTACCAAACTCAATATCTGCAACATCTTTCAAACGTAGTAACTCTCCTTTCGGGTTTGCCCGTAGTACGATATTTTCATATCCATCTTTGGTGCTAAATCTCCCTGGATACTTCAATACATATTCAAACGACTGCGAACGTTTACCAGAGCTTTCACCAGTTTTTCCCGGTGAAGCTTCCAGACTCTGTTCATCAAGCGACTTCATCACCTCATCGGCAGAAATGTTGTAGGCCTGCATACGATCTGGCTTTAACCAAATCCGCATGGCATATTCACGGTTACCCAAAATATCAGCAAAACCTACCCCATCTACCCTTTTCAATTCTGAAAGTAGATTGATATCTGCAAAGTTGTACAGGAAGTTTTCATTCATCTTAGGATCCTTACTATACAAGTTGATGTACATCAACATATTGGATTCTTCACGACTGATTTTTACTCCTTCTCTCACAACCAAAGGAGGCAGCTTATTGGTTACAGCAGCAACCCGGTTTTGAACGTTGAGAGAGGCCTGATTTGGATCAGTACCAAGGTTAAATACGACCTGGATGGATGCCTCGCCATCATTACCTGCATCAGAGGCGATGTATTTCATTCCGGGAACGCCATTAAGCGCACGCTCAAGTGGAATTACAACTGACTTGATCAGCAACTCATTGTTCGCTCCAGGATATTCTGCGGTAATGTTTACTTTAGGTGGAGAAATTGAAGGAAACTGGGTTACAGGAAGGTAAGTGATGGCCAATCCACCCAGAAACAAAATTATAAGCGATATCACTATAGAAAGGACGGGCCTTTGTATAAACTTGCCAAACATAAAATATATATAGGAGGTTGATTATTCGGTTTTCAATCTTAATTGTTTGATTACATCCTGCGGCTGCTGGAATTTATAGGTAATCTTATCATCATCTTTTACCTTCTGTACGCCTTCAAGTAAAATCTTATCGCCCGTCGCAATACCGTCCGACAGTACATACAAATCTGCCAACTCCGTAGCTATGGTAACGGGGCGAGCATGAACAACACTATTTCTATCTACCACAAAAACATAGGTCTTATCCTGAATGTCATAGGTTGCTTTTTGCGGAATGATCAATGCATTTTTCAGGGGTACCACCATTTGTACCTTACCGGTCTGTCCATTTCTCAATAAGTTGTCTGCATTATCAAACCGGGCTCTAAATGCAATATTTCCCGTCTCGTTATTAAATTCACTTTCAATAACCTCTACCTTGCCTTTAGCCTTCAGCAATTCGTTATTTGCCAGCAGTAAACCGGCCTGTTGTTGCTTACTGGCTTTTACTGAAGATTGATAATCCAAATATTCTGGTTCAGAAACATTAAAATAAGCAAACACCTGGGCATTGTCAGACAGACTGGTCAACAACGCACCTTCATCCACCAGACTCCCAATTTTCAATGGAATGCGGTCAATCACACCACTAAAGGGAGCCCTAATCTCAGTAAATGAAAGATGAAGCTTAGCTAAACTAGTTTCCGCATTGGCCTGTTGCAACTTGGCCTTAGCCATTGCCAGCTCATTTTTGGAAACTACATTTTTGTCTGTAAGTAATTTTGTATTCTGAAACTCTATTTCTGCCGCTTTGGTTTCTGCCTGTGCTTTTAACAATTCAGCTTCGAACATTTTTGGCATAATCCTGAATAGAAGCTGGCCAGCCTGAACATGCTGGCCTTCATCCACATAAATATTCTGCAAATAACCTTTTTCCTGAGCCCTCAGCTCAATATTCCTAACCGATTTGATCTGCGAGACATATTCCTTAGTCACGGAGGTATCAATTCTGATCGGGCTGGTTACTGCATAAGTTACTTCTTCTTTTTTCTCTTCTTTTTTTTGTGTACAAGCTGTTACGCAAAACAAAACGCTCAAGCCAAAGCATACAACATTTCTGTTCATCTTCTTCGATATATTTAACTAGATTCTGTCCTTTAATGGACTACTATTGTCCATTAATTCAATTTGGACGCGAAGTAAGAAGAGAATTATGAAGTTATGATGAAGATTTAGCTGTTTTTCCAAATACCCAGCAAACGACGCATAATTACAATTTCTGCAATATGGTAAGTTGCATGGTCTGCAATTTGAAGTGCTTCCCTCAATAAATTCTGTCCAGTCCCATGCGGGATAGGCTCATATAAATCCTTCGTCTGAATCAGTTCAATAAATGCCTCTAAATCATCTTCAATCTGCCTCAGCGTTTTATCCCACATATTTTTATCTGCCGGAGCAGTTTCTTCTGGCCAATAGGCATCGGGCCATTTAGGCGATTTATGACTTCCATCTATGCTAAATTCCAGCATATCCCATTGGGCAATTCTGATGTGTTCCACCAACTGCCAAATACTGTACGGTAAATTATGTGGTTTTTCGCCAAGCAGGTCAAAGGGAATATCTGCCGTGGCTTCATTTAATCCTACATGGGCAGTTCCCCCATCTAATAGCTGTTCAAGTTCTTCGATTAAAGTTTTCATTTGATACCCTTCATTTAATTTAACCATAAACAAACAGTTCACACAAATGTTAGATTCATTATTCTATAATTTACTGATTCCATCAGCCAGCAGTTTAATCCCCTCTTTTAACTCCTGGTCATTTAGAGAACCGTAGCCTAAACGCATACCAAACCTTGAATGGCCATCCTGGTAAAAAGTTCCAGGCGGTACAATTTGCACCTGCTTCTTCTGCAAATTGTTCATGTATTTATTAAAATCTATTTTTCTATTGAATTCAATCCAGGAAGCCAATCCCCCTACTGGAGTATGATGACTGATCATTGTACCAAGGGATTCAATTAAATACTGTGCCATTAAATCCCTCCTAGCACGATAAATAGAAACAACTTTCCTGGAATGCCTTCCGATGGTTCCATCTTCCATCAAATCAGCGATAGCATGTTCAAGTATATTGTCACCCTGACGATCTATTTGGGCACGTAAACTAATTAATGATCTCATGAATTTTTGTGGTCCGGTGATATAACCAACTCGAATCGCAGGAGCAATAAGTTTACTAAAGGAACTGATGTAAATCACATTAATGGCCATTTCGCTACTTGAAAGCGCAAGATTATTGCCTGCACCAAAATGATATTCATGGTCATAATCGTCTTCAATAATTGCAAAACTATATTTAATTGAAAGTTCAAGAAGTCGTATTCTCCGGCCTGCTTTCATTGTTACTGTAGTCGGAAACTGATGATGTGGAGTTACATAAAGAGCCTTAATTTTCTCCTTCTTACACATCGATTCCAACACATCTATATCAATACCTTCCTGATCTACTTCAATGGCTTTAACTTCTGCGCCAATTTCAGTAAAGAGTGTTCTGACTGCCGGGTAGCCAGGATTCTCAACAATAACCGTATCTCCGGGACAGATCAATACCATAGCAGCAAGGTACAATGCCATCTGACTGCCCTTAGTGACACAAATCTGACCAGGATCCGCATAAAAACCTCTATCACGGGATAAAAACATGGACAGCATCTCTCTGAGTTTTAAATCTCCACGTTCGTCCCCATAACCTAAAAGTCCCCATTTCCCTTGTCTATCCAAAACTCTCCTATAAGCGCGAGATAGCTCTTTCAATGGCGCTAAGCGAGTATCTGGCGAACCCTCATTAAAGAAAATCACATTCCCAGAGAATGGTTTTTCCGTTAAAGGCGCGGATACAAATTCCCTGACATTGAAATTACTTTCAGTATCCTTTAGTTTTTCAGCACTCAACGATTTCAATTCAGGTAGATGCTCAGAAACAAACGTTCCAGATTTATACTTGGTTTCGAGCCAACCATCTGCAATAAGTGCATCATAGGCAAATACGACTGTTTTACGGTTTACCCCTAAATCTTTAGCCAAAGCCCTGCTCCCAGGTAATGAAGCGCCCCGTTCTAGTCTTCCTTTAAGAATCTCCTCTCTAATGGAGGAGGCAATTTCTTCAACAATTGTTTTTTCTGAATCGAAAGATATGTTGAAAATGGTCTTCCAAGGTCTGATCATATGCCACCAATACTTTTGTTTAAACTGCTTGTGTACGATGTCCAAATTTACTTGATTTTTATATCGTTCTAGCCAACTGGCCCTATAAGATTCTCCAAACTGGATGAATAGCCTAGTCCATCTCTTTTGAATCTTTGCAGAACATTTAAATCAAATAATTTTTATCAGATGGAAAAAATAATAAAAGCAGAAATCAAACACCTCGATGAGTTTTCAGAATTGTTTAACAGCTATAGAATCTTCTATCGCCAGGAGTCTAATTTAGAAAAAGGAAAAGCTTTTTTAAGAGATAGAATAATCAATGAGGAATCCCATACTTTTCTAGCTATTGAGGATGGAAAGGCCGTTGGATTTGCACAACTTTATTCGTTATACCATTACAAAACCCTGCAACGCCAATGGTTGTTGAGTGATCTTTTTGTTTCTCCTAACTATCGTGGCCGCGGGTTATCCGTAATGCTGATAGATAAATGCAAAACACTTTGTTATGAAACCGGGGCATGTGGCCTATTACTGGAAACCGAAAAGACAAATGATATTGGCAACCAACTTTATCCAAGATGTGGATTTGAAGTTGATGCAGAACACAATTATTACAATTGGTGGAAGGATGTGATTAAATAATCGAGTAGGAGAGGCCATCTCAAATAAAGGAGGTGGCCTCTTTAACAAATTTACTGCTGTAACTACTGAGTAACTTCCTTTACTTTATTATAAAGTGTTTCAGCCCTTAAATTGGTTGCAATTACTTTACCCTCACTATTAACTAGTACATTTTGTGGGATCGCACGTACATTGTAAAGCGCAGCAGCGGGTTCTTTCCAGCCTTTTAAGCTTGATACATGATACCATGGCATTCCGTCTGCTTCAATGGCAGCCTTCCATTTGGCAGCATCCTCGTCCAAAGAGACACTAATTACAGTAAATCCTTTTCCTTTGAATTCGTTATAGGTTTTTACGACGTATGGATTTTCCTTTCTGCAGGGACCGCACCAGCTGGCCCAGAAGTCAACCAATGTATATTTATTCTTACTAACCACCTCTTTCAAACTAAGTTGAGTACCTTCCGGAGTAGTTGAAACAAAATCAATAAAATTCTCTCCCACCAATTTGCCCTTTACGGAAAGGAGTCTCTCCTCTAGTTCTTTTCCTAATTTTGTAGCTTTTATTTCTGGGCTCAATTTAGAAAATGTAGGATATGTTGTTTCATAATTAGCCAATCTTCCTTGAGCAGTTTGGTCTAAATAATAAAGAGAAACATAAGATGAAGGATGTTCATTTACAAATTGATCAATGGTTTCCTTCCTGAACCGGCTATACACCTCTAATCCGGCTAAAAATCTAGTCACAGCCGCTTTCTTCTCCGGACCTTCAGGCAGATTCCTAAATTGGTTAACTAAACCGGTAAATTTATCCTCAGTAGGTCTTAGTTTCTTTGCAAATAGCTCGTGCTCTTCAGCCAGCTTTGTCCCTTTAATGTTGGCATAATGAATGGAATCCTTAGCCGATACTTGAACAGTTCCTGCAGATAGAAACAAATCTATTCTGTCGCCAGTCAGTTCATTACCAAAATTAAGTTTAGCCAGTGTAGCTGAACTGATATTGCCTGTAAATTTAAATGCACCATTTTTCACCAATACACTGTCTGCCTTTTTAATTTTAGCATCTTCATAAGTTAACTTTATAAATCTACCATCGTGTTTGCGGTTTACCTTACCTTCGATCTTAAAGTTTACAACTTGCGAAAACCCTGTTAATGACACTAGTGATAGTGCCAGGACTATTTTTGTTATTTTTGAGTTCATATTTTTTTTATTAAAATTTAGTTAACTGCGCGCCAATTGATGTTTTTAACTTTAACGAGGTCGGTCCAGGTACTATTTACCTGTGGTAACAGTTCAACTACATTTGGGTTAGTACCTACTCTAAAGCGACGTAACGTACCTTTAGTATTACTGTTATAAGTAGCAATATATAAACTGTTTGTTACGTGATCGATTTGTGTATCAAACTTCAGCATCGTAATTTGATCTCCTCCAGTTTCAGCATATTGATAGAACCGCTCATTATTAGGATTATAATCATAGGCGTATAGTTTGTTGCCTACTGAATAGAAAATTACCGTTCTATTAGAAGAAAAAGCATAAAAATCAGCTTTATCAAAATCTACTGCCATGGGATTAATTTTATAAGCAGCACGTCTGGCCGGGGCGCCTCCGCTGGCATAGAATTTATAAACATAATGGGCATTGGCCCCATCCTTCATGATCGCGAAAGAATTTCCATTTGTAGATCCCAAGTCAGTATTCCGCGTGTTCTCCGCATATACAAGTGTCCTGCCAAGTGCCGCATTGTTCCAAGGGAAAATGGGTTCGTTACCGTCCTTATCTTTTTCATCAGACAAGACAACAGATGCTGTACCGAGCCCAAAGCTCGCATAATTTAAGAAACGTTGGTTTATGGTATCATACCACATCACAGAGTTCATATTTCCAATAGAATAAATTAAATACGGCGCCGCCGGAATTCGGACCTGCTGTGCTGTGCTTAGCCGATTGATAGGATTAGTGTATAAATCACCGCCATTAATTAACAGGAAAGACGCAAAAACATCCCCACCTTTGGTTATTATTGCCCGATATAATGGGCTTGTGGGTGCTCCGGCAGCAGTGATTACCTGAGGGGCAAATGAAATTGGATGCAATGTTTCCGAATTGATTACATCAGAAATATACAATAGCCTGCTAAAGTTATTTGCTGCTGTCCCGGTCAATTCACCACGATCAAGGAAGTAAGATCCGGTTTTCGTAAATACCCATAGCTTAATATCTGCATCGGAACTGCCATTTCCAGTATGGATAAAGCTGACTGGCTCACGTAAGCGCGGAAGCCCACTTTTTGACAAAATATGTTTGATATGCAAGGTGTCGTTTAACATGGCTAACATTTCAGCTTCCGCATACCCTTGTTCGTCTTCCCCTATGAGCAGTAAACCACGTGCAACGGGTGTACTGACATTGAGTGTTGAATTCGCAAGCCAAACAACACCTGTCTTTTTATCAACTACCTTGTAAAATAGAGGATAGTTGGCAGGATTCAGTAATACAGGATAACTTAATTGTTTCTTTCTCCCTATAGTGTCCGTTAACCTGACGCCTTTGGACAATATCCAGTAATAATCATATCTGGAAGTATCCCCCTCATCCATAGAGGCGTTAATTTTGGGATTGATGCGCAGGGTATCATAGCCCTTGCGCATGTTGTAAGTGCTGTTTACACCAGTGATGGACAGCTCATTGATATCCTTGTATTCATAATTGCCCAGGTCCTTACTGCAGGAACCGGCGATTAAAAACGCTAAAAGAATAATTGTATAATGAAATATTTTCATGTGAATTTGCTTTTAAATTGACTACTTGACATAAGGTACACCGAGGGTAGATGTCCAGGGTACAATTCCAATATACATCAGACGGCCATCCTCTTCCAAGACAGGATTACCTTCATTAAAACGTCGGATTAAAATTGCTGAAGCATCCTGCATAATCAGACTAATACGGGCCATAGGCATAGTTACCGTACTAGCAAAATCCTCATATTTCAGTCCAAAGTTTTCGGTCAGGAAACCCATCTTTTTCTTCGTAAAAAAACCCATCGTTCCCGTTTCCCGATTGGTTCCGGTGGCCAAGCCTCCCGGCCAGACTGCTGGTTTCACCATAATATCGCTGATGCGCAACGTATGCAGGCTTGCATCAAACTCCGGCACTACGACACCTTGCTTTAAGGAAGGGATTGCATCCCACTCTGGGAAAGAGAGCGAAAAATCCTTTGTGGCTACCAATCTTAAACCCAATGTCTTCTCTTCGGTTTCCAAATCTGGCGTACGCTTCAAACGGACCTCTATATTTGTGAAAACAGCATGGGCTGGAATGGTCCATTGCTCCTTTAGGGCTTCATAGTGCACACCCAAAACCGCTGTTGTAGAATCCGGGTTTACTTCGACACGGAAGGTTCGATCATAATCTTTTACTGGTCCTGTAATCATTACCTTGACCCTAAAGTTCACCGCATCCTGATTAATTCTAATAAATTGAACAGGGCTGTAAGGTTGGTACGGCCAGTTACTTTCACTGAAGGCTTCTGAGCCATGTTGCACAGCAAAATACACACCTTCTCGACCTTCATATTTCATGATTTCCTTTTCACAGCTACATAAAAAAACAAGCAGTGACAGACATCCTATCAGTATTTTTCTTTTCATTGTGTTTTTTTTAATTGTTTCTTTGTGAGGTTTCGCTTTCCGGCAATGGAACTACATAATTATTTAAAACCATAGCTTTGGTTCCGGTTACAGCAGCATTGTTAGGAACGGTTAGCGTGGAATTTCTTTTGTAATAAAAAAACTGCTGCCCCTCCCCGAGCATTTCCCTTCTGTATTCATTAGAGATCTCTGTTTTCAGCGTAGCGTCATTCGCAGGCGTTTTACTCAGCGCATTGCGGGCCGTTCTTACCCTATTAAAATAGCCAATACCCACAGAAAGATCAGGACTACATTCGGCTGCTATAAGGAGCACTTCACTAAGGCGGATCAGCGGAATCATATAACGGCCTGGTCCATCTGGTATATCCTGATACTTCAGATTTGTTAGCGCAGTAATTGTTCCTGAAGACAAAATTTGCCAGCTCCGTCGCCTATAATCATTGGCATCATCGTACAAATTTGTAACTCGTCCTTCGTTACTGTCTCCACCATTGAATGATAGCTTTGCATTTGCCAGCAGATTTACGTCAAAAAGTCGTTTGTATAATTCATCTCGATTGATATCATAAAGTGAAAACATCACCTCTGTAGAGAAAACTCTGTCGGGTTTAAGCGTACTCGTTGCATTTGCATTCGTCACATACGGAAAGACGATGTTAGTAGGCAATTGTACTTCGTTAAGTAATTCCACAGCTTCAGTAAAAGCCTCAGCTTTTTTAGTCTGCCACAGATACGCCCGTGCAAGCAGCGCCCTTACCGCGTAATAGTTTAATCGATACTGACGATAATAGAGGTCGTTGTTACCGGATGGATTACCGGCATTACGCAGCCCCGCAGTACGTATAGGATCAGTAGTTTGCATTAGTAAAATGGCAGCTTTAAGATCATCTGTGACATTTTGCATGAACTGTTCGGAGCTGATAAAGGGCGCAACATTGAATGTGTTTTTAGAAATATAGGGAAGTACTGCTTTCGTTTTACTGGCTTCCGTATAAATAGGGCCAAATAATCGAAGCATGTCAAAGTGCAGAAATGCGCGAAGTGCAAGCGTTTCTCCTTTAATAATACCAAAATACGGTTCTGGCAAAGCTTCACTTGGGCTATCCCCACATTTTTCCAGGATTACGTTGCAATTAGCTATTAATTCATAGGCTTTACGCCAAGCATTATCAAACGTAGCTTTGGGTCTATCAGCCGTGTATACAAAAGTTGTATATTCATAATAACGGTGAGTACTGGAATTCATAAAATAGTATTGCGCAAGCACATCCAATGCACCACTTGTCATTTCCTGTCCATAAAGTGCCTGATTGGTCATTTCTACATACACACCATTCAATGCTTTTAGATACCCCTCTTTATTTGCGAATAGCACATTCTCCGACAGCCGGTCGGTAGGCTTAACGTCAATCCACTTGTTACAGGAAAGCGAAAACGAGCTTAATAACAGGCAGATACTTAGTTTATATAATATTTTCATTTTATTATAGTTAATACATTAAAATCGAACCGAAGCTGAAAAAGAAACTGATCTTGCAAATGGGTAGTCAATACCCCGTTCATTCTTTATTGTTGAAATATTGAAAATGTCGTTCATGTAAGCCCTTAGTGTTATGGAGGATGCACGCACAGTTTTTAACCAGGCTGCGGTCGTGTTTTCATACCCCAGGGAAAAAGCTTCGCCTATTAGCACATTATTATCTGCGACAAATCGCGAGGACATTGGGGTGGTCTCCGTTGTTGATATGGCTTTAAAACTGGCGTTATCTCCCGGACGTTTCCAGCGGTCATACAATGCCCGGCGATCCTGGTTTAGCGTAACCTCTTGAGTAGTTATATTTTCAACTTTCTCATAAAGTGTTTGCATAAATGCCTGTCCACCTAAACGGTATCTTAGATTAACTGAGACGAGAAAGCCCTTGTAAGAAAAACTAGAACCAATTACACCTTCCAGCTTTGGTTCGCTGTTACCCACTACTACTTCATCCTGGAAATTATGGACAAAGGTTTGTTCATTGTTTTTGTTTAGGAATATTTCACGTCCAGTTGCCGGATCAATACCAACTGATCGAACTGCCCAGAGGTCAGAAGGACTTCCGCCATCATAATACCGGGTTAAGTTTCGACTTTTATTATTTTCATTGAAATTTTCCAGCTGATTTCCCATTTTACCGTATTTGGCTGTCAACTGTCTCATGTTAAGGTTTACACGCCAGTTTAGCTGTCTCTTTCTAATCAGCGTATAATCCGTTGTTAAGGTAAATCCGTGTGTAATCTGTTCACCCAAGTTCTGTGCAACTTTTGACACTCCCGTAGAGGAAGGTAATGTTATAAATACAAGCAATGGGTCGGTCGTTTTAACAAAATAGTCGAGGTTAAAACGCATCCGGTTATCAAGTGTAGTCAGGTCAAGGCCAATATTACGGTCCAGCGTGGTTTGCCATTTCAGATTTCTGTTCCCCATATTGGATATAATAGTACTGGCACCAAATGGGTTACGGTTTTCATTGTTGTAACGATAGATCCGCATTGAAATGTAATCATCAAAATTCTGGTTCCCCGGAGTACCAATCGATCCGCGTAAACGAAGTTGACTGATCCATTTCCAATCCTGAAGAAATGCTTCATTGTGTATATTCCAGGCCAAACCAACAGACCAGTTACTAGAGAACCGTCTGTCAGAGCCATACACGGATGATCCGTCTAGCCGAAGGGTAGCATCTATCAAATATTTTTGATCATATGAATAACCTGTGTTAAAATAGAAACTAGCGCCGCGTCTTTTGGATTCCTGGTAGTCAGCACGCTTCCCCTCAGGATATCCCAATGCGAAATTAGGGTTGGCAAATTCATCATCCACAAATCCCCTCACCTGATAAGCGCTTTTCTGAGTTGTTGCCTGCTCCATTCGCATACCTCCCACGGCATTCAACATATGCTTTTCAGCGAATAGTTTTCCGTAGGTTAGACTAAATTCACCATCATAATTTAGATTCTTTCCATTTGTTTCCGTGTAGCGACCTTTTTCAAGAATATCTGTGCTTTCGAATTCAATATTAAAAGGAGACCGGAATACTTGATCTTGTGTTCCGTAATTACGTATACCCAAGCGACCACGTGCACGTAAAGCCTCTGTTAATCGCCATTCCATTTCCAGATTATTTGTAAATCCCTGTGATTCCTGCTGGTTGATATTCAGGTTACTCTGATCGTACAACGGACTGTAAACCGGAACCAGTGCTGGATTACCGTAGGTTTTAAAATCTTCCAGAACTTTTCTTACATTCCCGCTCTCATCATATTTCCGAAAAAAAGGATTGGCCCTCGAAAAGTCGGCGAATGGTGATGTTTCCCTGTTGGCCCGAACATTATCAATGCTTAAAGAGTTGTTTACAGAAAAGTTACCTTTTCTATAAAGCAGCCGTATGTTTCCGCTAGTCGTCTGTCTATCTGACCCCTTCATCACACCATTTATAAGTCCGTAGTTAAATGAAGCACTATACCGCAGATTGGCGTCACCACCCTCAGCAAACAAAGTGTGTCGTTGGTTAATGGCCGTACGCAGCGGCTCGTTCGCCCAATACGTATTTACACCTCGCCGAACTTCCTGTAGGCGCTTGTAATACAGCGCTTGAGAATCCTGATTTCCGGGGATAACAAAATTCCCTTGATCAGTTAGCAAACTGTAAAATCCGGATAGATACTCAAACTGTAGTTTTTCTTCGGCATTCATCAGGTTGTAATCCGTGAGATCTGCAAAACCGATAGTCGAATTCAAGCTGTAATTTATACGTAATGAACCGGCAGTTGGTTGCTTAGTTTCCACTACCACTACACCATTTGCAGCTTTAGAGCCGTAGATGGCAGAGGCGGCCGCATCCTTCAACAAGGTAATGCTCTGTACACGGTCCATACTCAGGTCGCTGATGATCGCCAAGGTACTTTCAAAACCATCCAATATAAATAATGGCTGGTTGGGATTCGTAGCAAATTCATCAGTTAATCCGATCACACTACTTTTTCCTCTTATTTCTATATCAGGTAAGCGGTTCGGATCCGATCCAAATAAGTTATTATCTATAATTGCAAATGATGGATCCAACGTTTTTAAACTTTGCAAAACATTCTGGTTACCCACAATCTGCAAGTCTTTAGCTGAATATCTAGCTGAGGAACCCGTAAAAGCATTCCGGTCACGCTGATAGATTCCAGTAACTACAACCTCATCCATCGAATCTTCTTTCGGCTCCAAATCTACATCTAGCTTTTCTTGCTTTTGGTAGGCGATTTCCTGGGTTTTCATTCCAATATAAGTAAACACCAATGTTTGTTTCTTATCTGAGGGAGGGACAGCTATGCGGTACTCCCCCTTTGTATTGGTAACTGTATTGAGAAGACTGCCTTTAAGCCTGATGGTAACCTTTTCCAGCAGTTGCTTGGTTTCTGCATGTCGGACGACGCCTGTAAGCATACTTTGCTGAATAGAAATAGAGCTGGTCCCGGTATTCCGCGTCGCATGTGGACTGGAAAATGAGATGGTCTTGTCTTCGATGGCAAATTCCAGCGGCTGACCTTCAGTTACCTTTTCGAGAAATCGTTGCAGAGGCATATTCTTTACATCAATTGTGATAGGCTTGGTAGATTCAAGCAGTTTTTTAGTTCCAAAAACGGTATATCCGCTTTGTTTTCTAATGGCGTCGATTACAGCCGAAAAGAGAATGTTTTTCCCTTTGAGTGTAATCTGCTGTGAATAGCTGGCGGCACTTACTGTCGTAAATCCAGCTATAAGTAAAAACATGATGATTTTCATCACTCGCGATAAGTAATATTTATTCATTAAATTTGCGTTGATATGGGTGGTGCAGTATCTGCTTATTCGTTTTAGGTCGATTGCACTAATCATTCTTAAAGGGAAGGATGGCAGTCCTTTCCTTTTATTGATTTTAGGGGCTTTGGTGGTTAGTTTAGTTAGGTTTTCATCATGTGGTTGCTTTTTGGTTTAGGTTTTACATTCTATTTTTTCCCTTTAATAATTAATTTTCGGTGACTAGCGTCGAGTTTATAGTCAATTTCAGCTACATCCAGTAAACGTAGTACAAGGCTGATCTTTTGGTTGCGGTAAGCATCTCCTATGAGTTCTTCTTTTGGTATCCCGTTCTCATAAACAATGTCCAGATCATACCAACGTCCAATTTCACTCATAGTCTCTTCAAATGTTTTGCCGTCAAAGCTGAATTTGCCGTCGCGCCATGCTATGTAATCAGCAACGTCAACCTGTTTCACCTTGGTCTTTCCTGCAGAAACGATAGCCTGTTGATTGGGTGACAGGATAACACGATCTTGATTAGCGCTAACAGCAACTGTTCCTTCTACAAGGGTTGTTTTAATCGCTAACTGTTCCCGATACGCATTTATATTAAATTGGGTACCGAGGACTTCCACTTCCTGGTGGTTGCTGATTACCTTAAAGGGTATTTTCTCTCCATTTTTCCGATAAGCTGGTTTCACCTGAAAATAGGCTTCCCCCTCAAGTTCTACTATACGTTCATCCGAAGCAAAGCGCGAGGGATATTTTATCCTAGAAGCAGCATTGAGCCAAACTTGTGTACCATCAAGCAATGTGATTTTATAGGTACCACCGCGTGGAGTTTGCAGTATTAACAACTTTCGGCTATCATAAGCTTGATCCAAATCAATGTTTTCAATTGGAACACCATTTGTATAGGTGATTTCTTTTCCAGTTACAATACCAGCTTGAGCATTGCTCAACTCTATAATCTTACCGTTGGCCAGCGTTAGCGTGGCTTTGTTCCCTCCTGGTTCAATGCTCGTACTTACTTGTTCAGACACTCCAATTGATGTTTTATATTCTACGGCCGTCCATGTACCAAGCGCTACAACAAGTACCGCTGCTACGGTAGCTACCCATCTGATCGTCGGATAACGCTTGATGGTTTTAGATTGCTCATCAGTAACTTTAGCTAATAGGCCGGCAAGCATCCGCGATCTAACCTCATCGGGAGATTCACGTCTTGTCGTAGGAATAACTAAATCGTGGTCGTCATGGCTGTTATACCAATCCGTTAAAACTTGTAGTTCCTCTTTACTGATATTGCCGGTATTAAATTTAAAAACTAATTGTTCAATGTATTCAGTATTCGTGGACATGCTGTTTGCTTTTCTATATGTATAGACAGAAAAAAATAAGCAAGGGATGAGTGGTGTGAATTAATTATTTAATAATATTTATTTAATATCGTTTTTAGAACGTTATCGCTGGAAAAACATATGAATAAATATTAGTGTAATCAGCAATTCAATATTGCCCTGGATATCTTTATTTGCCTTTTTAAGGTGCGATTTGATTGTATGCTCTGAGAGATTTAATTTTTCGGCAATCTCTTTATTTGATAGGCCCTCCTGGCGGCTAAGCTTAAAGACAATCCGACATTGAGGGGGTAGTGCATTTATTGAATTGTCTATCTGCTGTTTTAATTCACGTATCATCAACTCGCGTTCAGGTGATAAGGAATTAATATCCTCTGGAGGAGCATAACTTTCTGATTTTATACGCTCACGATAACGCCGGTCCAACATATTGAAGGACTGGTTACGTATAGCACGGGCCAAATAATTAGCAAGCATAACCTTTGTGAGGGAAAAGTCATGACGCAGCTTCCATAGTTTATACAACACATCTTGAACGCATTCTTCAGCTTCTTCCTGATTGCCTAAACGGTTAAAGGCAACTGCCAGCATTTTATCCCAGTAACGATCATAAATCTCCACCAATACGCGTTCGTCACTATTTTGCATAAGCTGGACTAGCTCCTGATCTCCATATAGTTTATACTGCGTCATTAATAGATGTCCCCCGCTTGCAAATATATAATTTTCAGCGTTTTGTACATGGTTTCTTTTTTCTACAGCATTAACGTCGCCCCAGGTGTGCCGAGTAGTTTCTTTATAGTTAAGGCAAAGTGTCCGCATAATGAACGGCATTTGAACGGCTTATGAACGGACATTGAACGGACACTGAACGGGTGGAGCCGTTCAGTGTCCGCTGAACACTGGTTAATTAGAACTTAAGTGATTTTCCTTCAGAAATACTCAGACCGCACCCAGATAAGTTGGCTATCAAACCTTTAGTTCTACATTTAGAAAAAACATAAAAATCATGGCAAGAGCTACCATATTACCTTTTTAAAGGAAAAGCCGGTTTCGCGTTTCCCTTGGTACTACGCGTTGCAGCTTGGGACGCCAGTCCTCACATGATACACACATTAGACACACATCCTCCACGAAAAGGTACCTTTTTGTGGGTTTGGTGTGAAGGAGGTGTGAACAAGGTGTGAAGAAACCTAGTTCTTGGCTATGGCTGTGACAGGCTTTGATTCTAAAGAATGAGGTATCCAAAATATTGTATTTCATTGCAATATTTTTTCATAAAAACATTACAGTAACCTTACAGGAAAATATAGTTCAATTAATTTACATTAATTATATTGCAGTAGATATAATTCTAAATAACATATAAAACAGATAGCCAATGAAATAAAGAAACGACAATAACAGATCAAACTTCTTAAATGAGGTATTAATTTAAAGAGTCTCTATCAACAAATTCTCACAAGCACAAGGAAGAGACAATAGATTAATGCCCATGACAAATAATGTTGTACTTTTGAAGTGCACTATAGCATCATGGGCTCTATTGTAAACCCGTTCCTAAGGTCGTGAGAAACCTGTTGATGCGGTATATAGAGCTTGCTATAGTGCTTCTTCGTTTCATCTGATAGAACGGGACCTCCTATAGCTTTCTTTACCCCACAATTGAGACTCATTTTTAAAAATAAAAAATGAGCATATGTATACACCCGACCAATTTCTACACAAAAGACCATCAGGCACCAAAGCTGAGCTTAACACGTTCGCGAAAACTAAATTAAAAGAGTTTTTTGAAACCTATCCAGTTGATGACAGCCTCGAGTATCTCTGGAGAATGATCCAGCAAAGTTTTTATACCAAGAGCCGCATATTACCTAATGCAGAACGTGCTAATCTGATCGCTTTTTACGAATATCTTCATACGATGATTCTGGCAGCTAGTATTGCTAATGATGAATTAAAAAGTCCAACTTAATCCACTATTTTCAAAACTTATCTTCCAAAAACCATAGAAAGGCTATCCAAAAAGGTAGCCTTTGTCAACCTTTCTCCGTAATATATCTCATTGCGTCATCCTCTTTTACTAAAGAGTGATAAGTTTCGAAATCTGAAGGTCGATATTTAAAAAGCGCGATTTCCTTGGAATCCATAAACAAATGTGCTCCATATTTGCTTTTATATTAACCTAAACATAAAACTTGCTGAACAATAAAGAGACAGGTTTTGAATAATTTAGGGTATAACTAATTGAAATCGTATGACAACACAAGAAGTTGCTGACAAATTGGTACAGCTATGCCGCGAGGGTAAGAATGATCAAGCCATTGAAGAGCTTTATGCAGAAAATGTGATCAGTAAAGAACCCAAAGGATCAGACATGGAACTGACCGAAGGTAAAGAAGCCGTTAAAAACAAAACCCTTAAATGGGAAGAAAGCGTGGAAGAAATTCACAGCGCCTCCTGCTCAGATCCTATTGTTGCAGACAGCCATTTTGCAATCGTTATGAATATTGATGCCACTTATAAAGCACATGGAAGAATGGCAATGAGCGAGATCTGTGTTTATGAAGTAAAAGATGGAAAAATCGCCGCTGACGAGTTCTTTTACAGAATGGGCTAAAAAAAGAAGGGTTCCGGTAACCAGCCAGAACCCTTAAATATCAACTAAACCTAAACTTATAAATACTAACCAAATATTTATATCACAAATATAAAGGCGCTTTATTAAACCCATGTTAAATCATCGTGAAGTATTAAGGATAATCAAACCATAACATAGAGCTACCAGTAAGTTAAAACAGCATGATTTATTTTGCATCAAATTGCAAGACTATATTAACATGGAAAAAACACAATTAAAGGTCAGCACCGATCTGCAAAAATTCATTGAAAAATTCGAGCCAAGCAAATTTAAAATGATGACAAAAGGCATTGAGATCAGAGGCATCAACGACATGCACCGAAACATTACCCAAGCTAAAGACCTGATCGAAAGGTTAGATTTGAAGCTCTTCGTTTCACACAATGCAGAAATGCTGAGTTATGGCGCCTTTGAGGTAAATTTCCTATAAAAGCTTAACCCCCGCTCTACTTTCGTAAAGCGGGGTTTTATTTTAATGAATCTCTATACTTTTAATTGCTTTGTCAAAAGCATAGTCTTTAATCCCTGGCACTTTTAGTCCCTCAGCACGAAATACCGTAAGATCTGTCATACCTAAAAACCCAAGAAACGCTTTTAAATAAGGTGCAACAAAGTCGTTGGCTTTCCCTGATCCTTCTGAATAAACGCCTCCCGATGACATAGCTACATAAACCTTTTTTCCTGTAACCATTCCTATAGGTCCATTTTCACCGTACCCAAAAGTTATTCCTGCCCTGGTAATATGATCAATCCACGCCTTTAGTGCCGAATGGATGGTAAAGTTAATTAATGGTGCCCCAATTACGATGATGTCTGCAGCGAATAGTTGTTTAACTAGACGATCTGAAAGTTGGATAGATTCTTTTTCCCCTTCAGTTAGCTGATCGCTGGGAATAAAGAATGTACGAAGGACTTCAGGGTTAAGATGTGGTATTTCAAGATCAACGAGGTCTAATTCTTCAACTGTGCTACCAGAATACTTTTGCTGAATTTCCTCGACTATGGCATTACCTAGTTTAATGCTGTAAGATGTTGCACCTTGTATACTTGATTTTAAATGAAGGATATGTTTCATAAATTTATTGATTAATTATCAAGAGCAAAACTAGGGCTACCAAGTGATAAAAAGTTACTCGTTACCCAAAGGTAAGCGCTTACATTGGGGTAAGTGACTATCTTTACTGTTATGAAAGTCATTAAAAATCAAGCAATACCATGCAAGGTAGAATGCGAAAGCTCACTTAAAAACGTTCTGGATGCCCTGTATGTGCTAAATGGGAAATGGAGGTTGGCTTTGATCCTTTCCCTTGTACAATCATCCAAGCGTTTCAATGAGATTCAGCATGAAGTCTCCGGGATCTCCTCCAAAGTCTTAGCTAAAGAATTAAAGGATTTGGAATTAAATGACTTTATCAAACGGAATGTGTATCCTACCCAACCGGTAACTATTGTTTACGAAGCAACCAGTTATAGCCTGACTTTAAAAAATGTGTTGGCTGAACTAAATGCCTGGGGTGAGCAGCACAGAGAGAAAATTAAACAAAGTATGCGGAAGCAATCTTAAATAAAAAAGGCCTCGATGTTGATTAACACCGAGGCCTTTTGGTAGCCCGTAGGGGAATCGAAATCGATTCATAACATACTGACTTTCAATGTCTTTATGTAGTTTATATTCTATTACTCACTGAATCACTCACTACATTTTGTTTTACTTACTAGCTGCAAAACTCATAATGCAAAGATAGCAAAAAGGACTTTAAATGCAATGCCCCACTAGCTAAAACACATTAAAATTTTAAAATAATCTTATAATCACGTCATAATCAATAGACTATTCTTTTTCATTTCATTCTAAATTCAGTCAGAATTAGTCCTAAGTACTTCTTAAAAAGGTTCACAAAGACCGCTATAATGGACAAAGTAAGATCAATTGTGTCACTTTGTTGAATATTATCCAACTCTCCAAACCTGGCAAAGATCGATGCTTTAAGAGAATCTTTGGTAGCCAGGCAATATTAAATTAATGTTATTTAAGAGTTTAACCACTTGACTATTTACTATTAAGCACAATAAAGATATTCCAATAAGAGATCTCAAACTTGAGAGCCTTAATCTTAATTGATATTTATTAAGAAAACTGAAAACGAATCAAATGGTGTTTCCTGCACACATTAAAATAACTGCGTTCATTATATTTGTCTAGAGATCACACCTAAGTTATTTATAATCAAATTTTTAAAAAAAATGCATTTTCAATATAAGTTAAAAACGTACTTGCTCATGATCAGCCTGATTGTTTCTTTAAATGGATATGCCCAGCTCAGCGAAGAGCAAAAAAAGCAAACCATCAATTCAACAATTGAGATTCTTAAGGTTAAATATATCTCACCAGATATCTTACCCAAACTTGATAGTACGATTTCGGGGAATTACACTAAAGGCAAGTACGATACGATATCAACAGGCAATGAATTTGCATTTCACCTAACACGTGATCTACAGGAAATCACAAGAGATCAGCATTTAAAAATTTTGTATAAACAAACAAAACAGATAACCAAGGGATTATAAAAAGAGAATTATCAAGAGATCAATGGTTGAAAAATCTGATGATCGAAAATAACTACAGCATCAAGGAGAAGACTATCCTTGAGGGAAATATTGGCTATGTTAGTATTCCGCTTTTTGGACCCTTGAGAGATTGTGCAGATACCTTAATTGCTGCAATGAATTACGTGAAAGATACTAAGGCTTTGATTATAGACCTTCGGGATTGTAGGGGAAGCCTTGATGAAAACACGATACCATTTATTTTTAGCTATTTCTTTAAAGATCCGGTTCACATCGATAACTTTTATACTCGGCAAACGAACACCTTAAAGCAATTTTGGACTTACGGTTATGTACCAGGAAGTTTATATGTAGATAAACCAATTTATGTGTTAACCAGCGGAAAAACTTTCTCGGGCGGAGAAGCTTTCGCCTATAATCTTCAGCAGCTGAAACGCGGGGTTGTTGTAGGTGAGGTGACAAGGGGAGGCGCAAATCCATCTGAAATGCAGAAAATAAATGCTGATTTCTCCATCACAGTTCCTTACGCAGCTAGCATAAGTCCTGTTAGTAATACAAACTGGGAAAATACTGGTGTTAAACCGGATATAGAGGTTAAATCTATTTTTGCGCTATACGAAGCCAACTCATTGGCATTGAAAAAATTACTTTCCTCTTCAGAAAATCAATCGACTACAGTTGAGTTAGAAGCAGCGATCCATGGATTAAAAAAACCTGTTCTAAGAAAAATTACTTTTCAATTAGAGGGCTTTAATGAAGCGAGGGAGGTGGCGGTCGCCGGAACTTTTAACTCTTTCAGCAGAAAAAGCTTTTTATTAAAAAAAGTCAAGAATAAATGGATTGGCGAAACAGAAGTTGAACTAGGTCATTTAAGCTATGTTTTTGTCGTTGACAATAGAATGATAAAAGATCCAAAAAATCCTAAAACAGTTACTGAGAATGGAAATGAAAATTCTTATATATTTGTAGAATAATAGCTAGAAAGTTTCTTTTCATTCCAATCAATTTGACGTTTGGCAATTCGATCAATAGACTGAAAAGCAATAAATTAAGCATCATATCTGTATTAGAGATTTACTCCTCCAATAGTTTTTTATTATTTAAACACTTCGGTGGTCCTTTTTTACAGCTTGCAAGGTTAAATACTTACTATGATTTTACTTTATATTGCCTTGCTGTATATTGCGGAGAAGTTGACCAAGACATATGGCAATGAGTGGTCGACAAAGTCATTCGTTAAATACCTTTGGATATGCAGTATATCTTTCTCATTCCAGATTCTATTTATAAATCTGTGACTATGGTTTTATTGATCTCCATATTTTTTAATATTCTTTTTATTTTAGGTACCTTTTTTAGCGACACTCCCTAAAAATTTAGCTAAACAGGTTTTTATTTCAACTGCTCAACGGGTATAATATCGGTTAAATGCGGGTCTAAATACTTTTTATTATTTATGCTTTTCTTCGAAGTTTAAAGTTTCCAGTCACAAGCTTTGCTGATGGCGAACAGCCTGATGGCGCGTAGACTTGGGCAGAAAAATTACCTTTTATGAATCCGCCAATGGGCCCAAAGGTCTCAATAATTACTTTTCCTTTGCCATATTGAACGCCGGGTTGATTACAAATACTGTAAAAACTTTGAAATATTACTTGTGACTGATTTGACTGGCTAACCATAATGGACGATTTTCCTTCTTCAGCATTACTTCCGATTTCATATTCGCCTGCTTTAGTGGCATTAATACTTAGCGCTATTGCTCCATTTTTGCCTGTTCCTAGGATATTTAATGCTGTTCCTAGCAGTGCAGCATCCATGGAAATACCTGTATTGCTCAGACCGTTAAACTCCCAACTGATATATTCTTCGGGAAGAAGTTCAATTGGGGTTTGTACAATTACCATTCCGCTTGTTCCAGCACGGTTAGGATGTTGTTTGTCCACCATTCCCTTTATATTCGCACCCACAGCTATTGTTGAACCGGTCGTGATGCTTTCTGGTGCTTTATATTTGGTTTTTAATATTCCTGCCGGAAGTTCTTCCTTCTCATTTCCAATAGTTCCTGGACCATTTACGAACCAAGTGTTTCCTGTAATTTTTGATCTATCATATTTTAACTGGCCATTTGGAAATGTATCGATAAAATATAACAATACATTTGCTTCCTGCCCTGCGCTGAGGGTGTTTTTGTCTGTAACTACATTAAATACCCTCTCAATAAACCAATCGCTAAAATGTCTGGTGTTAATAGATAAAGTCTTGATTGATTTATCTATAGTTGTTTCCATTTGACGATAGAAATAACCGTTCTTATCCTGGTAGGTTAAGTATAAATAATCCTCAGCAGATCCAACGCAATCCTCATAGCTGTATTTAAAATTGATTTTTACATCTTTTTGGAAGATTACGTTTTCTGGTCCCAAACGAAAAGCAGCCCCTGTAGCTTGATCTAAATTCTTATCGATCGACTGTATAGTAAACTGGGTATCCCCATTAACTGCACCCGCAGGGATTTCGATAATTATATTTCCATCGATTGAAGAAATTGAGCCTCCAGCTGTGCCTATTACTTTTGCAATAACGGGGCCGGACGTTGATGAAAGCTGTTTTTGTAATGGTTTGGATTCCAGATCAGGAGTTGAAGAATTTTTCTTACACCCAACAAAGGTGCAGACTAAGAGGAGGAGGATTTGCAAATATTTTGAAATGCTTTTCATAGGTAAATTATTAATTTTTTTAATTGTCTACGCGTATAAGAAATGTAGTTTCACATGTTCCGAAAGTATTAATCGTTAAATTCGATTTTTGCTTCTATGAGCTGAAGTTCGAATTGTCTTTGTGATTTATTCCCTCGAAATGATCATATAAATAACTCTTTCCGATTGCAAAAATATTTTCTTAAACATAGATTCTCAACTAAAATAGACGTAACGCTTACAGAGAGCTTCTCCTTGTTTAATTTCGTCGACAAATGACTAAAGACGATCTTTCCGTGATTTCTAAAAGCTATAGATAAGCCTCCTTTAATTTAACTATACTTAATTAATCCCTAAACTGGCTAAGCCAAGTGGAAATTGTATCCAATACTTTAATGCTAATCGTTTCCGGAATATCTTTAGCTTCTTCAAAAAGACCTGTTTTAGAAGACTGCATTAAATGGCTCACTTCTGGAAACACAACTAATTTTGATTTTGGATTAAAGTTTCGTTTTAGCGATTCCTGCATTTTAGGCCCATAATAATCTGGGTCAACATTTAAATCATTCTGACCCAGGATAACTAGCACTGGACATTTCACTTTTAACAAATGATCTTCCTGTTTTTGCTGGGCAGCAGCATAGAACTGCTCACTCGATAAAATATTAACCCGGGTTGCAAAAGGTTTTCTTAATTTATCCTGTTCAGATGGTTTTAGCTTTTGAAGTTCCTCGTCTGCAACCTTCTTAATTTCCTGCAATCTCTTTTCAGAACTAAGCTCCCCTATTGTGTAGCCAATACTTCTGGCAATGAAAGCGCTATCTGCTGTCTGCATAGCTCTAGACCAGCCACTGGCTTTTGCTATTAATCTGCTCTGCTGGGCAACAATCATATGCGGATAATTATTAACAGCTCCTGCCAACATTATGGAAAACCAAATTTTATTGGATTTTTCGGCAGCTAATACAAGACCTTGCGTTGCTCCCGCACTGTGGCCGATGATTCCGATTCTATCTGTGTCGATCTGATCTTGGTATTTTAAAAATTCGATGCCCGCCCTGGCATCATTGAGATAGTCACTTTCGGTCATTTGACTAATTTTTTTTGTTCCTGCTGTCGACTTACCCGCTCCCCTATCATCGAATCTCAGGACAGCAAATCCCATTCTAGTTAAAAAATCTGACAGCACAAACATCATTTGATGATTGTATATTGGTTGATTTCGTGAAGTTTGCCCTGACCCACCTATGATTAGGATTGCCTTAAAAGGTCCTTTACCTTCAGGCAAAGTAAGGGTCGCTGCAAGATGCACAGAAGTATCCTCTCGAACAGTATAATTTACTTCAAGTGATCGATATGGCAATGGATCTTTTGGGGTTTGCCATCGTTCTTGACCTTGTAATTCATTCTGGCTCAAGATGGTCAATGTTAATACAGCAATTTTTACAAATCTTAAGTATTTCATTTTCTAATATTTATTCATACAAATCTACATACTATTCGAATTTAGAAACATATAACAAATATAATGCATCAATTTATCGACTAATTACATGTTTAAGTACTCGAAATGCAAAGAATATCCAATTCGCTTCGTCATGATTATTTTTGATTATAATGCCCGAAGTATACCATGCCTTTTACCAATGTAGATTGGTAAAAATTGATAAACAGTTTACGACGGAGCAACACGCACTTCAATATGTAAAGCTGCTCTCAACTTCCTGTACATTAATATTGACTTCAGTTTTTAAAGCTTCGGCTGGAACCACCAGTTAATACTGATTTTAAGTTAGGCATCAAAGTCTCCTTCATTCTGCTGAGCGTGAATTTATTTTAAGTCTGTCGACCTTATCTAAATTCTGTCGTACGATTTTGTATGTCATTTGACTGGATAAACCAATTTGATTACCTGGTTCTGTCAACCACAAGTTGTTATAAAATAAACTAACTATCAAAAATTAATCGATATCCTATTCCGGTAATGAGGGGACAAAAACTTGCAGTTTTTCCAAAAGATATTTCGGTGAAATTGGAACATGCAATATATTAAACAGCCTATCCTTATGCATTCCTGAAAACAGAAAAAACGACTCCACCTTAGACCTAACAACCTATCTACCAACAGATAAAACACTCTAATACTTGACATTTAAGCCTACGTTTTGTATCTTTGAAGAAGAAAGCATAACTAAATAAGCAAGTCACATGAAATTATTTTTCTGTTTTATTGCACGCGGCCCGAGCGCATCACCAGGTCTGAGGGATCAATCCCTTTGGGGATACCTTCGCGGTTGGTAAAGCGGATCAAAAAATCCGAGGGTTCATCCCCCATTAGCGATTCCATAAAAAATCACATCCCTATCGTTATCAATGGCATCTGGTAAAGAAGGCACGGTAGTAAAAGCCTCATCACCGGATTTTTGCCACCGAAGATTATAATCAGCATGGCCTCCTCTTGCCTGAAGAATGGAACCATAATTTACGGTGCTCTTTCTGAAATAATAATTCAGTCTATAAGCAATACCTACAGACAGACTAAAATTCTGATACGAAAAATCATTTCTTAAAGAACCAAAGAATAATGGACTTGCCGATCCGTTGTAAATGATATTATCAGCCGTAGCTGAATTCCTGATGCCGTAATAATCTTTGCTGACTATTCCTGCCAGATACCCCTGGGGGTCACCTGTCGACGGATCAAGCCCCGCAAAAATATAGCTATATAAAGAAAGTAAAGGTCTGCCCTCAAGTGGCTGTCCAAAATTGGTAATATAATTATCCCCCGATACTTTTGTATTATACTTGCTTACAATTGTTTTGTTATAGCTCAATATAAAAGCGGTTTGCCAGGTTAATCCAGATGTAATATTTCTACTGACAATGGAAAGATCAAAACCTTTCCCCTTAGTGTTGGCATTATTGCCTGTAAATGTATTGATGCCTGTGGTGGCATCGAAGGGTGAAGAACCGATCAGATCTAAACCATTTTTCAGGTAATAATCGAAACTTCCGGTTATGCGCTGATCCTTCAAACCAAAATCAAAGCCAAGGTTTGCGACCTTCACCCGTTCCCAACGCAATTCTGGATTAGGTGGATTGGTAATGGTTGCATAAGGTAAGCCTGTATTGGGGTTTACACTATAAAAATTTCCTGATACCGCTGTGGTATATGCCGATAGCTTATTGTAAACATTACCGTTGTATCCAAAAGTTGCCCGTAATTTTAAATAAGGCAACCATGCAGCCTTATAGAATTTCTCGTTGGATAAATTCCAGGCTATACCGGATGAGTAAAGAGGAACTCCTTTTTGGTTGGTGTTTACCCCAAATATGTTACTCCGGTCTAACCTTCCGCTGGCTGAAATGGTATATAATTTTTTATAAGTATATGAGGCATTGGCATAGTAAGATATGTACCTATCTGAAAGGTCATTTTGCGTATCTATAAATGGAATGGTCGCGGTTCCGCCTGAAGTAGAGTTCGATTGAGTATATGCTGTTAAATAATCGACTGGTTTGTTTAAAGCATTTACATCATTGTAGCCATATAGCCTGTTGCGATTTCCAATTGTATGTACGTCCTGTATTTCATACCCTGCAATCCCATTTAATTCATGATCGGTAGAAATTTGATCTGCATAGTTTAATTGCGTCCGTAAGTTGCCAGAGTTGATTTCCCTGTTGCCCAAATCCAAAATTCCTCCTTTAGGTATCGGGTAACTTAAAATTGCACCATTTATTTGGGTGAAACTATTGATTAGATTACGCGTAAAATAAGACTGCTCACCATACAGATTCCTACTTTTAACAACATTATCCGTATACTGATATAATACTTCTGCATTTAACTGCGGAATCAATCGATATTTGACACCCGCATTTATCCTATACTCTATCAAGCGTTCAACATTATTGTTAAAACCAAGCTCATCCAAAGGTTTGTATGACCAGTTTAACAAACCTTTTCCTGGTGAGGAATCAACAAAAAAGGTCCTGTAATCCTTTGCCACTGCCAGTGCCTTTCCATTATCGTCTGCAAGTCTAGCATAGGGATAGTAAGGTAAGGCAACCGCATTTAGATAGCTTGAGTTATACAATTCTGAACCAGGTCTATTATTACCGGATATCAGCGAGATGGTAGTAGTGATGTTCAGTTTATGATTTAATAGTATAAAGGTATTTCTTGCGTTCATACTAAATCGGTCGTAGCTGGAACCCCGGATATTATTTAAGTTCTTATCATAGCCGGCAGAAACGTAATATAAATTGTGTTCGTTCCCTCCACTAAAGTTTAAGGCATATTGTTGATTTAAACTTTCGCGCAACACATATTTTTGCAAGTCATCCCTGGTGTCGAAGGCAGAATAAGCCATTATTGCTTCATTAGCTTCTGTTTCAGAAATGAGCAAATCACGTTTTTGGATTAGCAATTCTACAACCGGACTTAGTGCCTCGTGACTTGACGAACCTTCCGCATTGGCGTAATAACCCCGATCAAAAAGTATTTTTTCAATCTCAATAAAATTTGCTGAACTCATCTGTGGTTGGTAAAACAAATTGGGTTTATCCCCAATGGTAATGTTACTATTTAAAGCCATCTTAAGGGGCTGATTGAGCTTTCCTTTCTTTGTGGTAATCACAATTACCCCGTTACCTGCCTTTGCCCCCCAAATGGATGCTGCCGCGGCATCTTTAAGTACGGTTATACTTTCTACATCATTGGGGTTAATGTTTTTTAAATCTCCTTCATAAGGAAAATTATCAATTACAATAAGCGGATTGGCATTACCCATGATAGTACTCTGCCCACGAATACTCAGCTGACCCTGTGAACTGTAAAAATTATAATTAGAATTGTTCTTACTAAATGACAATCCCGGTACAATGTCCTCGATCCGGTCTAAAATGCCAGTGCTTACCCTTCGGTTTAGGATTTTATTATCCAGTTGTGCAAAGCTACCAGTAGCCCGTTCCTTTGGAATATTTTGATAACCTGTATTGATATTTACAAGATTCAGCATTGCTGCATCCTGAGTCAGCTGAATATACTGTAGTTTGAGAATGTCTTTTACCGGAATTGTTTCGGTGATATATCCAACAAATGATATCTGTAGAGTGTCTTTAAGGGCAACATCGATCATCTTAAACTTACCTGATCGATCAGAGGTCGTGTATTTTGCTGTCCCCTTTATTGTAATTGTTGCGCCAGAAAGTGAAAGCTTTGCTTCATCTATGATAGATCCGTTTATTGTGGTGCTTCCATCCTGACTTATGCCTTTATAAAAGGTACATAAGCTGAGTATTACGATGGTTAGTATCGCTTTTTTCATTGTAAATAAGGTTAGTTAGTCTTTTGATATGGGTCTCTTGTAATAAACTGAGGTCAAATGACCGCCGTATTACGTAAGCAGTTGGATGGGAATCCAGTTGCAGACTAACCTTAGTCAGGGTGCTTAATTACGTTCTTAAAGAGATTTTTGAAAGATGCTAGATAGTCAGATCTTTTTCCAGCAAAAGACACAACGCTCCTTTGCTCAATAATGGTTGAGCGTGAGAAACTACGCGACCTTTTTATAAAGGAGGTTGTGCCTTTGTTGTTGCTGTATGTCTTGTTATTATATAACATCCTGGTTTTCGGTTTCTCACGCCTCAACCACCAGAATGGCATTAATCAAATATAAGACAATAATACAACCAAACAAATATGTTTGGCTTTAGTTTTCAAATAATAGCGTGATTAGCTGATATGGATGATAACGAAATACGATTTAGAAAACTACTCGGCGCACGCATACAAGAACTACGGCAAGTGAAAGGACTTACCCAACCTCAGTTAGCTGCATTAATCGGTTTTAAAGATTATCAATCATTGGCAAGAATTGAAAATGGTAGAGTAACAACGTCAGTTTACAACATTTACCAAATTGCGCAAGCCCTAACAGTAACTATAGAAGAACTTTTTAACTTCAAATAGCTCATTATAATGATAAAATTCGATTTTCACATAGCTCTATTGCGACCTTTTCTAACTGTTCAACTCTCTCAATTATCTTCTTCAAATCTCTAGCATCAATAAAATAATCATCTTGATAACGGGCGTCCAGATAGCTTTTATTTAAGATCTCAAAAAGTCTATATTCCTCAGTATCATCAGCAGGATATTTAAACAAATGATTCAATTCCTCAGAAATATGCTTGGAATACTTCCGATATACTCTCAATTTATGAGTCTTCGGCTTATATCCTGTATAAACCAACAAGATTCCCCCATAGAATTTTTCTGTGGCCTGATTAAGATTAAAGATCACTTCATTTAAAGGATCACCGGTTTTTAATGCCTCAATTAGAGAATTTCTTGTTATTTTCAGAAAACGAGACCCTGATTTAATCCATTTATTAAAATGGCGTATAGCCAATTGCTTTCCTTGTTCTTTTGTTAATGGCTTGCATTCCGAAAAAATAAACTTCTCATCGTCATAAAGAATAATACCTTCATTGACAATATCCCTAAAAAAGTATTGCCCTGTCTCCAATCCTCTGTTTACATAATCAATTGAGTGCACAATTGGGCTAACATCATTCTTGTATTTTAAAGTTTTGTTTTCAGTTTTACTAGCAATATCATGTTCTCGTTCCTTATCGCCAGCATTTAGCACCACCAATAAATCATAGTCGCTTATGTAGGAATAGGTCGCACCTTTCTCCTCATATTCAGCTTCTACCCATTTATCCGATGTATGACTACCAAACAAAATAATCTTAGCTGGGTCAGCTATCTCTCGGATAACCTTAACAATCTCAGCTAATTCTTCTTGCTTATGCTTTGGTAAATGCGCAATTGACGTTTTCATTGCCCTAAAGATACACAATAACCTTAAAAACCGTTTATTAGATATTAACAGTTTAGATGACTCACAGGAAAGACAAATTCAGAGCATTTCCTCCTTCAAATTCTTTTTAAATTCAGATGGTGTTATCCCCGTATGTCTTTTAAAAAAGTTCACAAATGCTGCTGTATCCGAAAAATTAAGGTCGATAGCCAGGTGTTTTATTGTAGTGGTATTTTCTGCCAGGCGCTGTTTGGCCGTCGCAATTACACGATCCCTGGTGATCATACTTACCCGATGCCCCAGCATCTTTTCTGATAATCTATTCAAAATCCTAGGAGTTGTCCCCAACTTATTTGCGTAATGCTTGGCATCCCGATTTTTCAAATAGTCGGCATCGATCAGTTTTTTTAGTTTCAGCGTCATCCTGGTCGCTGGGCTGATAAAGGTGATCTTCTGTTGCACGGCATAATTCGAATTGACATGAAGTAGAAAGATAGACAAATAATGCTGCAGGACACTAATGTGTGATTCTATATTGATTTCTTCATATAATCTTTTAGCCAAATTCTGGAACAGCCCCCTATTCTTCATCAAGTCCAGATAGGGAACCAGATTGTAAAAACTGAACATACCTGCTTCTTCCTGTTCTGTATGCTGTTTGATAAAGGTTAGGAACATAGCATGACTGAACAGGATCATCCAGCCTTGTTTGGGATAGTCTTTGATCTGGTACAGATGCCCCGGATGGATCAGGAACAACCTTCCTGGAATGATATCATAAATAGTATGCTCGATCAGATGTGTACCTTTTCCTTCTGTTGCCCAGAACAGGATAAAAAAACTATAATGACGTGCTTGAAGTATAGAAATGGGATAACTTTCGCCCATCTTGCGGACTTCAATATTACCTGACAACCTCATAGACCTAATTTCAAAGTCAGGAAAGTCATTCATTCTCATTAAAGTTTTTCATATTCTATAAAGACGATGAAAATCAGGAACTCTGCAAAGTGCTCCTGATTTTCATAATGAATTTGTAAGGATAGGCTCTATAAATTACTTCTATCTCCATTCCATATCCTGTAATATATTTTTGTTCACATTTAATTCTGCCTGAGGAAATGGAAAATACCAACGTTTATCACCAACTGCCAAAGTTCTTGCTGCCGCCGGAACAGGCGTTCCCGTACCATCTGCATATTCACCATGTACCGCATCTCTTACAATAGCTACATTCTTCCTTTTCAAATCATAAAACCGATCTCCCTGAAATGCAAGTTCAAGTCGCCGTTCTTTAGCAATTGCATCCAACAGCGCTTGTCCTGTCTCATTACCAGGAGTAAATCCAGTATATCTGTTTGATCTTAGTTTATCCAATGCTATACGCGCCTTTGCTTCATCCTTCACTGTACTATTTTGTGCATAAGCCTCAGCTTGGGTTAATAAAACCTCTGCCACCCTAAGTACTTTGAAGTCAAAAACATTTGCGGTAGAATTGGGCCTTTGAATATATAAAGCGACATGATTATAATTAGAACCAAGATAAATCGAGGTCTTAAAATAGGTTGTTTTACGAACATCTGTATTTGTATACATCTTGTACAAATCATAAGCAGGCACATACTCTGATCTAACCTCTCCAGCACTAGTTTGGCTATAGACCACTCCGATTTTCACCTGATCTTCATCCAGTGTTCTGACTTTAAATAATACCCCTGCCTCAGACGCATCCTGAAAAATGTCAGGTAGTTGAGCTATGGTTCCCGGATTATCTGAAACTCCAGGTTCGACAGCAATCGACCGATCGGCGGCAGCAGCGGCAGCGACAAAATCATTTCTGTAGAGATGTACCCTCGCCAATAAACCTGCAACAGCTGCCTTATTTAATCTGCCCACTCCGTTACTCTTCTTGATCTTTGCCTCAGCTTCTGTAAAATCTGCTACGATTTTATCATAAATATCTTTCACATTCATCCGTGCTGGCAAAAGTGATGGATCAGTACTGACTACATAAGGTATGCCCAAATCAGTAGCTTGAGTTGCTGGATTGAAGCGCTTGCCATAGATCCTCAAAAGGTCGAAATGAGCCATTGCCCTAATTGCTAGCGCTTCTCCTTTGAAATTGTCCTTATTTACTCCATCCGGTAGATTGTTAATATGCTCAATAATGGCATTTGCCCTGCGAATTGGAATATAACCATCTGTAAATATATTCCATGTTGCAGTTGAAGAGTATATCCATTGGAAAAAACTCTGCTGAGATCGGCGGCCGTTCTGATTGATAATCAGATTATCAGACAGCACGTCCGGTAGAATCAACTGTAACCCACCAAGGTAATTTGCGCCATAGGCCGGATAGGTGCCGATTAGAGGCCCACCTCGTAATCCAGCGTACATCCCTTTAGAAGCCTGTTCAAAATCAGAAGGATTATTAAACACAATATCGCTTGAAATTCCATTTGTTGGATTCAGTGCCAGTTCCTTCTTGCAACCAGTAAAAAATATTGCGCTGAAGGCAAGCATATATATAAATGAATTCTTTTTCATAAAAATTAAGGATTAAAATGTAATGCTCGTTCCAAAAGTGAAAGCCTTAGATTGAGTATACGGATAGTAAGAGGTTATCCCTGGAAACTCATTTACTGGGCGCTCATTATTTCCAACGCCGATTTCTGGGTTCCCTTTAAATTCTGGCGCATAAGTAAACAAGTTGGTAGATTGCAGAAAAACCCGCGCACTTTGCATTTTAAGTCTGGTGATCCATGATTTGGGTAAGTCATAGCCAATGGTCAGATCCCTTAGTCGAATGTAATCACCCTTTTGGAGATACTTGTCTGCATCCGGCTGTGGCTGCCCCAAAACAGGCTTGGAGAACTGCACTTTGTCACCTGGCTTCTTCCAATAGTCTAATCCTGCTGCGGCCAATGATGTAGAAGGATCATTTCCATTGTTAAGCATGTCACGCCATGTAAGATTATAAATGTAATTGCCAAAATTATAATATAAACTGGCTGATAAAGTAAATCCTTTAAACGCAACATTCGTTCCTATACTACCATAGTATTTTGGTAGAGGTGACTTGCCTTGCAATAAAACTGCATTTCCCCCTGTTTTACTGAAATCGGAAAAGACTGTCCCATTATTGTCATACCATTGCTCTTCTCCAGTTTGATCATTGATACCAGCAAAGCGAAGCAGATAAAACGTGTTGATTGGCTGGCCAACTTTTAACCTGGTATAAGTACTTGTTGAAGCCAGCATATCGATGTTGCCATATAATTTTGAGATTTTGTTCTTATTATATGAAAAATTGAAAGTCATCGTCCAGAGCAAATTCTCATTCTTGATCACATCCCCATCCAACTGCAATTCAATACCACTATTCACCATTTCTCCGACATTCTCAGTTCTGGTTTGAAATCCCGTGGTAAGCGATTTTGGCACCTTAAACAATAAATTGCTGGAAGTTCTATGGTAGTAATCAAAAGTCGATCTGATTCTGGCATTAAATAGGCTAAAATCCAATCCAACATCTTTTTGTAAACTACTCTCCCAACCCAAGCGGTTATTTCCGAGTACTGTTTCAGCTATGGTGCTTTGACTGTTATATTTTCCAAAAGAGTAAATTCCCTGCGAATCAAAATCACCAATCTGGTTATTTCCTGTTTTACCTATTGAACCTCTTACCTTTAAGGTACTAAAAACACTTTTAATAGGTTCAAAAAAGGATTCATCAATTGCATTCCAGGCCAAACCAGCTGACCAAAACACACCATATCTGTTGTTCAATCCAAATCTAGAAGAACCATCCTGACGCAGTGAACCATCAATAAAGTACCTATTCTTATAGCTATAGCCAAGTCTACCGAAATAGGATTCTTGAGCATAGCTTTCTTTCCTGCTGGTCACCGAATTTGGTTTCGCCCCATTGTTCTGAGTATCATAATGTGGATCTATAGAAGGATAACCTCTGCTACTGAAATTATAGTAGCTATATTGATTTTTTAAAAATTCAAACCCGGCCAAAAAGTTGACCTGATGATCCTCAGCAAGGCTCTTCTTATAGTTAATGGTATTTGTCGAGATATAGAGAAAAGTTTCATTACCCAAATCTTCTTTATATCCCGGAGATGCAGTACCGAAGATTCCCTCATCCACCATAGAACCAGGGACATAAAAGGTTTGCGACTTTCTTTTGTAATAATCAATACCTATGCTGCTCTTGATAGTCAAATTCTGTATAGGTGTAAACTCAGCAAAGGTAGATCCGTTGAAATAAGTCCGTCCAGCGCTCGCCGGTGCATCTACGATAGTCTCAACAGGGTTAAGACTTTGTACAGTTGGGTTCCAGGATCCGTCAGGCAGCCTCAATGGCTCATAACTATTTACAAAATACACCGCACCGAAAGGATTTAAGACATTATAGCTTTCCCTTACAGTAGTTTCACTAACGTAAGCCCCACTTAAATTGGTACCTATTTTTAACCAACTCTTTGCCTGGTAGTCGGAATTTACCCTTGCTCCTGTTCGTTTAAAGCCAGAGCCAATGGAAATTCCATCCTCTTTATAATTGTTTAGGTTAACATAATAATGCATTTTATCAGACGCACCCGAAAGTCCAAGTTGATGACTCCGAACCTTCCCATGTCTGTAAAGATCATCGAACCAGCTGTGGTCATTTTCTTTTAACGCATTCCATAAAGTTTCTCGCTGGCCATCAGTTAAGGTAAATAGTGTTGAATTTGTAGGGAAAGAACTTATTGTAGGTAATATTCGCTTAATTTCAGGATTTACATATCCCAAATTATATTCATACCGTAGCTTTTCATCCACATTCATCAAGTCAAAATTATCTTTAAGTCTCTGCCGAGTACCATATTGAAAGCTATAGGTAAACTTCGGGTCACCGGCTTTACCTTTTTTTGTTGTAATTAAAAGTACTCCATTTGCTGCTCTTGATCCATAAATAGCGGTTGAAGCAGGATCTTTTAACAATGTGACATTCTCAATATCATCGGCATTTAAGGAATTTAAATTTATCACATCGACTCCATCTATCTGAATTAAAGGATCATTCCCCGCAGTCAAAGAACTAATACCCCGTACTCTTAACAAACCCGCATCTCCGGGCTTCCCTGAATTACCAACTACATTTAATCCAGCAATTTTGCCCTGTAAAGCATTCGTAAAATTACCATTAGGCCGGTTTGCGACTGCATCTCCATTTACCGAAGCTTGTGCACCTGTATTACTCGTTTTTGTTTGTAAAATTCCGTAACCCGTAACGATCACTTCTGCCAGATCGGTATTATTCTTATTTAGGCGAACATTCAGGACTGATTCCGTAATTTGTTTGGTCAATTCCTCATAACCAATAAAAGAAAAACGCAACCTTTTGACACTTTCCGATACTGATATTGAATACTCGCCATTCGAATTTGTTGTCGTTGGAGTTCCACTACCAACTGGTCTAATGTTGGCCCCAGGAATTGGCAGCCCATCATCAGCGCTCGTAACTTTTCCTGAGATGGTTCTATTTTGTGCAAATACAGAAAAACAGAACAGAACAAGAACAATTACCATAAATAGTATTTTCTGTTTCATAAATAATTATTTAGTTGTTATTAGGCGAACTAAGTGCTTAAAAATTGGGTTTACCAATATCAACGACAGACGGCATTCCCCATGCCCGAAAGTGCAGCATAAGATACATAAGCACCATTTAGATTAAATTTGAATTGATAAGGCTACAACTAGCCGATGTTTAGGATCATCCTGGTTACCATCATTGATCAGACAAGCAAACTCAATATACCAACTTACAGCAACCAAATATTCACGTTGCAAATAGAAATCATACTGGAATCACAGGTGTTTTCTTAGGATCTAATATTAATACAACTACAAAGAGAATAAAGTGTCTTAATCAATAACCTTTAATCAGCAGAAATTGTCGTAAAGTGAGATAAGGTTATTATAGGGTATTACCCAAGATTAATTCTTTGTTTAAAAAATAGATTGGTGTGTTCAAAATCCAACTTAGCAGGAATTAGTCACAATATTGTACCCGGCAATAAATTTTTAAAGAGTTTATGTTTCCTAAATAAGCGGCACCATTTGTTTTTTAAACGCAATTGGAGTGTAATGAAAATACTGTTTAAACAACCTGATAAAGGAACTTGTACACTCAAACCCAACAAGCATGGATATTTCATTTACTGAATATGTTGTCGTTTCCAGCAAAAGCTTTGCTCGCTGTAACCTGACCAACATCAAATATTTATGAGGTGAAACTCCATAAACTTGCTTAAAATTTCTTAGCAAATGATTTACAGACAAGCAACAGGATAGGGCAACATCTTGAAGTTTTATTTTTTTATCATGGTGTCCTATGATGTAATCTTTTGCCAGACCAACTCTTCTAAAAACTTCTACTCGGGTGGCCATTTTAACAAATTTCAATCCTTTACTTCTTTCATCTTCTGGAAGTATAGTACAACTATTGCGTGCCGTAAACTCCATAATAAATCTGCTATTTGTAAAACTTAGTAAGCACACTCAATTCACTTATTTAAAAAGCTATGATCATTTGACAACATTAGACACCAGAAATTTTAAAAGGCCAGCCATTGCTTCTAAGATTTTAAGGATTAAAGCTATTCACTGCACCAAAATTATCTAGGTTAAAAATTTCAGGATCTAATGCTACATTTCTTTTGACTTGTGTGTACCGACGATCATAAATCAATCGTCCGTTTCGATAATGTTTAAATTCCTTTGGAAACCAGAAGCCTTCAGATTTCTCAATCGTATAATGGTAATCATCCCTATTTCTACCTACCATTTCCAATCTTCTTACAGGATACATATCAATCGCATCATACCAGATCTGGTTGTAAGTAGTATCTGCTGATGCTGCCCCCAGCGCAATCACCTTACGCCCCTTCCAGGTCCTTGTAAAGCTTTTTGTTAAATCAATTCCCGCATCAGCAAACCTATCAGCTACTGTCTGAAGTTCCTCAAAATACATATGTCCAATGATGTAATTCATGAAATCAATTTTCAAATCAATGAATTTATTCTTCTTCTTAAATCCTGTGAATGTATGTACATCTCCCCCTATTCTTATTTCCGCATTTCCATCATCAATATTTCCCAGATCCACCCGGAATTTATCTGGATAACTCGCAGCATAATAATTGGTAACATCCCATGTTTCTTTAAACCTATTACCAATCAATTGTTCTAAATAAGTCATTGTCTTCGGCCACTTTCCATAATAACGCTTATGAAATTCCGTCAGTTTTATTTTTCCAGACTGACCTTTGCTAATGGCAAATGAGCCACAGATTATAAAACTCAGAATAATTATTCTGCTGGCTATTCTATTTTTGCACATAGTTAAATGAGATTAATTATTATTGGTTTGGACTTCTTACCTCGACCTTGTTATCCAACGGTGTGAGACTTTTCAGATAGTCATAAATTGCACCGATATCACTAGGTTTCATGCCTGCGTACATGCTCCATGGCATTGGGGTATTCAGATGGGATAACCCTACTACTTGCGCCTTGTAAGTGCTATCTGCATAAAGCTTGAATCTTTTTATAAATGCTTCTTTAGTCCAGTTTCCTAGTCCATTCTTGTGCATAGTTATATTCGGTGCTCTCAATGTACCGTCTGGAAACTTGAATTCCATCCCTCCTCCAAATTCTGAACCAGGGACAATTTTACCTTTGTTCATTTCACTATGGCAGTCTACACACCCAGCTGCATTAACCAAGTATCCCCCGTATTTTACCGTATCCGAATCCTTTGGAATCTGTTGAAAATTGGCCTTTTTAGGTAAGGTCTTATTAATTAGACTAACTGGAAAGTTAAGGTGAGTTGCTGGAATATCATTTCCTATTGGTTGTAAGGATCTGATATAGGCAACAATACTATAGATATCTTCCTCATCCATTTTTCCAAATCTGGAATAGGCCATAACAGGAAAAAGCGCTCTACCATCCTTACTCTCGCCTGTTGTTATCGCTTTAACCAATTCGCCATCAGACCATGATGATAAATTATGAGAAGTAATGTTAGAAGCATAAATTTTTCCAGGGAAGCCCATAGACTCATTAAACACTTCGCCTCCACTGCCTAAAGTCCCATCTTTCATAGGACCAGAATATTGACTCCAGTCTCTTATACTGTGACAGTCCATACAGACACTAACGTGATTTGCAAGATAACGTCCTCGCGCTAACCTTTCTGTGGAGTAATTGATTTTAATGTTTTCCGCAGGCCCTACATTAGGAAGTGTTTTGTTAATATATAGCCCCACACCCAATGCAAAAACGACTACAAACGATAAAAGGAAACCTAAAATTTTTAATATTTTCATTCTATTTCTTTGACTATGACGCTGTAAAACTCATGAGAATTACATTCATTAAAAATCACAATCGACAGAAGGAAAGAAAATGTCGACAAACCGTAGAATTCACAATCTATTGTTCAATATTACATCATCCTTAGTTTTTTATGGCATTCAGCTTTATAATTTCTTCCTATAGGAAGTTCCTTTCCAAGTACATCAATTGAATAAGAGTGATAACTCTCAATTTTACTCATAGAAACAATAAATGAACGATGTATTCTGACGAATTTATTCTCAGGTAATAACTCTTCGAGAATACTGATTTTCTGTTTACTAATTAAAACCTTGTCTTTAAGTACTACCTTAATATAATCTTTAAGGCTTTCTATCCAATAAATATCTCCAATATTGACTTTCACCATCTTACGGTCAACCCGAAGATAAAGATAAACCTCTCCCTTTTGCTCTTCAGGTTGTTGAGCAATACTGATTTTGTTGGAATTCACTTTATATAAATCAAACACTTTATCTATAGCTTTTAAAAATCGATCAAAAGGGATGGGTTTTAACAAATAGTCAACAGCATTCAAATCAAACCCTTCTAATGCATAATCCTGATGTGCAGTAGTGAAAATTACTTTAGGTGGATGTTTTAGACTTCTGATCAGATCTGTTCCCATTAAACCCGGCATATTAATATCAAGAAATATGAGATCCACCTTAGTTTGTTGTAGTAGCTGAAAAGTATGAATAGCATTATTACATTTAGCCACAAGTTCCAGCTCAGAAAAATTTTCTATGTATTTTTCAATAACATCAATGGCATGTGGTTCATCATCTACAATGAGTGTTTTAATTTTCATATTTTATTAAAGTTTATTTGGTTTTCTCTAAATATTCAACAGTAGCTTTCTCTAGACCAATATCTAGATCCAGTATCGCTACAAATATTTCCTCTTCATCATATATGTTAAAATGATACCGATCTTTATATAAAAGATCAAGTCGCTTTTGAACATTACTTAATCCTATTCTGCCAAAATGAGCATCTGAGTTTTTAGTTGTGTACATTGTTTTCCCATTAGATACTTTGAAGATAAGTCTGTTTTCAAGGATGTGAATATCGATATTGACCCAGGGATCTTCAACCATTTCACTGCAACCATGTTTAAAAGCATTTTCAACAAGCGGCAACATTAGCAGCGGTGCAATACGATGATTATTTAGGGTACCAGTAATACTTAACGTTAGGTCAAGTCGTTCTTCATACCTGATCTTTTCCAGACTAATATAACTTTCAAGAATCTCTACGTCTCGATTTAACAACACCGTTTCTGTATGACATTCGTAAAGCATATACCTTAAAATATCTGACAACCCTAATACGATTGTCGGTGACTTGGGTGATTGACTGAGCGTTAAAGCATACAGATTGTTAAGAGTATTGAATAAAAAATGAGGATGTATCTGGCTTTTTAGAAAATTCAGTTCCGCCTGTAAGGCCACCTGTTTTTTTTCATACCACATTTTAAAAAAACGAATCGATATGGCTATCCATACAATCAGGTTGCTCTGTTCGAATGCATTAACGATATAGTATGGCTTAAGAAATTGTTCAACTATTGTTCCTTCAAGTTTTTGCCATTTCTCTTTAGGGTTAACTTCCAGGATTTTTGAAAATAAATAACGGTCAACAATAAAAATCTCATCTGCCCGAAACAATATTGCAATAGCAATAGAACATCCAGCAAAAGCAAAAATAAGTTTAAGGTAACTCCTTTCATTCAAGTACTTTGGTATAATCCAGTAAGCAGCAGTATAAAAGTAGATGATATGCACAGGAATCAACATCAATATTGCCACAAAGTAAACGGGAACGCCGCCTGGAATACCAGCACTATAACCCCAGGCTATGGTAAAAATAATAATAAACACACACCAAAAAGCCAGATGACTAATCAGCTTACGGCCCACCCATATCCTATTGAAATTAAGCATTATACACAAATATAATAATTTGATCTTCGGATTTAAATTTCGAGTTTTATCTTCATAGTTACTAAAAAAACATCATCATCATTCAGTATACGAAAATCATATTTATTATGATACAACATATGAAGTCTTTTACGAATGTTATTTAGCCCAATGTTGCCATAATTCGTCGTCTTACTTCCAACCTTGTTATCCAAAGGCTTATTGTTTGATATCTTAAAAGTGAACTGTCCATTACTGATACTCGTCTCCATTTTAATCCAACCTTCATCTTCAATTTTGCTAATACCATGCTTGAAAGCATTTTCTACCAAGGGTAATATTAAAAGCGGAGCTATGTTGTACCCAGTAAGATTACCTTGCAAATCCATATTGATTTCAAGGCGGCTACTATATCGAACACGTTCCAGTGAAATATAACGCTCAATGATTTCAACCTCCTTTTCAAGGCTTACCTTTTGACTATTACACTCGTAAAGAATATATCTTAATATTTGAGATAGACCAAGCACTACTTCGGAGGCCTGCTCCGATTTATTAAGTGTTAGTGAATACAAGTTATTGAGCGTATTGAACAAAAAGTGGGGATGAATTTGCGCCTTTAATAAATTAAGCTGTATAATTTGATGTTTACTCTTATTAATCAGATAAATGATGATCGAGGCACATAAAATGACAATAATTATCATTATAGCAATAAAGATGGCTCTATTCTTACTTTCCAATTCAATGTTCTTATTGGTAATCTGCAATTGCTGCTGTGCAAGTTTCTTTCCCTTTAATGAACTCTGATACTTAATCTCCATTTCTTGAATAGCCTCCTGAGTGGAGGCATTTATAATGGAATCATTTAAACTATTGTATCTTTTCCAGTATTTCAGAGCGGCTTTATTATCGTTTGTTTTTTCAGAAATTTCTGAAGCGAGTTTATAAACTTCTTTAAGGTCATTCTTAGCCATATCTTGTTCAGCTGAAGTTAATGCCTTCTTTAAAAAATGAATAGCCTGCTTAAATGCATTAAGCTTAAAGTAACTATTGGCCATTCCATAATAAATATACAACCTACCCGATCCTCCTGTATTTTGCTTTTCAACCTCGAGTGCCAGTTGATACCTATCTAAAGCTTTTTGAGGTTGATTCAGCTTATTATATACATCTGCCAGATTGATGTAAGAATCAATCAATACATCATAATCGTTTATTTTTTTTGCAATCGTGGCCTGTTGTAATAAATGAGCTATGGCTTCATCAAATTTGTTATTCAATACTTCACTAATAGCAAGATTGGAAAGACTTCTTGCTATTTGCAAACTATCCATGCGCTTTAAGGCAAATTCATAGCTTTTTGTTGCATATGACAAGCTATTTTTTTTATCGTTTAAATCTAAAAAAACTGAGGAGAGATTGTTATAAAATTTTTTAAGATTAACAGAATCTCTGAGTTGCTCAGCTATTTCCAACCCAAGGATTAGATTTTTTGCAGCAAGTTTCAGATCGCCCATGTTTCTGTATTGAACTGCCATATTGTTATAAGCTTTTGATGCTTGCCTTTTGTTTTTTTGTTTAAAACTAAGTTGCAATTGCTTCTTGCTGATTTCCAACGCCTCGGCATATCGGTGCTGTTGATACAACATTATTGCAAATTCTCCATAATAGTTCAAAATGGTATCTGCATTTTTGGATTGAATGGCTTTTTTTTCAGCTTGTTGCATGTACAGTCTGGCAGAATCAGGATTGTCCGAAGCCATTTGCTTTTTGGATTGCCTTATAAAATAATCCACCTTGAATTGAATGATCTGAGCCTCTGCCGTAATTGGCAAAAAATATAATAACATAGTTAGCAAAAAAACAGAGTAGTCAAGCATTTTCTATCAGTTCTTGGTAAAGCAAGACGAGTAATCGTTCTTATGCAAAAATAAAAACAGTGACGTTTTTTTATGAGAATCGTCGACAAATAGCACTATTTTAATTACCAACTACCGCATCAACCTCTCATACTTCCGTCGACCAACAGCATTTTTTTTTATGTGAAATGTAATTTTACTAATTTTTACGCCATTTGAATTCTTCTTCTTACTGTTTTAAACAATAGTAAATACATATATCAGTTGGAGTTGTTCCCTTCTTTTTTCTCTTATAAAATTGTGTCAAAATTTAAATGAATCATCATTAGAAATGAGAACTACAAATTCTAAGATCGAAAGTAGGAGCTTTTTCATGAAAAGATCTACACATTTTTAATGTTAAGTAAACTTAAATCTTGGACAAGATCATATGGATGTTAAGAGGAGCATATATACTCTTCTTATGAAAGTAAAATACATATTATATCCGGCTCGAAAAGATAAGAGCCTTGCTGAACATTAACAGGAAGCTCAAATAGAACATAGAGGATAGTTCTGGCTAATAATAAAATTGAACTTGACATAGGGGTGAAAATTATTTCAATTGTAATAGTCCTTAATTAATATAACACAATATGATTATAGCATTTTTTATTTGGCTTGGTAAAACTTACATCATCCCAGAACTTAGAAAAAGAAAAGTATTGAAAACGCGGATTTGTGTACCAATCTATCTTGCTCTGAGCATTTATGTTTTTGAGGTTAAAGCACAAGAACAAAAGTTCCAGATTAAACGCAATGATCAGATCATCGGTAAAATGCTTTTAAAACACGAAAAAAAAGGGGACGATTTGTTTTTAACGATAAGCTCGAAAATCAAAATACGTTTTTTATTCAATATTGAATTAGAGACGGAAGACTTTGCACATTTTAATAACGGGCACCTAATTACATCAACGGTTAGACGCATTCTGAATGGAAAAGCCAGAGAAGAGAAAACGACAAGACTCATAGCCAATAGATATCAATTGATTTCAGGATCAAAAATTAGTGCAATAAACGTACCCATAACATTTAATATGATGTTAATCTATGAAAACGAGCCTCTGGGATTCTCAAGTATATACTCTGATAACTTTCAGTGTTTTCTAGATATAAAAAAAGTAGACCACCATCAATATAGGATCGATCTGCCAGATGGTAATTACAACAAATATCTATTCGAAAACGGAACATGCAAACTAATCACTATCAAACACTTAACACACACACAATCAAAATACAACGTGTATAATGGAACCTTTGGCAAATAAATATTTAACCGTATTAGTTACTGGAGCATCAGGCTTTATAGGTCGGAAATTAACTTTTAGTTTGGCAGAGATGGGATATCATGTCCTGGCGCTCTGTAGAAATAAACATCATCCCTACCTACTCCCTCATAAGAATATTGATTTTATTGAAGGTGATATTTTAGATACAAATTCTCTCGATCGTATTTTAAAAAATTGTTATCAGGTGTATCACACTGCTGCCATTGCTAAAATGTGGTGTAAAAACGAAGATGAATTCTTTAAAGTAAATGTTTTGGGAACCAGAAATATCATGAAATGCGCATTAAATGCGGGAGTGGAAAAACTTGTCCACACTTCCACCTGCGGTATTTGGGGACCAACAATTAATCTGCCAGCCTGTGAAACCGATCCTCGTACATCAGGCTTTCAAATAGCTTATGAACGTACAAAATATTTAGCTGAGCTTGAAGTTCAGAAATTCATGAACAAAGACCTTGAAGTGGTGATTGTTAATCCTTCAAGAGTCTATGGTGAGGGGCCTTTAACAGGCAGTAATACAGTTGGGAGAATCATTAATGCATACCTGAATGGCACCTGGCATTTTATACCTGGAGACGGAAAAGCCATTGCAAATTATGCTTACCTAGATGATGTTGTCAGTGGACATATTTCAGCAATGCAAAATGGAATAGCCGGAGAAAGATATATTCTGGGAGGAGAAGACATCTCCTTCACCTCATTTTTTAATTCACTTGGAAAGATTTCCAGAAAAGACAAACATCTCTACAAAATACCATTGAATGTTATTAAAGCTTACAGTCATATCGAGAAATTAAAAGCTTTGTTTTTAGGGACTGAGCCTTTTTTTCTGCCAGAATTCGCAGAAAGACTAAAATGTAATCAGCAATATAGCAGTGCAAAAGCAATGACTGAGCTTAATTATCAAATCACTCCTTTCTTAACAGGACTGGAGAGAACAATAAATAGTATCCAACAGCTTAAGAGATGAAAAAATTCACAACACTAATTACTGGTGCAAGTGAGGGATTAGGGAAATCACTTGCGATAGAAGCGGCGACACGTGGATACAATCTTATCTTAATTGCACTACCAAAGAGTGGCTTAGAAAATCTTGCGAAATATCTTCGTATAAACTTTGGTTGTGATGTCTTCTGTATTGAGCTTGACTTGACCTTACCTAATGCTGCATTGGACATTTTTGATAAGCTAAAACAAGAAGAGATAAAAGTAAATATCTTAATAAACAATGCTGGGCTGGGAAATTTAGCCTGGTTTAAAGAGAAGGATTTGGCCTTTTACAGAACACAAATAGATCTGAACATCACAAATACTGTATTGCTAACTCGATTATTTTTGGAACAGGCTGACAAATCACCTCAGCATTATATCTTAAATGTCGGCAGTCTCGGCGGACATTTCATTGTGCCTGGGAAGTTGGTTTATGGAGCAACCAAATCTTTCATTATATATTTTACTCGTTGCCTGCAACTTGAACTATGCGGCAGTAATATCCATGTTAGTCTGCTCAGCCCTGGAGGAATAAACACAAGAGCAGAACTACTGGTGCAAAATAATAATTTGAAAGGGTTTGCAAAAGCGACAATACTAGAAGCTGATTTTGTTGCTAAAAAAGCATTTAAAGGCCTACTTGAACACAAAAAAGAAATTGTTCCAGGGCTAGCTAACCGATATCTTCTTCTCTTATCCAAATTAACACCAAAATTTTTAAAAGAATTTATTATACAGAACAATATGGCATCTCTTCTTAAAAGCAATTAGCAGGTTCATGGAAACGGCATTTGACAACAAAAAAAATGAATGTATTCACAAAGACTCAGCTGTATTAAGCTTAATTAAAAATGGAGATAAAGCAGCTTTTGATAAAGTTTTTTTAAGCCATTTTAAACAGCTCCATACCTATGCATGTGCCATTACCAGAAATGAAAACCATGCAGAGGAAATTGTTCAAAATGTTTTTTTTAGAATATGGATCAAAAGGGATTTGTTAAAGACTGATGGTCATTTGAAATCATATCTATATCGTTCGGTATATAATGAAGCCATGAACCATATGAAATACCAAAAAGTAAGAAATAATTTCAGTTTAGTCTTAAATAAAGAGGAGAAGAACTTCCAGGGAGATTTGATTAACGAATTAATGGCAAATGAACTGGAAAGAAAAGTCCATAGGGCGATAAGTGAACTCCCTGAACGGTGCAGGATAATATTTCAACTTAGCAGATTTGAACTCAGAAAATATCATGAAATCGCACGGGAATTAAATATTTCGATTAAAACTGTTGAGAACCAAATGGGAAAAGCACTTAAGCAACTTCGTCTGAAATTATCTGATTTTATTATTCTCATCCTAATTTTATTAAACTAGACAAATGAACCCGAGTCAAACAGAAATAAATGATGGTCTGCTGGTCAAATATTTACTCCGGGAAGCAAACTCAAAGGAGACAGAACTTGTAAACCTATGGTTAGCACAGGATAAAAATAATGAAAAAAAATTATTAGCATTCAGCAGAATTCTAGACATAAGCAAGATTGAAAATCTTATCAACCTCGATGAACATCTTGCGCTTGAAAGATTGAATAAACGTTTAGAATATAGAAGATCAACCCGGAGAATTCATGTATTCCTAACAAAAGTGGCCATTATTTTGATATTTTTAATTCCAGCATATATAGTTTACAACAAAAAAATCAGCAATGAAACCACAATCAAAACCGGACAAGAAGTCCTGAGCACAGTTTTACCCGATGGCTCGACTGTGATATTAAACAAGCGCTCTAATGTCACCTATGAAAGCAACATTTTCAAACCGAATCGCCGTGTTAGTCTGCACGGAGAAGCTTTCTTTAAAGTACGGCAAGATAGAAAAAAGCCATTCGAAATTACGGTAAATAATATTAAGATAACTGTTATCGGCACCTCCTTCAATGTTAAAGGAAGGGAGAAAGGAACATTAGTTAATGTAGAAAATGGCATTGTAAGGATCTCCAACTCCAAAGATAGCATTCAGCTGAAAGCGGGAGAAGAAATTGAAATAGGCATAAACCGAACAACCTTAAAAAAGAATAAAAATCCAAGGAGATTATATAACTACTATTATTCTAACAAACTTGTTTGTCAGGATACCCCCCTACCACAACTGATTAGTGTTTTGAATGAAAAATATGGTTGTAACATTATTATTGAAAACCCTACTATAAGTAGCATGAGCATCACCACAACCTTTAAAAAAGAATCTCTTGAAGAGATTCTCTCCGTGATAGCTGAAACTTTTAAAATAAAGATTATTTATAGCCCTAGAGTAATAAAATTAAGATAAAATGAATTTTAAATTAGAACTAATATTCCTTTTGTTTTTGTTAAGTTCTCCAACAAGTGCACAGTCTATTTTCGACAGAACGCTAACATTAAATTCAAAAGGCGAACGCCTTGAAAAAGTACTAGCTTCAATAGAAGAACAAGCGGACTTCAGTTTTTCGTACAAAAGTGACATTTTACCACTGGATAGTCTGATTATTATCCGCAAAGAAATAATAACTGTAGCCGATGCACTTGATAATCTGCTCGGCCATCGTTATGAATATCATCAATATGGAAATTTTATAATCATTAGGTATGCACCCATGGAATTAACCTTATTGATACATGAAGCTTCAGGCAACTCTGAAACATATACCATACGAGGGCAGATAATAGATAAACAAACGGAAAGATCAGTGTCCCAAGCGAGTATTTATGAGAGTCACCTTTTGATCTCAGAAGTTTCAGATGATAACGGAAACTTTAGCATAAAGCTACGAAATCTTAGCCAGCCAATATCACTTACTGTTCGTAAAGAGAATTATAAATCTGTTACAACAAATTTCCTTGAAGATGTAAATATTACAAATCAAGTCACTGTAAAATATGAGAAATTTGTTACCGGGAATTTGAGTGATATAGAAAATACATGGTTAGGGAATGCACTAATTACTACAAGACAGAAAATCCAGTCCCTAAATATAGGTGGGTTTCTATCCGATGCACCATATCAAGTTTCACTAGTCCCAGGGATAAATACCCATGGATTAATGAGTGGGCAAATCGTCAATAAATTTTCATTTAATGCCATAGGAGCCTATAGCGCAGGCGTTGAAGGTACTGAAATAGGGTTGGGATTCAACATTGACAAAAGCAATGTACAATATCTTCAGATTGGCGGCATATTTAACCTAGTTGGCGGTAAGGTGACTGGCGCACAAATTGCAGGGCTATTCAATTATGATATTAGTTCATTAAAAGGTACACAATTAGCGTTGATATATAACCGTTTAGGTAGAACCCTTTGCGGTGTCCAACTGGCAGGCATCTATAATAGGGTGAATAAAGAAATCAACGGAGTACAGCTTTCTTTAGGACTGAACGCTGTAGGAGGCAACATAAATGGTTTCCAGGCAAGCACATTAAACCTGGTATCACGGAGTACCAGAGGGATACAGGCTGCAATTATCGGCAATATTGTCAATGGAAAATCTACTGGATTTCAGGCTTCCTGCATTTTGAATTTAAATCAGGAATCCGATGGAGCAAACATCAGCTTAATGGCAAATATTACTTCTAGAAAGTCCAGAGGAATACAAGCTGGTTTTTTAAATTATGCAGGTAACCTCAGGGGTCTACAACTTGGTGTAATAAACATTACTAATAACAATGATGGTTATTCAATAGGGTTGATTAATGTTGCGCTAAAGGGCTATCATAAGGTTTATATATGCTCAAATGAATCTATGAACCTAAACCTGATCTACAAAGGCGGCAGCAGTCGCTTATACAATAGCCTGATATTCAGCACCAACCTTGGAAGTCTTAATAAAATTTACACAGGCGGGTTGGGATTCGGAAAAGAAATTGGCTTATCCCGTATATTTTATCTAAATCCAGAACTAAGTATGCAATATGTTTACCAAGGGAGTTGGAAGAACTTAAATTTACTGAATAAATACAATTTTGCTTTAACTATCAAGATAAATAAGTGGCTTGGTATTCAAGGTGGGCCATCATTAAATTTTTATTATACCGACCAGCAGCAAACCCCCGGGAACTTTGAATTGCTACAACACAAGCACAGAGATTTTTCCTTCAGAAATTCCAAATACACTGGCTGGGTAGGATGGCATGCAGGAATAATCCTGTTTTGAGGATTACATTGGTTGTATTGCTATTTCCCTCCATTAATTAAGTCCACTATTTTGAATCTCAAACAAATTGATTCAAAGACGCTATGCAGCATCGAAGATCTGAAAATGGAAGGTGCACCCATAAGTTATGAAATAATAATATGCATTCATAGACTTATATCTCAATTTGATTTTCTTAATGATGATTGCTTTTTATTTTTAATAACTTCGTCCATCTGCCTCGAAATTTCCAGAGTAAGACTTGGTCCTCTGACGGAAAAATGATCCTCCTTCTCCAAAACACTTATAGTTATAGGAAGACCACTATTATTGATATTTTCCGAAAAGGCTAGGGCAGATTTGTTTAGGAGAAAGTTATCTTTTCCACCTACATAAATCTCTACCCGTCCATGCATATACTTCTTTAGTATTTTCGCATTCCTTTTCGCATATGCAGAAAGATCATATCTTTTCCAGTTTACAAATACATTCTTGTTAATATTACCATTACTGGCATCATATAATGACTGAGGACGGCCGTTTTTCCCAGGGATACCAAATACAGCCTCAAAGGATTGCTGCTGTCCACCTTCACCCTCAAAATCTTCAGTCAGCTTAGCAACCCTAAGTGTCGAAATAAATTTACCATCTACAAGATTGAATCCGCGTTCTCTACCATCCGGACTTATAAAAAAATTCTTGTCTTCATAGAGATTTACTCCAGTAAAACTCCTGAAATCCAATGGATCCGGAGAAGTTGCCCAAGCCCCACCGAAATGCCTAGGATAATAAAGGCTGAGATAAACCGCTGAATACCCCCCTGTACTTTGTCCAGCCAGAAAATTGAGATCGGGATCCGTTGATGCCCTAAATTGCTTTTGAAAGTGAGGTATTAATTCTTCAGTAAGGGCTTTTGACCATGGACCATTAACTCTGGAATCGACAAAACCATGCAACCCAAAAGGAGTCTGTGACTCAGGGTTCAGAAAAACAAATATCTTTGCCTCCCCCAAACCTACCCCGTAAGTTTTTCTAACTGCCGCAGATAGTGCTTGATAATGCACGCCGCCCCAACCAGGAATGATATAGACTACAGGATATATCCTGCTTTTCTCCTTGTCATATCCTTTGGGAAGGACAACGGCTGCTTTCATAAAAATAGATTCCTTTCTAAACTCACTTAGTAATGGAGAATAAACGCTTAATTCTCTTATTGAGTCATTTTCTTTAAATACTCTTTTTGGAAACAAGCGGTCTAACACTAAGTTAGTAACGGTATTTTTTCCTGCTTTGATATCAATTATGGTCTCTTCTCTGGTAAAAAGGTTTCCCTCAGCAAAAGTGCCGCGCTCATGCGTATTGGTATCTAAAATAGCAATCATCTTATAGTGACCAGGAACTAGTTGTGTAATATTTCTATTTAAAAAGTCAGACTGTTGTGCAAATGTAATGACCTGCCCCTGATTCCAGTCCTTAACATCAAGCGCGAATGCGGCCTCATTTATATCAGGGTTTGCACCAAACTGCTTTGAGGTATTACTCAATGTATAAATCATTAGCCTACCTTTAAGTGGCCCAGTGAACTTCGGAGATAGGTGCACACGAACCTGAATTTGACAAAATGCCGAAATTATTGAAAAGAAGGCACAGAAAAGTAAATAAATCTTTTTCATCATATTAAATTTCATTTTTGGAAGCTTTAAATTTTCATCTTGCTACTGGATGTAGGTAAACAACGTAGTGTTAAAATAAACTACCATTTTCGTTAGCAGCATGACAGGAGGCAAGGAAAATGCATAGAAGAATGGTGTTATTGGATGAGTCTTACAATTCCCATTAAGATTGTATGGATTAATGACTTCTAAAAATGCACTGTACATGCCTTGCTATCCATAGTCCAAAAGCTTGCCAGAAATGACAAGCTTTTGGACTACCCATTTAAAACAAGAACAGAAAACAATTTATACAAAACTGGAATTTTGTTTTGGCTGATTCCTGGCAAATATCTTTACTAAAGGCTAAGACCAATGTTCAAAGCCATCCAATTACCTTTATAGGCGGACACCATGCTTTTTGTCTTTTGCCATTCAGGTATAAAAAGAACGCTTGCTGAACCTGTAGCTACCTTCGGCAATAATCCTAGAGCCGGGTAATTGTTGGCATATGGTCCAACTTCTTTCAACTTTAATTCTCTATTGTCCTTAAGTTTTACCTTGATGGTATATCTCCCAACGGGAATGTTTACGATGGACGCACCTGAATAGCCTATCTGTTTGGTAACTTTGAAAGTTCGATTTTCTCCAAAGATTCCCTTACCATCTGGGATTAACTCTATTTGTATCTCTCCATTTTTTGGAAGATTATTAGGTAGATTACTGTCCCAATCAACATTATAGCTAAAATAGATTGCCCCACCATAGTAATTGTTACTATTCTGCGGTTGTGCAGAAACATCATCAGGGTCTGCTGGTCCATAGGATTGCATTATAAAATTCTTAACCGCTCCGGTACCAGAAGCGAATGATTCCATTTTTCCATCGGATGGACGCAGTCCAACTACAGTTTGAGTACCATTATAGTCCATCACATATCCGTTTGCGAAGTAAGAGCATCCACCTATTGGCAAACTCATTTCATAGTACCCTTTATCATTGGTCTCCGCCTGGACAGAAGTGTAACTACCGCCTATAGCAGTAACCCTGACGCCAATATATGCACCTTTGAGTGGTTTTCCAGCAAGATCAGCAACATAACCGGAAAGAACGTTTGGTTTTACCGTAAGAGCCGGAAAATTAGGTATCCTCGGCTGAGCATTTGACATAGCATTTACAAAATGCTCGTCGCCAGTCATATTCAAATTAACCGTACCTTCAACTACAGGTAAGGCCGGTTGTTGACCCCATGTAGGATCTCCTGTCTCGTCTCCATCTGAAATAGTATTTGCTTTCGAGCACCCCATCAGACAGATCGCTACAACTAATAAGTGTTTCATTGTCATATCTGTACATTTTATAATGCAAAACTAAGTCAGATGTTTTTTTTAAATAACTATCAGCGATAGATACCATCATTTCCTCTCCCAGAGAGAAGAGCTATACATTTTTAGGTATTTATACAAAAAAAATGCTTTTTGGAAATGTTTTTCGGTTGTTAATCGACAAATAACATAAAAACAATTAATTATTCTTGGATGCAAGTACTAGGAAAAAAAAATTATACTAAAATCGCACCCGCTAGTTTATATCTGCCTAAAATAAAATGATATTCACATATTATCAGATTTCAGAAACACGGAAATACATTTTTCACGATGAATCTTTAGAACAATAATTTTACCTAGACACAGACAACTTCAAAGCATAGCTAAGTAGATATCCAAACAATAATGCCGGAATATCTTTAGCGGCCATCCCTTCTTCATTAGTGGCACGTACGAACAGGCCAATAACCTGGAAACCTTCCATATGTTTTTTCATTTTTGTGTTTATTTCTGCAAATTTTAAAATCAATTGTGTCAGCCCTATGGCAGCCGCCAAAAAATTAGACAAAATGCGATGGACATTGACCCAAAGTGGGCGCTTTAACCGTGAGCCTGACTGAGGAGCATCCAATCGATCCTATATAAAAAGAGGAAGAAGTACCATAAATGAAAACTGATCTCTGAGAATTCAACATTTGAAAATGTCCTTGGAGAGGGGTACGAATAAAAACAGCAAAAAAGAGGGTGACCATGATTTATGATACACCCTCTACTATGTCTAAACTACTAAGATCAGGGATTAAACTTCACCCTGAAAGTGCCTTTAATATCTTCGAATATCCTTTCACATGCATTCGGCCACCATTGATACAATGTGCCATTGAATTCACCTTCAATATACCCGTTCTCAAATTTGGTCACCTTAACCATACTTTGTGCGCTAAATATCTGCAATCCACCACACGCCCTATAACTATAATATATTGGAACACCCGGTTTGTGCATGTTAAAATATATAAGTGAATATTTATCCGGACCATTAAGATCGCCGAAGTCGAATTCTCCAATCTCCTTCCTATTGACTACAATGCCAAGGTTCAAACCACCATCAACGTAAAACTGTGGCATACTTTTCGCCTGATCATAGTATTTAGTTACGATCTTGTCGCTGCCTACAGTGTATTTCTCCCCACCGAACGTCCAACTAACAAAAACATCTGGTACCAACTCAATATCGACAAAGCCAATATAGAAACCTGTTTTTTGAGGGTCAGTGTAATCATTTATCACAAGTTGTATCTTGGACACTGCCGGAGAGTTAATCTCAGCTGGAGGAACAAAGGTTGCCGTTCCATCCTCTCTTCTTACAATATCCCCAGGTCCGGCGACTACCTTCCACTCATCTACAACGCTATCGGTAATTTGTCCGGCAACAAGCAAATAATCTTCTGGATTCTCTGGATCCGTGGCAGTAGTTAATAATATGCCTCGAACAAGAGATATCTCATTGGCAGAAACCACCTTTTTTTCTGATTCTAAAGTTAATTCTGAATAAATCGTCCAATCGCTGAAGTGCTTCGTCTTTACTATGATCTGTTTGTTCGCTTTCTCAAGTATTATACTCTTAGGCGAATGCCAAGTACCCTTTGAATCTTGATATGTTAAGCGTAGATGGTCCTCAGATTTCCCTTTCAACATGGTTGCATCATATTTCATACTAATCTCAACGTCCTTTTCAAAAGCGACATTTTCTGGCAAAAGACGGTAAACCTTTCCTAGACTTCCCATTCCAAATGTATTTGAAACCTCTTGTATGCTAAATGACGTTTCAGACTTAATAGTTCCGGCCGGGATTGTAATCGCTAATATCCCACCAGGAACCTCAATCGAACCACCTGACGGACCAATCGTTTTTTGGATCAGCGTATTCGGTAGCGGTATGCCCTGGTCGGTTACTAATGGTTCTTTATTGAGAGTTTCCCCAGGCTTGTCCGGTTTACCTTTTTTACATGAAGTAAATGTAATGGCAATGATTAGCATTGCGAAAGTTTTCAAATATAATCTCATAAATCAATTAATAAGTTATACAAACTTATCGAGGAACATTATTGGGTACGAATAACAAAGCTTTATGACTAGGTTACATCGACGGAAGACAGTATCCAGCCTATGAACTCTATATTTGATTAACCAATTATGTTTTTAAAGTTCTGCGGATAGAGATCTTTAATTTTTTGTGGTTTATTTCCAATGTGTATTTGAGCCATTTGTGTGGATTTACATTATGTTTCTTGCAGATTGCAAAGAAGGAATAGATCATGGCGGACCTTTGGGCTGCATCGTCGCTTCCCGCGAGGAGATAGTTTTTTCTTCCCCGGTTATGCAAAGCTAAGCATAACTCGGGTGAGAGTTTGAGAAAAAAGAAGTAAAATTGTCAGGTCTTCAAGATGAAGAACCTAAACCCATTTTCGAGGGGTCAGTATGCGCATTACAGCGGGCAGCATTAACAGAATATCCAGTTAAAGAGGTTTTGATGAAAGAGTATAACATCTCAGAATCAGCTATCAAAACCAATGGCAAGGGTATCTCACAGCCTACTATTCATAATAATCAATAATAAAACGAGTACTGGAAAAGTACAAAACAGAAGGGTAGAATTTATTAAGCTTTAAAGAACCCTTTAACCTTTCTTTAATTTGGGCGCAATAAGCCAGAGCAATCTTTCTGATTTTTCTGGCTTATTTTGTAACTACTGTAATTATTCCAACTGGTTTATCTGAAAACACTGTCGTAGAAATGCACCATTCAATAGAATTCTTTAACCCGCTAGGGATGCTGAAAATATATTCTGGTAAACAGATAATTACGCCAATTTAGGATTTGTTCAAACTTTACACCTTAACTTGCCAAATATTATTAAAAATAATTAAGGAGAAATTGAAACAATTGAAATAAAACTTGGCGTTATCTCATAATCAAAATATCGTTCAGAGATATTTAAAAATTTGATTTTTCAACAAAAGACTTGCAGTTATGCACTAATTTAAGGCTTTAAACTTCAATCATAATAATTATGGCTTAGACTTCCCCTTCCATAACTAAAACCCCTTTTTCCTTTAGTTTACTTATCTGCGCCTCAGGAACAGGATTTCCTATTAAGTTGACAAATTTCAAATTGTCTAAGTTCAATATTGGTGAAATATCGTTAATCTGATTGCCTGACAAATCAATTACTGTCAATTCAATTAGATTGCTTAGTGAGTCAATATAACCGATTTGATTGTTAGCTATATACACTTCCCGCAAATTCACTAAATTCCATAAATCTGAAATATCAGACACCATATTCTCTGATAAATCAAGAATCTTAACATGTAGACAATATTCGATACCGTCTAATGAGTCCATCCCTCTATTTACCATTTCAAACTCTTCAAAATCTTCAAGATAATAAGGAGGAAATTCAACTGCTACATGACCATATTCTCGTATCTTGATCAAATTATAAAAAGATTTTTCAAATTCGTTCGAATCAAATTCAGAAGAGTAAAACTCTTCTGAATCATTGTCAAGCATTAATTCAAAATCACTATTATTATCGTCATTTTCGACATCCCAAACATATTCTGGATGATAATCAATATCTTCCCCAATAGCTATTTCAGTTACACTTTCAATATCAGAAATAAGGAAAATGTGTGAGTATGTAAGAAGTTGAGTGTAGTCATTTATTTCAAAAAGATCTTGAATACTTTTTCTATATACTTCACCCTTATCTGGGTGGTACAACATAATTAACTTAGAAAAACACTTTGCATCTTTTTCTTCAGTTATAGGGACATATTTTGAAATTCGATTTGAAACTTCCCTGATCTTGCCGTAGTTTTTATTTTTGTAGAGTGATATTAAGTTCGCGGTTATACGATTTAAGTTCACTTCTGAAAACGCATTGATTAAATCATTGTATAATTCTTGAATATTCATACAGAATTTAGATTTGTTTTATTCACAATAATAAATTTCCACTAAAAAAGCCCAACTTCAACTTACTCAATAAGACATTTATTTTGTAGCAAAAATATATAATTTATATAATTTTCTTTGGAGTTGTTATTGTTGTGTTCTTCGACTTTAATCGTCAGACATACTGATACAATCGATATATAACAACAATCATAACAATACCTGTATATTTCGAAGAACCAGTTTTCAGCGAAATCTCTACTCTTATATATCAATTAATAAATTATACAAACTTATCGAGGAACATCATTGGGTACAAATAACAAAGCTTTATGACTAGGTTACATCGACGAAAAACTAATAATTAACGACTGATAACTTGCAGAAAATGATCATAAACTATTAAACCGTTATGTCAGGCAACCAAAGTGGATTATATATTAACTTCTCCAGCCTCTAATATTAAAGAAATCTTTCAATGCCCTCAATTTTCCAAGTCATTTTGTTTTGATATAAAACAACAAAACTACATTTTTATAAATTCCACTCGCCTGTTCTCAGATTTTCCTGTAGGTGTAGTATTACTAGCAACTGGTTCTGCTGCACCCTTGCCATCAGTGAAAAGTAAACTTGCATCTACATCAAATTCCTTGCTGAGAACAGTTTTAACTGAGATGGCTCGTTTCTTTGATAATTCAAGATTTGAATCAGCATTGCCATCTGTATCTGTGTGCCCTACTATCTTGATTTTCGCTCCTGAGGATTCCTTAATCACAGATGCGATTTCTTTAATTAACCCCATTGATTCAGGCTTTATCCTATCTGAATTGCTATCAAATAGAATTCCGTTCGTTACAAAGTTTCCTCCCTCAAGAAGTTTTGAACGCATATCCGCCATACCAGCTGCTACTCTTAGATTAGTTATAAAAAATGCTGGATACCCCTCTCCCGTCTTTCCTCCAACAAACAACATTTGATTGTAATTTGCCGGAAAAGCTGCAGCAGTTGGAATATCCAAGACTTTCTCTGCATTGTACCAAAGTCTTACTCTTGTCTTCTGTATAGATATGGCGACATGTACAACAGAACCGTAATTGCTTTGAAAGCCTTTAAGGAAGATTTTATCAGATAAGAGTTTTTGTTTCGCATTCTCACGCGAGTCAAGCCTAACTACAGCTTTGTCCCGATCGAAAGAATTGCTAAAATAAAGGATGTTTTTTAGTGTGTAATTATAGCTATCCAGTCTCTTAGCCTTATCACCACGATCAAATAACTCAAACTTAAAACCTGGAAATACAGCACTTGAACGTGTCGATAAATTTACGACAAGGTCAAATTCAACCGTAAAATTTTCAGGCAGTTTCATTGTTGGTGAGAGCATATTTCCGGAATTGAATTGCAGCCATTTGTTATCTTTTCCTTCCAGCTTGACGACTTCTCCTGAGCCTGTAGTAAACCACTTCATTGGAAATTCACCGATTGCATCCTGCTCAAAGTTATCAAAAAGAATGATTTTTTCTCCTGGGATAAAATCATATCTAGAATAAGAGGATGAGAGTTGTTTGGTAGATTTTTGAGTTTCATTGTTATCCAAACTTCCATTTTCAATCTTCTCACCGTTACCTTCCTTGCTTTTCTTTGACTGATTTCCATCGATGACCTTTTCTGCCTTCTGAGTACTTTTTTTAATTAACAAATCGCTGCCTGCATTGGCAGCCCTTTCGCCTAAGCGTTTCAGAAACCCTTGACCGCTGGCACTAACTGCAGTTACCTGAAGTGCAATTATCACATAAAATAATCTTTTAAACATTTTTTAGGAATTTTAGGAAATTAATTTCCTTCAAAATACCAGCTTATTGCTTCTAATTAAAAGTGATGAATACAGAGTACATCCCAATACAGGCAGGATGCGTTGTATAGTAGTCTGATGCACAATATCAACTTAAAGTAGTTTTCAGTCTACTAAAAGAATGATTTTATCTCCGTAAGCCTACAGTCTGTAGACACCAATTCCCTTTCTCTAAAAATAACTGCTACAATAACTGATATTCGCATCATATTCATTCAATATGGGAAATGACTAAATTAACACTAAAAATGGCACTTTCGCTCATGTTGGGTATAGTGTATCCAAAGATATCCTTTGGCCAGAAGGTCTTAATTACAAAGGAAATTGTAAAATACGAAATTGACTTTGCCCTACAGGCAGCAAATCATGGATTAAAATATGCCTTTGACAATAACATGGATCCTGCAGGAGTACTTGTCTCAGGTACAACAATTCTTAATGGACTCAAGGCATACGCCAACGTAAAAACAGATTCATTAGAACTGTTATCCTGGAAGCCTTCTTATGCTGTGAGCAATAAGGCCGGTGATTTTGGTTTTACTACTGGCCCATACCTCTATTTTAATAACCGGAAGTCGGATCCGATTGCCAGTGGAAATTATTTTTCCATATGGAGAAAAAACGGGAATAAGATTTTTAAAATCCTATTTGATGGCGGAATAAACCATGGATCAGTAAAATTAGAACACCAGCTTGCAATGAAGCATGAACATATTACCTACGGGCAAGTAACGACATCCACATCAAAAAAAGCTACTTCACCTCCGCAACTTAAGGATACCGATGAAACCTTTGAATACCTTGATGATAATGCTATATTTCTAAGACCTAATCTTCCCATAACAATTGGCAAAAATCATTTTAAGGAAATACATAAAATCTCCAATATGGTATTGATACCTAAAGGACATGGATTTGATAAAAGCAGTCAATTTTTCTATTGCTTTGGTAATCTGTCGATAAAAAAAATAGAGCCCAATATCAATACTTTAAAATACCCTGGTTACTATGTCCAAGTTTGGAAATACCATGATGGATGGAAAATCATCGCGGATGTTGTTCAACTTTAACCAACACAATAGGTTTCTGGTAGGTTTTTTAATCTTTTTTTAATACCCAGAGCCATAAAAGCAAAGAAACATCTGGAGTACAACAAATTAAATCGAAAAGTAGCCAGAGTAAGGCAAATCAATTCCTTTAAAATATTGGTTGAAAAACCTCAAATTCTGAACTGAAATAATATCTGTTACCAACAATGCTAAAAACACAGAGTATTGTAAATGCCTACTTCATAATATTTTCATAGGCATTTCCTTGAAACAAGCGTATAAAACCAGTGGCATAGCCAACTCAGTACATCTACTAATATTACTTTGTCATCTACCTAATTAAAGTTCAAAAGCGGCGGGAAAAAGTAGTTGAAAAGCAGCTGACCAATTAGTTCTGTACTTGGATTCGTGGCCACGAATACTCTGAAAATTACCACGACATATAATCAACCACGCAACTGGTAGTTTTATTTCGAACCCTCAAAACAAAAACAACATCAAGTACACATCATAAAACAAAATGATACTATTTCGCCAAATCAAGTGCTTTTTGAAAAACTACATCTTTGTTGCTGAGTATCTCGTTGATGGTAGGAAGAACTGAATAGTCGGGTAAAACCCCTCTATTAATTTTATTTTTTTCATCAAGGTGCATGTAGTAACCTAGAAGAGGAATATCAAGTTTCAGCTTAGTGTTGGGTAAACGCACCAATGCAAATCCACCACTTGAATCTCCGCCAACTGCACCACCAGTCTCGTCTCCGATAAATATTCCACGGGATGTTTCCCTCACGATTGCACAAAATTCGGAAGAGACAGAAAAAGTACGTCCATTTTGTAAAATAAAAACTCTCCCAGTAAAGGCTTTTGCTTTAGGTTGTTGCATTTCTAATCCTTCCTTCTGAGTAAAATGATATTCATCTTTCACCTTTACTATAAATTTTTTAAGATATTCGAATTCCGGCGGAAGGGCTGCGTGCTCAACAAAGGAAAAATTTCCATCACTCGCAACTACAAATTTACCATAATAACGAAAGGGTGATTTAGCTAAGTAGGAAAAGAGTTCGATCCCCATGGCATCCATTCCACCTTCATTATTCCGAATATCGATGATTAATGATGAAATATTTTTTTTCTGAATATCTTCAAAAGCATTTTGAAGGAAACCACTTAACGTCGGCTTATTTTCAAGGTTCCTGAATACACCAATACGCATCATCGCAGTATGTTTGTTAGGATACGAAATTTCCTGACGTTCATCATATTTTTCTTTTGGAATATCTGTCCTTCTTACTCCAGGTACAGTAATAGTACCTTGACGACCTTCGCTATTTTTAAAGGTAATTTTATAGAACTTCGATGGACCAATAAATTCAGCGTAGTAACCGGAGAAATGAAGTGACAGCTCAGCATATTTTGCACTGGTTATTCTGGCATCAGCAAAAATGCATTTCATTAACTTTGATGTGACTTCCTTCATAGGCTTTCCATTTATACTGAGAATTTCTGAACCAAGCGGAATAGCTAATTTGGATACATAAGAACTATGAAGAAACGACTTTCCCTGATGAAAATATAAATTCATAGGGAGGTAACCAGATTCAAAAAAGGCATAATGATCATCTGGCTTCCCTTCTAGATGAAGCTTGGTATGTCCATCCCCTATATTTGCTAGCATAGGACATAAAAGCCTATAAAAATCCAAAACAGTCATTCGGTTGGTAATACTTTCTTCAATTTTTTTGAAGTCCCTAGCAATTTCACTCCGGCTATTATAACGATAGAGACCAGGGTGAGCTTCCATAAGTGCTGCTTTAACAACATTGAGGTCTTGCGATATTTCATGCTTAGTAAAGTATTGTGAAAAGGCTATCTGATAAGATAACAATATCAAAATAAGAGTTGATAGGTAATTTTTCATATTTTTTCCGTTAAATAAATTTATCCAAAACTGCAAGGTAACGTGGCTCATATCTTCACTTTTAATCTTCAGGAAAGTTACCTGAGGAAAAAATTCTATCAATATAATTGCTCATTAACCGTTTTAACAAGGGATAGTCTTTACAAAAGACATCAAAATTTTGCCAATCTAATTTATAGACATCCTCAGGAAAAATATGATTGAAATCAATATTTGAATAATCGGCTAATGAGCTAAGAAGGATAACATGAAATGACCCACTGGTATGATTATAATCTTCAGAAGAGAAAAAAAAATCAATTACACAGGTAAAAAGCACTTCAAGAGACGTAAGAGCACATGTAACACGATAAAAGTCTTTGACTCCTCTCATCTCCGACACTTCTTCGCTAAGAGACAAAACCTCATCAGCCATTCCATTCAGCATGAGTTCCTTATTTTCTACTCGATCCACCTGTATACCTGGAAGTATAAGTTTTCCCAAAAAATCAAATGCATTCTGAATACACTCCTTTGCCCCATTCCTATCTCCCACATTGCCGGGAAAACTGTCATCTAACCACTTTAAAATTAACTTTTCGTTTTCCCTAACTACCAGGTACAAAAACCTGAAACGTTGTTCATAGCCTAAGGCCAAAAATTTTCTTTGATGTCCCATCTTTATGATAATACTTGCATATAAAGTTTAGCAAAAAAGAAAATGAATACAATTAGTGGTTACAAACGGCAGTTCTCTTAAGATGAAAAGCACAATAAAGACGCCGAAATGTAAACTCTTATTTAAAAAAACTGACGACCTAGACTTTCATACATTTATAACAAAGAAGTTTTAAAACAAAGTTCCATCATTATCCATTTCCCTATTCTATTACCCGGGAAGAGGTAATACCATTTTTCTATAAAATCATGTTTTAAGCATTATTTTGTGTCATATGACACAGGCGTTTATCAATTGTCTACAATATTTTTGCAAAGAAAATTTAACAAAAAACATTAAAATGAATAAAACGATCGTTATAAACTTTATCGATAAAATCTGGAACAAAACAGATATTTCAGAAATTCGAGACTATTTGACCGATGACTATATTGATCATTCGCTTCCCATCGCTTTACCCAAGAATTGGGAAGGTACAGCAAAATGGATAGAGACAACAAGCGGATCCTTTCAACATCAAACAGTTATTGAGGATATCCTCTGTGAGGACGATAAGGTATTCATGCGAATTTCCATGAAACTAAAACACACTGGGTTATGGAGAAGCCATCTACCAAGCGAAAAGGAAATTACAACTAGGGGCTACCGGCTATTTAGAATAGATAGTGGACGAATCGCTGAGCATTGGGCTACAATTGACGGCAGTGAGATTGAAGTTGCTATTATTGGAACTGGACATGGGTGCAAGATTTAAACTCAGATTCCTTTCCTAATCCTACAGATTGTTTTTCTGGAAACACCCAGATATGAAGCGAGCTGGCTTAACGATATCTTTTGAAACAACTCAGGTTCCTCCATAAGTAGAAACTGGTAACGTTCTTTTGGCGTGTTGAGTCTATAGATATTGGCCAGTCGCTCTTGGGATATAATAATCCGCTCCAAGATATCTCTCCCAAAAACTTCAATTTCTCTTGACATCACATATAGAGAGATAAGCTTTTTTCTGCTTATTTCGAATACAACTGAAGCTTGCATGGCAATAAACGAATACGAAGATTTGTCACCAGTGCGCAGGCTTTCAAGGTTTGTAAAAAACATATTTGGGAGAATGAATCCCAGATTTACGATTTTACCGTCGTTATTTTGAAAATTTTTCATCAAACCCGTCGCCAGAAAAAAGACAGATTTACAGGTTTCCCCTTGAGTGAGTATTATTTCATTTTTTTTGAGATAATGAATCTTTCCAGACGAAAAAAAAAGCTGTTTAGATTCGTCTCCCAGATTCTGAAAAGAGTCAATTTCTTCTAGTATTTTACTTATGCACATTTCCGTTATTTTTTAGAATTAACTCCATAAGAAACTATTTTATCCTTTTTACAGGCCGCAAAAAACAAAACACCTCCAAGGGCAGTAATTGGTTGTGTCTTTTTCATTCTTTTTTTAAACAAAATTCAATCTTTTCTTTTTTTGCATCAAAAAAAATCGACAAAGAACATTATTTAATTGACATACGGCAATTTGAAATATCATGCAAACATTTTCTACAGAGTTGACTATAAATATATTTTTTGACAGGATCAACTGAATTCCATATGTCATCTGCAAAAAAAGCTAATGTTTTCACCCTAGCGGCCTCTAATACTGGATCTCATTGAAATGACTGACTAAAGCCTAGCACATCTCATCATATAAGGGAAATAGATTTTTAACAAAAGCCAATGAAGATTTTAACTAAAAAACATATTTAAACTATAAATTCAGTCACCTGTCGACCATGTGGCTAATTATGTCGTCATAAATTGTTCGACTTCAATAACTTGAGGATCTTGGTTGCAAAAAACATTAATTAAAATGCAGAGCAAGTTTATATTATCATTCTTTTACATATCCTTATTAGGACTGTTACTCAATTACTTGCCTACAATGGGGCAGACAACGAAGCCTACTCCCGAGCAAATTAAGCGGGCAATGGAAATCGCAAAAAAAATTAAGGCTCAAGGTGGACTAAAGGGGAAAGACGCCGAAGAATTGGCAGAGGAAGCCAAGAAAATAATGAAGCCATTGGGTAAAACGGTATTGAGCATCCCAAAGAAAATAAGTAAACCATTTCCTAAGATCGTCTTAACAGCTATTCAGCGCAAGGCATTAAAAGGCGAAGACTTAAAAAAATACATCATCTCGCTTAACGCCTTAATTCTTAACAGTATGGATTCCTCTACAAAAAAGCTCGTTCAAGAAATCCTCGCGGATGCAGATCTTGATAATAAATCGCTTTTCGAATTAGGGATGTATAGTTATCTAAATGGGGCTTTGCAGGAAGGATCAATACTTGTTGGGACTTCACTTACTAGGGATATTAGCAATGACTTTAATGCAAACAGCTATGCAGGGATTTTGATCAATGCGAACTGGTCAGCACAAGCAATGCCAATCTGCAGAGGCCTACTCTCAAGCTATCCAGAAAATGATCTGGTACTCAACAATATCGGTCAAGCTTTTATTGGCATTGGTGAACAGGATAGCGCTATGGTATACTTAAGAAAATGTCTTAAGCAGAATCCTTCCCACCCACAAGCTAATAACACTGCTGCTTTGATCTCCAAAGAGAAAGGGCAAAAGGAAAAAGCAGTTGAGTATGCAAAAAAAGCAGTTGAAAATGGCCTGATAGACGGCTCCATGGATATCATAGAAGAATTTGATAAATCGGGAACAGCCTATGATTTTTTTGCAAAACCTAAAGACCTTCCAGATTATTTCAACATATTTAAAATTAAAAAACCCATGCATCAAAAACGAGTTGAGGATGAACAGCTTGTAAAGGCCGAACGGGCGGCATTCAAGTCTGAAATAGACAGGATGCGTGGAGAACTCTCTGAAATAATCCGTAAAGAACAAGAGCTGGGCACAAAACAACTCAATGAGCGAATACAGGATCTTCAGAAAAGACTTTTCGCTGGTGAAAAGTTAGATGTGAACCTTGGCAACCCATGGTTTAAAAAAGCAGGTAGAATATTTTCCAATAAATACATCCAAGTAGATGTGCTTAAAGCTATGATGCGAGAAGAAGAACAATATACCGCAAAAATTGCAGAATTGGAAAATGAATACGACAGGAACGAATCAAAAATTTACAAGGATTTTGCAGAAAAAAAAGCCCAATATGTTTGCAATGGTGAAGGGACGAGTAGCGGGTGCATAAACCTAGAAAGGCTTGCTGCAGAAGAGTGTAAGGCTATCAAAGAACTAAGGAACAGATTCTTGGTTAACTGTGCCACTGTCGCTGAAAGCTATGATGATAAACAGATTCATTGGGCAGCAGAAAGGTTTTTCTTTCAATCGAAATGGGGTTATCTTCTTGGACCTAATGAACATCTGGCAAATGTGAATTATTATAAATATGCGGATGAATACTTAAAAAACATCAGCAAGATCATGACAAATTATAAGCCAAAGGCACCCGCATGCGAAAATCTGGAAGCTGAGCTCAAAAAATTTACTTTTGCAGAAATAACAGCACCGAAATGCCCCATAAATGAAACAATAAACCTAGGATTGATAGCATTGAAGAGTAATTGTAAAGAGACATCAATAACGCTATCTGGAAAAAAAAATAGTTCACTTGAAAAGTACAAGATTCAGTTCAAACAAAATCATCAAAAGGCTCAGAACTCCCTTGCGATAATCTATGTAGTTAGGAAAGATGAGGTCAAACTTTCTGAACCGATAAAGAAATTTATGAAAGCAGATGTTGGCGTAAAAGTTGAGCTGACCGTTCAAGGTTTTCTTTCGTGGTCCAAAGACAATGTCTGGGATGCTGGAGCTAAGGGAATGGCAACAACCTCCATATGGGCATTTGATACCCTATCCGGACATGGAGGAAATATGGAAGCTACTGCGGAGATAGGCTATTCCTATCAGGCGGGTCTAAATGGTGATGCAAAACTATTAAATGGCTTTCTTGCTCCAACCGCGGCGTCCCTTCCCGAATTTAACTATAAGCCATAATCTGAAAAAATTAATTTGATTGCCCCCACCGTCATTTTCAAACAGAATTTAATAAGCTAACCGATAATGGCAATGGGGGCAATGTAATATCGAAAAGGTGAGAGTAGTTCACCATGATCTATTAAAGTCGTATACATTTTACTGTTTTCAAACAAAGTTGTCGTTGCATGTTTCGATACCAGTGTAATCAACATGTAACCAATAGAAAATGAACACATTGTACAAATATAAAGATAGACCTCACTAAGTGTTTTAGATCCAAAGTATGTTACAACAACGTAATCCTGCTGCCTTTATAGCAATTATAAGTAGGTTCGTATTTTAGATATCCAACGTCAATCATTTTTTTTATGCAAATATGATAAGTGCTGGTGGAGGCAATCTTGCTCAGCTGCATTAATTCCTTTCTACTAATCCTGAAGGATGCAATGCATTGCTGGTTTTGCCAAACATAGAGCAATGCCATATACAAACTAAGTTGAGTAGTATTTAACCTAGGATCCTTTGCTGCTTTAGAAATATAACCCGCAAGTAAGTTTTTTTGTGATCTCTGCATGTTAAAACTATTTTTTATTCAAAGCTTTTACGACATCATCGTATTTATAGAAAAAAAGACTACCCACCTTTGTAAATTGCAAAGTGCCGTTGATCCGCAGATTTTGTAAAGTACCTGGAGAGATGCCCAACATCTTACGCACGTCCCGGCTTCTGAGCCATTGTCTGGAATCCGGCTCAGCAAGCTTTAACAGACCACGGATCTCCGTTAAAATATCCAGTTTAAATTGTTGTAAATCGTCTTTGGTAATGAATTCAATTTGTGCCATAAAAATTGTTTTAGGACACAAAACTGAAAATCTGACGAAACAGTATTTCACCACTTTTAAAACTTGGGTACGCTTTTTTAAGGAGAATAAGAGATGCTTTTATATTTTTGCTATACCCATGATGAAACCAATCTACTATGAAACAGGCGATCTGTTCATCCATCCCTTCAGGCCGGAAGACATGGAAAGATTTGAGCAATTATCCGGTGATATTTTCTCGATCTTATCCGATGACAACACGCTCAAATATATCCCAAGTAAGCGACTCCACAACCTAGAAGAGGCTGATCTATTTTTAAGAACTATGATCATCAACTACTATGCTGGATTGAATTATATCCACTTCATCACTGATAAAAAACAAAACAAAGTCATTGGACTCATTGATCTAATCTCACCACAAGTGGCAAAAAAACATTATCAGCTGGATGAATATCCTTTTTTCATTGAATTTTACTTGGGTGCCTTCGCTATTGGCTGTTATGTGATGACAGAAATCCTTCCTCCGGTAGTTGACAGTATTCTCAACCAGGGCATTCCAAGGATTGGAGCAATTATCAACCGGCAGAATATTGCAGCAAGAAAAGTTCTTGAAAATGCACAATTCACCTACAAGGCAACATTTGACCATCTTCAGGATCTATATGAAGTTACCTGAAGCCTCGGTTTGACAATTAGACCAGGATATTGATTCTAATAACATCGATAGTTTAGTATGCAAATAAGTCAATAGAGAAAGATCTCTGATCAACGAAGGATCTTGATCTTCTCATAAATAATAAGTAAATTTGATTTGAGAGCGTTAATTTAGAACGGGGATAAATCTTAGGATTTAACCCCTTGTTCTTTTTTCTGTCTACCAATCTTTATGCTAATATCCTTAAGTAATCGCATATTTTTCACGGACAGCAGCCGTATCTAAACTCACTTTAACATCTACAATTTTCGCATAATGTTGTGTCGTTGTCAATAATGAATGACCTAACATTTTACCTACAGTTTCAATCGGAACGCCGTTACTTAACATTACTGTCGTTGCAAAAGTGTGCCTGGCAATATGAAAAGTAAGTACAATAGCTATTTCACACAGGTCTGCAATTTCTTTCAGATAGGCGTTCATTTTCTGATTGCTCAATACTGGCAGAACAAGAAAGCCATTGGCACATGGAGGGTAATTTCTGTATTTTTCAATAATAGCAATCGCAGGTTCCAGCAAAGGCACTCGTGATGACGACCCATTTTTCTTCCTGGTAGTTAATATCCACTGCTTTCCATCAACCCCTTTTACAATCTCGCTCTGGCGCAATTTTTTAACATCTGCATAAGATAGTCCAGTATAGCAGCAAAAAATAAAAATGTCTCTTACCTGGTCAAGCCGAGGTATTGTGATGACCTTTCGTACCATGTGATCCAACTCCTCTTGTGTCAAACATTGACGTTCCTTTGGCTTAACACCATTTTTATATTCAACAAATGGGTTATGATCCAACAATCTGGTCTTTATGCAAAAATTATTCACTATCTTTTTTAAATGTTTGATATACTTGGCTACAGATATTTGTCCGATCCTCAAAACCGTTTTTAAGTAATGTGAAAAACCATTTATGAAATTAAAGTCCAACTGATGAATTGTCACATCCTCCGTTGAGTAGCGAGCATTAATAAAAGCAGTTAAATGGTTATGTGTAGTTTTATATCCTTTTAATGTGTTTTCCTCAAACTCAATCCCGAGTAATTCTTCCATCTGCTTGTTGTGCAGGGAAAACAACTCCATGAGCATCGGAACCTTAACCTTAGGTTCATTACCAGTGAACTTTTGCTTTAGCGTAAAAGCGGTAATCTCTTTACGCTCTTTGGTTAGCAGGGTATGGGCTTCTTCGACTTTCTTTTCCCATTCATCGAGGTAGATGTTTAAAAGCTTAGTACTTTCTTTAGAGCCTTTCTCTCGGTTAGATTGACTGCACCAGCGCCCCGGTTCACATTTACGTCCGGTTGATACTTCTTTGCCCTCACCATTTATGGTGATCCGCATGTAGATTGGTGCTGGACCTTTAGTCCATCCTTTTGGCTTTTTAAGGTAAAAAAGCACGCTGTAATTTGTTTCCATAAAACAAGCTTAAATTGTGAACAAAATTAAGCTTGCAGCCAGGAGTAAATCAAGATGCAGTTTATTCGAACACCCTATATTACAATCCCTTAGTTTCACTACGTAAGTGAAACCGGTTCATTTCTCAATAAGGAATAAGAGTTCGATTCCCTATGCAAAAACCTCATTTCTGAGGAGCTCCAATGAGTAATTTTTATCGTTTCAGACTACTCACTGAATTACTCACTGGAATTATACGAATTGGTGAATAAAATGGTGGTCGCCGAAAAACACAAAAGGCTGTAAATCATAGATTTACAGCCTTTTGATACGTTTTGACATTGTGTCCTGTAGCCCGTAGGGGAATCGAACCCCTGTTTCCAGAATGAAAATCTGGCGTCCTCACCCCTAGACGAACGGGCCATTTTCTGCCTTTCAGCGCTGCAAAGGTAATATTCTCTCTCAATCAGCCAAACTTTTTTTGAAAGTTTTTTAATAAAATCGCACTACCTTTTCCGATCATTCTGATCATCTTGCACTTAGGCTAAAGATGAGCCTTAGCTCATCTTTAGTTTCTTTTCAATATCGTTTACGTAAGCCCTAAATTTCTTGTCTGTCTGTATTAAATCTTCAACAGTTTGGCAAGCATAAATTACGGTCGAGTGATCCCTACCTCCAAAAAATGCACCGATAGTTTTTAACGAACTTTTAGTCATTCCTTTAGCAAGGTACATAGAGATCTGACGAGCTTGTACTACCTCACGTTTACGAGTAGGCGCTTTAAGTAAGTGAACAGGTACTTCAAAGTAATCACAGACTAATTTCTGGATGTAATCTATAGAAACCTCTTTAGTCGTGTTTTTGATGAAGTTTTTAAGCATCGACTTAGCCAATTGCAAATCTATCTCTTTCTTGTTCATGGTCGATTGTGCCAATAAAGATACCATCGCTCCTTCTAACTCACGTACGTTGTTGTCAATGTTATGTGCAACATATTCTACAACCTCATCTGGCAAATCAATACCGTCAGCATACATTTTCTTTCTTAGAATAGCGATCCTTGTCTCTAATTCCGGTACTTGTAGATCAGCGGAAAGTCCCCATTTGAAACGACTTAAAAGACGTTCTTCCAATCCTGATAAATCTTTAGGCGCTTTATCAGAAGTAATGATAATTTGCTTTCCTGACTGGTGTAAATGGTTAAAAATGTGGAAGAAGATATCTTGTGTCTTTTCTTTTCCTGCAAAGTTGTGTACATCATCCATGATGATTACATCCATTGCCTGGTAGAAGTTCACAAAATCATTGATTGTGTTGTTTTTCAATGATTCTACAAACTGCTGGCAGAACTTCTCACAAGACACATAAATTACCAGCTTATCTGGTAAGCTTCTTCTGATCTCATTACCGATGGCCTGAGCCAGGTGAGTTTTACCTAAACCTGATGCTCCGTAGATCATCAGCGGGTTAAATGATGTAGCACCTGGCTTTGCTGCTACAGCGTGTCCGGCCGAACGTGCCAGACGATTACAGTCTCCCTCTACATAGGCCTCAAAAGTATAACTTGCGTTTAACTGAGGGTCTACATTCATCTTCTTCAATCCCGGAATTACAAAAGGATTTTTGATATCCCTATTGATGTTTACAGGAACCGGCATTGACTGCTTCCTGTTGGTAGATCCGTTACCATTTGATGGCATGTTGGTTGTGTATGGTAAAGCACCATTTGTTGTCGACTTATCTACAACAATATTATACTCTAACCTACCTTCATCACCGAGTTGTTGTTTTACAGTTTTTCGCAGCAAGCCTACATAATGCTCTTCTAACCACTCATAGAAGAACAAACTAGGTACCTGTACAGTTAAAACCCTATCTTCCAGCTTAAGGGCTGATATCGGTTCGAACCAGGTTTTGAAGCTCTGGGCCGGGATATTATCCTTTATAATTTGAAGACAGTTATTCCATACTTGTGTACAAGTGTATTGCATATTTTTCTTTAATATTTTAAGGTTTCTAATAATAAAACGGCGGAAAGACCAGTCGTTTTGGGAGTGCGAAGATGATAAATTTTACTAACATTAAGTTATAAAATCTGACCTTTTTTATAACTCGCTCTACTGCAAAAGAATAGAAATCACTCCCAACAAACCTCCTGTTGATAACTCCGAAGAGTGTGCAAAACTTTCACCATTTCATTAGCTCCATCATCCTTAAAAACTCGGCTTGAACCGGAGCTTCCAACTGAATTTGGGCTCCACTTACCGGATGTTTAAAGCTCAATTTAGAAGCATGGAGCAACATCGTGGTCATCTCCCACTGCTCTTTAAAAAACTTATTTTGTTTATTACAACCATGCTTCCTATCTCCTATGATAGGATAAAAGATATGCGCAAAATGTTTTCGCAACTGGTGCATACGTCCAGTTGTTGGTGTAGCTTCTACCAGAGAATAGCGGGAAGTTGGGTGTTTCCCTAAGGCTACGTCGATTTCGGCCCGTTTTAAAGTAACGAATGAGGTAAAGGCTTCCTGGATAGCCCCGTTCTCTTTAACAAGCGGATAATCGATATCTAATTGATCTGGGGCATAACCACGGAGTATAGCCAGGTACTTCTTGATCACCTCTCCATTTTTAAATTGTTGATGCATAGCGATCTCAACATCTTTGTCGAAAGCAAACAAAAGCAAGCCTCCTGTTTTTCTATCCAATCTATGTACTGGACTAACGTGTCGGCTAACCTGGTCTCTTAATAGCTGTAAGGCAAATTCTTTGGCATCACTGGCAATTGACGATCGGTGTACAAGCAATCCATGAGGTTTATTGATCGCAATTAAGTGGTCGTCCTGATATACAATTTCAAGCATTTACTTTTTGCCACGAAGATAAGGCTTTTGTTTCTATTTCGCTATCCAGGCTTCAGGATTCAATTTAGTTTGCCCCCGCATAATCTCGAAATGCAAGATCGGGCCATCTTCTTTCGAAGCAACAATTCCTAATGTTTGTTTCGTTTCCACTTTATTACCTTTAGCTACACTAACACTTTTTAAGTTTTGATAGACCGTAAAATAATCACCATGACGCAAGGCCACGATATAAGTGCCAAACAATTCCTTTACAAATAACACCTCACCTTCAAATACAGCTTTAACGGCCGAACCTTGCTCTGTAAGTATATTAATTCCATCATTGGTATAGCTTGCCTGCCCTTCAGTATGGTTACCAAATCGCTCAACAATCGAATACTGACCAACAGGCCATGGTAAACGTCCCCTATTATTTTCGAAGCCTGCAGAGAGCTTCGCTGACTCTGGTGAAGCGGTTAAGTAATTGCTAGTGGTTTTCTCTTTAGTGACCGGTATTGGCCTACCTTCGGCAACAGCCTTCTGTGCAGCCAAACGCTCTTCCTCCTCGGCTTTTTTACGTGCCATCTCTATTTCGCGCTGAATGGCACTTCTAATTGCACGATCAATTTCTGCTTGCTTACGCTTCCGCGCAGCAATATCTTGTCTAAACTGTTTTTCCTGTCTACTAAACTGATTCAGCATCTGGGCTTGTTCAGTTTTATTTTTACCGAGCTTTACTTTTTCTTGTTCCTGCTCAGTCAGCAAATTGCTTTTGGCCTTTAGATTTTTGTCGAGTACAACAATTTTATACTCGATATTTTTCTTTGTCCCCTGTATGTAGTCAGCTTGTTTCTTACGGTATTGACCAAATTGCTGGAAATACTTAATGCGCTTATAAGCCTGATTAAAGCTCTCAGAAGCGAAAATAAACATCATTTTATCGTAAGCATTCTGGTTCCGCTGTGCAAAACGAACCATTCCTGCATATTCATTCTTCAATTGGCCTAATTGGCTTTTTAAAGTATGTACCTCATTCGTATTTTCATGGATTTGATTGTCCAAATTCTTTACTTCAGAGTTAATTACAGCAATTTTATTCTGCATCAGCCTGATTTTACTATTGATAGCCCTGATCTGGCCCATAGTCAACCGCTTACTACTCGAAGTCTCATTCAGATTTCGCTGTAGCAAATCAATTTCGCGCTGTATAGCCTCCTTGTTCCGCTTCAGTTCAGAACTGGTTTGGGCAAAGCTGGCGGCGGTAACAGAAACAAAAAGGAATAATAAAAATAATCTCTGTAGCTTCATTGTGTAATCAAAAATAGCACATTCAGGCTATCCAAACAAATTGCTGCTCAAATATCTGTCGCCTCTATCACATGCAATGAACACAATCAGACCTGATTCCAGCTCTTCGCAAAGCTCCAAAGCACAAGCTAAAGCGCCGCCACTGCTCATTCCAGCAAATATACCTTCAACTTTCGCCAACGCACGGGCTTTCTCTGTTGCAGTCTGTTGCGAAACGTCCATTACTCGATCTACCCGGCTTGCATCGTAAATTTTAGGTAAATAAGCAGCTGGCCAACGACGGATACCGGGAATCGAAGATTCTTCAGTAGGCTGACAACCCACTATCTGTATCGCAGGGTTTTGTTCTTTTAGAAACATAGAGTTACCCATGATACTACCAGTAGTCCCCATAGAGCTCACAAAATGAGTAATTTTCTGCTCGGTATCGCGCCATATTTCCGGACCTGTAGTTTTATAATGCGCCAGGTAATTGTCTGGATTTGCAAACTGATCCAGCAAAAAATACCCATGCTTATCACGCTGTTCTTCAGCGTAATCACGGCATACTTCTATAGATTCTAATAAGGTAACTTTGGCTCCAAAAGCTTCCATGGTCAAAGTCCGCTCTCTGGTAGAACTTGCAGGCATTACCAGTTCAATCTCCAATCCATATATGCCAGCAATCATAGCCAATGCAATACCAGTGTTACCACTTGTAGCTTCGATCAGACGGGTTCCCTTTTTAATCTCTCCACGCTCCATAGCGCTTCTGATCATATTTAAAGCAGCTCTATCCTTTACACTTCCACCCGGATTGTTACCCTCTAGTTTTGCAAATAACTTAACATTTGGGTTTGGGTTTAACTTGCTGATTTCTACCAAAGGGGTATTTCCAATAAATTCTACAATGTTTCCCATTTCTATTTGGTGTCTTTTTTTTCTATAACTTTTACGGACGATTGGTTGTATACAGTGGATCCGGAAGGTATACTTTTGGTTAACCATACGTTTCCACCAATAATAGAGTTGGCTCCTACGACAGTTTCCCCACCCAATATTGTTGCTCCTGAATAAATAATCACATGATCCTGAATAGTCGGGTGTCTTTTGGTATCGGCCATGTATTTTTCAACGCTTAAAGCCCCTAAAGTCACGCCTTGATACAATTTAACATGATTACCAATTACAGTGGTTTCCCCAATTACCAATCCAGTTCCATGATCGATATATAAGTACTCACCAATCAAAGCGCCTGGGTGAATATCTATTCCGGTAAGGGAATGTCCATATTCTGTTAATATTCTCGGTATCAGTGGAACATCCGCTTTTAACAAGGCATGTGCAATTCTATATAATGCGATGGCCAGAAAGCCCGGGTAACTCCTAATGATCTCAAATTCGTTCTTTGCCGCCGGATCTCCGTTTAAAATAGCAGCGATATCGGTATTCATCTTTCTGTACAACTGCGGTAGACCTTCAAAAAAGGCAGTAACGATTCCTTCATTGTTAAAATCCTCACATGCCTTAGTGGCATTTAAGAGCCTAATCAATTCCTTTTCTTGTTTTAAAAACAAGCGCTTGATTTCGTTGATTGAATAATCCGGCGTAGTTAAACGCTCTGGATACAATAAATTCATCAGGTTAATGGCCCAGTCTGCAATCTCCTGATTAGAAGGCACTGGCTCAATCCTGTTTTGTTTATTAAAAATATGAAGGTAAAATTCCTCGTTCATTGTATGGTGATTAAAGCGTTAATTTGATCTTACAAAGAAATGAAATTATTGTGTTATTTAACGAGCCGGTATTTCTTCCAGTACATTTAAAAGGAAGTGCCAGAATTTATAAACCGATGAAATTTGTACACGCTCATCTGGAGAATGTGCTCCATGTATAGTCGGACCAAACGAAATCATATCCATACCCGGCAAATGCGCGCCCAATATACCACACTCTAAACCAGCATGACAAGCATTTACATTCGGCTCGGCATTAAAACTCACTTTATAAAGCTTGCTCATTAAAGAAAGAATCTCCGAATCCGCATCAGGTTTCCAACCTGGGTAATCTCCACTAGTAGTTACTGTACTGCCCATATTCTCCAATGCTGCACCTACTGCTATTGCTACATCTTCTTTAGTGCTTTCTACACTGCTGCGCTGCAAAGATAAAGTGATAAACTCGCCATCCTTAATGATGATTTTGGCCAGGTTAGAAGAAGCTTCTACCAGGTCAGGAATATCAGGGCTCATCCTAAAAACGCCATTTGGAACTGCATATAAAGCATTGATGATCTTATGGTAATCTTGTTTATCTAAAACCTCTGCCGGAAGTTCTGTTTCTATGGCACTGATGTTTAAAGCTGGCTCGATAGATTGATATTCGGCCTTAATAACTTCAGAGAAATCAGCAATAAAAGAAAGGAATGCAGCTTTCTGATCACCTGCCACAGCAACAACAGCGCTGGCTTCACGAGGAATTGCATTTCTTAAACTGCCACCCTCAAAGCTGCCCAGCTGCAGATCTAATACCTTATTGCCATTGTACAGCAGGCGATTCATCAGCTTATTGGCATTCGCCCTTCCTTTATGAATATCCATGCCCGAATGTCCTCCTAGTAAACCTTTAATCGAAACTTTAAAAGCTATACTATTTTGTGCAACAGGGTTTTGCTTGTATTTATATACAGTAGTTGTATCTATACCACCGGCACAACCAATGGTTAATTCATCGTCTTCCTCAGTATCCAGATTTAATAAGATAGTTCCCGATAGATTGCTAGGATCAAGCTGTTTTGCGCCCGTCATCCCTGTTTCCTCATCAATGGTAAACAAGGCTTCTAAAGCCGGATGAACCAAGTCATCTGCAGCCAAAATAGCCATAATGGTAGCTACACCTATTCCGTTATCAGCCCCCAAAGTAGTCCCTCTTGCTTTAACCCAGTCCTCATCTACATACATATCGATGCCCTGTGTTGCAAAATCAAAGTCGCTATCACTATTTTTCTGCTGAACCATATCCAAATGCGATTGAAGAATCACAGTTTGTCTGTCCTCCATACCTGCGGTTGCCGGTTTTTTAATTACCACATTACCTACATGATCTCTGATGGTTTCTAAACCCAGTTGATTACCAAAAGATTCCATAAATTGTATGACACGCTCCTCTTCTTTTGAAGCCCGGGGTATGGCATTCAACGCTACAAAATTACTCCAAAGTGCCTGTGGCTCCAAATTTCCTACTTTCATCGCTCTAATTATACTTGTATTAAACAAAGCTAGAAAGTTATTCAATTTAATATTTAATGAATACTAAACATGTTATTAATATGGCAAAAAAAAATTAACTCATCGAGGGGAATGATATTCCTTTGATCTTCCTAAACAGTTCTACCGCATAGATGTCAGTCATGCCCGATACGAAGTCTAACACACATTGAATTTTAGTGTAAGCATCTGTCTGCCTTGTTAAAAATTGTTTGGGAATCAGTTCTACCAGTTTTTTATGATATTTCGACTCATTTTGCAAATAAGCTGGAATAAACTCTTCCAATAAACCACCCATCACCTGATAGCCTGCTACCTCAATCTGTACTACAGATGAATAGTTGTAAATCTTTTTAATTGAAACCTTTTCGATATCTTTCATTACAGAAAGAAAGGGCTCTTCAATGGCATCCATCAGGCTTTGATTAAAATTACCATCCAGGATAGTCTGCTGCTGTTTAAAGAACACATCAGAACATAAACCAATCAATGTGCTGATAGATTTTGCGCGCATCAAAGTGATTTTAGCATCATCATCCTCCATTTCTGCCAATCGCGCAGGCATCTTTTCGTCTCTACACAAAGGCAATAACAACGTTTCTACTTCTTTGTAAGACAGGATTTTTAAGCGGTGCGCATCCTCAAGATCGATGATATTATAGCAAATATCATCAGCGGCCTCTACCAGATACACCAGCGGGTGTCTTTTATAGATCAATGGAGATTCCTGCACTTTAATCAGATCCATTTCGACAGCGATTTTCTCAAAACCACTTTGCTCTGATTGGAAGAAGCCATACTTTTTAGTAAAAATATGCTGTTTATTGTGTCCAGCGATCGAAGCGCAAGGATATTTTGCAATAGAAGCCAATGTGGCGTAGGTTAGCGCAAAGCCACCTGTACCTTTCCCGGCAAAAGGATGGGTTAAAATGCGCAAGGCATTTGCGTTACCTTCAAAATGAATCAAGTCCTCCCATTGCGCTGCGGATACCTGATCTTTATAAACCTTACCATCACCATCAGTAAAATAATGAGAAATCGCTGCTTCACCCGAATGCCCAAATGCGGGGTTACCCAAATCATGTGCTAAACAGGCCGATGCAATGATGTTACCAACTTCACAAAGCAAAGGACAGGTATCATCAATTAAAGGCTCTTGATCTTTCATTTTGTTATAAAAGATGGTCCCTAGCGAGCGACCTACACTAGCTACCTCCAAACTATGAGTTAACCTATTGTGGACAAACACACTACCTGGCAAAGGAAACACCTGTGTTTTGTTCTGTAATCTTCTAAAAGGTGAAGAAAAAATGATTCTGTCGTAATCACGTTGAAATTCTGACCTGGATTCTTTCTGGTTACCAATAAATCGATCTTCATTTCCCCAACGTTTAGACGACAATAACTTTTCCCAAATCATATATTTAATTCCTTTTTTTAATGCTTTACTGTTAAATAAACGCGAAGGTAAGTATTTAATGCTACCTTACCCGCTTAAATGTTCCATTGGAAAAGATCTTTGACCAGCTTATTGACAGCTTTATAGAAAACAAAGTAGGTATTGCAGAAAACTTTTTAAGTAAAGATTTATCCAAACACCTCATCAGCAACCTGAAAGGCTTGTTCAAGGATAACTTGATGCTTTCTGCTGGGACTGGCAACGATACCCTTGTGGTACATGATAAAATGTACCGCAGCGACAAGATATATTGGCTGGATCGCGAGCACAATAACATTCATGAGAACAGCTTCTTTGATCTGATGGATACTTTTATCAGCCATCTAAACCGCAGCTGTTATACCGGAATTACGGGCTATGAGTTTCATTATACCTTATACGAAAAAGGTGCTTTTTATAAAAAGCACGTAGATCAGTTTCGAAATAATGAGGTAAGACAGTACTCTATGATTATGTATTTAAATGAAGATTGGATAGCAGAAGATGGCGGAGAACTCTGTATCCACCATCTTGATCATTTGCAAAATATCTCACCAGCGAGCGGAAAAAGTGTTTTCTTTAAAAGCAGCGAGCTGGAACACGAGGTATTGATCACCAATAAACCCAGAATGAGCATTACCGGCTGGTTAAAAATCAACTAGTTTAATGAAGCCATATCAATTACAAAGCGATAATGTACATCACCGGCCAGTGTACGCTCATATGCTTCGTTGATTTGGTCGATGTTGATTAACTCAATATCTGAGGTGATGTTATGTTCGGCACAGTAATCCAGCATTTCCTGAGTTTCTTTGATACCACCAACAAGGGACCCCACCAGGCTACGACGACCACCAATCAATTGAAATGCAGAAACCTCGGAAGGTTTTGGCGGCGCTCCCAATAATACCATAACCCCATTCGTTTTTAATAAAGCCAGGTATTGATTGTAATCATGTTGTGCCGAAACAGTGTTGATAATAAAATTGAAGCTACTACCCAATCTTTTCATGTTATCTGGGTCTGTGGTCAACTCAAAATGATGTGCACCTAATTTCGCTGCATCCTTCTCTTTGTCTTTAGAACGACTCAATACAGTTACATCTGCCCCCATTGATGCTGCAATCTTCACAGCCATGTGGCCCAAGCCACCTAAACCAACCACGGCAACCTTATCTCCTGCTTTTACATTCCAGTATTTTAAGGGAGAATAGGTGGTAATACCAGCACACAATAAAGGCGCTACTTTTTCTAAAGGTAGTTTATCAGAAATGCTTAAAACGAATTTTTGGGTCACTACAATATGTGTTGAATATCCACCATAAGTGATGGTTTTCTTATCCTGTAAAAGTGAATTATAAGTTTGCGAAACTCCATTTTCACAATATTGTTCATTGTGTTCCTTGCAATTGCCACAATGTCCGCATGAATCTACAAAGCAGCCCACACCTACGGTATCGCCAACTTTAAATCTGCTTACATCGGCCCCTATACGGGTTACTTTACCTACAATTTCATGTCCCGGAACAATTGGATACATGGTTCCGCCCCATTCATTACGCGCAGTGTGAATATCAGAGTGGCATACTCCGCAATACAATATTTTAATTTCTATATCATCTGCTAGAGGTTCGCGACGATCGAGATGGAAGGGCTCTAATGGTTTATCTGCGCTTTTAGCGGCATAAGATTTTACTGAATTCATGTTTTTTATGATTATGAGCAATGATAACAAACCGAAGACAATAATTGTTGTAGCAATTTAGCAGATTATTCTCCACGTAATGATCGCAGCGAGAAAGCTGAGCCAGTGCCAAGAACTGCGCCTGCCGCTACATCTGTAGGGTAATGAACCCCTAAATACAAACGGGAAAAGCCGACTGAGCTTGCCCACAGAAATGATGGCGCTATGACATACCATTTGGGATAAGCCTGAGAAAGTGCTGTTGCCGTAGTAAAAGCTGTAGAGGTATGTCCGGATGGAAATGAATATTGTGCAGGCTGATACACGGCTTTAATCTTCACATTGGCCAAAAAAGGTCTTGGGCGCTTTACGATCTTTTTAATCAGCATAGTAAAAAGCACATTTACGGCCGAGCTGCTGGCCACATACAATGCATTTTGTCGCATAGATTTATCGTCGTTAATTACCCCTGCGGCAAGTAAGCCTACAGGAACACCCACATTTACCCAATCATTGTGATTGGATATAAAAAGGAAAACGCCTGTTTTTTCAGGAGTTCTTGTTTCTGATAAGTTGATCAATACCTGACCATCAAATCGCTGCAATTTACTTTGCGCCTGCAATTGCAGCGGCAGTAATACAGGGAAGACAAACACGAACAGTAATAAATTTCTAAAATAAAGGCTTTCCATAGTTAAAAACGCTTAGCGGCAAAATACTAAGATTTAATAACAAATCCATTTTTAGATGAAAAAGGACGGGACGGGTGGGAGCCGCCCCTATCCAAACCTAACGCATTATTTCTTTAAGCCTTGTCTAAGTGCTTCCCAGAGCGGTTGTTTTAATCGATTGTACTGCGGTGCATAAACATGGACCACATCAAACAGCATCACCCCACCTGATGCATTTGCGCGAATGTATTTAATGGCATTGCTAATCGCCTGCTGGTTAAGCCAATCCACATTCCCCATATCTATACTTCCATATAATGGCATTTTATTGCGGGTAATGTACTTCCCTCCTTTTAATGAGCCTTCCACACTCCACCAGTGATAAGCTAAGCCTGCCGTTGCCGGATTATCAGCCAACATCAATTGGGTAAAATAATTACCTGTCATGATCAAATCCAACTGCTCTGCGTACCCGGTTTTATTGTAGTCTGGGTATGACCAATCAAAACGCAACTCATTGTCATTAAAGGGATCATAATCCTGACTTGCCCAGTTTACACCAACCGAGTAATAAGTGGTATACCATGCACCCACATAAACGCCAAATTTCATATTTGGCTTCACACTTTTAACTGCGCCTTTAGCCTTTACAAAAAAATCATGAATTACCGTAGCACGATAAAGCAACCAACGCTTATAATATTTGCCCGTAACATTTGGTGTAACTACCCCACTTACAATTTTCCAGCTTTTAACAATATCTATCGGAAAATCCATTCGTTTGGCCTGGGTATCCCCGTATTTCGTTTCCAGGAATTTAATAAAATCATTTTTGCTGTAATCAGAAAAATCAGCGTTAATGTCAGTATAACGGGCATAATCTAACAATAATCCATCAATATCATATTTAGCTACGATCTCCTTGACGATGTTAAGCGCGCGCTCCTGAACTGCCGGAATTGCAGGATTAACGAAGCCATTTTTACCTGTTGATACAATCGGCAATCGTTTACCGGTTTCATCACATACAATAGACTGATACTGATCCCGCCATAAGGCATCTTCATATACTTTACCTTTACCTGCCGAACCTTCAACAAAGGTTACAATCGAAGCATATATCTTAAAATTTCTCTTTTTTGCTTCGGCAATCATAAAGCCAACATAATCCACCCCCGGGGTAAAAGTTTTACCATCCATACTGGTGAGTTGGGGAGCATAATTACTTGGATACATGGTATACCCGTTTGATCCTTTTACATCTAGTACCAAACCAGTTACGCCAACTTCTTTAAGTGTATCAAGTGTTCTTCGGATCTTGGCGGTATCACTAAACCTACCATAAGTTCCGAAAACATTAGAACGCGCATCTACCCAAGCTATGGCCTCGTTGCGGCGCATGGTATCGGGCAAGATGTTTTCAGTTTCATCTGGCAACATATTTTTTGCAACATTTGATTTTTTACAGGCGGTAAAACCGAGCACCAAAACTGTAGACCATGCGTATATTTTATAAACAATCTTCTTCATCAGATTTATTTTTTAGGTTCATCATAATTAGCAGCTTACCGACTAACCAAAAACGGTAAGCTGCAGGGTATTAATTGATATTAAGGAGCGTATTTCGTAAACTCATGTGCGATTATACCGCCATTGGTAAGCAGCATGTACAATTGCAAGCGCTCTTTATCGGGAGAAAGTCCAAAACACACATCTCCAGTTCCGTTGCTATTTACGGTAGCCCCTAAAAACTCTTCAGAATTGTAGATGTTAAAACTGCGGTACCTTGGATCAGCGGCAGACAGATTGATCTTCGAGCTCTCCGTTACATCGTATATGCCAAGTATAGCATTGTTATAACTGGTTGTTTTTACAAACTTCTGTACTGCGAGGTATTTGGCATTATTAAATATGATGTAATCCGTAGCAAAATGAAATATCCCAAATACAGCCACTTCATTCGCAAAACCTATGCTTCGTTCGTGCGTAACTCCATTCACCAAGCCAATCTCAAATTGGTAATTGATAAAATAGTCGGTATTTGCATCTGTAGAAACCGGTTGTGCATCCGCTTGATAGCCCATAAAGCTGGCCGCTCCACCAGTAACCGATTTATAAGTAATCACCTCAGGCGTATTGTTAACCAGTACCCCATTTGCGATGCGCCATTTATAAATGATCGAAGACTGACCGCCGGTGCTCATAATCACTGCATTGCTTTCTACGTTTCCATAGATGTTTAGTCGTCGTCCTACTCCACCATCGCCGGTTATTCCAGCAGGATTATTGTTGGTCCAATCTATGATTTTTACTGGGGTAGCGTCAATATTGGCCCATTTGTAAACCAGGAACTTGCCATTTTTGCCAGCAAAAGTAGTCCCGACTAAGTTGCCTTCCGAGTCATTTACAATTTGCATGGCCAATGCACTAAATGGCAAGGCCATATTTTTGATGTACGCACCAGTATGCCTGTTAAACACCCTGTAAGACGCTGGATTTGTCCGTACAACGGTAATCAGATAATCACCAGAGACCGCCAATGCTGACTCGTTATTAGTCGTAAAGCCTAATTCTGCCGCAGTTTTCGTCCACAATCTTCTATTTATACCTACCCCATAATCCAACTTAACCGGCTCAGCTGCTTTTAAAGTATAGGTCTTTTTCTTCCCGTCAACACCAGTTATTGTTAATGGTAGATTTTGTGATAAATTGATGCTCGATCCGCTTGCAATAGAACTGGTAGAGTGGCTATTGATCTCCAGATTTAAGGTTGCAGCTGATAAATCGACCCCAGGCAAGATATAAAACAACACATCGTCGCCTTTGATTACTGCCTCTATTTCTTGCGTTGAAGTTCCGGCCTGATACAGCACCTTCGCTTTGGTGATCGATACATCTCCTACCTTTTTAGACACAACGACAAAGGACCTTACTTCACCAGATCCTGAAGTGATGTTTAACCTAAAGGGTTTGGACACATCCTGGACAACACCCAAGGAAGGTGTTACCATTGCATCTGAGGGTACATTAGATCTCAGGATAATCTTGCTGAGGTCTACTTCATTATCCGAATTAACAGGATAATAATACGGCATCTCGAAATAAACGGTATCCTTGCTTGGACTAAAGGTCGGTTCAAACAATCTACTGCTCCCCATTCCCTCTATAGTACCGTAAATATCGATCAGATCGTTCTTGTTGTTACGAACTACCTCTTCTGCCTTTTTACAGGAGTTAAGTACCAGACCAGCCAGTACTGTAACTATAAAAACCAATGATAATCTCTTCATCATTAAAAGTTTAATATTATAAAATACTACCATCCCTTAATCTGGGTAATTGCATTGTTCCTTAAAATCTCGTCTAGTGGAATTGGAATGTAATATAGTGCTGGCGTAAATTGACGATTTGTGTTGTCTACAGAAACCGTAGTATAGGTAAAGGCGGCTCCATTTGGTGCGCCTTTATGGCCAGTAAACTTTACATTATTTAACACGATGTGTGCTTTTCGCCATCTTCTCAGGTCCCAATACCGGTGTCCCTCAAATGCCAGCTCCACCTTACGTTCATGCTCTACCGCCCGCATTAACTCCTCTGGGGTTTGAGATGGTGTATTGGGTAAGCCTCTTTTGTTTCTTAAGGTATTTAATGATGTTTTTGCACCGGAAATATCGTTGATCTTGGATTTGGCTTCCGCATCAATTAACAAAACTTCTGCATAACGTAGTTCAATCCAGCTTTGATCACTTTTATTCACTACAATATCAGTGTTTAAAGGGTCGAGAAACTTCTTCGCATAATAACCGCTCACTGTCTTTTTAGGATCGGTGGAGGCCCCAAATTCTGTGATCCCTTCTACCGCATCTGCCGGTGTAGTATTTATGGTACGACCTTTCCAACTCGATCCATTAAACAGTATGGTCGCATTAAATCTAGCTTCCCTGTTCACATAAGGATTGGCAGCCATTGTAGGATTTGACCATGAGAAGGTTGATCCGTCACTCATTTCAAACTCATCTACCAATTCTGCAGTAGGCACGCCATAAACCAATACTTGTCCAGGTGCATCTTTTGGTGGAGCAAAACCAAGATCATACTGATGGGTAAATTGTGGACGAACAAAGTCGATCTTAAAAATGGCCTCTTTGGTGTTTTTATTGGTAAAAATAGAAGCGAAACTTCCTTCAAGTTCATACAAACCTTCCCCAGCTAATTTTTTCACTTCATCCGCAGCTTTGGAAGCATTTGTATAATAAGGGATTGCTTTTGCTGCAGGCACACCAGTTAACGGATCAGCGTTAAACTGCTTTTTGTCGTACTCTGCTATAGATGCCGCGTACAACCATGTTCTTGCCAGCATTCCATAAGCTGCGCCCTTTGTAACCCTACCTGTATTTGCACTATCCCAGGTTTTAGGAAGATACTCTGCTGCAAAAGCAAAGTCTGCAGCTATAAAATTCCAGCAATCATCTTCACTAGCACGTTGCTTATCTTTTTCACTGGTCAACTTATCCAGCAATATCACACTTCCATGCAATCTGACTAACCAGAAATAAACATAGCCTCTAATAAAACGTGCTTCGGCCTGAAATTTCAGTTTAGTCGCTTCATCAAGTCCTTGTGCTTTGGTATCCAATCCTTCAAGAAACTCATTTAAACGACGAATTCTAACATATCCATTTGTCCAATAATTCAACATCGGACCGGCGGCACTTACTCTTGAAGCATCTGATGCCAGGATATTAACGGTTCCGTTACCAGCAACACCCGATGAATATTTCATGATATCGGTTAAGGCATCAGTTGCATTGTCGTAACCAATAGGAAAGGTACCGAATTTAAAAGTGCCAAATTCGGCATACATTCCTATAATGTATAGACGGATATTAGTTGGATTCTGATAAACAGCTACATCAGTATATTTATCTAATGGATCAATATCTATTTTACACCCAGTCATGGCCAGAATTGCACCTGCTATGAGGAATGATTTTTTTAGTGTTTTTAAATATGCTTTCATAGCTCTAATTAAAATATTAGGTTAACTCCTCCGGAGATCATCTTCTGTTGAGGATAAAATCCATTATTTACGTTAGGCATCTCTGGGTCGAGGTATTTCAGCTTATCCCATGTAAACAGGTTAAACCCGGAAACATAAAAGCGCATTTTCTCTATTTTAGATTTAAACAGACTTTTAGGTAGTGTGTAGCCAATCTGAATAGATTTCAACCTGATATAATCATTGCTTTTTATAAAACCGGAATTAGCGTTTGCATTATGTGGTGAAAGTGCAACACCCCCAGAGGTTAACCGTGGATAATTGGCATTCTGGTTATCAGGTCTCCAGGCTTGCTCCACCAAATAATATGGTGAGTTACCATATCCATAAAAGGTTTTAGTAAAAGGCGTATTGTCCTCAACGCCTGAAGTACCTGATGATCCTTCATATACACCGGCTAAGGCAATACTGGATAAAGCCGCCCCCTGAAATAGCACAGAAAAATCAAAACCAGCATATGCGGCGTCAATGTTTAAACCGTACATAATTTCGGGCATATTACTTCTACCCACAAAAGTCATATCCGCATCCCGGGTTACTCTACCATCGCCATTCAAATCCTTATACTTGAAATATCCAGGGGCTATGATACCACTACTTGGCGAAGAACCATTTCTAGCTTCTTCCCAAGTGTTATAAAATCCATCTACCACAAAACCAAGCTTCTCACCTATTGGTCTGCCCGTCCTTCTTTGCCATGATGGCAAGCTTTGAACTTCATTAATTAGAATGATCTTATTCCTTGCCCAGTTAAAATTACCTGTTACACCGTAACTGAATTTCCCAATCTTATTGCGATGTCTGATTTGTAGGTCAAAACCTCTGTTATCTGTAATTCCATCATTAAATGTTGAAGGAAAATTACCGCCCACTGAAGCAGGATATAGACCAGATCTGGTGGTTAAAATGTCGGTTACAACCTTATAGAAATAATCAAAATCTACCCCTAATTTGCCATTCCACAACTCAGCTTCAAAGCCCACATTGGTTATACGATGTTTTTCCCAGGTTAGATCCTTATTAGGGGGTGTTCCGGTATACAACGCAGAAACACTTGCTCCACCAATAACGGCAACAGGGTTATCTGTAAAACTAAAGGTTGGCAAATAAGCAAAAGTACTTAAGGTTTCTTCTTTACCCAACACACCAATTGATGCCTTGATTTTAAAAAAATTAACTGTGCCTTTAAAAGGCTCAAAGAATTTCTCCTCACTGGCTATCCAACCCAATCCCGCGCCTGGGAAATACCCCCAACGTCCTTCTTCCGGAAAGTTGATGGAAGCATCAGCACGGAGAGCCGCTTCAAACAAATACTTATTTTTATATGAATAATTAACCCTTCCAACATAACCATGTCTTGCAGTGGCACCACTAGAACCTGTTGGACTAATCACATCGGCGGCGGCTGTACTACCAAAATCAATATCTTGCAGTTCAGTTAAAGCAAAGTTTCGGGCGGCAGCAGAAAACAAGTTGCTGTTATACTTAGACCATTCATAGAGTGCCAAAGCATTAATCGTATGATCACCAAATGTTTTGGAGTAGTTTAAGCTGGGTTGAAAAGTCAACCTATTATTTTGAACATAACTCTGACGAAGGGTATTCACAGTGATTCCCGGAGGATTGGCAATCAGTGTGTAATCGCCTGTAGTCTGAGTTCTACCCTTGCCCATTAACTTGTATGGTGTGGTCCAGCCTTTATTCTCTGTTGCATTCTTATCAAATGAGGTCTGTACTTTACCGGATAGGCCATTCACCCATGGCACCTTTACATTAAAAATTAAAGTGGTTTGAAATACATTCGTTTCTGCACGTTGATAACCAGACTCCAATACTGAGGCAATTGGATTTACATAACCTGCATTACTGTTGTAAGCCGTTGGTAATCCATTAGGTGCATACATGGGCATATTTGGCAAAGTCCTTACCGCCTGATAAAATGGATTCATGTAAGATGCGTTGTCTGGAGATATCCCTGGTGTATGTGTCTTTTGCATTCTGGCATTGATGTCAAATGAAATAGATAATATATCATTCAACTTAGCATCCAAATTGGTACGCAGGTTAAAACGTTTGTAGCCTGTATTTGCCACTACCCCATCCTGATCCAGGTAACCTATATTAGAGAAGTATTTAATCCTGTCTGTACCACCTCTAACGGTTACTCCGTGACTTTGAGAGGTACTGGATTTCCCCAAAAACTCGCCCATCCAATCTGTATTTCCCAGCAGAGGATTGGTATTCGTGCCATTTCTGAGCGCATTGATCTGTGATTTATTATAGGTTAAAGGATTAGGGTCCTGATCTGTATTGATCCGGTATTCATTGTCCAGTTCTTCTGCTTTAGAAAACCACTCCATATAATCCGGGCCATCTAAAAACTTAGGGAAACGGGTGTTCGAATTGACCATCACGGCACCATCATAGCTGATGCTTGGTTGTTGTGCCTTTCCTCGTTTGGTGGTCACCAATATGATCCCATTTGCCGCTTGTAAGCCATATACAGATAATGCTACTGCATCCTTAAGTATAGATATACTTTCAATTTCATTTGGATCTAATTGCGCAAAAGGACGCTCTACGCCATCAACTATGGCAATTGGCCCCTGACTTCCCTGATAAGATGAAGTCCCCCTCACTCTAAGTGTGGCATCATCTGCACCCGGACGTCCGGATTGTTGTAAAGTGGTAATTCCAGGCAACCTACCCGATAGCATGTTGGTAATGTTCATGGTAGGCATCTGTTTCAAATCTTCGCTGTTGATTTGCGCGACAGAGCCAATTACATTTCTCTTTTTTTGCGTACCATATCCTATAACGATTACCTCATCTAAGCCTTTGTTTGCTTCAATTAAGGTAACATTGATTAACGTACCGTTATTTACAGCGACTTCCTTGCTTTGATAACCGATGTAACTAAACACAAGTGTTTCATCGCCTTTGGGAAGTTTAATGGTAAATTCACCATTGGAGTTTGTACTCACGCCCAAAGGGCTTCCTTTCACTTTAACACTTACCCCAATCAATGGCAGTCCTTGTTCATCCAATACCCGTCCCCGCACATCGGCAGCCGAAAAATAACCGATTACCTTGTCCACGATGGAGACTTCTTTCTCTTTTACAATAACCGTTTTATTTTCTATCCTGTAACTCAAAGGCTGATCCTTAAAACAAATCATTAATGCTTTGTCAAGGCTTACATTGTTCAGGTTTATATTCACTGGCTTTGCATCACTCATTAGCTTGTCGCTGTAAAAGAAATCATAACCGGTTTGCATCCTGATTTCTTTAAATACATTGACCAATGTAGCATTGCTATACTTCAAGGTTACATTTTGGCTATAAGTACTGGCACTCAGGTGTAAAATTGTGGTTGTTAGCAGGACTACAACTAGTTTAACCCTCATAATAATCTGTCTTTTAATTGTTGGATCTATCCGCTTTAACGGGTTCATGATCCACAAAAAGGTGGCTGCACATGCCGGTGGCCGACATGGGCTTTTAATGTAAAATTTCATACATTTGGTTCTGTTTAAGTCTATGAAGTGCTTGCTTACAAGGGGAAACACTTCATATCATTCATTAAATAATTGGTTACACAATGCCCAAATCTTTGGGTTTAATGGATAAGCATTAAACTTTTACCGGGGGTGTTTCAGCACTTCCGGTAAATTTAATCTCGCCATGATGAGTGTTTAAGTACTGTTTTTGTAGTTTTCTTTCATCTTGTTTGGTTATGTTTAATTCTGTTTATTTGGTGATCAGCACCTTTTTCCCCACAATGTCGAACCTGAGCTGACCGGCGGATTGCATAATCTTTAATACTTCTGAAATGTTCTTAGACCTGGAAACCGAGCCACTAAAAGTCTGATTCTGATCTATTCCTTTATCACATTCAACTCTTACATCATACCAACGCGACACTTTTCTCATGATGCCTGCAAGGCTTTCTTTCTTAAATATAAAATCACCGTTTTTCCAGTCCATCACCTGGTCCAGATCCGCAAGGTTTACTTTTATATCCTGACGTGTTGAGCTTGCCTGTTGCCCCGGACTAATGATTGTTGAAAGGTTATGTAAAACCACATCTGCTTTCCCTTTTTCCATCCTTACAGGCGCAACTTTAACAGATCCTTCCAATAAGGTGGTTACCGATTTCTGTTCATCAGTATAGCTATTGATGTTAAAATGCGTACCCAGTACTTCAATCTCCTGCCTATCGGTTTTAACAATGAATGGACGTTTTTTATCTTTAACTACCTCAAAATAAGCTTCACCTTTAAGTTCAACACTACGCTCGGAAATGTTTGTGAACTTCTCAGGGAAGGTAATAGAGGATAGTGCATTTAACCAAACATTGGTCCCGTCGGGCAATACCACCTGGTATTGTCCTCCTCTCGGAGTTTCAATGGTATTGTAGCCCTTCAGGCTGCCAGTCGAGGAAGTTGTTTTGTCGGTCACCTTATAAACTAATTGTCCATCTGATGTTTTAGAAATCACAACTCCAGATTCTTTTACCAAATCGCCATTCAACGCATCGGTGATTGATATCTTAGCGCCATTAGCTAAAGTTAAAATGGCTTTGTTCTTTCCAGCGGCAATATCTTTATCAGCAGCAATTTGCGTTATATCATTGTTATTTTTAAGCTTAGTATAAAAGTAAAAGCTAATACTTAAAAAGCATAGAATAGTAGCAGCGATAGCAACGCGAGGCCATAGGTTGATACGCTTTACAACATGGGTCTTAGCTATCCGGCCTTGCAGGTCTTTTAGATCAGCTTCGAGTTCCTGTTCGGTTAAGTCAAATTTCCTTGCCTCGCCAAAAGTAAGCCAATTCTCTACAATCGCCTGCTCTTCCGGACTACATAATCCTGATTGATATTTCTTAATTAAACTTTTTGCGTCTCGATGCTGCATCATTTCATGCTCTTTTAATACATAACGATTTGCCTAAACGCAGGGGTTAAATGAAAATGAAAAAACTATAAAACGAATATCACCATAGGCCCCAGTTTTGCTTTTAATATTTTTAGGGCGTGGTGCATGTGACTTTTAACGGTTTGTTCGGATAGGTTAAGCTCGGCGGCGATTTCTTTACGAGATAGGTTGGTTTTGCGGCTCAGCTCAAATACTTCGCGCATTTTATGGGGCAAGCCGGCTATTTCTTTTTCAATAAGGGAGGATAGCTCATTATGACGTACCAAATAATCGGTAGCATTCTGCTCCGTATCTAAATAGGTCTGAAAAGATTCAAGGTAGCGTTGGGATACTTTTTTGTGTTTATACAAATCAAACGTCCGGTTTTTAAGGATGGTAAACAGATAAGCCGGCAGGCCGCCGCAGATATTCAATTGCGCACGTTTCTCCCAAAAAGTTAAGAAAAGTTCATGAATAAGATCCTTTGCCTCTTCTCTATCCCCTACTTTCTTATAGGCAAAGATATAAAGCAGTGCCTGATATCGATTAAAGATTTCAGTAAACGCGGCTCTGTTCCCAGACTTCAATAAGTCTACCAACTCAGTATCAGATAGTTCTATATACAGCATAAACTAAGCAACCCCAGATGTCATTTGGTTAAAACTTCTTTCTTATTTAAAATCAGAACCAAGTTCTAAATATATTTTAATAAGATTAAGCCAATATTAAATAATTATTTTCAAATTACTGTTACATTTGAACCAATGATTCTATTCTTTCTTAGTTTATGCTATGTTTTTACTACTGTATAAAGGATTCTATAGGCAAAAATACCTAGCCTTTAAACACTTCTGCTAAAAGCTGGTACGACCTTAACCTTGCCTGATGATCAAAAATATGGGAGGTAACCATTAGCTCATCAACACCAGTTTGATCTAGAAACAGTTGCAGATCTGTTTTAAGCGTTTCCTTGCTTCCAACAAATGTACAGGCGAGCATTTGATTGGCCTGCTCTTCTTCATATACATCCCACACTTCATTCATATCGTCTACAGGAGGCTGTAATAGTTTGCGTTTTCCGGTAACTATACCTAGAAATAACTGATAAAGCGAAGTCACCAAACGATTAGCTTCTGCATCGGTGTCAGCTGCAACTACGTTTACACAAGACAATACATACGGCTTGCTCAGGTGCACTGAAGGTTTAAAATTTTGTCTATATATATTAATAGCGGTCATAAATTGCGCCGGAGCAAAGTGGCTGGCAAAAGCATATGGTAAACCCATTGCAGCGGCCAAACGTGCGCTATCGGTACTTGAACCTAAAATCCAGATCGGAATATCCAGTCCTTCGCCGGGGATTGCCCTTACCTGAGCCCTGCTGTTCTCGGCAGATAAATAGGTTTGTAATTTTATAACTTCCCTTGGAAAATCCTGTGCAGCCTGAAAACGTAAATCACCTCTTATTGCTGCTGCTGTAACCTGATCTGTACCTGGCGCCCTACCCAATCCCAAATCAATTCGTCCCGGGTATAAAGAAGCCAATGTTCCAAATTGCTCGGCAATGATTAAAGGCGAATGATTTGGCAACATGATCCCGCCAGAACCTACTCTGATGGTTTTTGTACCGCCGGCAATATGTCCAATCACTACAGCGGTAGCTGAACTGGCTACGCTGATCATATTGTGATGCTCGGCAAGCCAATAGCGATTGTATCCCCAGGCTTCCACATGTTGAGCCAAGTCTAAACTGTTTTTAAAAGTATCGGCAGGCGTTTTGCCTTCTATTACTGTCGCAAGGTCAAGTACAGAATATGGTATGTTTTTGAGCAGTGTTTTCATCGTATTACAAAACTACATTCCAACGCTATTATATTTTCTATATCTGAACTGATATGACTTAAAACCTACACCATTATGAAATTCAAATGAAATACACGAAATTGAGCATAAATTACCCAGTTATGGAATCCAATGATGTAAGAATTTCGCGTAAGAAACCCATATTTCCGGTATCTCCGGCCTTACAGAAATACCTTAAAGTCTATCAGCGTGAATCCAAACTTCCGATCACTTATGACGACTTAAGGATGTTTACCGAGGCTTTTCCTATTATGGACAAGAATGGTAAAGATTCACTATGGGAATCCCCTATTTATGCGAACGACAGGATTGAAGAGCTGCACAACGGCTTAAAAATAGTCTATGCCAATTTAAAGGCATCAGGCAACTTGCGGATTGTACAGCATAAATACATCGATAAAATTGAATATTGCACCTTTGGCAATACGCATCCTTTTAGGATTAGAATTGTAAACCGTTTAAATGATGTTTACGATTACTTCTATGTGAAAAAAGCTGATGCTTCGAGAATATATGGTTTAGAACTGGAACACATCTTATCTCCAAATCAAGTTAATTATCTGGTAGATCGGGAAACACTGATCGAGGAACATATTGCAGGAATCCCCGGCGATGTGTTTGCAAAAAGTTACCTACAAAATTCTGAATACAACCCAACCCGTATTGCTAAGGAGTTTGTGAAGTTCAATGAGCGTTGTTTGGTAATGCTTTTGGGTGATATGCGGGCTTATAATTTTGTTGTCCAGATTACACCTGATTTTGACGACATACAGTTTAGAATAAGGGCGATTGATTTTGACCAGCAATTTTATGAAGGAAATATAAAGGTATACCTTCCCCAGTTTTTTAAGGAGAACTTGCCTTATGTAAAATTGGGTATGGAACATTTGACAGAAAAGACCTATTTACAGTACCAACAGGAAGAGAAATCCTCTTTGTTACACCGGGTTCGTAGTGAACGTCATCGGCTTGCAGATCTGCGGGATGTATCCAATACAGAGATACTTACTACCCTTGAAAACATAGAGACTTTAAAGTTAGCTATGTCTAATTATTTCACTGACCCACAATATCTTGACTGTAAAAGTATGACTGATATTATTGAATTAAATCTCAAAAATATCATCCGCCAGGTTAAACTCTAATATATAGGGGTTTATTAGCGATGGGCAAAAAAAAGCGGAAGCAAGTCTAATAGACTTTGCCCCCGCAAATTAACGCTCTCAAGTGTAAAATTAGAAAAAAAATATTGATTGTCAAGCGAATGGAAATATATTTTTTTTCGCTCCATTCTCTTTTGTCTAAAATTTTGGTTAAAACTCCAAAATTTTTATGGTTAATTAAACAAGTTCTTTAACCTTATTCACAATATTTTTATGCGATTTCATCAAAGAATATATGCTTTTTAACACAATATTCTTATTTTGCAATAAAAAAGGAAGCGTATGTCTTTAAAAGCAATAATTGACGGAATCATAAGAGATAAGCACAGATCGCTAAGCTGGCTAGCCATTAGTATGGGAAAAACCTTTGATGGTTTAAGGCTTGGTCTGATCAATGAATCTATTAAATACAAAGATATCTTGCTCATGGCGGAGATACTTGAGGTATCGCCATGCTGCTTTTTCAATAAAAACGGCGAAGGTTTAGCCGCCGACCAAAATATGGTATCGGAACCTCCTGTTGAATATGGCGATTTAAAATCATCACTTAAAAGCTGCAAAGAAATGGTAGCGACCTTAAAGGATCAAATCAATGATAAAGAGCGTATCATTACCTTATTAAGCAAAGAGCAGCCTGATAAACTGTAATTTACCAGGCTGCTCTTATATTTTAAAAGACGCTATATTTAGTTACCTATACCAATTACTTTATAAGTAACCTTCTCCCCCTCTACTATTTTCTCGTAGTAAACGCCTTGGTCTGATACATAATATAACACTCCTTTGATCACCACATCTCTTGTGTCGGCCGGAAGTTCATTTACAATATCTCCAATCTGAGGCAACGGGCCAACGTCATCTAAGGGACCTGCATTGTTATCGCTATTACCACCGGTTTCCAGAATGCCATCTTTCCCTGCAACTACATACACTGTTTTACCATTTGCATCCACTGAGGTACTGTAATAAACACCTTTGTATTCGTAGTAATTCTGACCATTAATTGAAATGGCTTTCGCCTCTGATGGAATACTAGGCACCTGCGCGCCTACTGGTGGTACAACTACTTTATATCCATTATCAGCTTGTTGATAGAAAAAGCCACCAGCATAATAGAATTGATTAGGGCCAAAGTAGAATGGATAATAGCCAAAAGGCAATACACTTAAGCTAATGCCTAAAAAAGGCCTGTAATAGCTATGAAAGCCATAATACGGTCTGTGATAAGAAAACCCAGGTCTATAATAATGATAGTCCGGCCTATACGAAGGTCTGTTCGGTCTGTAATTAGGAGGTCTAACACCTACTCCCGGAGGTCTTCCTCCGCTTGGTGGCCTACTTACAGTTGGCGGTCTTGTCCCACCACTTGGAGGTCTGCTAGTTCCGCCCGTAGGGCGTGAAGGCCTAGGAGTGCCGCTACCGCCCCGCTGCGCAAAAACATCGTTAGTCGTAAAACCAGTCATCAATACGATCGATCCTACTGTCAACAACCATTTAAATCTTGCCATTTTCATAACGTTCTCAATTTCCTATTATGACTTATAATACTTAAAAAGGATTATTTCTGTTTTATTTATCCTTCTAAACTTACAAATAGATGATAATTAGGCTATATTAGATTCAATATGAAGTTTAATATGGACAGTCAGACCTATAAGGATCTGAACGTATTTTCATCCTCTTCAGATGCGGATGCATTATTTAATATTTTTAAGCTGACTAACACCATTGGTGGGCGGGAAAAAATTCATGAAATGATGTACAATCCTCTAACCGACATTCATGTTATAAACTCCAGAAAAGAAGCTATTAAATATTATTATGATCATAATATTTCGCTAAAACTGAGTCGGGAGCGATTGGATTTGGCTGATCACTACCTTAAGCACAATAAAACGTTTTTAAAAAGGAACATAATTGATTCATTTTATGATTTTGCAAGTCATAAATTAAACCCAAGCAATGATTATTATATCATCTCTATCGGCATTACTTCTATCCTTAAACTGATTAAAGACATTTCAGAATTTTTAGCCATAATGCCTGCTGTAAATGCTCCTCAATATTTGGTTGACATGTCGACCAGGATAATAACCTTACTTACTTCAGCTCCATTAAAAGAATCTGTTTTACCAGATGCTGACAAGTTAAGGTTTCATCATATCAGTAAACTAGACGGGGTGTTTAGAGGAATAGGCAAGTCGCAAATCTCTGAGATTTTACAATATATATATGAGTTGGATGCATTTGAGACCCTGGCCTATGTGACAAGAAAAAGAGGGTTTAGTTTCCCTGAGTATACGGCTACTGCCGACCTTAAGTTGGAGCTTAACGGGTTGTTTCATCCCTCAATAGAAAACCCGATCAGCAATGATGTAAGCGTAGACAAGCAAAACAACATGATTTTCCTTACTGGATCTAATATGGCTGGGAAATCATCGTTATTAAAGTCTATCGGGATAGCTGTTTACCTCGCACACATAGGCTTTCCGGTGCCTTGCACTTATATGAAGACGTCCATTTTTAGCGGATTGATGACCACCATAAACTTGCCCGACGACATCAACAAAGGCTTAAGTCATTATTATAGTGAGGTAAAACGAGTTAAACAGGCAGCATCGTTGTTAAACGACCATGATAATATGTTCATCATCTTCGATGAACTGTTTAGAGGAACGAATGTAAAAGATGCTTATGATGGATCACTGCTGATCATATCGGCATTAACTGCTATTCGCAATTCGGCCTTCTTTATATCTACACATATTGTAGAATTGGCCGAAGAATTAAAGAAGTTCGAAAACATTGCTTTCAAATACTTAGACGTATATTTTGAAGATAAAAAGCCCGTATTTACCTACTCTTTAAAGGAAGGGGTATCAACTGAGCGGTTAGGTATGTATATTGTTCAGAATGAAGGCATAATTGAATTGATACAGCGTGCTTCAAAAGCTATTTGATTTTGTCTTCACAAATTGTCTTAACGATCTCCTGCATATTCGTAACCTTATCAATCAGCCCCTTTAGCTCTTCATCACTAATGTCGTAATCTAATTTATAACGTGCATCCACATAACCTCGTTTTAGCAAATCAAAGAGATGAAATTCGTAGTCATTCAAAATAGGCATACGAAACAAGGTATACAAATCAACCGATACGTGTTTTGCGTAGTTTCTTAATTTCGCGAGGTTATGAGTTTTAGGTTTATATCCTGTAAAAACCAATAAGGCCGCACTGTAGAAACATTCCGTTGCCTGATGCAAGTAAAATACACTATTTCTTCTACCATCTTTTCCGCGCTCGGCTGCATTTTTTGCATCAATTAGAAATTGTGATGCTTGTGGGTACCACATGTTAAAATAGCTCTGCGCCCGCTCCTTTTCTTCTTTCGGTGTGAGTTCTTTTGCTTTTTCGAACTCAAAAATTCCTGTGTCATGTATTAATATGCCTTCGGCAATGATATCAGAAAAAAAGTATTGACCTACGCGCAAACCTTCGTTGATGTATTCAATATCATGAATAATTGGACTGATTACATTTTTGAAACTATTGCAACGATTTTCTATTTGACTAAGGATCTCTTGTTCCTTTATCTCCTGTTTTTTTATGATGACCAGGAAATCGTAGTCGCTGATATAGCTAAAGCGCACACCATCTTCTATATACTCATCTTCTACCCAGTTACCTTTGGCATGGCTACCAAACAGGATTACTTTTTCAGGATTGACTTCCTCCCTAATGATCTTTAGTATATGAGCAATTTCCCTTTGTTTTGTTTCTGGTAAATGAGCTATGGATGTTTTCATCAGAATCAGGTTTTATTTTTCTTAGGTTCGTATATGTAAATATAACGAATAAGAAAGAAGGAATCCATAAAAAAGGAATAACCCGCACCCATACCGGGAAACGGGTTATTAAATTAACGCTCTCGAGACAAATGTAATAAATAATTCTGTAGAAAATCTGTAGTTTTTATTTATTATATTCATCAATGGCATTTTCCAGGTGCCTGTTGCCAGACAAGGATACGCTATATCCACCTAGTGCGAAACCTGTTCCCAGCCCCAATAAGGCAAAACTTGATGCAAAACTAGCGGTTCCCCCTTTCCCATTTGCGCTGGCATTCGTCAGAAAGGTAATCATGCCAGCTACAATGGATGCACCAGCCGCAGTATACAATAACCTGCTAGTCCTCAAACTTTTGTTGTAATTCTCCAACAAATCCATGCTTGCCGCGTGATCAGTCATGTCTTTCTTCAGGTTATTATAATTCACTTTTTTTAGGTCACCATACCCCTTGTTGTAGTACATGTTCAGATTGATGGCCTCCAGCCTTCTATCCCGATGACTGTACCTCCTATCACGCCGGCCATAACCACGCTCATAAAAGACAGGATCGTAGGTTATCTCCTGAAAAACATTGATTCGACCTTCTACAATTCGTTCAGAAAATGAAGGGCTACTACCAAATTTCAGCCTTTTGGTATTGGCAAAGAACCCGTCTTCATTGTTAAAGAACTTGACCTGTTCCATTTTAACACGTTTAGAATCTGCTCTGAGCTGCATTGCGCCTAAGAAATCGGGCCGGAGCTTAATGTCTGCCGCGTAAATAATCGAATCGGAATAGAGGTACAGAAACTTTTTGGATTCGTGCACTTGTGCACGGGCGTTCAGGCCATAGCAAGCCATCACGATGATGAGTAATTTTTTCATATCGGTTATATTTGTGTGTAACCAATACTACACAAATTGTAGCCCAGAATGTGATTTGTAAACAACAAAATACATTAGGCTTAGCTATCGTTCTTAATGATATATTTGACGGAATTTAAAATTGAATTATGGCAGTAGCTCTATCCTCTGACCTTATTTTGGCACAACAACTTGTTTACTTGCCTAGTAGTCATAGTTTTACAGCGGCTAGTATAGAACCTGAAAGCTCCGACTATAGTGCCTGCGAATTTAAGCTTAACGAGCTCGCAATAAGATATCGAGTGGCTAAGATCACACCTACAAAAATTGGACAGTTTGTAACAATATGGAAAAGAAGTGATAATGGCCCAATTGAACCTTATTCTGTTTCCGATAAGATAGATTTCTTAATTGTCAGCACTCGCAAAGGTGACCTTCTAGGACAATTCATATTTCCTAAAATGGTACTCTTAAAACAAGGCGTGCTTTCAACTCCTGAACGAGAAGGAAAACGTGCCATAAGAGTATATCCTCCCTGGGATGAACCTACGAGTAGACAAGCAAGACAAACACAGCAATGGCAACTGGATTATTTTTTAGCGATGCCAATCGACCAGCCTATTGATTTGGAACGTGCAAAAATGTTGCTCAGATCCTAGCCAGTAGTATCGTTCGAAAAGCACAATGTCTTAGTCCATTTAATATGGAGAAAGATTGTACCTTAGATGTAATCATGGCTAAACGAATTTATTTAATTAGTGGTCTGGGTGCAGACAGGCGTGCTTTTAAAAAGCTGGTTTTTCCCACAGATATCGACCTGGTGTATCTTGACTGGATTACTCCTGAGCTTGGTGAATCTTTAGAATCCTACGCATCTCGATTAGCTCTTAAAATCGACACCTCTATCCCATTTTATTTAATTGGATTATCATTTGGCGGTATGTTAGCCACAGAAATTGCAAAGAAGCTAAGCCCTGTCCATACCTTCCTTATATCTAGTACCCCTGTTTTTTCTGGGCTGCCCTGGTATTACAAAAGAGCCGGAAATTTGAGGTTACAAAAAATGATTCCTGTTGCTTTATTTAAGCGCATTAATAATATTGGTATGAATTTTTTAGGAGCTAAAACTCATGATGAAAGGGTATTATTGAAACAACTTATCATTGATAGTGACCCAAATTTCATAAAATGGGCATTAACGTGTATACTGAAGTGGCGAAATAAGGAGCGTCCTTCAAATCTAACCCACATACATGGAACAGCTGATATTATCTTACCCATTAAGTATCATCAGCCTGACATTACCATTAAGGGTGGCGGGCATTTCATGGTTTATTCCGATGCTAAGGAAGTAAGTGATTGTATTCTAAAGGAGATTAATAAAATATAAAAAATATCACACTGCCATAGGGTTGTCAGTGACGCATGTTTTCTTTGTTATTGAAAATAAACAAAATCGACCATGCTCCAGACACAGACTATTCAAACTCGGGAAGTCATTAACAACTTTTATAAGGCATTATCCATTAAAGAATTAGAAACATTAACTCAATTGTTTGCGGAAGTGGTCGATTGGGACATCCCGGGTAATGAAGAGCTTGCGCCTTGGTTAGGCAAGCGCACAAAGCGAAGTGAAGTAAAGGAATTCTTCACCCTACTCTGGCAAAGTATTGAGCCTATATCTGCGCAAATAGACCATATCCTGGTAGAGGGTGATTTTGCAATAGCTACAGGTCATTTCAGTTCTAAGATGAACCGTTCCGGACAAGTTTTCTCCTCCATGTTTTCTGCACATTTCACAGTGAATGATTCATTAATTGTCCGTTATCGCTTACAGGAGGACAGTCAGGGGCTCGTCGAAGCAATGATGTTACCTACACCTGTGTATTAAGTTTTTGAGTAACTCGACCTTGTCATCATCGTGATTCAATAACCTGAAATAAGGTTAATTATTTCCTTTAAATATTTAGCGTCAACTTCATCAAAATGAGAAAGATATTCACTATCAACGTCTAAAACTCCAATAACCTCCTGCCCTCTGTGTAAAGGTAAGACGATTTCAGATCTTGAGGCTGAGGCACATGCAATGTGGCCGGGGAATTGATCTACATCAGGCACAATTAAGGTCTCATCTTGCTGCCATGCAGCACCACAAACTCCCTTTCCCTTTTTTATTCTGGTACAAGCTACTGGTCCCTGAAATGGCCCTAACACCAATTCATCTCCCTTAACCAAATAGAATCCTACCCAAAACCAAGAAAACTGCTCTTTTAAAGCTGCTGCGATATTAGCTAAGTTCGCAATCATATCATCCTCTCCTGTTATCAATGCTTTTATCTGAGGAATAAGTGAAATATACTGAGACTCCTTGTTTAAATTCGTGCTTATAATTAAATCTTCTGCCATTGGATAATATACTTGAGTTGCAAAACTACGAAAGTTAATCCTCAACGCCACATCAAAATTACAACCACTCTAGTCATCTTACTTAAGGTTATCTGCGCTTTTACACGCTAAAACAACTAAAATAATTAAATTTGATTTTTTTTAACATCTCGTCGATTGTAGAATTGGTGACTCTTATCCGAAACTAACTATTAATAAACACAAACATAAATGAATAAAAAAACCTTAATTACATCCCTGTTAACGTGCTCGCTGCTCAGCGTTGGCATCTTACAATCAGGCTACAAGCCCTGGGAAGAGGGCATGTTCCCTTTAAGTGAAATCCATAAGCTTGATCTAAAAAAAGCTGGCTTAAAAATCAGCCAGAATGATATTTACAACCCCAATGGAACTAGTCTTGTTGACGCATTAGTAAACGTTGGCGGATGCACTGGCTCTTTCATCTCCAACCAGGGGCTTATCATTACCAATCACCACTGCGCTTTTAGTGCCGTACAGCTTGCCAGCACCCCTGAGCATGATTACTTAACCAATGGTTTTGTAGCAGCAACACATGAACAAGAGATTGAGGCAAAAGGATTAACATGCCGCATAACTGACAGTTATGAAGATGTATCTGATCGTATCTTAGGGGCCGTTGCTCAAATCACAGACCCATCATCAAGACTAAAATTAATTAACGACGCTATGAAAAACATTGCGGTTGAAGCTGAGAAAAAAGACCCCAGCATTCAAGCCGAAGTATCTGAAATGTTTATCGGAAAAACGTATGTACTGTTTAGATACAAAACCATACAGGATGTTAGATTGGTATATGTTCCGAACCGCCAGGTTGGCGAGTACGGTGGTGAAACTGATAATTGGGTATGGCCACGTCACACTGGAGACTTCTCTTTTATGCGCGCCTATGTAGCACCAGATGGTAAACCAGCAAAGTATGCAAAAAACAACATCCCTTATACACCTAAAAAATTCCTTAAAGTAAACCCTAATGGCACAAATGAAGAGGATTTTGTATTTATTTTAGGTTACCCTGGAAAAACATTCCGCCACCGCCCTGCTCAATTTATAGAGTACCAACAACAGTTTGTACTACCTTATGTATCTGACTTATATGACTTCCAGAATACAACTATGGAAAATGCAGGTAAGAAGGACAAGGCAACAGAAATTAAACTGGCTACCAGAATTAAAAGAAATGCTAATGTCCTAAAAAACTACCGCGGTAAGCTGCAAGGACTAAAAGGAATAGATCTTATTTCACAAAAGAAGACTGAAGATGCTGCATTGGCTAAGTTCATCAACAATAATGTTGATATTAAAGCACGTTATGGCAACTTAATGAGCGACATCGACCACCTTTATAAGCTGATTAATGGCGACGCTAATCGTGACCTTTGGCTAACTCAAATTTACAATTCGACTAGCCTATTAGGCGTATCCAAAAACATCAATGCGTTTAAAATAGCTCTTAATGCTCAGCCCGAGAACCTAAGGGAGGCTTTTTTTAACCAAAACAAACCGCGCTTGAAGCAATTTTTGACAGGTAATTACGAAGCGTATGATATTGATGCAGATAGAAAGATCTTAAAAAAGATGCTTATGGACGCCTCAGAATTTTCTTCCAATCAACCCGTAAATGCGGTTGTTAAAATCTCAAACAAATCTATAGACAACGAAAAGGCAATTGATGACTTTGTGAACAACGTTTTTGGCACCACTAAGCTTAAAGACACAACTTATGTGTTTAACACTTTACTAGCATCCCCAAAATCAATTGCAGCTTATAGCGACCCGCTTTTATCTTTTGAAAAGGATATTGCCACTCAAATTACAGAATTGAAGCCTGAAAAGGATAGTCGTGATGGGGTGTTGAATAAGTTGATGGGCGATTATGTTAATGTAAAAGAGAAATTCCTGAAAAAGGACTTTATACCTGATGCCAACAGTACATTGCGACTGACCTACGGTTACGTAAGAGGATATTGGCCTGCTGATGCCTCATACATGCGCCCGTACACGACTATCAAAGGAATACTAGAGAAGGGAACATCTGGAAACCCTGAATTTGACTATCCAGCACAAATAAGGACACTTTGGGAAGCTAAAGACTTTGGCCCATTTGCTAAAAAGGACTTAAAGGATGTGCCTGTTGCCTTCCTTTACAATATGGATACGACAGGTGGTAACTCTGGATCTCCAGTAATGAATGCACAAGGCGAGTTAATCGGTGTAAATTTTGACCGTGCTTACGGTGCCACCATTAACGATTACGCATGGAATGAAAGCTATAGCAGATCTATTGGCGTAGACATTCGTTATGTACTATGGGTAGCTGCTAAAATCGACAAAGCAGACTTCCTTTTAAAGGAAATAGGGGTTAAGATATAACCCCATTTAATTAATCAATATACGATCGAAAGCCATCCTTAAGGGGTGGCTTTTTAAAGCAAAAAGACATGAGAGTAATAGCAGAACTACCGCACCCAGATTGCAAAATCACTTTGTTTAACATGAACCAAAAATACATCATAAAGTTTGAACAAGGTACACTTGAACAGAGCTACAAATTATCTGAACTTGACTTAACCGGAGGGGGAGCAAACGAGATTTTCCAGATCCTTGACGAAGCATTTATCGCTACCGTTGTGGAACGTTTTAAGAGCATGAGGTCTGATTTTTCTGCAGCTTACAACCGACAACAGTATTAGTTAACAAGAAACACGTAACTAACTGTAATACAGTACAAATAAAATCTACACAAAACTATATTTTGCAATTCGAGGCTCATCTTACCTAAAACAGTAGTAAATACTGAATAAAAAGTTAAGTTTAAACTATTTACTTAAACTGAAAAACAAATAGTTAAGAAATACAACGAAATATAATTTTGGCGATTAAAAATGCCAAATAAAACATAAGTAAGCAGTTTTTTAGCCCATCCCAACCCCTATTCAAATATTCAAATTTAAAGCCTTTCGAAGTTCAATGTTATTTGAATTTTTTGTTTAAAATAAACATGACTACCTTGCAACAATCATGAAAAGTAAAATCATATATATCGCCCTACTTTCGTTTGTAATAGTATATACCTCTTGTAGTAAAATAACAGAAGATATACAAGAGGACATCTTCATTAAGGACACAGTTTCTTTTGAGATACCTGTACTGGCTGACCTCACCTCTTCTCCGGTTATAACAGAAATAAAATCGACTTTAAACCTGGAAGAACAGATCAAAAAAAGTGCAAATAATTTTACTATTGAAAACATAAAGGCGACTAAAATCACAGGTCTGAATTTGATATTAGCACCTATGATTATAAGCCCGACTAAAGATTCTATTGATGCTGGTAACAATTTTGGCAATCTGGAAACCCTAAAATTTAGAATCTCAAGTGGAGGAAACACAGGGAACGTGGCTGACGTGACTATTCCTCAAACTTCAATAATTAGTCGCCTATCCTTAACCCCTGGTATTCTTCCCGAAGAGCTGAAGCCCTTTCTTACCAATGCTCCAAAATATAATGTGATTGTTAAAGCAAAAAAAATCACCACCACCACCATGAAAGTTACAGTAGCGGCAACCTATACGATTACCCTATCAAAATAACACTCGTTTTCTAACATAAAAATCCCTATATTTGCATAAAACGGGATATTTATTACACTATTCTCTTAATATTACTTGCCAATTAATCCTTTGATTGGGTTTCAATTTCTCCAGGTTGCTGATCCGTTGCCGCCGAGAATTAAATTATATCCAGGCCCCACAATGATCTTGAATCATGTTGCAGTCTACACAGGTAAGAGCAGAGAACAGTTATTTTTTTAACTAATACATTGAATTTATGGCTAAATCTCAGGCTACCTTCATGAAGAAGCAACTAGAAAAGAACAGACAAAAGAAAAAAGAAGATAAAGAACAACGTAAACAGGAGCGTCAACAGAACTCTACTGGTGGAGATCTAGAAAGCATGATGGCCTGGGTAAACGAATTTGGAGAAATAGTAAATACTCCTCCAGAGAAAAAATAAGCTTACCAAGATATTTAAAAGAGCCAATCCAATTACGGATTGGCTCTTTTGTTTAATACAATACCACAAACCTAAAAGTATACATCAATTAACAACCACCGTTCTTATCAATATGCATTAGAAGCTACCTTAATTCGCATAATATTTATATCTTTAAGCATGATATTTTTTAAATTTTCATACTAAATATAAAATAATTGTAAATTTGGACAAAACGCTCACCTACTCCTTATGTATTGTAAAGATACTATTGTCGATTTATTCTCTAAACAAGTAAAAAAAACGCCCGATAACATAGCCGTTGTCTTCGATGACTCCCAGCTTGATTACCAACAATTAGATTGTTTATCCAATAAACTTGCAAATCACTTAAAATCCTTAGGTGTAAAGAAAGAAACACTTGTTCCTATTAGTCTACACAATCCTTTGGATATGGTAGTCGGAATTTTAGGCATCCTTAAATCGGGAGCTGCTTATGTCCCTGTAGATCCCGACTTTCCTGCGGACCGGATAAGGTTTATGATAAATGATACTTCTGCCGAAGTGGTTATAGCTGATAAAAATTCTATTGAATTTTTATCAGCCGCAGCAAGTAAAAGGGTAATATTAGCTGATAACAATTGGGATGAATTGAAAAACAGCTCAATTAGTTTTCCCGATGTAAATGTTAGCGGGACTAACCTTGCATATGTGATTTACACTTCTGGTTCGACCGGTACACCTAAAGGTGTTTTAATTGAACACGGATGTCTAACGGATTACATCAAGGGCTTGTTTCTCCATCTTCCAATTGCAAATTGTCGGAACTATGCCATTGGGGCTACACTTGCCACTGATCTGGGGAATACCGTCTTGTATAGCTCTATCACATCAGGTGCAACGCTTCATTTATTCACTAAGCAATCGTTTAATGATATTGAATATATACACCAGTATTTTAAAACGCATGCTATAGATTGCTTAAAAATAGTCCCATCTCATTGGAAGTCACTATCATTTGAAGGAAAAGATCTATTGCCAGAAAAACTATTGATTTTCGGTGGAGAGGCACTACACAAAACGATTATTCAGTCAGTCCTGAGTAATATATCAAACGCTTGCACTATTGTTAACCACTACGGCCCCACTGAAACCACGATTGGCAAATTGCTTCATATTGTAGACAGGAAAGCCCAGTACCAGCATACTATTCCAATTGGAAAGCCATTTACGGATGCTACTGTCTATTTGCTTAATGAGCATCTTACAGAAGTTGAAACAGGAATTACAGGAGAGATTTATATTGGTGGCTCGGGCCTGGCCAGAGGTTATTTAAATAGAGCTGACCTTACAGACGAACGTTTTATCCAAGACCCTTTTAATGATAAAGGCGCACGGTTGTACCGGACTGGGGATTTGGCTCGTAAACTGAGTGATGGCAATATTGAATATCTTGGAAGGATTGATGACCAGGTAAAGATAAGAGGCTATAGGATTGAATTGGGTGAAATTGAAAGCATATTACAAAAAGCACCGGGGGTAAAACAAGCCGTAGTGCTAGCCAAAGAGCATCCAACGCTTGACAAAAGACTAATAGGATATGTTGTTTGTAAAGATCAATACGACAAAAAGGCTATAATGGCCTATCTTGAAGATAAACTGCCCAACTATATGGTTCCCCAATTATTAATGGAACTTAAGGAACTCCCATTTACTTTAAATGGAAAAGTTGATAAGAAGGCCCTTCCAGACCCTGATGCTTCTACATTATTGACAAACGAGTACCACGCACCTAATTATCAGACTGAATTTAAGATTTCCGAATTGTGGAAAGAGATTCTGGACGTAAAAAGAGTAGGTATTGAAGACAACTTTTTTGAATTGGGAGGAAACTCCTTACTAGCTCAAAAAATGGTTTCGCATTTAAAAACTCGACATCAACTCTCCTTACCTGTTACAAAACTTTATCAATTCCCTAAAATTAAAGATCTTGCGGCATTTCTTGATGGACGACAAATGAGCAGAACCATTAAGAAAAGAAAGTCTGTCCAAAATATAAACGATGACGTTGCAATTATCGGGATGTCGGGCCGTTTCCCTGGAGCTAATTCAGTTGAGGAGTTGTGGGATATTTTAAAAGAAGGAAAAGAAACTACCAAATTTTTTAGTGATGAGGAGCTAGATAATAGTATATCATCTGCATTAAGAAACAATCCAGACTATGTGAAAGCAAGAGGCATTGTTGATAATGCAGGAGCTTTTGATGCCGGATTTTTTGGGATCACGCCAAAACTTGCAGAACTGATGGACCCTCAGCAAAGGGTATTTTTGGAAATCGCATGGGATGCTCTGGAAAAGACCGGTTATGCAAATGACCAACATGATCACACCATTGGCGTTTTTGCTGGTGTTAGACACAATACTTATTATGCCTATAATGTACTGCCAAATGTTGAAATGATTGAAAACGTGGGCAGATTTCAAGTTGTTACATTAAATGATAAGGATTATGTGGCCACTAGAACCGCTTATGCCTTGAACTTAAAAGGGCCTGCGGTAAACGTACAATCAGCTTGTTCAACGTCATTAGTGGCGGTGGCGCAAGCTGTCCAGAGTATAAGAAGTGGTCAATGTGATATGGCATTAGCTGGAGGCGCTACAATAAATGCTCCCGTAAATATAGGTCATCTTTATGAAGAAGGTGCAATGTTAAGTAATGACGGGCACTGCAGACCTTTTGATCAGGATGCCCAGGGAACTGTATTTAGCGACGGTGCAGGAGTTGTGCTATTAAAACGTAAGGAAGATGCGATAAAGGACGGAGACTTTATTTTTGCAGTTATAAAAGGTATTGGCTTAAGTAATGATGGCGGCAATAAGGGCAGCTTTACGGCTCCTAGTGCTGAAGGGCAAGCAGCAGCAATTGCTATGGCAATTGAAGATGCAGGTGTTGATCCTGCTGACATCAGCTATATTGAAACACATGGAACGGCAACGCCATTAGGCGACCCCATAGAAATTGAGGGGCTGAATATTGCATTTGGCAAGCAAAATAAACAGCAATATTGTGCTATAGGATCTGTTAAGAGTAATTTTGGACATCTCACCTGTGCCGCTGGTGTAACAGGCTTAATTAAAACTGCTTTATCGCTATTTCATCAGCAAATACCAGCTTCAATTAACTATAAAACACCTAATCCCAATATAGACTTTACTAATAGTCCTTTCGTTGTAAATACGTCGCTAAAGAACTGGACGGTTACCGATAAAAGAATAGCTGGATTAAGTTCTTTTGGTGTAGGAGGTACAAATGTCCATGTGATTTTAGAGGAGTATGAGAATAAGACTGCTGAAAGTACATCCTCCAGACCGGTACAACTCTATACCTGGTCGGCGAAAAATGAAACTAGTCTAAATCGATTTGCGACTAATTTATCCAATGCTATTGCTGATTTTCCGGATGAACAACTACCCGATATTGCCTATACTTTAAATAAATACAGGCAAAGATTCAATTTCAGAAATTTTGTAGTTGCTGCCGATAAGGATGAGTTAACACAACAATTACATAAACCAATTTCGCCATCGGGTCAAACAAGGAACATTCGTGAAGTTGTATTTATGTTTCCTGGTCAGGGTTCACAATTTCCTGATATGGGAAAAGCTTTATACGATCATGAGCAGGTTTTTAAAGATGCAATGGATCAATGTAATGAATTGTTGAAAAAACAGCTCAATGAGGACTTACTTAGCATTATTTATCCTCGGGAACTGAATAAAGCGGCCGAGGAGCATCTAAAAAATACAAAGTATAGTCAACCTGCACTTTTTATGATAGGTTATGCGCTTACAAAGCTTTGGATGAGCTGGGGAGTTTATCCATCGGCATTTATAGGCCATAGTATCGGAGAATTTGTAGCCGCACATTTTTCAGGTATTTTAAATTTAGAAGATGCATTAAAGGTTATTGCTACCCGCGGCCGATTGATGAGTGAATTGCCTTTGGGGAGCATGCTTTCTGCAAGAGCCAGTGTTGAGGTGCTTCAGCCCTATTTGTCTTCAGCTATATCAGTGGCTGCTGTTAATGCACCAGAATTAACTGTATTGGCTGGGAGTACTGATGCGATCGCTAGTTTTAGTAAGTTATTGGATGAAAAAGAAATTCCAAATAGACTCTTACACACTAGTCATGCCTTCCATTCGCACATGATGGATGATGCAATTGTTCCATTCAGATCATATTTTAATGAAATAAAATTAAATGCTCCTTCTATACCGATTTACTCTACTGTTACAGGTGATAGATTAACAGACGAGCAATCTAAAGATCCGGAATATTGGGCAAGTCATTTAAGATCAACAGTTCTTTTTGATAGTGCAGCTAAACGATTATTGGAAGAAAATCAGGAGAAGGCCTTCTTGGAAATTGGGCCGGGTAACGCTACTTCTACATTTATTCGTCAGCAATCCCTAGGTAAAAATAGCTTAGTTTTAACAACTTTGGAGCTGCCAAAAAACAATGAGTCGGCTTATCATACTATTATAAAATCAGTTGGACAGCTGTGGCTTAATGGATTTGATTTTGACTGGACGTTATTTTATAAAGAAGAGAAAAGACATAAGGTTAATTATTTGCCTAATTATTCGTTTAACAAATCAGTATACTGGGTTTCGCCTCCAACGGAACCCGTATTTTTAAACCACAGAACATCTAAAACATTAATTCCTTCGCCGGAAGTGCAGCAGCCGAGTATAGTAATGAGAAAAGAATCATTAATCAATCAAATAAAAAATATCCTGGAAAATACCTCAGGTATTGAAATGCAAGGTGTTTCAAATCATGTAAGTTTTATAGAAATGGGCCTCGACTCACTCTTGCTTACACAGATCGCCATAGCATTAAAGAAAAATTTTAATACAGCCATCACGTTTAGACAACTAAACGAAGAATACAGTAATTTAGATGCACTTGCGGGATATTTGGATACACAGTTGCCTGCAGAATTGTTTCAAGAACAACTGATTCAATCCACAAATAATCAGTTTCCCGATTTGAATCAGTTGATCAATAACAATCATAATGCTGAGACAAATCATACTGCACTAGACCTGATTGGGCAACAATTACAACTGCTGGCTAAGCAGGTATCTTTATTACAAAATGGCCAACCAGTGTCTACACAAGTTCAGGTCCAAGTCCCACTTAATTCCGCAGCCATCAATGGACAGCGTAATGGAACATCGGATTTAACTCCTGAAGAGCTTATTGAAATTAAGAAGCCATTTGGTGCAAGTCCGCGTATAGAGAAGCAATCTGCGACCTTAAGCCCAGAACAGCAGCAATATTTGGAAGAACTCACGAAAAAATATACCGAGAAAACAAAGGGTAGTAAAAACTACACCCAGGAGAATAGAGCACATATGGCCGATCCTAGGGTTGTATCAGGTTTTAAACCAGCGACAAAGGAACTAGTTTATTCTATTGTGATTAAAAAATCCAAAGGAAGTAAAATTTGGGATTTAGACGGAAATGAATACATAGATGCGCTTAATGGATTTGGTTCCAACATGTTAGGTTACCAGCATGAAGTTATAAAAAATGCTTTAATTGATCAGATAGAAAAAGGCTATGAGATTGGCCCTCAACATGAGTTGGCTGGTGAGGTCAGTAAATTGATCTGTGAATTCACTGATTTTGATCGTGCTGCTTTATGCAACACTGGTTCGGAAGCGGTGTTGGGTGCTATGCGGATTGCACGGACCGTTACAGGGCGTTCTTTAATCGTAGCCTTTGCAGGATCTTACCATGGTATTGTAGATGAAGTTATTGTACGGGGTAGCAAAAAGCTAAAATCCTTTCCGGCTGCTCCCGGAATTATGCCTGAGGCTGTACAAAACATGCTGATTCTAGACTATGGAACTGAAGAATCTTTAAAAATTATTAAAGAACGTGCACATGAATTGGCAGCTGTACTTGTAGAACCTGTTCAAAGTCGTAGACCAGAATTTCAGCCTATCGAGTTTCTTAAAGAATTACGCGTGGTTACAGAAAACTCTGGGACAGCTTTAATTTTTGATGAAGTTATTTCAGGTTTCCGTTTTCATCCTGGAGGAACTCAAGCTATGTTTGGTATAAAGGCAGATCTTGGAACCTATGGAAAAGTTGCTGGAGCAGGAATCTCAATAGGTATAATTGCTGGAAAACGTAAATTTATGGATGCTTTGGACGGAGGTTTTTGGCAATATGGAGATGATTCTATCCCTGAAATTGGTGTTACCTATTTTGCTGGTACATTTGTACGCCATCCACTTGCACTTGCTACGACAAAAGCCTCGTTAAATTTCATGAAAGAGCAAGGACCTAAATTACAAGCAGATCTAAATGAGAAAACAAAGTACATTGCGGATACACTGAATGCAATTTGTAAAAGATTGAAAGTTCCTATGTATATCGCACAGTTTGGTTCTTTATGGCGTTTAAAATTTAAAGAGGAATACCCTTACACTGAGTTATTTTTCACCTTAATGCGATATAAAGGAATTCATATCCTTGAAGGTTTTTCTTGTTTTCTCACAACCGCACATACACAATCTGATATTGATCAAATTATTACTGCTTTTGAAGAAAGTTTAACAGAATTAAAAGCAGTAGAATTTATTCCAGAATATTTTGAAGAAATAAATTTCGATTCCCCACCTTTACCAAATGCCAGATTGGGAAAAGATAAAGAAGGTAATCCAGCCTGGTTTATACAAGATGAAAAAAATCCGGGAAACTTCTTTCAAGTAAATTAATAGCTCATGTCTAATTATACTTTGACTCCTATAAACTTTAACCCCTTTGAAGAGGAAAAAGAAATAGATAAAATCGTTTTTACTAATGAGCCACAAAAGGAAATATGGCTATCCTGCATTATTGGTGGCGATGCATCAAATCTAGCTTACAATGAATCAGTTTCTATTGATTTTAATGGGATTTTTTACCCTGAACATTTTTTAGAAGCTATTAAAAAGGTCGTTCAAAGACATGAAGCCTTACGTGCTACGATTAGTACGAATGGAGAAACGCTTATCATATATAAGAATATACCCTTTGAAATATCGGTTGAAGATATTTCAACTCAGGTAGATCAAAAATCAATTCTTGATACTTTTATTGCTGATCAAATGCAATATGTATTTGATTTGCAGGAAGGTCCCCTATTCAAATCTTACCTGCATAAATTAAATGAAACACATTATTTCTTCACCATTGTTAAGCACCATATCATTGGTGATGGCTGGTCTACAGGTGTAATTCTTGAAGACCTAAGTAAGCTGTATAACGCAAAAGTCCGTGATGAAAACTTATCATTACCTCCAGCTCCTCAAATCAGCAAATATGCTAAGGAAATGGCTGCTTTTAAATTTAGCCCTGCCTATCAGTTAACTCAGGATTACTGGTTGAATATGTATAAGAATGAGGTACCCATATTGGATTTACCTACTGATTTTCCGAGACCAGCTTTACGTACATACAATGCGCACCGCATAGATTCTAATTTACCCTTAGCCCTAATTTCTCAACTAAAAGAAATGGGCGCAAGGGCCGGATGTAGTCTGGTAAATACATTACTTAGTGCATTTGAAGTATTTCTTTATCTTCAAACTAATCAAGCCGATATCGTAGTTGGTCTTCCGGCAGCCGGGCAATCGGCAACTGGCGACTTTGGACTTGTTGGCCATTGCGTAAATCTCCTTCCACTTAGAAGTATAATTGATACAAACTGTACATTTAAGACCTATCTAAAAAATAGAAAATCTGCTTTTTTTGACGCTTACGAACATCAACAATTCACTTATGGACAACTCGTTAAGCAGTTAAATCTAAAACGAGATCATTCCAGAATTCCTTTAGTACCTGTTGTATTTAATATTGACATGGGAATGGATAACCTAGTCGACTTTGATCATTTAAATTATCAGCTAATTTCCAATCCCAGAGCTTACGAAACATTTGAAATATTTTTGAATGCTACCGGTTCGAAAACAGCATTTACATTTGAATGGTCGTATAATACACAGCTATTTAAGCCGGAAACTATTGCTCGCATGGCAAGGGAATTTGAACTGCTGTTACAAATGATTGTTAGAGATCCAGATGTCATAATTAAAGAAATCGCTTTAGGCAATACGGGGATATGGAAAGAGCAATTGGCAATATGGAATAACACCTATTCAGATTATCCAAAAGATGAGCCGTTTATGAGTCTCATAGATAAATATGAGCTTGAATCACCGCAAAAAACTGCAGTGGTTTATAAAAATGAGTCATTAAATTATATCGATCTCATCGAACAGTCTAATCAATTGGCAAATTATTTAATAGACAAAGGAATAAAAGTTGGCGATATCATTGCCTTGGCATCAGACCGGTCTATAGATATGCTAATCTGTTTGCTAGGAATTCTCAAGTCGGGAGCTGTGTATGTACCGCTTGATCCAGAATACCCTCAGGATAGGATTGAATTTATGCTTTCAGATTCAAATGCCAAGTTTTTAATGGTTTCAAGAGCATATGCAGGAAAATTCAAATCTATAGCGTCTGAACTTGTCATTGAAGACCTGCATAATGAGGTAAAACATTGTCCAAAAAAACTTCGGACGGTACAGGTCGCAGGAGAAGATCTTGCCTATATCTTATATACATCCGGCTCAACAGGAAAACCAAAAGGAGTCCAAATCAAACACCACAATCTGATGAATTTTCTCATCAGTATGCAGTCTGAACCTGGAATTACCCAAGATGATCGATTGCTTGCAATTACAACCATATCATTTGACATTGCTGGACTAGAATTGTATTTACCACTAATTTCGGGGGCAGAACTATTCATTTGTGATACTGAAACAGCGAGAGATGGAAGGTTATTACTAGATTTAATCAAGTCGGAAAATATCACATTTATGCAGGCTACTCCGTCTACCTGGAGAATGATGATTGATTCTGGTTGGACTAAAAGTCCATTATTGAAAGTATTATGTGGTGGTGAAGCATTACCGAAAGAATTGGCCGAAATTCTCGTAGACAAATCAGCAGAACTGTGGAATATGTATGGCCCTACTGAAACTACTATTTGGTCGACCATAAAAAAAATTCAAAAAGAAGACCTGGTATTGACAATCGGTCATCCAATACAAAACACACAAATTTATATCCTCAACGAAGAGAATAATTTATTGGCTCCTGGAATTACCGGTGAAATATTCATCGGCGGAGAAGGGGTTGCTACAGGATATTTAAACCGTATAGAACTTACAAAGGAGCGTTTTATCACTGATACTTTTGGCCATAACCCGGATGGAAAGTTATATAAAACAGGGGATTTAGGTAAGTTTCTTGAAAATGGGGAAATTCTTTACCAGGGAAGAATAGATCAGCAGATTAAAATACGTGGACATAGAATTGAATTAGGGGAAATAGAGACACTATTAGCTGAACAGAAAGAAATAAAGCAAGCGGTAGTCATTGCGAAAGAGGATAATCTTGATCAGAAGCGCCTTGTTGCTTATATTATTTTGGCTAACTATGAATCTACAAATAATACCCCTTCATGGAAAGACCGTTGGGATACCATATATGATATGGCTGCTAAATCTGCTGAAAACTCTGCCCCTTCTGATAAAAAAATTGATGGTATACTACTTGAGCAATGGGAAAATAGTGAAGATCTTGTTAAACAAGCCGCAGAATGGCTTCAGGTATCGGCAGATAGAATTAAAGCACTAAATGCAAAACATATCCTGGAAATAGGTAGTGGTGGTGGGCAATTACTATTTGAACTAGCCCCTAATTGTGAATCCTATATGGCAACCGACTATGCGGAGACTGCGATTGAGGAACTTAAGCAGAAACTTGCCGCAGCACCAGAGAAATGGAAACATGTCGCAGCAAACGCAAATGCGGCTGACGATTTTAGTAAGCTTATAGGTGCTTCTTTTGACCTCATATTAATCCATAGCGTGGCACAGTATTTTCATGATACTGCTTATTTTTTAAAGGTTATTGAAGAGTCTGTTAAACGCTTAAGTGCTGGTGGATGCCTATTTATTGGTGATATGCAGGGAAAAAACTCTTTAACCATGTATCATGCGATGGATCATTTGTCTCATGCGAAAAATGAGACGACTTTATCTGAATTTAAGGAGGTGGTAAATAATCGGGTGAGAATTGAAGATGAATTTGTTGCCGATCCTGGATTTTTTTACCTGTTACCAAAACTATTACCTAACATTACAGGTGTTGATGTACAATTGAGGAAAGGTCAATCTCAAAATGAAACAACGAAGTACCATTATGATGTTTGGATCTATGTAAATTCTGAGCACACTACGACTAAACCAGACCACAGGCTACTTTGGGAAGAATTGAAGTCGATAGATTTATTAGAACAGCAGTTACAAACTCATCAAGGGCAAATCATAGAAGTAAGGGATATTTTCAACGAGAGAACAATAAAGGACTATGCTTTAGTTAATTGGATGTCATCTGCGGATGACCATTCAACACTTTTAGAAATTAAAAAGGAACTTCAAGAACCGGGTAAGACTGGGGTTAATCCCGACTTATTTTGGAGACTAGGCCAGCAATATGGCTATCATAGCCATGTGAGGTGGAGTACTGATGGTACTGATGGAAATTTTGACATAGTATTTATACCAGATAATTTACCAATGGCTTTACCTGAGCCTCCATCATTAGAGCTGTTAAGGGAGCTTAAGCCAAGTGATTTTGCCAGAACACCGCTTTCTACTAATGAAGTTTTTCTTTCAAAATCCATGACCGAGCACATAAAGGATTCTTTAAGAAAAAATCTTCCTGATTATATGATACCAGGGGATTTTGTTGCGCTCAAAGCATTCCCATTAACACCAAATCATAAGATTGATAAGAATGCTTTACCCCAACCTCAGTCCAGATTGACGCAATATGATCAGGTAGATGAAAAACTAAATGAGCACGAAAAGATTATACTTGATATTTGGGCGTCAACCCTTGGCTTAGAAAATATTCATATCAAAGATGATTTTTTTGAGTTAGGGGGCCACTCTTTACTCGCGGTAAAAGTAATGGCTGCAATAGAGAAAGAAACGGGCAAGCGCCTTCCTCTAGCTACTTTATTTGAAAATTCGACCATTGAATCGCTTGCAAAGAAAATACAGACAAATGCTTCTGAAAAATGGCAATCCTTAGTTCCAATTAGAACTAAGGGTACAAAAGATCCTATTTTTTTAATTCATGGAGGGGGCTTAAATGTTCTACTTTTTAAAACTATAGGTGAATATCTTGATGAGGACCAGCCTGTATACGGAATCCAGGCATTGGGACTAAACCATGAAATGGAAATTCCAGATGATCTTACCGAGATTGCAGCCCACTATGTCTCAGAAATTTTGAAAGTTAATCCTAATGGTCCATACCTTATTGCTGGTTATTCATTAGGAGGTTTTATTGCTTTTGAAATCGCGAAGCAATTAAGTGATATGGGAAAAAGAATTAAGCTATTAGGGGTAATGGACACGTATGCAGGAAATCAGGTCCATGAGGGTTCTTCTTATAGTAGAATTTTAAGAAAAATAAAACGTCAATTCTTTAAAATTCCTGTTCTTATTAAGTCGTTTATTGAATTTCCAAAGGAATCCTTTTCCTATCAACAAAAACTCATTAAATTTAAAATAAGAAAAATTTTTATCCCCGACGCAACTATAGAAGAAAGTATTTTTACAGATTATGAGAAGGCGATCTATAAGCAATATGATCGGGCACACAATAACTATAAATTGACTCCTTTTGATGTTAAAATCACACTATTCAGAGCAAAAAAGAGATTGTACTACTTAGATGATATGGTTTATTTAGGATGGAGTGAATATGCTAAAAAAGGTATAGATATTTATGAAGTTCCTGGTGATCATAAAACATTTTTATTGCCTCCTATGGATAAGGAATTTGCAATGATCTTACAAAAGGCCCTCAATAGCTAAAGATAATTTAATGATTAATCCATTATTACATAATGAAATTGAATGGAAGCTTTTTAATGATGAATTAAATTTAATGGCCGATAAGACTCATGTGTTCAAAGCCTCATTATCCTCCTTTAGTCATCTAATACAGGAGGATAGCAAGTCGGTGTTAAGTATTCAAGAGCTTAAAAAATCAAAGCGTTTCATCAAAAAACTAGATGGTGAACGATATGCTATAGGAAAATACTTATTACGCATCATCTTATCGTATTTCACGGGCATCTCCCCCGCTTCATTGAAATTCAATACAATTGCCAATAAGAAACCTGCTATTGAAGGAATCGAATTTAATGTAAGTCATAGTGGTAATCTTATTGTTATAGCTATCGGACCTCAAATGATCGGAGCCGATGTAGAATTTATTAATAAAAATTTTGATTATGAATTAATATTACCAAATTGTTTTAATCAGAATGAGCAAACTTTTATCCATAATTATGACAATAGGCTCCTTAATTTTTATACGTTATGGACCAGAAAGGAGGCTATATTAAAGGCTTCTGGTGAAGGATTGGCTGATGATCTTTGTGACTTAGATTCTCTTTCTAATTACACAACAAGAAAAAATAATGTATTCGATATCAGTAGCCATATAATAGATAATGAATATATAATGAGTTTGGCGATGAATGACAATAGCAATGTCAATTATTGGCATTTAAAGAATTAGCAAAAACAACTTAATCTATAAAAAATGGTAGCGATAGAAAAAAGAAGTGATATTTCTTACAAAGAATTTATTGAAAAATATCAAAGTAAAGGTGTCCCTGTAATTCTTGAAAATGCCACAAAAGTGTGGAAGGATAACCTGATGTTCACACCAGCTTTTTTTAAAGAAAAGTTCGGAGATCGTAGTGCCTCATTTTCAAATAAAAAATACACAATTAGTGAATTATTAGATTTAACTGCTGCAAGTACCAAAGAGCAACCTGCACCATATCCTATTAAGTTCAATATACTATCACAATTACCAGAGTTATTGGAACATATGAGTCCGCTGCACCTTAATATGATTAAACCCAATTGGCTGACAAGCAAGATTCTAAAAAATAAGCTTGGCAATGCAATGGACTTACATATTGGAGGTATTGGAAATAGTTATGAAATGCACAAAGATGCTTATGATGTGCATGCCTGGCTAATTCAACTGTATGGAGAAAAAGAGGTGATTGTGTTCCCAAGGGATCAGGAGCCTTTGCTGTATCCTAAAAAAGGTGGTTTATTAGAATCTCGATCGCCAATAAATATTATGAACCCAGATTATGAAAAATACCCCAGATTTAGGGAAGCAACCCCCATCCGCGCCATACTAAAGGCCGGAGAAGTTATGTATATTCCTAGTGGAATATGGCATACAACAATTGCACATGGCCAAAATATTTCGACCATTGTAGATCAGGTTAACAATTCAAATTATAAAGCATGGAGAAGAGATGTCTATGTATATAAAAAATATCATAACAAATATAGAGCAATAGTGGATTATCTTGCTGCAACTGCAATTGGTAATGCTTGTCGAGTAGGTCAGCTCTTCGGAATGAAGTTCTAATCTATTTCCGTTTTGATTTTTCCCAAGCCGCACTTTGTTGCTTTCTAAAATACCTGGTTATCCCAGCCATTACTGCATAATTCATCACACAGAAATAGTAAGGAATAAAAAAGGCTTTGATACGTATATTTTTGCTTTCAAAAAATAAGCCTGCAAGGCTAAGTAAATAAAAGAGGACTTGTCCGATAAAGATTAACTGATAGAATATAGAACCGCCATTTAATACGATAAATAAATTTAATATAAAAACCAATACTAGTAAAATGGGTGTAATGGTCCACCTTAAAACACGATGACTGATATACTGAAAAGTAAGAACCGGATAGTAGAAAGGGTTAGCTGCTTTTTTTAGCCTTAAAATAGATTGAATGCCCCCTGCTGCGATCCTTATCTTTCTTTTTAACTCTTCTTTGGTATTAGCTGATGCTGTTTCCATTGCATAAGCATTAGGTTCATAAGCAATCACATATCCCTTTTCTGCGATTCGCATAGCAATCATATGGTCGTCTATAATTGTGTCGGATTCAACGGGTTGATAAAGTGCTGTCCGTATACTGAACAACTCTCCTGCCGCACCTACATTCGAATACAACTCATAATCCAGCTTTTTAAGAAAGGACTCATACTTCCAGTAAAATCCTTCTCCTGCCGAACTTGCATCTGCCATTTCGGCTACGAAAATTCTTTTTTCTCCTGCCACCGCCCCAACCTTTGGATTTTGATAATGCTTTACCAATTCCATAATTGCATCCTTATTTAAAAAGGTATTAGCATCCGTAAAAACAGTGATGTTACCATTTATAAAAGGAATAGCTCTCTTAATTGCTGCCATTTTTCCGCTACGCCCTTCCTGATGTAATAAGGTAATATCGGTAAAACTCCTTATCCTTTCAGCGGTCTGATCTGTAGAGCCATCTGTAATAAAAATGATCTGGAGCTTATTCTGAGGATAGTTTAGCGCCAATGTGTTGTTCACCTTTTCAATGATCAAATCTTCTTCATTATAAGCAGCTATCAGTATCGTAACCGAAGGAAGTTCAACAGCAGCCTCATATTTAAAAGGTTTGACAAAAAAACGTTTAAGTTTTACTAGTAAAAACAATATAAAACCGTAACCGATGAAGGTATAAATTACTAGAAACAAGCAAATCCAAAAAGTTATAATCATTTATTATATTTTAAAGCCCAGTTTATCACTATTTTTCGAATTCGTAAAATTCCAAATTATTCCTTTAAAAACCCATTTCACCAAATCTGAACGGCCCTTTATAAAATATGCCAGAATTTGCTTAGTGCAAGCAAATAGTATATAATAGATACTAAAGAAAAAAGTGTTTATTATATTGGTATTCCTTCGAATGAAGAGCATTCTATTTCTTGTCATGAAATAGGTTTTTATACTGCTTTCTTTTCCGACACTTATAGATTCTTTATGGTATATTCTTGTTTTCCCAGTAAACCAGATTAGTTTACCTGCCTTTTTAAATTTTTCACACCAATCGAGTTCTTCGTAGTATAAAAAGAAATGCTCGGCCATAAGACCAACGGATTCGAGGTCCTTTTTACGGCACATCATTGCGGCACCATGACAATAGCCAGTTTCCCTGCTATCCAAGTTGTATTGTCCTCTATCCTTTTCCATATTACCAATCCCCTTGTTTCTGCAAGTAAGGTAATTCATGGGCGTAAAACCTGCGTATTGTATTGTTTCTGGCTGATCGAAATATAAGATTAACGGTGAAAGTATGCCTATTTCAGGATGAAGCTTAAATTCCTCTTTCATCACTTCAACCATATTTTCAACAATCTCTGTATCATTGTTTAGAAACAAAAGGTAATCGCCTTTGGCTACTTTGACACCCAGATTATTTCCGCCAGCAAAGCCAAGGTTGACCTCTGATCTGATATAAATCAGCTCTGGATAAACCGATTTAAAGGATAATCCATGATCTTCTCGGCTCCCGTTATCGACCAATATGACTTCAACATCTTCTTCCATGGTGTTTGTTTTCAAAGACTTCAGGAAGTCCATTGTTACCTGGGGTTGATTAAAATTTACCGAGATTATTGATGTGCTATTCATTCCTATAAAAGTAATTCTTTTACCCAAAATGAACTAATTTTTTAATTCCAGAATAACAGTTTAAATATTAATCTGATCAGATATGAGTCTTTGTGACAGCACTAATTAGATTACAAAGAGGTTATATAACTAATTTATTACCTATAAAAAGATCAACTTCGTCATGCTTAATGATTAAATTTCCTATTTTTGGAACATAGAGATAATCATAAATTTTATTTTTCGTATTTACTAACTGGCTTTCATTGGTATTGCCATAATTATAACGCTTTATTAAACCGGATTCATGCGAGTTGCCCATCTAATTTTAACCTATACCAGTCCTCATCAGACAGAAAGGATGATAAGAAATATGGCACATGATGGTTTTGATTTTTACATTCATGTTGACAAAAAATTTGACATTAACCCCCACTTATTCTTAAAAGATCTGCCAAACGTTTATTTCATTAATGACAGAACAGATGTCAAATGGGCGGGGTACAATACGGTTAAAGCAACTTTCAGATGCATTAAAGAAATCGTGGCAACAGGTATCCAATACGATTTCATTAATTTTTTAAGCGGACAAGACTATCCTTTAACATCTCCGGCCCGTCTTATGGATTTCTTCGAAAAAAATAAAGGAAAGGAATTCATGAGTTTCAGGGACATTAAAAATGACTGGAAGGAAGGACTGATCAGGATGGAAAGATATTTTCTGGCCAATCATACCTTTAAAGGAAAGCATGCCCTGGAAAAACTGATCAACATCTTAATGCCAAAACGGACCGTGCCCTACGATATGCACCCTTATGGCAAATCCATGTTCTGGATGCTGAGTCCTGAAACAGCAATGTATGTAGTCGATAAAGTTGAGTCGGACCGGAAACTTACAAATTTTTTTTACTACTGTTGGGCGAGCGATGAGTTTGTGTTTCAAACCATTTTAATGAACTCCCCGTACAGAGATAAGATCATAAACAATAATTACCGATATATTGACTGGTCACTTGGCGGTGCAAGCCCCAAATTATTAGACGAGCATGATTTTGAACAGATCAAGGCATCTGACATGCTATTCGCCAGAAAATTAAACATCGAAAAGAGTGCAAAACTTTTTGACCTCATTGATACCGAACTTTTAATGCTCTTTAGTATAATCACATGGCACATATAATCAATCTCAGAACTTTTAAAGATACGAGAGGAATTTTAACCGTTTTAGACAGCGTTGTTGATTTTGAGATCAAGCGTTTATTTTACATTTACGCTGTGGATGACTCTGACAGAGGAGGACACCGCCATCATGATACGTACCAGGCAGCCATCTGCATTCAAGGTAGTTGCAGCATCACGAATGATGACAATAAACAAATCGAAACTTTTGTCTTGGATAGTCCCGAAAAGTGCTTAATATTAAATCCTGAAGACTGGCATGTCATGCATGATTTCAGCAGAGATGCCATTCTGCTTGTACTTGCCTCAACAGAATTCGACCCCAGCGACTACATATATGAACCCTATCATCCCCTACGAGAACTTAAAAACACTCAATAAGAGTTTCGAAAATTCATTAAAAGAAAAATTCTCAGATTTCCTGGAAAAAGGCTGGTATGTACTAGGAGAAGAAGTATCATCCTTTGAGCAGGAATTTGGAAATTTTCACAATGAAAAATATGTCGTCGGCGTTGCAAATGGATTAGATGCGCTGATTTTATCCTTAAAATGTTTAGATTTTAACCCGGGTGATGAGGTTATTGTCCCCTCTAATACTTATATCGCCAGTATTCTCGCGATATTACATTGCAACTTAGTGCCCGTATTGGTTGAACCCAATCTGGAAACGTATAACATTGATCCGGATCAGATCGCTGCAGCAATAACAAAAAAAACAGTCGCCATAATGGTTGTCCATCTGTATGGACAGTGTTGTGAAATGGATCCAGTCATTTCCATTGCCAACCAATACAACCTAAAAATAGTAGAAGACTGCGCACAAGCTCATGGTGCCAGATACAAAAACAGACTCGCAGGCACTTTCGGTGATTTTGGTGCCTTCAGTTTTTATCCGACTAAAAATCTGGGTGCTTTAGGTGACGCTGGTGCCGTAATATGTAAATCTAAAGCAGATTATGATAAAATCAGACAGTTAAGAAATTACGGCTCAGAAAAAAAATACCACAATAGTATCGTTGGCTACAACTCCAGGCTTGATGAAATCCAAGCCGCCTTCCTGAGAATTAAGTTACCCTATCTGGAGGCAATTAACAACCATAAAAACAGACTCGCAGAGATTTATCTAAAAGGTTTGAAGAGCGATTTTATTATGCCGGTTGTTAAGGAAGGTTTTGACAATGTTTATCATATATTTAACATCAGGCATCCGGAGAGGGACCAGATCAGAAGTTATCTGATGGACCACAACATAGGGACTGAGATCCATTACCCGGTTGCACCACATCAGCAGAAAGCAATGCAGCAAATGCAGCATTTAAATTTCCCGGTTTCAACAGAAATTCACCGGACAACACTAAGCCTGCCTTGCTCTTATGCCCATACCCCCGAAGATATACTCAGGGTAGTTGAGGTTCTGAATCAGTTTAAGTAGCATTATCATAAATCAAAATATGAATTGATTTTTAGTAGCTTTGTTAGTACCATAAAATGAATATCGTTCATCAATATCTTATTAATTAACTCAAATATCTTTCCTTTTTATGATTGAATCAATAACTCAAAAATTTAAGAATCTTAAGAGTAATTTAAACATAAAAAGAACCCTTGTTTTAGTATGGAAAGCAGCGAAGGGTTGGATGATTGTTTCGATAACAATGATTATAGTCGAGACTTTTTTGTTTCTGGGTTCTATCTATGCCTTAAAAGTCCTGATTGATAAAGTTGCTCATATAAGTTCAACAGTACAAAATTCAGAGACATTAATCATAAAGCATGTAGCAATTGCTGCAGCTTTCTCTGTATTATATGCTATAGCAAAAGCCTTTTCGGCTTATGTAACTGAAGTTCAAGCCACAAAGGTCGCCAATTATATGGACGAAAAAATCCACCATAAGGCGATAGAGATGGATCTTTCCCATTATGAAAGTCCAGATTATTACGATATATTACAACGTGCGAAGGACGCAGGTGCAGATCGGCCAAACCTGGTCATTACTACCATCATGGAAATTGCAAAGAATCTACTTAACCTTTTTGCTGTAGCTTCATTATTTATAACGATCAATTGGTTCTTACTTCCTCTCCTCGTTATTTTTGTGCTTCCAACTCTTTTTGTACGTATATATTTTGCCAATAAACAGAATATGTGGCGTATAAAGCATACTGAACTTGAACGTAAATCTTCTTACTTAAGTAATCTTATTACTTCTGACGTTTCAGCTAAAGAAATAAGAAGTTTTAATCTCGGTTATTATTTTAAAAATCTATACCAGGTGATTAAAATTGAGGTTTTACATCAAAAACTGAAACTAAATTACAAAAGGACCTTAAACGAAACAATCACCTCCTCTATTGCAGCTATTGGCTTTTTTTCCTGTATTGGCTACATATCTGTAGGAACTGTTCGAGGCACAACCACTGTTGGTGATATCGCCCTTTTTCTAATCATTTTTCCCCAATCATTTTCGCTCATTCAAAATATCTCCTCTGGAATATCAATTCTATATCACAACAATATATTCATTAATAGCATATTTGAACTATTTGATCTAGAGCCGAGCTTTACAAGTACAAATGAACCTGTGTCAATACCTACAGATAGACAGCTTGATCTTGAACTTGAAGATGTTAGTTTTGCTTATCCTCACGCTAAAAAACCTACGCTTAACAAAATCAATATTAAAATCCCTTCCGGAAAAATTATTGCTATCGTAGGGCTCAATGGAGCTGGGAAATCCACTTTAATAAAACTTTTGTGCAGATTATATGATCCAATATCTGGAAGTTTAAAATTAGGTAAAATTGACATCCGTAAATTTGAAATGAAAGCGTATCGGAAGCAGCTAAGTGCGGTTTTTCAGGATTTTTCTAAGTACAATGTTTCAGCTGCTGATAATATTAGATTTGGCGATCTTGACAAGAAATACGAAGAAGAGAATATCATTACCGCATCTAAGAACTCGGGAGCTCATATTTTCATTGAAAAATTCCCAAAAGGGTATCAAACAATGATGGGCAGATTATTTGAAGACGGTCATGAAGTAAGTATTGGTCAATGGCAAAAATTGGCAATTGCAAGAGCATTATACAGTGAATCTAGATTTATCATACTTGATGAGGCAACCAGTGCTTTAGATGCCATTGCTGAGAAAGAATTATTTGACTCTTTCAGAGAACATATTGGCAACCGGGCTGCCTTAATCATCAGTCACAGGCACTCAGCCGTTAAGCATGCGGATTACATCTATGTGCTTTCTAGGGGCTCGATAGTCCAGGAAGGCACTGACCAGCAATTGCTAGAGATGGATGGCGATTATGCCAAATTGTTTAATGAGAATAGATCAAAGTATAAGGTATGACAAACGATAAAATAGAAAACTCCATTCTAAAAGGGGTCTGGTATCTACAAGATCATCAGTATCCTAATGGCGAATTCTGTTGTTACATTGGGCAGGATGACGAAATGAAAATGTGTATCACACAAAGCAATATCTTTCCTACTTCGCTGATTGCTAACTCCATCCTTCATTTAAGACACATCCCAGAAACGAATGAGATCCTTGATAAAGCTTGTGCATTTCTGCAATACCAGGCAATGCGTGGTGGTGCTTGGAATAATTTCACCATTTTAAATCCATTGTTTCCCATATGCCCACCAGATGTAGATAATACCGTTTGTGCTTCTTTGGTACTCCAAAAGCTAGATAAACATCATTATCCTAATAAAGAATTGATTCTTGCAAACTGCAATGGAACAGGATTATTTTATACCTGGTTCACATTAAGACCAAAGTTCAACCGGATAAAAAATTACTGGCTCCTTAGCTTGAGGGAATTTAAACATCCTATAAGCACCTTTCTGTTTTGGAAAAATACAGAAGCTACAAGATATGATGTTGATGCCGCTGTAAATGCAAATATTTTATATTATTTGGGATTAAATGAGCGGACTGTACCTATTGTTGATTATATGTTGGATATCATTGCAAAAGAAAAAGAAAGTGATTGCGACTCATGGTATTGCAATCCATTTACCATTTATTACTTTTTCTCCAGAAATTACAAAGCCGGAGTACAGGAACTAGAACCTGCTGCAAAAGCAATCGTTCAGCGCATACTGGCTTCATCAAAAGAAGATCATGCAATCGGAGAAAGTATACTTGATACAGCTTTAGGAGTCATATCACTGATCAATTGTGGATACCATTCTAAATTGTTGACTAAGGCTACTGAATATATCATTGATCAACAAAAACGCACTGGTGGTTGGTCCAGATGGGCCGTTTATTATGGGGGGCCTAAAAAGCACTTGACTTATGGATCTGAAGAAATGACCACTGGTTTTTGCTTAGAGGCTTTAGCCCTTTATAATTTACAATTGCAAGAAAGAAATATTAAGCATTCGAATTAACTTGAAAAGTATAGATCATAAAAAAATAGCACTTATAACGTTCTGCATCGATGATTGGGGCGGAAGTGAAGAACTTTGGGCGCGCGCTATTCCTTTCCTTAAGATAGAGACATCGTTAACCATATATAAAGCCCGGATAAACAGGTCTCATCCAGAGATTGTCAAGCTAATTAATCAAAATATTAAACTAATTGAATTAGATCCTGAAATTTCTTTAAAAAAGAGAATATTGCGCAAGGTAAATCACTTTGTACAAAGAATAGGCTTAAAAGAATATAGAGACAACCATAGCTTGTATAAATTTCATCATGAGATAAAAAATTCCATACCTGAACTGGTTATCATTGCTCAAGGTATAAATTTTGATGGTCTATCTTATGCTTATCAATGTTATTTGCTAAAAATCCCATATGTTATCATAGCCCAAAAAGCAGTTGATTTTTACTGGCCGTATCCTACCGATAGAGATTATATGAGGACAACATTGATAAATGCCAATAAATGCTACTTTGTATCACACCACAATAAACGTCTCACAGAAGAACAGTTTGGTATCAGATTGGAGAATACTGAGATTGTCTTTAATCCAATAAAAACAAAACCCCAGGTTATTCCCTTCCCGTCTGTTGAGGCCGGTTACCGACTAGCCTGTGTTGCACGTCTATTTATTATTGATAAGGGGCAAGATATTCTTTTACGAATACTGAATAAAGAAAAATGGAGACAGCGACCAATCAAAATTTCCTTTATAGGCTCTGGTCATGATGAACAGGGGATAAGAGATATGGCAACACTTTTAGACCTTAAAAATATTGAATTTGCAGGCTTTAATGATAATATTGAAGATTTATGGAGGAATTATCATGCATTGATCTTGCCTTCCAGAAGCGAAGGTCTTCCATTATCGATGATAGAAGCAATGTCCTTAGGCAGAACCGTTATTGTAACTAACGCTGGTGGTAATTCAGAAATCATTAGCAATGGCATAAATGGCTTTATTGGGGATGCAACTGAAAAGGATTTTGAAAGTGCCATGGACAATGCATGGGAAATGCGAGCAGAATGGCCTGAAGTAGGAAACAGAGCTTATTTGCATATTAAAAATCATTTACCTGCATCTCCGGAAGCGGAATTTGCGACTAGCATAAATAACTTATTAGATGGCCAATAAACTGTCAATTATACGGTCTTCTGAATGGTGGGAGTATAAACTTCCACCATTACTTGCTATTGGATATGCTACAGCAATCAAATCTGATGATCAATTTATAAAATCTATAACACACCTTTTATTTCTCCTATTTTCGTTAATTATTGGGGCTGCTTATGTAAGTATCATCAACGATATAACAGATATTGGTGACGATGCAGCTAGTGGAAAAGCAAATAGAATTGCTGGCATTAACCCAAAAATCAGATGGGTATTTCCAGCGTTATGTTTGTTGGCAGGAGGATTGTGCTGTTATTATCTTTATCCTGATTGGTTATCTATCCTTTTATATATCATACCATGGATCTGCTTCAGCTTATATTCTTTCCGGCCGATAAGATTAAAAAACAGAGGGTTATTGGGGGTTTTGGCAGACGCCAGTGGATCTCATATTTCCACAAGCCTACTGATGATCAGCAGCATTAGTTTTGTAACGAGCCAGTCTGTAGACTGGCTGTGGTTTATAAGTACTGGCGTTTGGGCACTATGTTATGGGATAAGAGGTATCCTATGGCACCAGTTTTACGATCGAAAAAATGATATTAAGGCAGGGGTAAATACTTTTGCAGTATATACTGATCCAAAACAGTTTAGAACGCGGGAAATCTTTATTTTCGTTACAGAGTTATTGGCAATAACCATCATGTTATTTTGTATACACCATCTCCTCCCGATCATAGCTTTATTTGTTTACCTGCTTGTAGCATTTAGCAGAACGTATAGACTTCATTATACCCCAGTCATCATTATAGCCCCTGAAGACAGCCCCTATCATATATTGATGGCTGATTTTTATCAGGTGTATTTTCCTCTATCTTTATTATGCACGGCAACCATAAATGAGCCTTATGTTTTTATTATACTCATCATACATTTAGTCCTATTTCCTAAAAAAACAATTATCTCTTTAAAAGATCTAAAAATTCTGCTTTCTAGGAAGTAATTTTATATTTTTTTATTACTATAATAACTGATATTCATATCTTAGTAAGATAAATTGCTGCTCCCTCTCTTAACTAAGATATTAATGGACTTTCAGAAACTGGTAACTATAATAATTCCAACCTACAATAGAGCTACAAAAATTTCAGATGCCATACAAAGTGCATTAAACCAGACATATCAGCATACACAAATTATAGTAATTGATGATGGCTCAACTGACAATACCTTCGAATTATTAAAAAAATATCCTAGGATTGAATATTACTATAAAGAAAATGGTGGACAGGCATCTGCAAGAAATCTTGGTTTAAAAAATGCAAAAGGTTCAATAATTGCTTCCCTTGATTCCGATGACATTTGGTATCCGGATTTCTTAAGCAAATGTGTAGAAAAATTAGAAACAGAACAACTGGACTTTGTGTTTTCCAACTGGGACCAGGAAGCAAAAGAAGGAAATAGTTGGGATTTTCTAATTAATGATCCGTTTCTAAGACCTTATTTCAAAAAGAAAGTTGGTTATTGGGTCAACCTGGAATATGGCGAAACCCGAGATCTTTACCTCAAGGCTTGTCCCTCGCCCTCTTCATCAGTGGTAATTCGTAAATCTTCCATAGTTGCCGGTTGGGATGAGAAAATTAAGATTGGTGATGATTGGTGTATGTATCTAGATGTAATTTTGAGTAAAGAGTGTCGTATCGCATTTACACTCGAAAAATTATGGCATAAAAGGGTTGATGATATCAACATATATGATGGAAGAAAATGGAGCGAAGTGCTTGAGTTCTTATATGTAGCGGATTTAAAAAGGAAAATGATACGGTTTAATCATTTGCTAACTAAAACTGAATTAAGGTTGCTTCAGGAAAGATACATGGCAAGTTTAGTTGAACTGTCAAAGCATAATATAATTCGCGGGTTCAAGATTTTTACATCTTTCAACTTACTTGGACAGTCTTTAGCTATAAATATTCCTTTTACATTAAAAACTATCCCCAGCGTATTGCTAAAAAGCTTGCAAAATAAAATAAAAAACTAGGCCTCTCTAATTTCATCAGGGGGATAAAGAACAAAAGAATAAGGATTAGGAACGGGACTTTTATAAGGACTATATAAGCCCAAATACCTAACTATTTTAGTTTCATCAGTTTTATTTATGAAAAAATCACTGGACAATAAGTAGTACTTCAGCAGCTCAAAAAATGAATCTGCTTTATCAGGGCTGATGTTTAAGTAATACACAGCTTTCCATTTTAACTTCTCCATCAGGTTATTGCTTGGGTATTGAAAGTAATCGTTAACATACTTCTCTACACTTCCCTCCTCAAGTTTTAAATAATCAAACTCACGTTTGATTAGCAATACTGCATATTCCTTAACGGTAGAGGATAAAAAATAAGCAGACGCGGGAATCGCTACTCCTGCAATACCTACCCCCATAAGCAATAAGAATCTTCTTCGTTTCATAGCTAAAATGTTTTGTCAGCCGCAAATAAGGACAAAGCTGATAATGTTAACGTTGGATTTGAAGCGCTGTAAGTTGTAAAAGCTCCTGCACCAAGAACAAATAGATTTCGATATTGATGATGGATTAGGTGCTTATCTACAACACCTAATTTAGGATCGCTACTCATCCTCGTTCCTCCAATGATATGTCCCTCATTAGGGAACGGATCGAGGTATTTCAATTTTTCTACTGGTAAACATGAAAGGATACCAGGTAATTTATCCTTCATATTTTCAATAGCTTTCAATGCATATGCTGATCTACCTTTAAAATTAACTTCGGGAATCAACTTATTTGAAGTTGTAGATATATAGTTCTGATCTTGAGGTAAATCCTCAAATAGTAAACGAAAACTTGCCATATTAAGCCACTTTCCACGCTCCATTCGAATGTAATACGGTGCATTACTAACCTCCATTAAACAAGCAGCAAAATCCTTTCTATGCGCGCCATCATATAACATATAACCGTTGGCATTTACCCAAGTGCTTCCGCCAACATTACTCATGTTATCGAGATATATAAGCACTTGCATTCCCAGCTGTTCCCCAAACCCTCTACCCGTTAGTGGATTCTTATCACCGGCATTTAATAAAATATTTGTGTTAAAAAATGGATTTGCACCTAGTACTACAACTTCAGCAGAGGCCTGATATTCCTTACCATGTTTAATGTAATAAACTTTACGAACAATATCATTTGCGATTTCTAAACTATAAACCTGAGCACCATACACCAATTCTATTCTATGATCTTCGTATACACCAATATTGGAGTTTTCAATTGTGAATTTGGCATTAACAGGGCAAACATCGCAGGTACCAGAAGCCATACATGAATTTCGTCCAGATGTACCTCGACTCGCTCTAGCTGTCGGTTGACTTATATATTGATTCCCATAAGTTTTATGTAGTATCTTATCAACAAGACTAAACGCATGCGGAGGCAAAGGATATTTCCCTGTTCGAGGAAAGGGTGTCCCTTCAGGACCTGAAACCGACATCAACTCCTCAGCTTCGTAATAATAAGGATCTAAATCATTGTAATCAATCGGCCAATCTTGCTCAACACCATAAAGCGTTTTCATTTTGAAATCCGATGGCATAAACCTGGGTGTACAGCCCCACCAACAATTTGAACAACCACCATATCCCGTCGTAAATGGCCATCTCTTCTCAGTGTTTATATTATTTATTGCATCCTCCCATGGTTCCTCAAATTTTTGATATGCAGAATACTCTCCCCTCTTAACTTTAAGTCTTTCCTTGTGAGGATATAAATCTCCTCTTTCGAGCACCAAAACACGTTTATTTTGATCAACTTTAGATAAGTACTTTTTTAAAAAAAAACTTGAAGCGAACCCTGTACCAACTATTATTAAATCATATTCATTGTTATGCATCACAATATATATTAAAAAATTAAGCGCAATCTACTAATAGGTGTAATTGTTAGCATTCTGCAGGAACCAATGTAACCATGGGATATCAACAAACATCAGAATACAAAGTAAGATAGTAAACAAGATGAGGTAAAGCATAAACCATTTCCTAGTATATAGTTTTTCTGATCCTTGTACGGGCGAATCATTCAATAATCCTATCCTAAGATACCAAGAAAACAATAGCGCAAAAAAAGGAAAACTAACTAAAAGCTCAATCCGATCTTTTATTAAAAAAATTCCCATAAAAAATGCGCAGGTTATCCCATAAAAAAACATCGAAACTAATAAACTGTTTTCAGAATAATATTTAAAAGATCTTCTATATTGTCCAGCAATCTCGGCATTAGCAATTAATCTGTATTCAGCAAAACGTTTCGTGGCCATTAAAAATGCTCCACCCATCCAATATGCTATAATAATACTTGCTGGCGGAAAAGTATTAATCCAATCCAGATCCCATTTCGTATTAGGTATACCTAAAGCCGGAGTAAAAATAAACCACCCAGCTGCAAACCTTATCGGATTATTAACAGACTCACTAAGCACATCTAAAAAAACTCTATCCTTACTTCTAAATGGCTTAACATTGTATATAACCCCCATAATGAGTAACAGCCCCGCCATAGATAAGAATTTAAGCGAAACAGTGTATCCCAAAATGATTCCAGCAATCGCTAAAATTACATATTCCGTATAAACAAGTATTGGGTTTACAACCCGAACGACTGCCGACCTTTTCTTTTTTAATGGATGATACTTATCAAAATGAGCATCCAAATATTCATTTATAACATAATTGGCAGATGCGATAAGACAGATACTTACTATACCTAAAATAATTTTGGAAGCTAAGAATAAGTCCAGGGGTGTATGGAATATAGATAATGCGAATAGCATTCCTGGCACCATAAAAAGGTTTTTCACCCAATTATCAGGTCTAGCTATGGCAATATAATCTTCAAGTTTAGCACGCTTACCCTTAAGCCTCGGATCGATAATTCTATCGTCAGATAAAGGTATATTATTCATAATAGCTCATCTTTTAGCACTGATTATTAATTGATTGGAAAGTTCTACGTAAAAATCGTCATTTACTGCCAATTTATCAACCAATAGAAAAGGAATTCCTGCCTGTCTTGAACAAACACCATCTAAATCATCTCTATCTCCGATGAAAAGACAATTATTTCTATCTTTAATATCTAATTGAGAGATAATATAATTCAACCCGTTTGGTAATGGTTTTAAACCATTTACTTGCTTATCTGTTGAACTGACAACAAGACTAGCACTCAAATCCATGCTTTTTAATTTGTCCTCAGATTCATAATCAGAATATATTGCTGTTAATATTTTCTTCTCTTTTAAAACATTAAAAAAAAAAGTTAACCCCGGATAGGCAAATTGCCTTAAGTATTTGTTTGGACAGTTAAACATCCACTTCTCTACCACTTGCATAACTTTGTCAACTGGCACTTTCATTTTTTCAGAACACCAGACGAATTGCTCAAGATAAAGATTTTTACTTAGATGGCCAGCTCTTTTTTCTCGTTCTTTTCTAAAATTATAAAGAATTAAAAGATCTCTATACCTCCATGGTCTAACTAAATAATACTTAATCAGAACTGTTAACATTTTTTTTCTTAACCTCTTTTGATCGTAGAGCGTACCATCAACATCAAAAATTACAAGCTCCAATGTATCCCAGGAAATTCTTTTCAAACTCATACATTTATTTAAGGATAAAATTATTAAAAAATTGGATATTGTATAGCTTTAGAAAACTATAAATGAATATTTTGATCACTACATATTTTTCCAATAGAAACAAGTGGAACTTGTCTATATATCTTCTTTTAGCTATCGGATTAGCATTTCGCATATTTCATTTTATTTATAATAGATCTTTATGGATAGATGAAGTGTATCTATCTACAAGCTTAGTGAAAATGAACTATGTTGAATTAGCAACTAAACCACTATACTATCAGCAAAAGGCCCCAATAGGCTTTCTATGGTTAAACAAATTTATGGTCAACTTATTTAGCAATAGGGAAATTTATCTCCGGATTATACCTCTCATATCTGGAATAGGCTCAATGCTATTGTTTGTTCCTATAGCAAAGTATTTCCTTAACAATTGGGGGATACTCATCGCTATAGGTATTATTAGTTTTTCACCGGCATTAATTTATCATAGCGTAGAAATCAAGCAGTACGCTACCGAGTTATTTTGTACGCTTCTTGCCCTGTATTCCTATATTCGATATAACCAAAATATCACACTAAAAGGCTCGGTTTTATGGGGCTTAATAGGTGCATTTATTTTTTGGTTCTCTTATTCTGCGATTTTCATCTTCGCAGGTTTAGGAATTGGCCTGGTTTTTCAATGTTTGTTAGAAAAAAAATGGAAAAGCCTTCTTTTATATATGATTCCATTTTCTATGTGGCTAATTAGTTTTCTAACTAACTACATCTTCTTTACTCATAAGCACGTTGAATCAAAATGGATTGTTTACTGGTTTAGATCATATGGAAATTTTATGCCCTTCCCTCCAAAATCCCTCGCGGACCTAACATGGTTTCCATTAAATTTTTATAGAATGTTAGATTACCCATTGGGTCTTTTATGGAATTTTAACAGTGTAACTAATAATCAGCTATTAAATCAGATATTAAAAATGCCTTTTATTGGGTGTGGGCTAACTTTAATCGGTATATATTCGCTCTTCAAAAAAAACAAACCTAAGTTACTCATACTCGGCCCTCCTATTATAATAACATTGCTAGCATCTGGATTAGAATTATACCCATTGACTGAAAGGTTTTGGGTATTTCTTTCTCCTATATTTATTTTAATTATTGCTTATGGCTTTAGCTATTTAACTGAATGTATTAAGTCAAAAAAAGTTATTCCAATTATTTTAATTGTGACCCTAATTGGACCATTCATTCAATCTATTATATTGACATTAAAACCTGAAACTTTTTATATCCATAAAAAGTCATTTCAAAGGGAGGCATTAATTTATATCAATAACAATTATAAAAAAAATGATGTCGTCTATATTTACTGGAATGATTTACCCGGGTATAAATTGTACAAAACCATGTACCATCTAAATTTTAACGCAATAGAAGGAATAGATGTTCGCCAAAAATCTACAGATCTAAAAGATTATTATAAACACTTAGAACCTGACTTTAATAAACTGTCCAATGCCCAAAGAATATGGGTAGTATATAATAC
>RCUH01000065.1_pt1 | contig 188317 bp, 190 predicted proteins | sample 2166191 | NCBI WGS metagenome assembly RCUH01 (sample SAMN09932848, study PRJNA488358) | compost metagenome | feature: garden; material: soil; isolation source: compost soil in an enriched community after 214 h of incubation | place: Germany: Experimental Botanical Garden Goettingen | collected...
ACTTCTCGTATTGCAGCTGCCGGTCATACTTTTCCTGAGCTTCCTTCTGCTTCTCGAGCTCAGCTTTCTTCTTAGCTTCTTCCTGCCGCTTGGCTTCTTCCTGCTTTTTACGCTCCTCTTCGAGCTTTGCGGCTTTGGCTGCCGCCTCTGCCTTGGCTTGTTCAGCCTGTTGATCTTGCTTAACTGCAGGTGCCTTCACCGGACTTTGAACAGGTGTCGTCGTCTTCGGAGGCGCAGCTGCGGTAGGCTGCTTGACAGGATCTATATTATGAGTGATGCTTTCATCCCCGGGTTTGGGATTCCCAGGCAAAGCATAGACAAGAAGGGTTCCTATGAGTAAGACAAGAAGAGCTGCTCCAGCAAAAAGCCAAAGTTTACGTTTTGGAACTTTTCTTTGAGATGAGACCAGAGCTTTGGGCTCCTCTGCGTTCAGCGGCGCTTGAACTGCAATCAGGCCCTGCACAGCCGCCGAGAGTTCTGTATATAAATCTCCCCCCGGAGGAGAGTCGGCAAGTGCCTTCTTATACCCTTCCAACGCTAATTCCTTATTTCCCTCTGCTTCTTGCTTCCTTGCCCATTCCACCAATTCGTGAGCAGTAAGGAATGCAGGAATTTCAAGTACCTGATGATCTTCTGTTGTTGCAGGCGGGATCACAGGAACGGACATAACATGATCTGGACTTGATATCTTCTTCGGACCTTCAGGAGCAACCATCGAAATAACGACCAGCCATTCTCCAAAGGTAGGGCAGTTGCGGACATCATCACTCTGCCACGCCCGAACAAATAATTCGGCAGCACCTTTTCCCCAATTCGCTTCCAGACTTCGGACCATGAGCTCGTACCTCGCACTCTGGGTCTGCATCTCTTCAGGGTCGAAGTAGCTCTCTCCCCAGGCCTCAGCAAGAATACGAGGATCGGACCAGCTCAGCATCTCTGCAAGAATGATAGCTCCTGCGAATCGATCTGCATAAGCATGCCATGGTCCGCCGGTACTACGATGTACCGGCTGCCCCGAGGCATAGCCAGGAGACCCGGTAAAGTTAACATCCGGAGGATCTAGTCTTGGACTATATAGCTGCTCTACATCCACCAGCTCAATCGATGAGCTGCCATTTGGCGGGTGATTCGGGTTACGCCAAGCGGGCAGCAGGACATTCGGCGAAGATAAGTCACAATGGGCCAGTCCTTTCTGCTCCATAGCTGATCCTACGGATGCAAGTCCTTTAGCCATCTCCCAGCTCTCCAGGAGGGTCAGTTGATCACGGTGAGCAAGAACATCCATCCAGGTCGAACCATTCACCCATGGCATAAGCACCGCATACAGCATATCCGGATACTTGGCGATTAGCGTCCCGTTCGTCTCAGGTGTAATCACCAGGCGGGAGCATACTTTAAGGCCGGGCAGTGAGCTGAAGACCTCCATATTCTCAGACTGATATACCAGTGCAGGATTCCGGTATTTGGGATAAAAGATCTTCAGTGCCTTAGCCTCATCCTCACCCCCGTGTTCAGGGATCAGCTTATACACGGTGCCCTGCCTTCCGGCTTGGGCGTAAGCCATACCCGGCGCTGCTGGATGCTGTCCGACCAGATATTTCGTGTGGCTAATATAGACTTCATCCCCCGGGTTAGGCTGAAATGACATTAATACTCCCTCTTTCTTCTGCAAGAATAAATAATTCCGAATTAACTGTGGCTTTGGTCAATGGACCGAAACTTCTGAGAGATCGATAATAACTCTTCGCTGATGGAATCCAGAATTTGTACAAAGGACTGCATCTGCTTATCAGCCTCCTGGAACTCCTTAATGAAACGTTGTTTAGTAACACCTTCCCATTCATTCTCCATTCCTTGGACTGCGTTTGTTAAATTAGACACAATTTGTCTGCTTTCCTCACTGCTCATCTTAAATTGCTTGGCGATTTGCTCCACATGTTCCGGGCTGATTGTAATACGTCCTGCCATCTGTGTCTTCCTCCCTGCCTATAATGTAGAATTCTTGTCAATCTTGAATGATGTCTCTGTCAGACGGCTTTTGCTTGTTAAAAAGTTTATCTAAATGCCGCATACCCGCAGGTTTCTTGCCGCCTGGAATAACTCTAATCCTGCGAAGCTTCAAGGGACGCTGAACGACTGCAGAAGGGTTGGTAAACTTCCATGCAGGCGGGTTGTTGACAGCTACCTGCAGGAGCTCCCGCTCATCTGATTCAGCTCCCATGCTATCAGCACTTGATTGCTGATTCCCACTTGGAGGGAGCTTGTCCGAGGTTCTGAAGCCAAGTACATTGGACGGGGATGTATGCACTTCCCATTTCTGCCTTGGCCCCGAATTCTTCTCATTCCTCACGGCCTGGACAGCGGATTCCGGGTTGGAGATCACGCCATGCATTTTATAGCTTCCCGGGAGTATTACAGGATTATGAACGGCCAGCAGGCCGGCATATAGAGCCGCAGCGCTTCCCACAGCAGCGATGGGTGTTCCTTTCTGATAAGATGCAGGTTCATGCTCAAGACCTTGGAAGGCATCTGCCTTTGTCTCGACAAACCTGCCAATTCGGTGAAGTTCGGTATGAAGCTGCTCAGACAAACGATGGGCTTGCTGCCATTGTTCTGTAACAGAGCCGAGAGGTCCGCTCTCCTGAATAAGGGAATGCAGCAACTGATTAAGGCCTGCTGCCATTTGGCGCAGCTGTTCCGCAGACTGCTGTAGATTTTTGCTCAGCGTCCGCATTTGCTCGGGTTCCATTCTTATACGCATCATAATCACCTTTCTTCTGCTTCAGAAGGTCTCTCCAACCACAGCAGCAGCATTGTGTGAAATTGCTCTCTTGTCGTCGGGGTAGCAATCAACCAGTCTTCATCATCTTTCGTGCTCATGCGGATTAACCAGTTCATAGATTCATTCACGATAAAAGCCGCACCCTGGGTCTCCCAATCAGTTCCGCCCCATACGGACAATTGAAGCTCGCCGTCCGATATCCTAGTCTTGATGCATCTGGCCAGGGCCAATGCCCCTTCATGATCATCGGTAGATTCCGCAAGCTCTGTACTAATCTCTTCCACGCTCATATGCTCGCTGTTCTCATACAGCTCGTTAAATTGTTTTCGGGATAATAGCAGAGCAGGCATATTCTCCGGAGATTTGGAATTCCATCTCATCCTGTTCACCAAAACCTCGCTAGCCTGTCTCACGTTACCGATCTCTAGAAGCTGATATTCGCGGGAGGAGTCGTAGACCTTCCTCACCTCAACGACTTTCTCATCCGTCACATGCAGATATCCCTCAAAGCTCTCTTCCTCATTCGTGTATCTTACCCAGCATGCACGCTCAGCCAGGCCCGCTATAGCAACCTGCGAGAATACCTGTGGTGACATCTCCAGTTCAACCCCGTTGTTCACTTGGGTTAAATATCCTTTGCTTAAGAGTGAATTCTTGGCACTTTCCCATTCCTCGGCAATTTCTTCTGATAGATATCCGCGGAACGGATCATCTATCCCCAGCAGGCGGTCCGAACCTAGAATCCCGGCAAGGAAGAACAGTTCCTTCGTTTCCAGAGTGATTACTGCTTTTTGTGAGGCATTTGCCGTCACCATTTATCCCACCTCCTCTCCGACTAACACCTTCCATTTATCGCTAATTCTATTGATCCATTCATTTCTTGCTTCTATAGTATCAAATGGTACAGCTGCTTTAATTTTGTCATATTTACGTCTTATATAATAACCTTGCCCTGGTGGCAGGACTGGTAGCTCACCATTACCTGATTGGGTCTCTGACATAGGAATCCGGAAAAAGCTTAGGTCATTCGCATCTCGGCTGCCGAGCAAAAATCCGCTCTGACAATTTCGAATCTCGCTGAACCAATCAACCCCAAAGGTCGGAAAGTCTGACGGTACACCTGAGATAACGACATGCACGCCCAGTTCTCTAGAGTTCCTGATCAGACTCGTGAGTTTATCTTTGAGGGCGAAATCCTGCATCTGACGGGCAAGCATATCCGCATCGTCAATCATCAGCAATTTGGTGCTACGCTCTTGATAGATCATTCTGGTAGAATCGGCAGAACTCGCCTGACTGTCAAGGAGTTTCTCAAGAATTCCGGCAAGTCCCTTGTCTCCGAAAGAGCTACCTTTAATATGTGGGATCCCTTGGAGTCCCCCCAGCTCATTCGAAGAGTGGCGGTTATCCACAGTATAGATCTCAAGTTGCTCCGGTGGATAATTCCAAGCAAGTGACAGAAGCCAGCTTGTCAGAAATAGCGTCTTGCCTGCCTCCATAGGGGCACCCACTAGAAAATGCGGACCTAATTCCAGATCTGCCGCGAAAGGACTAAGATCCTCGACCCTGATTCCAAGCGGAGCCAGAACCCCAATGTCATCCCCCTGCTGAATCACTTCATCCAGTGTTAAAGAGATCGGCAGTTCACGAATCGGTTCAGGGCGAGGACCTGTCCAGCTTCGGTCTAACTCAAATATCTGATACCGCAGCAGTTCTGCTCTTTCCGACTCATTCTCACCTGGCGAAGGAAGTGACGCCTGGAATTCCAGTACACGGGACTCCCATTTGATATACCCACGTCCCGGCGGCTGATGAATATCTGCTCCACCGGCTGAACGTAGGCCCATGTAATAATAATCTCCAGGATCAGCAATCTGAAAGGCTATGGATCTTGGTATGCTGCTGCGAAGTTTCTCGATGATATCTCCAACACGATTCGCGCTGATAATCACTCGTATTCCTGCAGCAGCACCTTCACGCAGGATGAAATCCAGCTTCTCATTCTCTGCAGGGAATGTACCTTTGAACAGGTAGTAATCGTCAATGACGACCACAATTTCCGGGAGCTTTGGATCTACAGATCTGCGGTATTCCGCCGCAGTCTTCACACCGGCTTGTACGAAGCGTTGTCTGCGTTCATTCGATGTAAGCAGCAGGTAACGAAACAATCTGGACAAACGATCATGATCTTCAGGCAAAATGACATTCCCGATATGAGGAAGGCTTGCGAATTCCTTCATCGTTCTCCCCATATCCACCACGTACCCGGACCAATCCTCAGGAGAATAACGTTTAGCCAGTGACATAAGTAAGGTTTGGATCAATGTGGTTTTCCCTGAACCGGGCATACCGTAGATAAGTAAATGTCCATCATCCAAGGAAATTTGAAGTGGACGCTGCTGCTGTTCGGTAATATCATCGGCCAGTCCGGCAACAGCAACCAATCCTTCTCTACTCTCAATCTCATCATATATTTCCAAAGGCCCAATAAGCTCGGGCAGTGGCGGAAGCCAAGGTCCCTTCAGTTGGGCAACCCCCAGATTCTCTTCGGTCTGCTGAACTGCCCTGATTACAGCTTGCAGCTGTTTAGAAGGTGGACTTACTGATGTGATCTCCATGGAATCATTTAAGGTTAAAGGCACTCGTTCTCCACTCAGTCCGAGCTTATATATCGTAGTAGGAGACTTCCCTTCAGCCAAATATGGAGCACTGCTCCAAGCAAATTGCAGCTGCTCGAACACCTCACCGCTGCCCACCTGGAAATAACCTCGCCCCGATTTGGTTATCCAGGCCGCATCCGGAACTTTAAGCATATCCCTGCTGTCGCTCTCATCCTGAACCCGGAGACAGATCCTGAACCTGGCGTTGCTCCAGATCTTGTCATCGACAACGCCGGAAGGCTTCTGAGTCGCTAGAATTAAATGTAGACCTAATGTTCTGCCAATAGAAGCTATACTAATTAACTCATCCATGAAATCCGGATGATCCCGCTTCAGTTCCGCGAACTCATCAATCATTACAATTAAATGCGGCAGGGGTTCACCTGTTTTAAGCAAATAATATTCATCGATATGCTGAAGATTTCCAGCATCCTTGAGGATCTGCTGCCTCCGGACCAGCTCGGCCCGAAGAGAAACTTTGGCGCGATGAATCATTCGTTTATCCAAATTCGTCAGGGAACCTACGACATGAGGGAAAGCCTCAAGTGTATTCGACATCCCCCCACCCTTGTAGTCGATGAGCAGAAAGTTAATATCATGGGGATGATATTCCATGGCTACACTTCCAACCAAGGATTGGAGCAGTTCACTTTTACCCGACCCCGTAGTTCCGGCTATAAGTCCATGAGGTCCATGACCCTGACGTTCAATCTTGTCATGAAGCTGCAGATGCATCATTTTGCCGCCGGCTTTCACTCCTAAAGGCACCGGCAGCATCTGCGGGAAGCGATTCCGCTCCCAGGAGGCGGCAATGTCATACTCCCCGAACTGCTTAATTCCCAGCAGTTCGAGAAGTGTTAGTGCTGATGGAATTTCTCCAGCTGAAGACTTCTTCAGTTCGATAGGCGCCACTGTGCGGGCTAATGAATCCATTTGCTGGAGAGAAATTCGGTCCACCGCCATCTGCTGAGTTACCGCCATACCGTTCTCTTTTCGGAAAATATAAGCCGCATCCGTTCCATCACACTCTACAATGAGCCGGCATTGTCTTGGCAGATTCTCTGTGGAGTCAGCCAGGACCAGAATACAGGCATTTAAGCCCTCCTCCTGATCCATTAACAGCGTATACAGCGCTTCATCCTCAACAAGCCGGCTTTGAGTTAGGAGCGTCACATAGTACGGATGATCAGTTTTTTGCAGCTGGCTGTAGGACCTGTCTTGCCTTGTAACACGCGGAATAAGGTGCTGGTACAGCCACTCAGCGAGTTCCCTGATCTGAACCGGATTGCCAGCAATGAACCTGCGGTCCTTCCCCTCATCCCACACGTGGGGAAAGTAGCGCATCCAATCCCATTGCTCACGCTCGGACTCCCCAAAGAATGCGGCGAGTTTCACCTCGTCAGGTGAATGGTTAATAGTAACTTGTGCAATCAAAGCACGAACCAGATTGCGGACATCCTCACCACTGCCGACAACGCCAATAACTCCGCCCTCTGTTAGAGGAAGCGTTACAGGACAATCAGATACGAATTGATATTGTTCCTGCAGCCGAAGAGCCTCATCGATAAGCGGGTCATCCATAAATTCATTCTTTTTGGGTGCTTTGATATCCACATGAAAAGGAACACTTCCTGTACCTGCTCTGACATCAAGGAAGTCCGCATCCCCTGCAGATCTCTCCCATAAGGCTGCCGATCGCTCAGCAGCAATATGGACAGCCATCTCAGGATGACGGTGCACGGAGAGAAGCAGCTCTCTTTGCTGTGAAGCTTTTGCCTCGAATTCTTCTTTATATTTATCAAGGATCGTACTATATTTGAGTTCCCTATCTTTCAGCTTCTGATCACAATCTCTGTTCTTGGTCCAATAAATCACGAAAGGCAATGTATATGTCAAGAGAACCACAATCACAGCAATTCCTTCATATAGCGTAAAATGTGCACTAAGCTTATCAGCGGTGAGGTTCAAATATATGATAAATCCCACTGTAACCACTGTTAAGAGCGAAGGCCATACAAACAGTAAAGGCGAGAATACAGGTCTAGAGGGCGCATCTGGCGGCTTCAAAATTTCTGTCTGAGCAGACTCAATTGACTTTTTTATTCTAGGTGATCTTTGATAGAGAATACTCACTGAACTCCTCCTAGCTCCAAATTACTAGTTTCATATTCATTCATCAATTGTACTATAGGTACGCTGTATTCTGACAAAAGAACCCTCCATTAGTCCACTATCTCCTACTTCGCTCGGATTCGGAATCTGGAACCAGGGACCCTCCGGCAGCCTGCCTTCAAGAATATATCTAACACTCTCTTCATCTATTAACGGTTGATAAGCGAATTCATGCTGAAGCAGTCTAAGCAGGTCAAAGGCCTTAGTCTCAGGAGAAAGATCAATGTCAAACCACTCTGCCTGATCCCTGCCTTTACATACGGTTACAATCACGAATGCTACCCAGCCTTTCCATTCAATCTCTATAAAATATATCCATTTTATTAATCATATCACTGTTGACCACTAGATGGCTTGCTGCTCTAACTTCATTTGTTACAAAATGCCCATAAAAATGGGTAATTTCTCTTAGTTTCAACCTGGGCTGTTACTTTTAATCTCTCTTAAACGTACCTAAATAAGAGGATAGAGTGTCAGCCACATCTTTTAAGGGTAAAACAGCAAAAAGAGACAGCTGAGTGTCTCTGAATCCTTGATTTATTTAGAAACTTATAAGGTTCTTTTAAGCTTATTTTAATAATTGTGTTTTAGTATTGTATTATGAAACCACTGTATAGAGGTGATTAAATTGAGAATCCTAATTAAATTTCAAAACAACACGGTTCCTGTTTACTTTGCGGCAGAAAGCAAACAACCTATCCAACGAACTATTAAACTTTTGACAAGCGCACTTGAGAAGAAGTTCACAACCGGTAAGAGAGCACTTAAGAAATGTCTAACGTCATTGATCAGTATTGAAATTGAAGGCTCCGAAGCGATTCTTCATAGCAAGAGTGAATTTGATTCCTTAGCTCTGTCTTTATATTAATAATTACGAGAATTGACTATTAAGGAATCACACATACAAGAGTAGCTGAGGTCCATGGATAACTGGTCTAACCCGCCATTCTATGGGCCTCTTCCTCATGCCATGCTTTCTCCACCCGAATGAGAAATAAAGTCAGCAGATTACGGCGGACTAGTTCATGATCACACTTCTCCAGTTTACTTAGAATAAAACGGTCAATAGCCATCATGCCCACCTCCTTAGAGTTAGATAAACCGGGTAAAGGAACTTTTTTCCTTTGACCCGGTTACTTGTTATTTAACCCTTATATTTGGTTTTAAACGCCCTTCAGATGGAAAGTTGAAATATTGATTTACACGTAAAGCTGTGTGTGAAATGTTCCTAAGGGTCGCTCATGCCTATTGATAATTTTTAAGTCCAACTTATATCTATGCGGGTTATTCCGACAATTTAACGCGTCCTGTTCGGTTCCCTTTCAGGGTCATGCGGTAGACTGAAATGCCGATCAAGCCTATTCCTGTCAATGCATACATAAGCTTTGCCGCAGCGGTTCCCGTGTCGCTTCCTGTGAATAAACCATGGAACAATGCCATGAAAAATATCGGATAAGAGAGCAGGTGAACGGCATACCAGAGCGGTTTTTTTATCTTATTTCTTAGATCGCTGGTCAACAGCAGAATAAGCATGCCGTATACCGCCAGTGTCCCCACACCATACGCAACCGGATGAGTCGGAGTGGTGAATGGAATCCAGATCTCCTTCCAGGTGAAAGGACTGTACTGGTCAACATAGATCACCATTCCATGTGCAATTCCGATAAGGAACCCCGCCCAGGTTGAGCGGGTATGCCATTTATATAATGCTGCTTTGGTCTTGCCCGCAAAGGAAGGCATTCCATGCAGGATACCAAGCATCATTCCTGTGAACAAAAGCAGATACGACACAATCCCTGAGGCCCTTATAAACTCCCATAGTGGAAGACTCATTAACCAATCCGACATTCTGATTCCTCCTTAAATCCGTTGTTCTATTAAATCTCAATATAATGCACGATATCCGGCTTGAGCTTAGCTGAGACAGGGTCCAGCTGATCTTCACGTCCCCGGTAATGAATCCGGCAGTCCTTGTCCACCCAAATCATGGAGTGGGTCAGACTTTGACGTCTAAGCCAGGCCATTCCTTCAATCTCACCAAAAATACACATGCTCTTCGATATGACTTCACATTCAGAAAGGTTACTTCCGAGTACAGTGCATTGCACAATATCCCCCACCGCTGACTTTCCGGTGCGCGGGTCGATCAAATGATGAACTTGCTCTCCATCCGGTCCAATCCACTTTCTCTTGGAACGGCTTGAAGTGGCCGCAGTGCTGTTAAGCAGCTCCAAACAGGCCATATTCTTATCCTGCTCAAAGGGATGTTCAATTTGGATAGTCCACCGCTTCCCCGAAGCGTGGCGATTCCAGACTGCCAAATCCCCTCCTGCATTTACGCAAGCCGCTTCTACATTTGGCTGTGTACGAAGCCAGTTACTGATCTCCTGGACACACCAGCTCTTTACGATTCCTCCAAGGTCCAGGGTTGTCCCTGGATCCCTTCTGAACATACGGGTCTTCGGATCGAATAACCATCTCCTAGATAGGATGGACTCTCCTGGAAATGTGATGATCTTCTTACCACCCTGATGAGTCTCAAGTTCTTCAAAAGTACGATCATATCCAAGCCTTTCTAATTCGGGCAGAACGGCGGGTTCAAAGGCTCCTTCGCTAAGTCTGGTGAACTGTAGCGATAAATTCAGCACCTCCGACATGGCAGCTGATACACTTACCCATCCATGGGAGGCGTTCAAGGTACAGAGCTCGCTCGTAGGGATAAATCTGCTGAATCGTCTTTCATGAACCTCGAACCAATTCTGTACCTTTAAGGCGAGTGTCCTGAACTGGCTCAGCTCAGGAACCGATAAATGAACTTCAATCCTAGTATTCATTGCCCGAAAATCTGTTGTCCACGTAGGCGATACGGCTGTAACCGGACTCATGACCCACCCGTCCGGGTCTCGAAGGATGAAGAAGGAGCCTGATCAGAAAATCCGCTACTGGAACTGCCAGATGAGCCATCATAAGAACCATTCCCTGAACTATCATTCGAGCTGCCATTCGAACTATCATTTGAACCATTATAGGAGCCACTATCGCTACCGCCAGATTGGAAGTCCCTGCGGTGACCATGACGACTGTCCCCATCCTGGAATTGATTCTCATCCATATTATTCTGCCAATCATTTATAGCACTATCAGATGATGTATCGTTAGTCTGATCCACGGTTCCACTTGCGCTGCCCAGAGCAGCAACCTGCTGGTGTGCTGTTTCAAAGGCAGGGGTCGCCTTCAGCCATTGTAATGCCAGACCTGCTACGAGGATACCCGCCGCACTCGCTTTCCATTTACGCCATTTATCTTTTTTAGCCATATTTCATTTCTCCTCTCTTGTGCAGCTCTGTCACTAAAGATATTGTAGTGATCTTAGCTTAATAAACGCTGAATACAAGCTGAAGAAACGCCCAAAGTCGGCTGTCTATAACGAAAAAGAAACCGACCCTTGCAGGCAGCCATGGCGTGGCCATCCTACCTAAAGGCGGTTTCTTTGAAAATAGAGATTCTTTTCAATTTACTGAAAAATCAGGATTTAGGAGCCGTACGCTTCACCAGCATCTTTCTTCTTAAGGGGTTAAGCCTCAGCACCGAGGCTGTAATCAGGAGCATCAGCCCGTTAAGAACAAAGACGATCGAAATTGGAATAAACCCGGCCGCAGCCCCTCCTGCAATCGGTCCAGCCATACCTCCAAGCTGATTGGCAGACTGGTTCAAGCTGAACGCCCGCCCTCTAAATTCCGGCACAGTCGTTTTAACAATTAAGGCGTTCAGGGATGGATATACCGCAGCGAAGAATAAACCATACACGAAACGAAGTATGCCAAATCCATATAAATTATGAAAGATTAGTTGAAGCAGGTTACCAAGCCCTCCGCCGATCAGTCCTATAATCAACGTATTCTGGTACCCGATTCGCTGGCCTATCTTTCCCCATATTGGCGCTGCTATAACCGTTGCGATACCTACAGCCGAGAAGATGATCCCGGAGCTAAGCGAAGCATCGCCCATGGACGCGCCCAGATCCACAACATAGAGCGTCAATAGGGGTTCCAGCACCATAACTGAAGTCGTTACGATAAGCACAACGGTCAGATGCCGGATCAAGGGACGATTTGCGATTGCCTCCTTGAAATCATCAAGCACATGGGATCTGGCTTGATCCCGGTGGAAATTCTCTTCTTTTACAAAAAATAAAGCGATCAGGGCAGAGATCAATACAACGCCCCCTGCGGCCAGAAAGCACTCCCGGTAACCGATGTACTTGCTCAGAACCCCGCCGATCATCGGCCCGACAATACTTCCTGCAGCTCCTGCCGTTGACATAATTCCAAGGGAATAGCCAACATTTCTCTCCGGGGTGTTAGTTGCCACAAGTGCAATAGCTGAAGGCACATAACCGGCCAGCAGGCCTGAAAGTATGCGTACACCCAGGAGCTGATAAGGATCCTGCACGAGTGAGGTCAGAATATAGACACCGCATAGACTGAATCCCGAGCGCAGCAGCATCGGCTTACGTCCGTATTTATCTGAGAGTGATCCCCAATATGGAGCAATTAAGGCTCCTGCCAGAAAGGTAATCCCAAAGGTCAGTCCGGACCACAAAGTTACATTCGTACTTACACCCAAATCATGACTAATGAACAAGGATAGAAATGGAATCACCATTGAATATGCCATACTGCAAAAGAATACACCGCTCCAGAGAACATAAAGATTTTTTCTCCAAGAAAACTCCATTTCGTTCACCTCTGTCTCTCTTCCCTCAAGTGCACGGGAGACTTAATCGTGTCTTGCTGTCATTATTCATTCTGCTTAACCCGGTACCAATAATGATACAGCTGGGTAAAATTTAGTTTGCCGTACAGACTTCTTGCTGCGTGATTAGACTCGACTACTAACAGGTACGCATGCTCGGCCCCACTGGCTCTACCCCAGTCCAGCATACTTAGCAGCAAGCTGAGTCCATATCCTCTCCTTCTTCTGGATGGATCACTCACAATATCATAAATGCCCATGTAACCCGCTTGAATCACACAATAGCCACAGGCCGCTGGCTCGCCCGCATCATATAATGTGAAAAAGCCCATCTTCAGAGGGCTTGCCATGAGCATACGGTAGGCCGTATCCTTGTACTCTGTCTTTAGACTACCAAATTTGCACAAAAGCTCCAGCCAGTCATGGCTGACCTTGGAATCCACAGTAACATGCCCAGGTAGGGCGTCTGGTAAATGGGCCTTATGTTCAGGGTCACCGAGCCCCCTGGTCAGCACAAGTGTAGTGTCTACAGACTTGTACCCGAGTTGTTCCAGAATGGAATCCAGCCCTTCACTGCTGTCAAACGTCGTGATCTTAAATACGGGATTAAGCCCATTCTGCTCATAGATGGCTTCACATTCATAGATCTTGGCAGCTAAATCCTTCAACCTGGAGGGGTACAGTGGGGTCACAGAATTAGAGCGTTTGGAATAGCCCTCTGTGAATCGCAGCAGCCATCCGTCATACACCACAGTGTGCAGGGCGGGCCATGCGTTCAAATTCATTTCCTCTATCAATCTCTCTTCCACCCTCAAATCCCCCTCCGACTGTGTAATTGTAAGCGTAGCACTTTGTTATGCTGCGGATTATAATAGAAATGGATTATTCTTTATATACTAAAACTTTTTTATAGTTTTTCACAGTCTTACATATTTTTTTTACAAAAATAATTTCAAGGAGATGCTTAACACATGGCACTTATTCAATGCCGCTTCTACTCGGAAGTCCTTGGACTCAACACTTCCATGACCGTAATTTTGCCTGATCCCGATTTCTCGGACTCCGGGAGCCGTCCAGCTCCTTACCCTACTTTATATCTGCTTCATGGTCTATCGGATGATGACAGTGCCTGGACAAGACAAACTTCTATTGAACGATATGTATCCAAGTACGGTATAGCTGTAGTTATGCCTCAGGTGTTCCACAGCTTCTATACGAATATGGTTAGCGGCGGAGATTACTGGACTTTTATCAGTGAGGAATTGCCGCGAATTGCCCGCTCCTTCTTCCCTTTATCCAGCACCAGAGAAGATAATTTTACCGCAGGCTTGTCCATGGGGGGGTATGGGGCCTTCAAGCTTGCCCTCAGTCACCCTGAGCAATTTGCAGCCGCAGCAAGCTTGTCTGGAGCTGTTGATGTGAAGACGATGAAGGACCGCCATCCGGAGCTGTATGGACAGATCTTTGGGGACAAGGATATCCGCGGTACTAACGAGGACCTGTTCCATCTCCTGGAGCGTACGAGTTCAGCAGACGGTGCCAAGCCGAAGCTGTACCAGATCTGTGGAACCGAGGATTTTCTATATGAAGATAACCTTGCCTTTAGAGATGCATTAAGTAAGTCTGGCATGGATTATATCTACGAGGAAGGCCCCGGAGACCATAACTGGGAGTACTGGGATGCACGCATTCAAGACGTTCTGGCCTGGCTGCCCATCAAGCAGCAATAGATTGTTATCACCACGCAGAACAGGGCGCCCACAGCAGAATCAACTGCTTGAGGGCGCCCTGTTCTTTGATCTTTGACTTTTAAAGCCAGCGATTACATTTCAAGAATCATTACCGAGGAGTCCTGCTGCACGCCATTCATCCCTGCTCTTTCAGGACGGTGGGTCAGCATCAGCTCCTGCTCAGTAACATAAAGCGGAATCGTCGGAAGCTCGCTTAGGTAGTGCTCATTCATCAGCACATTGAAATCCACTTCGAACTCCGGAGATCCTTCGATTACAGGCATTTTCCCTGTTTCATTCACATAATCGTCCACAGCATTCTGCACCAAATCCAGATAGTATGGGATATGCCGTTCCTCTTCAGGAAAAATCTCATACGTCTCCCTGGAGAGGTAGAACTTCTGTTCAGATACACCGCCAAGATAGCGACTAAGTCTGGACAGATCTATTGTACCGTCACTTTGTAAGAGTGACATCCGGTTAATGGGTGCCGGCATCTCATCCTCAAACTTCAGCACAGCTCTTCTCAGGTCTTCCAGCGTCACATGTATGGTGGCACGATTCGTGGGATTGCGTTTATTTTTCCAGAACAACATAATGGATACCTCCCTGTTATTCATCTTTGTCAGGAAGCGCTTACATTATTATTGTATCCTGAAATTTCATTTTTGAAAATGGTTAATCGCTAACTTTATGCTTTTTTCGCAAATTTTTTATTGTTTCTATTTCAGTGCTCTCCAATCGGTCCACATTTCCCGCGGATTTAGCTCGTACTCCTCATTCTCCCTGTACATGAATTGGTGCATGATCAGCTCCCGCCGAAGTGTGGCATAATCCTCGTGCATAGGTTTGATGAATTCGTTAATCTCCCGCTCACCATATTTGTGCCCGGGATCAAGCTTCGATACCATATATTCCAGTACAATCAGCTTCTTCTTAAGCTGTGCGGGAATCTGCTTCAAGTGTCCGTCTTTGGCAAAAAAATTGCGAAGCACAGACTCCTTCAATGACTCATTCTTATCCTCCATTTCTTCCACTATCTCCTTCTTCTTAAATATAAATTGCTGTGTAGCCAAGGCATGATTCTCGATAAAGTAACGATTGAGCGAGAAGTACACCGTATTCTTCTCCCTGCGCTCATTTAATAATGAGGCCTGCCGAAGCTTTGCCGCATGATGTGTGATTGTTGGCTGGGACAAATTCAGCCGATCAGCCAGTTCCTGGCCGCTGGCCTCACCTTCAGAGAGCAGCATTAACATACGAAGCCTGGTCGGATCACCTAATGCTTTGTGATAGGCAACTAACTTATCCAATTGCAATTGGAATCACCTCATTTAATTTAGATACATATCTAATTTGATGATAATCAAATCACTAACCATGTGTCAACTCTGGAAATTAAGTTTCAATTGCTGTAGGATTAGAGTGTTTCGTTCCATAGGGTACCCGGTACCTATCGTGCCAAGGCTGCAACTAATTAGAGAATCAAAAAGGAGGACTTCCATTGGAAGATGTAGTTATTATTGGTGCTGGACCCTGCGGGCTGTCCGCCGCCATTGAGTGCCAGCTTCAAGGCTTGTCAGTTAGGGTGATAGAGAAATATAACATCGTTCACTCTATTTATTTATATCCCACCCATATGCAGTTCTTCAGTACGTCTGAGCTGCTTGAGATCGGTGATATTCCGTTCGTAACTCCAGGTGACAAGCCCTTCCGCCATGAGGCGCTGGCTTACTACCGCAGAGTAGCTTCCCATTATAATCTCCAGGTGAATTGTTATGAGGAGGCTCTCAGCATAGATCGCCAGCCGGATGGAACCTTCATCGTACGAACAAGAACCTCTTCAGGGGAAGAGCTGGAACATCTGGCTCGCCATGTCGTTCTGTCCTCCGGTTACTTCGACCATCCGAATATCCTCGGTATACCCGGGGAAGACATGGAGAAAGTGACTCACTATTTCCGCGAAGCCCATCCTTATACCGGTATGAAAGTAGCGATTATCGGGGGCAGTAACTCGGCTGTTGATGCCGCGATGGAGCTGCTTCGTGTTGGTGCACATGTTACGATTGTATATAGAGGTGAAGGGATTTCCTCACATATCAAGCCTTGGGTCAAGCCATTATTTGAAGCCATGATTGATAAAGGACACATCCAAATGCGCACCTCATCCCGTGTAGTTTCTATACTTAATGATCGTATCGTTATTGAATCTACCTTGGATGGAACAACCGATGAGCTTGAGAACGACTTCGTTCTGGCATTGACAGGCTTTAGACCTGACCGCAAGCTGTTGGCCTCGGCCGGGGTCCAAATGTCTGAAGACATGGATAAGCCTGTCTTTAATCCTGAGACAATGGAGAGCAACATCCCAGGCCTGTATATCGCCGGGGTAGTAGCATCAGGACGTAATGCGAATGAAGTATTTATTGAATCGGGCCGCGGACACGGAAAGCTAATCGCCAGACATATTGCGAACACCCCGTCTTCGGAGCTGTGAACATGATGGCCCAGATTGATATTACTGCACTTCTACTGTTATTCATGGCGGCGCTGGGAATCTTCAGCGGCAACATGCCTATCACGGTAGCCATGATTGTGCTGCTGCTGCTGAGGGTGACCAAGGTGAATCAGGCCTTCCCTTGGCTGGACAAATACGGACTGACCCTAGGTATCATCGTGCTGACTATCGGTGTGATGTCACCCGTAGCCAGTGGTAAGCTATCCCCTCAGATGTTGTGGGCCTCCTTCTTCCACTGGAAGTCACTGTGCGCCATTGCCGTCGGCGTACTCGTAGCCTATCTGGGTGGCCGGGGAGCATCCTTGATGACCAGTCAGCCGACGGTTGTTGCCGGCCTGCTGATAGGTACCGTAATCGGAGTCGCCTTCTTCAAGGGAGTACCCGTTGGCCCTCTCATCGCAGCAGGGCTTCTATCCTTATTAATTGACAGAAGCTAAGCCATAATCAAGAAGAGCCTTCACAGCCCCTTTCAAGGGGCAATGAAGGCTCTTCTTGATTATTAGTTACAATCCATCTTACTGAAGGTTCTGAATACTGTATAAGCCTGCGTATACTCCCTCTTCCGCCATCAACTCATCATGGGTGCCTGACTCGACTACAGCCCCATCCTTCATAACATAGATCCGATCAGCATGGGTTATCGTAGACAGCCGATGCGCCACTACAAGTGTAGTCCGATTCGTCGACAAATCTCTAAGGGATTGCTGGATCAGATGTTCAGACTCCAGATCCAGAGCTGAGGTCGCTTCGTCCAGAATAAGAATCGGAGGATCTTTCAGGAACACCCGTGCTATGGCAATCCGCTGTTTTTGTCCTCCGGACAGCTTCACGCCCCGTTCACCTACTTCGGTATCATAGCCTTGAGGAAGCTTCATGATAAAATCGTGTGCATTCGCTGCCTTGGCGGCCTCAATGACCGCTTCCTCATCCCCATCCGGATTACCCAGAATGATGTTGTCTCTTACCGACCCGCTGAACAGAAAGTTATCCTGGAGCACCATTCCCACATGACTTCGCAGACTCTGCATCGTGTAGTGCCGCACATCCTGTCCGTTCACTGAGACTGAACCCTCCTGAATATCGTAGAATCTGGGGATCAGACCCACCAGGGAGGATTTACCTCCGCCGCTCATTCCGACAAAGGCAATTGTCTCTCCAGGCTGGACACTCAGAGAAATATCTCTCAGCACCCATCCTCCGGAGTCCTGATACTTGAACCATACCTTCTCAAAGGAGACACTGCAGGAGTCTGCCTGAAGAACCTCAGAATGAGGCTCGTCTCTCATATCATAGGGTTCCTTTAACAGTTCATGTACCCGTTCCCAGGAAGCCGTGGCCTGTGTTAGTGTAGTTGATGAATTGATCAGCCGTTTCAAGGGTGCGTACAGCCGGTCAAGATAACCGAAGAAGGCAACAAAAGTCCCGAGTGTAAGGTGTCCCTGAATCACTTGATAGCCCCCATAGCCAATAACCATTAGTGGCGCAAGGTCAGTCAGTGTATTGATAATGGCGAAAGTCCAGGCGTTCCAACGGCTCTGGGCCAGTCCCTTTTGAAGAAAGGCTTCATTCGTCCTTCCGAACAGCTTGCGGTCATATCCTTCCAAGGCGAAGCTTCGAATGACCGAGATGCCTTGAATCCGCTCATGCAGATAAGCCTGTATCCCCGCCAAGGCTGCGGAACGATCTTTGGTGAGTTTCTTCAGACGTTTGTACAATATTTTTACCGAAAGAGCATATAGAGGCATAATGGCAACTGACACCATGGTCAATACAGGGTCCAGATAGATCATAAAGCCAAGCACAAAGACCAGCGTGAACAGATCCAGCCAGACGTTCATCATCCCGACTTCAACGATATTCTTGGTCTGCTCCGCATCGTTGATGAACCGGGATATAATCTCGCCCACCTTGGTATTCTGGTAATAGCGCAGCGACAATCGCTGAAGATGCTCGTAGAGCTTGCTGCGCAGATCGAACAGAATTTTAGCCGTAATATACTGGGCAAAATACTGCCGGGCATACTCGACGGGTCCCCGGACGATTACGAACAAGAAAAATGTAACCCCAAGCACCAGCATGAGATGCTGAATCTGCTGCTGTACGGTCAAGCTGTGATTCAACATAAGATCATCTACTACATACTTAAGCAGGAGCGGGAGCAAGGAAGGAATTCCGAATTTCAGAATCCCGATCAGCACAGTAACTATAATCCATTTCGTATACGGTTTTACAAACACAAAATAAGCTTTCCATTGATTCAATAGATGCGCACTTCCCTTGGTTGACATATTTATGATTAATAGCCTGAATTTAGCATTCACGCTGTTTTTTTAGCTGCACAGTTATGATATACTCTACTGCATAAATTGAAGAATGCGAGGAAATTCATGCCACGTCGATTTGTTATTGAAGCGGTGATGTTAGCGATATATGGGGAAATTACGGCCCCGGCGGCACCCGTTGAATATATTGTACCGTATCCCACGATCATGGAGTTATATGAGTTCCAGAATAGTTCTGAACCCTTGATGAGTGACCCGAACGACGACCTTTATGTGAAGAGCAAAATTAACGAGCTAATCGCCTATTTGGAGGAGCCTCTTAACCGCAAAAAGCTGGAACGTGCGTTAAGCATTCCCTGGTCAAAAAGTCCTTCGATCCTATTAGGTAAGTCAGTCTCGCTTACGATTGTCAATGCTCTGGATAATGAACAATACGGTGAATTCCTGGACCCCATAGAGACGGTAATTGTGCTTTCTTCACTCAAGGAATCCATCCCGATTCTTACGGATCAGCCGGAATTGATCGGCCGGATTATTGAAGCCGAAATACCCGTACAGGTATATGGCATTCAAGACTTTCATTTCGCTATGGAACCCGGTGTCCTGGACTCGCAGCAAACATAGTAACAGGCCCGCAGTTAGCGGGCCTGTTAGAGCTGCTTGAATAGCACGGATTAAGCTGTCTTAACTTTGGCCTTCACATATTCATAAGCAATATCGTCGGACGATTCTTCGTAAGTCACCTTCAAATCGTATCCTTCCAAATACCACATATCCTGTTCTTCCATATAGAACTTAATCCCTTCCGCTTCCATCTCATATCCGGGTGAACTTGGATTCTCTACGCCAATACCGAGGGAAAATCCGGGATGAATATGGCCGCCGGCACTGTAGCGAACGAAAAAGCGGATCGCCTGCCCCTCCTGAAGCTCCAACTCTTTTTTATACCACTTTGCTGCTGAATCGGTAACGTGGATCATCAGTTCATCTCCTTCGTTCTCTCTCTGAAGTGGAACGCCTTTGGCTGTTCCTTATTGCTCTTCACATTCTATTTTAGACCATGAACCCCGGAATGCCAAACCTCCTTTTTTAGATAATAAACAAAATTAAGTTTGACATTTTTACGAACCGGGTGATAAAATCGTCAGCGTACGAACATTTTTTGAACAATTTTCCAAAAGAAAGGGTGAGCACGGTGTTTAAAGATCATCTTATGACCGCAATTGAGTATGCGGCAAAGTCACAACAACTGAATACCGGAAGTAACCCTGCAATTATCGGAATTGGCTTTTAGCTGAACTGGAATCTTGCTCCTGGAGCATCTTACTTTGTTCTGCGGCGGTTACTTGTACTCAAGTGACGTACGCGTGCTATGTGACCTTAAATAGGAAGGCATATCGTTGACGGACGATATGCCTTTTTTGTTTTTTCCGTAATTTTGCAGTGTTATCTATGAGAAATGAACCAACAGAACCTAAAGGAGGGAACCCTATGTTCTCAGTTCTTAAAAACTTGGGCTGGTTTTTCCGAAGGGAAAAAAGACGTTATACCGTGGGTCTCGTGCTGCTGATCGTAGCAGGAATTGCCGAGCTCGCACCGCCCCGTCTTCTGGGTAATGCGATTGACGAAATTGTCAACGGATCCATTTCGTGGACTTCATTAACCCGTTATATTCTAATGATTCTTGGAATGCTTGTCTTTATTTATTTCCTTACGTACATATGGATGCGTGAGCTATTCGGCGGATCTAACCTGGTGGAGCGGCTGCTGCGGTCCAGATTCATGGCTCATCTGCTTCGGATGACACCGCCTTTCTTTGAACGCAATCGGACCGGGGACCTGATGGCCCGGGCAACGAACGATCTTCGTTCAGTGGCACAGACAGCGGGATTCGGCATGCTGACACTAACCGATTCTACCATCTTCCTGGCAGTAATCTTCATCGCAATGAGCACGGTCATCAGTCTGAAGCTGACACTGGCCGCAATTATCCCTCTTCCCTTCATTGCACTTGCCATGAGCATTTATGGGAAAGTCATTCACAAGCGTTATACTGTCGCTCAGGATGCCTTCGGGGATATGAATGACCAGGTACTTGAATCGGTAGCCGGAATTCGGGTAATCCGGGCATATGTACAAGAACGTAACGATGAGAAACACTTTGAATCCATTACGAATGATGTTTATGAGAAGAACTTGGCCGTAGCAAGAGTTGATGCATTTTTCGAGCCTACCATCCGTTTATGTGTCGGGATCAGCTATGCCATAGGTCTTGCATACGGGATATATCTCGTATTTCATAATGAGCTTACACTTGGAGAACTTGTCTCCTTTAATATGTACCTCGGGATGATGATCTGGCCGATGTTCGCCATTGGAGAGCTGATCAACGTCATGCAGCGGGGCGGGGCTTCTCTGGACCGTGTAAACGAGATTCTGTATACCAAGCCGGATGTGGAGGATAAATCTACACCTGCTCAGGTCGCTCAGCCTGAACGCATTGAGTTCAAGGATGTGACCTTCCGCTATCCTACATCAGCCGCGGATAATCTGAAGCAGATCAATCTTAATCTTCATCCAGGGGAAACACTCGGCGTTGTTGGAAGAACCGGCAGCGGGAAGTCTACCCTGCTTAAGCAGCTCCTTCATGAATATCCGCTGGGGACTGGTGAAATTCTGATCTCGGGCGTACCGCTTGAGAATATCCCTGCCGAGAAGCTGCATTCCTGGATAGGTTATGTGCCTCAGGAACAGATCCTCTTCTCGAAGACCGTTCGCCAGAACATCCAGTTCGGTCTTAAGGATGCATCAGACGAGACCATCTTGGAAGCGATACACACGGCTGCTTTTGATCAGGATCTCCAGACTTTGTCTGACGGGCTGGATACGCTCGTAGGTGAGAAAGGTGTTGCACTGTCCGGCGGACAGAAGCAGCGGGTCTCGCTGTCCAGAGCCTTCATCGCTGATCCGGAGATTTTGATTCTTGACGATGCTTTGTCAGCGGTTGATGCACGTACAGAGGCCAGAATTATTGAGAATATCCGGAGCAAGCGTTCCGGCAAGACGACGCTCATTTCAACTCACCGACTCTCTGCCATTGAACACGCAGATCACATTATCGTTCTGGAGAAAGGGCAAATCATTGAACAGGGAACCCACGAAGAGCTGTTATCCCAAGGCGGATGGTACCGTGAACAGTACGATAGACAGCAGGTGGAATCCAATCTTACAGACGGGGAGGTGTCTTAATTGTACACCAACACGGGGAAATCCTTATTTAAATACGCATTAACCGCCAAGAAAACATTTATTCTGGCATTGATCATGCTCGCGATCGGAGTGGCTGCAGATCTTGCTGGCCCCTTCATCGCGAGAACCATGATCGACGACCACGTTCTGGCTATTGAGAAGTCCTATTTCAAGGCCCAGACTAAAGATGATTACACAGTCTCGTACAATAACGAACTCTATAAGCGAGAAGACCGTTTTAGTCCCGGCGAACAGAAGGGGCAGGAAATCCGCATCCTTCAGGTTGGGAGCGGTTATGTTATGGCGCTCGGGTCTGTTACAGCCAAGGACGGCGAGAGGTCCTACCAGGATGGGAAGCTATCCATTACTCACGGATCACAGACCGATACTTACACAGCCAAACAGCTCAGCAATGCCGAGATCTACTCGTTCTACAAGCCCGAGTTCCCTGGCATCGTCCAGCTTCTGGGCTGGTATCTCGGCTTTCTGGCCATTGCTATCGTAATGGAATTCGGCAAAACGTACTGGCTGCAATCTTCAGCCAACCGCGTTATTCAGAAGCTTCGTCTTGATGTCTATGCCCACATCCAGCGGCTGCCTGTGAACTTCTTCGACAATCTGCCTGCAGGTAAGGTGGTCTCCAGGGTCACGAATGACACAGAAGCAGTAAAGGATCTATTTATCGCGGTATTATCGAACTTTTTCACAGGAATTATCAATATCATTGGGGTCTATATCGCCCTGTTCCTGCTGGATGCCCGGCTTGGACTTACTTGCCTGTTCATAGTCCCGATCCTGGTTCTTTGGGTGGTGCTGTATCGAAAATTTGCCACCCGGTACAATACGATTATCCGTTCCAGATTGAGTGAAATTAATGCCATTATTAATGAATCCATTCAAGGGATGTCCATTATTCGTGTTTTCCGAAGACAGAAACAGACCACGGAGGAATTCGAATCCCTTAACGATGATTACATGAAGCATCAGAACAAGATGCTGAATCTGAATGCATTTACCTCTCACAACCTGGTTAATGTACTGCGGAGTGCAACTTTTGCGATCATTCTTTGGTATTTCGGTTCCTCTGCGCTAGGAGGATCAAGCGCGGTGTCCCTGGGGGTTCTATATGCCTTTGTGGATATTCTGGGACGCCTGTTCCAGCCGATCACCGGAATGGTCAATCAGCTTGCTGCGCTCGATTCATCCATGGTATCCGCCGGCCGGGTATTCACGTTAATGAACGAACCTGGCGAGCAGGTAACCGACGGCTCCATGCCGCGTTACAAGGGGAATGTTGAATTTAAAGATGTTTCTTTTGCTTACAAACGGGACTATGTACTGAAGAATATTAACTTTACGGCTGACCAAGGCCAGACCGTTGCCTTGGTAGGTCACACCGGTTCAGGGAAAAGTTCAATTATTAACCTGCTGTTCCGATTCTACGACCCTCAGAAGGGCGTGATCACCATTGACGGCACCCCTGTTACCGAATTACCAAAACAATGGATTCGTCAGCACATGGGGATCGTACTTCAGGATCCCTACCTGTTCACGGGAACCATTGCCTCTAACGTCAGTCTCGGGGATGAACGAATATCGAGAGAGACTGTAGAGAAGGCTTTGCGCGATGTCGGTGCCGAGCGCATCCTGTCTCATCTTCCTGGCGGTATAGATGAACCGGTCATTGAGAAAGGAAGCACTTTGTCTGCCGGGGAACGCCAGCTCATCTCCTTCGCAAGAGCACTCGCCTTCGATCCAGCCATTCTTATTCTGGATGAGGCCACTGCGAACATTGACACCGAGACCGAAGCGCTGATTCAATCCGCGCTTGAGGTATTGAAGAAGGGCCGCACGACCTTCATTATCGCACACCGCCTCTCCACCATCCGGAGTGCAGATCAAATTCTGGTGCTGCACCGGGGAGAAATTGTCGAGCAGGGAACACATGAGGAGCTTCTCGCCATGGGCGGCAAGTATTATCAAATGTATCAGCTTCAGCTTGGATCTTCTGCCGACACCCCCACTGCGCAGGCATCCCAGGCTTCAATAGCCTTAGACCCGGTTCCACGGGGTTCATAATCCAATCAAAAAAAGCCGCTCCTTCTGCGCAGGAGCGGCTTTGCTTATTTCGATAAAGCAATCTCAATTTTATATTTGCTGCTGAGATAAGTCTCAGTCTTCGTATCCGTAATCACTTGTGGATACATCTTGTCAGGATCCGGAGTCCCAAGCTTATAATAGATAACGGCTGTCCCTTCTGAAGTGAACTCAACTTTCTCAATCGAGATGCCGTATCCTGGATTTGGCTGCTGCGCCCGGGTAAGGACTACCTTATTAATTTGATCGTTAACCTTCTCGACCACGAAGCTAACCTGCTGATCTTCATTTTGCACAGCCTTATGGTTGTTTACGAACTCGGCAGCTTTGTAGACCATCAAAGCGGCTTCCATCCGTGTGATTGTATCCTTGGGATGGAATTTCTGGTTGCTGTCCAGTGAAGCGATCTTCATAAGCAGCAGGTTCTGAATGCTGCCCTGATAATCCGGTGTTGTTTCGCCGTCATCTGCCACCTGGATGAACATCTTGATCAGCGGATACTCCCCGGTTGCCCGGATTCCCTTGTACAAAATGTGGGCAAATTGTTCCTTCGTCAGTTCCGTGGATGGATTAGCTGCCAGATCTACCGGAATTCCATTCTCCTTGGCAATCTTCAGCGATTCTGCATACCAGGCGGCCCCTTTCTCCGGCTGGGCTGCTGAGTCCGATTTCAACTGCAGCGCTTTCACCACCAGATGGATCCCCTGAGCACCCGTCAGCTTGGCCTGAGGAGCAAATTTATCTTTGGTTATTCCCTGAATAATGTTCTTGCTCTGCAGTGACTTGATCACCTCAGAGTCCTGTCCCTTAACATCCGAGAATGCGGAAGCCGAAGAGACAGCTATTAAAGAACCGCTGAGGACCAATGCCGCGATGGCTTTACTCTTATTTATCATCACCTTTAACACCTCCACCCTCTTAACGGTTCCCCATAAGAAAATGTTGCATTAATCTTCCACTTTTACTTGATCATACAGCCGGTGTGAATAGTGCTGAAGCTTCAATTCAAGGGCCTGCGCCTCATCTTTGAAAGCTTTAAGCTCTTTAATCATGGCAGATCTTCCAACCTGGGTAAAAGTCTCGTGGATACGCTCTTTGAAATAATCATGGACTATGTAATTTCTTTGTTTCCATAACCGGGTTAGCTGCTCGGTCTCTTCTTCGGAAAAAGAAAAATTATGCTGGATCTCCCGCACCAGCTGACCGAGTGAACTGCTGAGCTTAAGCTGGAATAGTTCCGCGAAATCTTCCTCAGACGGCACTTTCCCATCTGCTACCTTCATCAGCATAATCAGGTTCGCGAGCTGCTGTTCCAGAGCCTGAGAGTAATATACGGCCAGTCCGAAATAAGAAAAGAGTTCTTTGGCCTGTCCATTGTCCATTCCCTTCATATCCTTCATTAACGAACCATCCTTCAAGTCACATTTACCTAATTATCCATATATCATAACAGGATGTGACAGGCAATCAAACTATTTTAAAATAGATATACAGAAGCCCGCTTGCAAAGTGGCAAGCGGGCTCAAAGTTATGATCCGTTAGGACTTAGGCAGTTCAACAACCCATCCCTTAGGACCTTCAATTCGGCCAAGCTGGATCGAAGTGAGCGTCTCATACAGCTTGCTTGCAAGCTCACCAGTCGCTCCTTGATTAATCATTAATTGTTCATCCCGCCAATGCAATTCTCCAATTGGAGAGATCACAGCGGCCGTACCTGTTCCAAAGGCTTCTTCCAAAGTCCCATCCTGATGAGCCGCATAAACCTCTTCCATGGAGATCTGTCGTTCTTCAACGGTGATTCCCATCTGCTCAAGGAGCTCGATGATTGAATTTCGTGTTATGCCATCCAGGATACTTCCATTCAGAGCAGGCGTAATCACCTTGCCGTTAATCTTAAAGAATACATTCATACTTCCTACTTCTTCTATATATTTCTTATGAACGCCATCCAACCACAGAACTTGAGAGTATCCTTTCTCAGATGCTTCCTCTTGGGCTTTAAGTCCAGCCGCATAGTTCCCGGCCGTCTTGGCATTACCAACGCCTCCGGTAACGGCGCGAACATATCCGGACTCCACATAAATCTTGACCGGATGAATCCCCTCTTCGTAGTAAGAACCCACCGGCGAAAGGATAATCATGAATTTATACTGAGTAGAAGGCGCCACACCAAGCGCGGCCTCCGTTGCAATAATAAAAGGTCGGATATATAACGAAGTGCCTTCAGATGAAGGAATCCAGTCCTGATCCACGGTGAGCAGCTTCAGCAGGGCTGCCAAGGCAAGTTCTTCATCCAGCTCAGGAATGCTGAGTCTGGCATTAGACAGATTCAGACGTTTGAAGTTCCGGTCAGGACGGAACAGCAAGATACGGTCATCTTCCGTGCGGTATGCCTTGAGACCTTCAAAGACACTTTGTCCGTAGTGAAAAATTTTGGCTGCAGGGTCAAGCGTGATGGGCTGATAAGGGATAACCCGCGGGGAATGCCATCCCTTACCTTTGTCATAATCGAGAATGAACATATGATCCGTGTAGTATTTACCGAATCCCAGTTCATTGTCGGCTGGTTTCTGTTTCTTGCTGCTGCTTTCTTCAATCGTGATTGTATAGGTCATTTCATAACGCTCCTTCACTGCTGCACATTAATTAATTAAATGGTATCATTACTTCATACATATTGAAAAGGATCAATTTTATCGGATTTCCATACTTTTTAAGTATACATGGAGGGCTGCCCCTATGGATTTAAGGCAAATGCGTTATTTTCTCGCTATTGCAAGCGAAGGACAAATTACGAAGGCAGCCAAACTGCTCAATATGGAACAGCCTCCGCTAAGCAGACAACTGAAGCTGATTGAGCAAGAGCTGGGTGTCACCCTATTTGATCGCAGCGGAAAGACTCTTCGTCTGACTCCATCCGGAGAACTGTTAAGAGAGCGCTCGGAATCTCTCCTGCTCCAATTCAACGAAACAATTAAGGAAGTGAAGGAACACAACGAGGGTATCCAGGGTTCTCTATCCATCGGGTCAGTTGTGTCTTGTATCTCACTACTCCCTAGGCCTATTGAATTATTCCGTGAACAGTATCCCAAAGTCACCTTCAAAATAATGGAGGGAGATCACTTCCTGCTCGGTGACCAGTTGGTTAAAGGCATGATTGAACTCATCGTTGCTCGGCTTCCTTTTGAAGCAGACTTAAATGAACAATTCGAAGTACTGCCCCTTCCTTCCGATCCTTATGTTGCTGTCGTTCCTAGCGATTCGTTCACCATGGACAGCCCCCAGACCATGAATATGCGCGAGTTAGCGGACCTGCCTTTTCTAACCCTGAAAACAGACCAAACCACACGCATGCACGAACAAGTACTGCAGGAATGCAGACGGCATGGATTTGAGCCCAATATCATATGTGAATGCTCCAGTGTAGCCATTATAATAGCACTTGTTGCTGCCGGAATAGGTGCCACGGTACTGCCGGAGTCCGTGATGAGCGCTTTCCCCATCCCCCAGATCAGGACCGTGCAATTATCGGATGCCCATTTTCAATCGGACGTAGGTCTAGTGTGGTTGAAGGAGCGTTATTTGACCAAGAGCGCACGCCGGTTCATCGAGCGTTTCGCCCAAGATGCTCTATCCTAATTAGGATGGACATTAACCGTGAATTTATAACGGACTTGATCTGTTCCCATGAAAAAAAATCCAGGCCGGCAGATCGAGTAAATCACGATCCGCCGGCCTGCTTCAATTAATTCAGTGTTTTACCATTCATTTCGAACTCGGTTTGATGCCATTCCCGAATCATACGCTGGAGAAAATGCCCCTCTTGATTTCCTAATCCATATTGGTTCTCTTTGACGATCATCTCGCCAATCCGTCGTCTCAACATTTCACTTCGGCGTTCCAACACTTCATCATAAGCCAAGTAAGCCATCTCCTCTTTCTTTTCTTTGCGTGCTGTTTACCCACATATTAAGTATAAAGACTATTCCTCTATTGGTAAAACAGGCTACGCCCTCATCAGAGCAGCTGATGCCGCCTGAGTTAATTTAAGAGCAATATATAAAACCATATTTATAGATATCCTTACATATCCTCACGTATTATCCCGATTCCTTCCACTCTGTGGAAGTTATAGGTGCACAATATAAAGCCCGGCTCTCCCAGGTTAGGCAGAGGTCCGGGCTTCTGTGAATGTTTTATTTGTCCATTTAGGCCGTATGTACGCAGCTCAGCTCGATCATCCGCTTGCATGCTTCCGCACACTTTTGGCAGTGATCGTGCTCATGCTTGGAACACTCCTCCGCACATGCTTCGCATGCTTTCGCACACAGCTCCAGGATCTCTTTGGCAAAAATGGTTCCCCGTGACAGGGCATCTGCTGTAAACATACAAATATCTGCACATTCCCGCACAATACGAATACAGTCCCTAAGGGAGGCTAACTCATACTCCTTCAAGCTCGAGACATAACAGTAATTACAAGCATTCATACACTCCAGGCTGGCTTCTATATATTCGCGATATTGCAGATCGTGAGTCATAATATCAATTCCTCCTGAACATTTATTCTCGAACATGCTCGATTTCTTACTATGTAATTACCGTACTCAGTCCCGGTTGAAACGAAGCTGAGCCAAATTTTCAAATACTACCAGGTGGCATTCCACTTTCCTCCAGCTGGGTAAGCCGGGCCGCAAGCAGCTGCTTATCAAAGTGCTCCCCGATAAATACCGCGACGTCTGGTATATCTCCCTGAGGGGTAATCCTCATATAATCCGATTCACGGTAGGCATACTGAAATAAAAAACGGCTTGAAGTATCCGAGAACGTCAGGACGCCTTTGCCTCGGTATACATCCCGCGGTAGATCCTTGATGAACTGCTCGAATAATTCACTATTCACAGCAGAACGGAAATAATGCGTGTACACCGTTACATGGCTATGCGAGGCATGAATGTGACCGTGCTCGCCCATGTGATCGGATTCCTGATGATCGCCCGAGCTGCCTTGACCTTCGGTGATATGTGGTCCTTTTGCATGTGAATGATCGCTTTCCTTCGCAGTAGACTGGAGATGGCCGCCTTTGAACTGGAGCAGCTCGGGTAGATTAACCTCACACTTCACAGCTGGAATAACCTTGGCAAAAGAGTTCCAGCTCGCAAGCTGCTTACTAAGCTCGTCCATTTCTTCATGATCCACTCTGTCGATTTTGTTCAAGATCAGAACCGATCCGCATCTAATCTGGTCCTGCATCAACCTGTAAGTCTTCCCTTTCTGAGTTCTCGCCAGCTCCAGTAAATGCGGGGCATCCACGACTGTAATCATCGGCTTGATCTCCAGCTTCTGATAAAGTGCGACCTCTGCAACCGCATCCAGCACTTCCATGGGATTGGCTGCACCCGTAGCTTCAATTACCACCACATCCGGCTTCTCCCGTGCGATTAGCTCGGACATCTCACTGCTTAAGTCCGCACGAATAGAACAGCAAATACACCCGCTCAGCATCTCAGCCATAGGGACCTCCTCTTCAACGAGGAGACCATCCAGGTTCACATCCCCAATTTCATTCATAACTACAGCAGGCCGTAGGCCTTGATTCTTCCAGTACGAAATCAGCTGCTGAAGCAGCGTCGTCTTACCGCTGCCCAGAAATCCTGACAAAATATATACAGGTATAACCCGCCCTTGTTCCAAATTCATTATTTCTCCTCCGTCCTCGTTCCACTAACCTTGAAAGGGAGTTTACTATATGCGGATCGTTCATGCAAGCGGGTGGAATGGATAAGATGTGCGAGTCTCTTATTTTCAAGAGCCAAGTCTATGTTTTGTGATAAAATAATATAAACAATCTATAACTCCCTTATATTCCCCAATAAGAAAGTGAGAAGATTACTATGCTCAGATCTGTAGATGAACACCGCAGTGAAGCCCCAAGCTCGGTCAGATGTATGGTTATTACGGTATCAGATACCCGAACTCCGGAGACGGATAGCAGCGGCACCCTGATGAAGAAGCTGCTTGAAGATCACGGTTATGGGATTGAGGGCTACAAGATCGTTCAGGATGACTATGATGACATACGCCAGCTGCTCAGAGAATCAGCCGCCAATCCGGCTATAGAAGCTGTTCTGCTTACAGGAGGGACCGGCATCGCCCCTCGGGATACGACATATGAAGCAGTCCGAAGCCTTCTGAGCAAGGAACTACCCGGATTTGGGGAGATATTCAGATATTTAAGCTTCACTGAGGATATTGGTTCGGCAGCTATCTTAAGCCGAGCTATTGCCGGTACCATCGGTACTACTGCCGTATTCTCTATGCCAGGGTCTAAAGGTGCAGTGAAACTGGCGATGGAGCGGATCATTCTTCCAGAGCTGCGCCATGTCATGCGTGAAATATATAAAAAATAATGAAGGCCAAACAAAAAAACACTTCTGTCCAAAGAGACAGGAGTGTTTTTCACTTGGTCTATTTATTGCCCGAGAAGGAGATGAAATATTCTCTCCACTTTGCTCGTGTACGGGCCTTTCTTTTGTCCCTGGGAAGCATAGACCAAGGCCGTATTGGATCGAGCGTGAATCACGGCGGCATTGGAAGCCCTGCGATGCGAATTCCCCTGCCCCTCAAGTTGGCTGTACATCTCACGCATTTCCTTAACCCGCTGGTGTTCTGACGAAAAGGCATGCGCAATGATATAGTGCCCCGGATGTCCATGAATGAAATAGCTATAGCTGATATGACCGTCCGCTCCCTCTGCATAAGTCTCATGAGTAAGCGTAAGCCCCTGCCTTCTGAATTCATCCTTCATCTGCTTAAGGAAGCCGCTGTTAAGCCCGTGGCCCTCGCTTTTTGCCCTAAGGTTGCCTGTCTGATAACTGGTCATATTATAACGGTCATTCTCGCTCTGAGCGATGTTCTTGGCCTTTTCACTGCATCCAGAAGCCGTGAGGAGTACGATGGCAAAGAGTGTGCAGATAATGATAGATCTCATGGGTATCCGTCCTTTCATACCGGGAATCATTGCGAAGTCCAAGTTTGAAATTAGGATGAACACCGGATCACCGAATTATCCACCAAGTAACCAGATAGGTTCAGGATTCAACCTGCTTTTCTTGATTTAACCGAGTCTTACCACTTGTCTTCCTACGGCTTCCCCAGCGAGAACGACCGCAAGCGCGTGAGGTAGCTCTTCCAGCTCGAATTCGCTAATTGCCCCCTTAAGGACCCGGTCCGGCTTCCATTCCCCGGAGAGCTGATCCCACAGCTTCTGGCGCATGGGCATCGGACACATGACAGAGTCAATCCCCAGCAGCTGAATCCCGCGCAGAATAAAAGGATACACCGTGGCGTCGAACTTTCCGCCACCGGTCATTCCGGATAAGGCGACAGCCCCGCCGTACCGGATCACCTTGAGCAGCTCACCGGTGCCTGGGCCGCCGACGGGATCAACCACGGCGGCCCACTTCTCGCGGCCAAGCGCGCCTTTGGCCGCGCTTCCCGCAAGCTCGGCGCGCGAGATCACGCGGGAAGCGCCCAGATCCCGCAGCATCGCCTCCTGCGCGGCTTTGCCTGTGCTGGCCGTCACCTCGAAGCCCAGCTTCGAGAGGATGTCGACGGCCATGCTGCCCACACCGCCGGTGGCCCCGGTTACGAGAACGGAGCCTTTCTCCGGCGTAAGCCCGCTGCGCAGCAGCAGCTCCGCCGAGAGTGCCGCCGTGAAGCCGGCCGTGCCGATGGCCATGGCTTCCTTCGCCGAGAGGCCCGCCGGCCGGCGAACCAGCCAATCGGCGGGGAGCCTTGCGTATTCGGCGTAGCCGCCTTCATGGGACACGCCTAGCCCGTACCCGGTGCAGAGCACCTGGTCCCCGGGCCTGAACTCGCTGCTCCCTGGTTCGATCACTTCCCCGGCCAGGTCGATCCCTGGAATGAACGGATATCTCTGCACAATTTTGCCTTCAGGGATACTTGCCAAACCATCTTTATAGTTCACACTGGAATACTGTACCTTGACCAGGACTTCTCCCTGCGGCAGATCCTGCTGCCCGATCTCCTCCACAAGAGCACGGAACCCATGCTCATCCTGGTGTACCCGAAACGCGCGAAAAGAAGCATTCATGCGATCTCCTCCTGAACAACTCACTTGATTTAATGACAAAAGCTTACGTATTCCCCCTGCTCTTCTCATGATCCTTGTCGAGTTAAGCCGGATTTCCGAATTTCCTGCGCTTTCCCGAGAAATAGTCAGTAACATCCTACTCCTCGAGATCAGGTTCCAAATAAGCCTCTAACAGTCTTTGCTTCATATCCAAAGTCTCCTGGCTTAAGCTGACCCGATATATTTCAGGGTTCAACTTCCTGAGATATTCCGGCCAGAACAATTGAAGCTGCTCATTATGATACTCCCTGATCTGCTGCAGCTCTGGAAGCTTATAGACAAGCTCCCCTTCTACAAAAATCGGCTCCAATAACTTAATGGCATAATAATGCTTAACAGTTTTCTGGATGTATGGATGCAGCGGATTAATCAATTTCAGCTTACCGCCTGCTTTGGGATTCTCCTCATGAGGCAGGTTAATATAGTCGGCAATAGCTTTGTTGCTGCCGCTGCTGATAATGCGGTAGACTTCTTTTTTGCCTGGGGTAGTGACTTTTTCCGGATTTCCCGAGATCTTGATCGTCGGCTCCATCTTGCCGTCCTTCTCTCGTTCTACAAGCTTGTATACGCCGCCAAGAGCAGGCTGGTCAGCGGCTGTGATCAACTGGGTACCCACACCCCAGATGTCAATTTTGGCTCCTTGTGCTTTAAGGTTGAAGATGGTATTCTCATCCAGATCATTTGAAGCAACAATTTTCACATAGTCCAGACCTGCATCATCAAGCATTTTGCGGGCTTGAATGGACAGGTACGCCAAGTCCCCGCTGTCCAGTCTGATCCCCACCATTTTTTTGCCCAGGGACTCCAGATGTTTCGCTGTATTAATTGCATGCGGCACACCGCTCTTCAGGGTGTCAAAGGTATCCACCAGCAGGGTAACCTGATCCGGCATGGCTTTCGCATACATTTCGAAGGCTTCCTGCTCATTATCGAACAGTTGAACCCAGGAATGGGCATGGGTTCCCTTGGTCGGGATTCCGAACAATTCACCCGCGAGCATATTAGATGTCGCATCGAATCCGGATATGTATGAAGCGCGAGCTCCCCAGACAGCGGCATCGGCTTCTTGGGCTCTCCTGGTTCCGAACTCAAGCAGCACATCCTGTTCAGCTACCTGTTTGATTCGGGAGGCTTTGGTTGCAATCAAGGTCTGATAGTTCATGAAATTAAGTATCGCGGTCTCTACGAGCTGGGTCTCCATAATATTGCCTTCAACACGGATTAGCGGTTCATTTGGGAAAACTAAAGCTCCTTCACGCATGGAGAAAATGTCTCCCCGGAATTTGAAATTGCGGAGCAGATCCAGAAACTCCGGCTTGTAATTCTCTTCCTGCTTGGCTAAGTAGCTTAGATCCTGCTCCGTGAAGTGCAGATTGCTAATATAGCTTACAATTCGTTCAAGCCCCGCAAATACGGCGTATCCGTTCCCGAACGGCAGCTTACGAAAATAAGCCTCAAAAACGGCCTTTCTCAAATGTGTTCCATTCATCCAGTGCGCATAAATCATATTAATCTGATATTTATCGGTATGCAGCGCTAAGCTGTTCGTTTGCATGTCTCTCGTCCTCTCGCTTCCTGCAGCTGGTGCAGGCAGTTAATTAGGCTTGTTCACTGCGCTTGACTTCAGCACCCAGACTGCCTCTGAAATGCCCAAGTGCCCAGGTATGTCCCGCTTCGTTAAAGCTGGCTACAGCATCCTCGAATACCGTGATCTTGAATCCTTTATTGTAAGCATCAACAGCGGTATGCAGCACACAGATATCTGTACATACACCGATTAGATGAACCTCATCGATTCCCCGCTCACGAAGTTTGATTTCAAGGTCTGTTCCCGCAAAAGCGCTGTATCTGGTCTTGTCCATCCAATAAATGTGTTCCTTATGATCCTCATAGACCTGTCCCAGAGAACCGAACAGTTCACGTCCTTCTGTCCCCCGAATATTATGAGGCGGAAACAGCTTGGTCTCAGGGTGGTAAGGATCACTTGCTTCATGTAAATCGACTGCCATAACCACAAAATCACCCTGGCGAACATATTCCTCCGTAAGCTTGGATACTGCAGGCTCAATCTCTACAGCTGGTTCTCCTACAGGGAGACTGCCATTCACGAAATCATTAGTGAAATCAATCACGATTAAGGCTTTCATAGGTCATCTCCTTCAGGTAGTTTATCCCGGAAATTCAAGTGTAAATAGACAATTGCGGAGTGAAATCCGTAAATCGGTACAGCTGCGCAGGCCGCTGGGAATATTGATTAGACAACAAAGGCTGCCCGTCCTCATCTCTTACTTCCTCCAGAATCCCCTGCCTGCTGCGGGTTGAGGTAATTTTCCGAATAAAATTAAGCTCTGCAAAATCAGGCACAACTGTCTGAATGACCTGATAAAGTTCGCTTAGTGTGAAATGCTCGGGCAGGAACTGCTTCGCAATCGTGGTTTGAAGCATTTGCTGCTGAATTCTTTTGTATGCGTCCTTCAAGATTTCCCGATGGTCAAAAGCAAGTTCAAGCTCTTCAAGTGCCTCTTTCATCGTGAACAGGCCCACTTTCTGAGCATCGTCAGCCGCCTGCCTCTTCTCAAGCACCCACTCTTCGACAAAGGCAAAAAAAGCGTGCGAGATAATCCAGCCCCTGGGGTCCCTTCCCGGCTTGCTGTATACGCCCAAATATTCCAAATGTCTTCCTTCAACACCTGTCTCTTCCATCAATTCTCTTCTGGCTGTCTCATATAAAGATTCGTCTTCTTGGGAGAAGCCTCCCGGAAGAGCCCAAGCACCAGCGAACGGCCAACTCTTACGCCGGATCAGCATGACCTTAAGATCGAATATCGGCAGCGATTTGGTTGCGGCCCGCCGTTCCTGCTTCGTTAAGGTGAACATAACGATATCGGCAGGAATCCCGTCCGGGGTCCTATACTTCTTCGCATCATAGGGCGGCCTATTCTGCTCTTGTTCATTTGTCATCGTACATCACCACGTTATTTTATTTGTCTGAAGATTAATCCATATTATGTTCCCTAAGTAATCTTGTTGTCCATACTTACTTTCACAAGTGACCTACCTGTTTGAGCTATTTTTGTTTCTCACTGGGTAATCGAAAAGTAGCAGTTGCCATACAGCCTAAGACCTCTTGTTCATCTCTAATTTCAGCATGGAGGGTAAGGGTCCGGTAAGTCTCGTGTACGGGATATGCCGTCACATAAAGTTCTCCGAGGCCCATCGGAGCAAGAAAATTGACATTCAGATGAGTCGTTACTCCCTGACGTCCATCCTTGGCTGCAATCACAGCAAAGCCCATCACCTGATCCATGAGCGAGGAGAGAACTCCACCGTGAACAATCCCCATCGAATTTAGGTGTTTAGGCTCAATCGTCAGTGCAGCCTCAACCTTGTTTTTATCTACACTCAGTACGCGCCCTCCGAGATGGCCCCAAAAAGAATGATTACTTCGTTCCATGATTTCTGCCCAGTCCATCCTGTAATTCCTCCTTGCAGTGTCTATATGAGCATTTCATCAAATGAATAAAAAAAGTGCGGAAGAAAGCCCCCGCACATCATTCCATTAATCGCAGCTGCTTGGAGCCGCTTCGGTTCCAGCTTCTACATTCACTTTCTGCGATACCGTGTCACGGATAACAGACACGACAAGCTGAAGCAGATAATTAATATCGCTTTGACTTTGCTGGAATTCGGTCACAAGCGGAATACTGTCTATTTCATCCTGAAGTTCTTCAATTTCCTTCTCAATCTTGGCAACCATCGCTTTGTTCTCGAAGGACTCGAAGGCCACAATCTCCTTCTGTTTCTTCTTAATGGTCTGTATAAGACCTTGGACACGCTCATGGTTTTGAATTTTTTGTTCTGCCTTCTTGAAGTGTTCCACTTCCTCGCTGGTTCCAATCAATTCGGCAAGTTCCTTGGCTTTTGCCATAATATCTTCACGAATAACCAAATTCTTCGTATCAAAAGTAGGCATTCCGCAATCATTATATTGCACGTTATCAAGCTGTCCCATGGTACAATTCCCCCAATTTATAGTTTGGCCATTTCTGCCTGACTTATTATACTGCCGGGTACCGGCTCTGGAACGATATTCCCCTTAATGTACCAAGTCATTGGATCTGTGATCTCTACATGTACGAAAGTACCGATTAGATCCGGGGATCCTTCAAAATGTACCAGCTTGTTACTCCGTGTTCTTCCAGCAAGAACATGCTCATTATTCTTACTTTCGCCTTCAACCAATACCTCGACAACAGAACCGACAACTTTATCGTTGCTTAGGCGGCTGTTCTCGTTAATCGCGTCGTTAAGACGCTGCAAGCGTACCTTCTTCACTTCCATCGGGACATTATCCTCCATCACAGCAGCAGGCGTTCCTTCCCTTGGTGAATATATAAATGTATACGCCGAGTCGTAGCCAACTTCTTTGACCAGAGAGAGGGTGTCCTCAAATTGCTCGTCCGTCTCTCCCGGGAAGCCCACGATAATATCCGTAGTGAGAACTACACTCGGAATCGCTGTCTTAATCTTGCGGGCGAGCTCAAGATAATGCTCCCTGGAATATTTACGGCTCATCCTCTTCAGGATTTCCGTGCTTCCAGATTGAACCGGAAGATGGATATGCTCAACGAGATTCCCGCCTTTAGCCAGCACCTGAATGAGCTCATCATCGAAATCACGAGGATGTGAGGTCATAAAACGGACACGGGGAATGTCAATCTGTCTAAGATCATCCATCAGGTTAGCGAACGAATACTCAATATCTGTAAAGTCCTTGCCGTAAGCATTGACATTTTGTCCAAGAAGTGTAATTTCCTTAAATCCTTGACGCGCCAGCTCACGCACTTCCGCTATAACATCTTCAGGTCTGCGGCTGCGTTCTTTGCCCCTTGTAAAAGGTACGATGCAGTACGTGCAGAATTTATCACATCCATACATGATGTTCACCCAGGCACGCATGCCTTCTCGCTTCTTCGGCAGATTCTCAATGATATCTCCCTCTTTGGACCATACCTCGACTACCAGCTCTTTGCTGAAGAGCGCCTCTTGAATCAAATGCGGCAGACGGTGAATATTATGAGTACCGAAAATCATGTCGACAAAGCTATGCTTCTGCATAATTCGGTTCACAACTGTCTCTTCCTGAGACATACATCCGCAGACCCCTAGCAGAAGACCCGGCTTTTCAAGCTTGAGTGTCTTCAGATGTCCAAGCTCGCCGAACACCTTGTCTTCCGCATTTTCTCTGATCGCACACGTGTTCAGAAGAATCAGATCGGCATCTTTGCGATCTTCCGTTGACTCGTAACCCATTTGCTCGAGCAGGCCCTTGATGGTCTCCGTGTCATGCTCATTCATCTGACAGCCGTAAGTATATACGATGTAGCGCTTGCCACGCCCCAGGTCCTTAAGACCATCTGGGACCGTGTTCTCATACAGCACTTTCACATCTTCTTTACCACGTTGCTTCTCCTGTCTATGATTGGGTTCGGACATAATATGAATTTCCCGGCCACGAATTCGGATTTTTTTGCCGGTTTCGTCCTCAGAAATGACTTTGGCATCTGAGAAATCAAAATATTTGGAGTAATCCTTTTTATTCTCCGCCATGCTTCCGGTTCACTCCTTCAAATCATCTATCGACTCCCACCTAAGGGAGGTTACTATAAAAAAGCATTACATCAAATTATACCATACCTAAATCGGCTTATCTATACGGATTGAACTAAGACAGATCACGAAGGCTCATGCGCTGCCGGCTACGATGTTGGGCTGTTTCATTTTCAATTATTCGATTTGGCGTATTTGACCGCAATCCAAAAAACCGTTCCCAGACCGGGAACGGTTTTTTTGGAATCAATGCATTTCACCTTCGTAGCTTAATTAATTAGAAACCTTTATATTGTGGCTCTTCATTTTCAAGCTGTTGAACACGGCTTTCAACCTGATTTACAATCTGCTGTGTTTGTGCAGCAGCGTCAGTGAACAAGGTTTTAGCCTCTTGATTTTGAGTACTTAGAGCGAATGCCTCCAAGCTGGCTTGTGCACTTTTCAGAGAAGCAACGGTAGTCTTTACTTGTGATGCAACGGTCATCGGGAATCACCTCCTTATCCTTCTAGGAACATAATTTAACCTGCACCTCTTCATTTCATCAGTGGAAAAAAAATCATGTTCTTCCAAATGATATTTTATTAAAACCTGATGCTTATACAGATAATTGAAAGGATAGTTCACAGCTGAGTAAACAGGAAGGGGATAATCTGTAATGCCTGAATGGTTAGAAGTTATCGTAAGGACACTTGCCGCCGTAGTTTTCCTGTTCATCCTTACCCGGCTGCTCGGCAAGCGACAAATTTCCCAGCTATCTTTCTTTGAATACATCACGGGTATAACCATTGGAGATCTGGCTGCAGTCGTATCCTTAGAGCTGGACGGTCAATGGTATCTTGGCGTCATATCATTGGCGGTATGGGTTGCTGTCTCGCTTGGTATAGAGTTCTTACAGCTAAAGAGTAAGAATGCCCGTGGAATCATCGACAGCAGCGGTACTGTCTTGATCAAAGACGGTAAAGTTATGGAAGACAATTTGAAGAAAGAAAGGCTCTCCAATGAAGAGCTGCTTGAGCAGCTGCGGAAGAAAAGCGTCTTTAAAGCGGCAGAAGTTGAATTTGCTGTAATGGAGCCAAATGGTGAGATCAACGTCCTGCTAAAAAAAGAGAACCTCCCTTTAACCCCGGCCATGCTCGGCATCAAGGTTGCTCCCGAGGTTGAGCCACAGACCGTTATTCTTGATGGGGTAGCCATGCTGGAGCCGCTTGCTACAATAGGCAAAAATATGGCCTGGCTGAATACCGAGCTGGATAAGCTGGGCGTGTCCCTGGACAACGTATATATAGGACAAGTGGATGCTTATGGCGGTCTGTACGTCGATTTATACGATGATCAGATTAAAGTTCCCGAGCCTCAGGAACGAGCGGTACTCCTGGCCAATTTAAAAAAATGCGAAGCCGATCTGGAAATGTACTCGCTGGCCACTCAGGATAAGAAGGCCAAACAGATGTTTGAACAATGCTCGAAGCAGCTGGACAAAGTCATAGGCAGCATCAAACCCCTGCTTAAAAGATAGGAGGCAGACGTCTTGACTACTACTAAAAAGAATAAACAAAAAAATCAAAACAAAAAGCTGACACCGGTCCAGCAGGATTATAAGGAACTGTCTCAAAAACACGAACCCAAGCGTCCTGTGTTCCTGAATTGTATCCGGGCCTTTATTAGTGGAGGCCTTATCTGTCTGATCGGAGAATGTATCAGGCAATGGTTCATCCATTACGGGGGATTTGATGAGAAAAGAGCTGGCGATCCTACAGTAGCTGTTCTAATCCTGATCTCTGTAATCATCACCAGTCTCGGATTCTACGATAAGATTGCCCAGTGGGCCGGAGCCGGATCAGCAGTTCCCGTTACGGGATTCGCCAACTCCATGGCCTCAGCAGCAATAGAGCATCGCAGAGAAGGTATCGTGCTGGGAATAGGAACAAATATGTTCAAGTTAGCCGGGTCCGTTATCGTTTTCGGTACTGTAGCTGCTTTTGTCATTGCCTTGTTCCATTTTTTATTTATACCTGGATCATCGGGAGGTTCTTGATATGTTAAAAGGTCATCAAAGCTGGGTGTTCGAGAATAAGCCACGTATTATATCCACGGCGACCATTGTCGGTCCATTTGAAGGGCAGGGACCATTGGCTGCGGATTTCGACATTATTCATGGAGATCTATATCTTGGGCAAGACAGCTGGGAAAAGGCCGAGAAGACTTTAATTGAAGAATCATGTAAGCTCGCGATTGAACATGCGGGTCTAACTAAAGAGGACATCCAATTTCACTTTGGCGGCGACCTGATGAATCAGATCATCAGCAGCAGTTTTGCGGCACGTACACTTGGGGTTCCCTACTTGGGTCTATTTGGTGCCTGTTCTACCTCCATGGAAGGACTAGCTCTTGCCGCCCTCGTAGCTAATAGCGGAAGTGCTAATTATGTCCTTGCAGGCACCTGCAGTCACAACTCCAGTGCAGAGAAGCAGTTCCGATACCCCACAGAGTATGGTTCGCAGAAGCCGCCTACCGCGCAGTATACCGTTACGGGCGCCGGGGCAGCTGTTATTTCTCCTACAGGGAATGGCCCTGTCATTACTTCAGCAACCATCGGCCGTGTTGTCGATATGGGTATAAGTGATCCATTCAATATGGGGGCCGCAATGGCACCAGCCGCAGTGGATACAATTGAAGCACACTTTCGCGACCTCCAAATTGAACCCAGCTACTATGATCTCATTGTGACGGGGGACCTATCTAAAGTTGGGTATGCCATCGCCAATGATTTGTTCAAGAAGCATAACTTCCCTATAGAGCAAACCACTTATAATGACTGCGGTATGATGATCTATGACTATGACAAGCAAAATGTTCAATCGGGCGGTAGTGGATGTGCCTGTTCCGCCGTTGTCACCTACGGCCATCTCTTGAGACGTATTCGCAAAGGCGAACTGCGCCGCATTCTGGTTGTCGCAACCGGCGCCCTGATGTCCCCTATCTCCTATCAGCAAAAGGAGACTATTCCGTGTATCGCCCATGCCGTCTCCATCGAGCGGCAGGAATTTTAAGGTTGAGGAACGGTACCTCTCCCGATTTTGATTTGTAACGCAGTGCGGTCAAAATTCGGAGATAACAGCAAGCCGTGTTTGAGAGCTTCTCCTTCCTTGCACCTCACTACATGCGTTTCTTTAAGTTCGTTTTTAATGCACTCAGCCTATACAGGTTAAGAATCCTCTTATATTCAAGAGGATTCTACCTAAATACCCAACACCAAAAAGACGGGATATAACCTCCCGTCTTTTTAAGTTGTACCTGGTGATCCAAAGTCATGGAGTGGAGTTTTTGGGACTGAAGAAGCACCAGCGTTCGCCTACAAGCTTTCTGAAAGAAAGCTACATCGGAAGCATTCGCTTTATCCTCCGATTTCATCATCCTAAGGATAAAACCAGGAAATCGGAGGATAACAGCGATCGTAAGCCCAAACACTACTCGTAATGACGGCGCGAAATCACCAGCACGGTTCGAAAAATTAAAAAGACGAGACCCTAGGTCCCGTCTTTTCACGCAGCAATTCTATTCAATAATTTCTGCTGTGTCACCCGTTTTGGCTCCAGCAGCATTAGCTTCATCTGTGTCGATATGCATGTCCAGAGCGTAAGACTCAGACACACGCGCAATTACATTCTCAAGGATTAAGCCGCGCTCGCCGCCAAGACGAACCTTAAGCAGCTGCTGGTCCTTAATGCCCCAATTAGCTGCATCCGAGGTATGGAAGTGAATATGACGGGCTGCAACAATGACACCCTGTTCCAATTCAACTTCGCCGGCTGGACCTTTTACCGTAATGCCTGGAGTCCCATCAATCTTACCTGACTCACGCACCGGAGCTTTGACTCCAATAGCAAATGAATCTGTACGGGAAATTTCAAGCTGGGAAGCAGGACGCGCAGGCCCCAGAATACGTACTTTGTCAAATTGGCCTTTAGGACCAATTACAGCTACAGTCTCATTCGCAGCGAACTGGCCTGGCTGGGACAATGGTTTAAATTCAGTCAATTGATAACCTTGTCCAAACAAAGCTTCAATATGCTCTTGGGTCAAATGGATGTGACGTGCCGATACACCTACAGGTACAGTTTTACTCATGGTAGAGTGTCAACTCCTCTTTTTCTCTATAGTCTTTCAAACCGATAACCATTATACTCCTTTCCTAATCAAAAGGAAAAGGCAGCAGGAACTTTCCCCACTGCCTTTGATTCAAATTATCTAAATTCTGCTACAAGTTTGTCAAATTCACTTTCAGTCAATGACAGGTTCTGATTAACGAGTGGTTCCTCACGGAAACCGGATACCAGATTCTCATAGCTCTTCTTCGTCTTGTTCTGGTAAATAAGACCTGTAATCATACTGCCCGTCTCCATCAGCTTGGTCATTGCCATAACCCGGTTACTTGGATCATAATCAGGTACGGTTTCCAAATTCACGATGTTCTCTTTGAACCAGTCGTAAGTGTTCACTTTGTTGAACGTTACGCAAGGACTGAAGACGTTGATCAAGGAGAAGCCTTCATGCTGGATCCCTTGCTCGATCAAGGAAGTTAACTGCTTAAGATCACTTGAGAAGGATTGAGCTACAAAGGTAGCACCTGCAGACAGCGCAATCTCCAGAGGTGACAATGTAGTCTCAATGGAACCCTCAGGGGTACTCTTAGTCTTGAAACCCTCACCACTACGAGGTGAGGTTTGACCTTTAGTCAATCCATAAATTTGGTTATCCATAACAATGTAGGTCATATTGATATTCCGGCGAATCGCATGAACCGTATGACCCATACCAATTGCAAAACCGTCTCCATCCCCACCGGAGGCTACTACTGTAAGATCGCGGTTGGCAAGCTTAACCCCTTGGGCAATAGGGAGGGCACGTCCGTGGATACCGTGAAGGCCGTAGGCATTGATGTAACCGGAAATCCGTCCGGAGCAGCCGATACCGGAAATTACAGCAAGCTGTTCAGGCTCCAAACCGACGTTGGCTGCAGCACGTTGAATGGCTGCTTGTACGGAGAAGTCGCCGCATCCTGGGCACCAGTTCGGTTTGACGTTGTTGCGGAATTCTTTAAAAGTTGCCATCTTACACCAGCTCCTCACTTAGTTTCTGAGCAGATGGTCCATCGCTCAGCACTTTCTTGCTTTCCGAGTATACTTCTGAAGGTAAGAACGGGTTACCGTCGTACTTCAGGACACTGTTGATTTTCTCATGCAAGCCAATATTCAGCTTAATCAAGCTGGCAAGTTGTCCAGTCGCATTATTTTCAAGAACGACCACGTTCTTAGCCTTTTGTAGATGTGGAAGCACTTCTTGTACAGGGAAAGGATGCAATAGGCGAACCGTCATATGACTCGTCTTAATACCTTCCGCTTCAAGATGTACACGGGCCTGATCAATCGTTCCACCCGTTGAACCCATGCCGATAATTAATAGATCCGGCTCTTCATGAGAGCCTTGAATATGAATTGGGTTCTCAACCTCAATGTTATCCATCTTGCCAAGACGTTTATCCATCATTTTGATCCGGTTAACCGGGCTCTCGGATGGACGTCCGGTCTCGTCATGTTCGACGCCTGTTACATGGTGAATTCCGTTCTTGGTGCCTGGCAGGGCACGGCTGGATACACCATTCTCTGTAAGCTCGTAACGTTTGAAGAGCGAACCGTCTTCACGATCAGGAATCTCGGTTGCGATGTTACCACGATCAATCACAATCTTACTGTAGTCGAGCTCTTCACAGGACTGTTTACCTAAGGATAACTGAAGGTCAGTCGCCAGAATGACTGGCACTTGATATTTCTCAGCCAGGTTGAATGCCTGAACCGTATCATAGAAGCACTCTTCAATTGAACTAGGAGAAAGGACAATCTTTGGAATCTCACCATGTGTTCCGTAGATCAGGGCATGAATATCACTCTGCTCCTGCTTGGTAGGAAGACCTGTACTTGGTCCCCCACGCTGGGTATCTACGATCACAACTGGCGTTTCAGTCATCCCTGCAAGGCCAATAGCCTCCATCATCAGAGACAGACCAGGACCTGCAGAAGCCGTCATAGTTCTTACACCTGCATAGTTGGAACCAATTGCCATGGTAATGGCTGCGATTTCATCCTCAGTCTGAACAACAGTTCCGCCAAACTTCGGCAGCTTCTTGATCAGGTATTCCATAATTTCAGAAGCAGGTGTAATCGGATAAGCACTCATAATCCGGCAGCCGGCTGCAAGTGCACCCAGTGCAATTGCATCGTTACCGATCATGAACAGCTTTTGTTTGCCGTCAGCAGGCTCAAGCTTGAACTCTTCAAGCGGTCCGCCCGCAAGCTCAAGCACATATTCCGCTCCGCGGCGTACAGCTTCAATATTCTTCTCAACAATAGCCGGACCTTTACGTCCGAACTCTTCTTCAACTGCTGTATTAAATACTTCGAGAGGGAGTCCGAGCAGCGCCCAAGAAGCCCCAGAAGCAACCATATTCTTCATTAGGGAAGTTCCAAGCTCCTCCGCAATCGCCGTGATTGGCACCGCAAACAAGGTAGCTTTCGTTCCTTCCGGAATTGTTGGATTAAATTTGGCATCTGCGACAACGACTCCGCCTTCACGAAGCTCGTGCGCATTGAAATCAATACTCTCTTGGTCAAAAGCAACCAGAATATCCAGATCGTCAGAAATTGCCCGAATCGGCTTCGTGCTGATGCGAATTTTATTGTTTGTGTGTCCGCCTTTAATCCGTGAAGAGAAATGACGGTATCCATACAAATAGTAACCTAGTCTGTTCAATGCTGTAGAGAAAATCCGGTCTGTACTTTCTACACCTTCACCTTGCTGTCCACCGATCTTCCATGATAATTGACTAATCAAGATCGCCCACCCCTTCAATCGTATCGCATTAGGAGATATTAACTTGCTTAAATTTAGAGAATAAAAGAGACATTGGTATATCTAAAGACCTATGCCAGTTATGAATATTCTGTTGCATAACCATGTCAATTTTATGTCTATACAGACTAAAAAGCAAGCGTTTTCTCGAGATTTTCATATAGTTGTTTGCGATTGAAACGATCTCTACAAAAGATTGATTAAAGCGTTTTCTTTCTTTTTGGGAGATGGATTCTTAAAAAGGATTCCGCGTTTCCAAAAAGCCATCTTCTTACCAGCGCTTCCGGATAGTGCTTGAGTAACTCGGAGACCAGGGATGGATAGCGGGCCGCATTCTCCAGCCCAGATATATACGTATCAATCCCATCAAAATCTGACCCGAACATTAGGTGCTGCTCTCCCCCCAGTGAGCAGATATGTTCAATATGTCTCAGCAGATCAAGTAACTGAACCGGCCCCTTTGTTTTCACAAAGTTAGGAAAAAAGGTTAGTCCTATTCTCCCCTCCAGATTGATGATCGCCTTAATCTGTTCATCATGCAGGTTCCGGGGATGTGGACATATGCGGTATGCATTGGAGTGCGAGGCTATGAACGGCTTATCTGCCTGCTTGGCCTTAGTGGCAAGCTCCCAGAAGCCTTTTACCGATAAATGTGATACATCAAGGATAATCCCTAAATCATGACAAGCTTGAATTAGTTCCAGTCCTTTCTTGGTGAACCCCCCGTTACGCGGCTCCAGGATCCCGTCTGCCGCCCAGTTGGCATAGTTCCATGTGATTCCCAAGAATCGAATTCCCTGCTCAAAACCGATCCTTAGATACTGCAGATTAGCTTCAAGCCCGTCTGCACCTTCCAAGGAGAGCAGCCCCCACGGCTGACCTGTAAATGATTGATCCATTTCCTCCTGCCAGCATAGAGGTCTTATGCCGCTTCTCACAACTTTCTCCCGGAAAATATGGATTTGATCCAGCACATGGCTGAATCTAGGGCTGCCCAACCTTTCGGAGATATAGATGGCAAAGCACTGCAAACTAATATTCCCCTGCTTCAGCTTTTCCAAATCCACATCCAGTCGGCTATCCTTTTGAAAATTAATATGGTCATTGAATTGCATTTTGCTTAGTGCGTCACAGTGAAAATCTATCACCTCATATTTCATAGCTCACTCACCTTTCTCAGGGGTAAGGATATTTAGTTCTACATCACAAAAAACATGCAAAAAAGCCCGTCTACAAATGTAAACAGGCAGATTCATTATCCTTATTTATCTTGGCTCTACGATCAACTTTATCGCCGTCCGGTCCTCTCCATCAATAACAATATCCGTGAAAGCAGGAATGCAAATCAAATCCACTCCGCTAGGAGCTACGAATCCCCGGGCAATCGCGACTGCTTTAATGGCTTGATTAAGAGCACCTGCCCCAATAGCCTGAAGTTCAGCAGCCCCACGTTCTCTTAGTACTCCTGCTAACGCACCGGCAACGGAGTTTGGATTGGATTTTGCTGAAACTTTTAATACCTCCATGGTAAGTACCTCCTGGGAATGATGGTTTGATTCCACTAATTAATTCTATTCGTGAAAAGTGAAATAATTCCTTCTTTTAGCCATCCTTATATTTCCAGTAGTTTACTTACCCGGCTAGCCTCACTTCTAATCCATAATCCACTCATCTTCGAGAAGTCTTATTTTCTTAATACTCTTGGCACGCCCAGTTCCATCCTCAATGTCCACCAGGACAGCATGGAACTGCCATTTGCCCGAATCAACCTGGAATCTAACAGGAAGCTGAGTTTTGAATTTCCTTAACACTGCATCCTTTTCCATTCCCAAGATGCCTTCACGTGAGCCAACCATACCTACATCGGTAATATAGGCTGTCCCCCCAGGGAGCACGATATCATCATTGCTTTGCACATGCGTGTGTGTTCCAACTACCATGGAGGCCCTGCCTTCCAAATGCCAGCCCATGGCAATCTTCTCGGACGTGGCCTCAGCATGGAAATCTACCAGGATGTTCTTGTGCTTTTGCCGGAGCCGGTCAACAATTTCATCAGCTGCTCTGAAAGGGCAGTCAATCGCAGGAAGAAACGTTCTTCCCTGCAAATTAACAATAGCTAACTCCTTGCCATTTGCCTTGATAAGAGTACTTCCCAGTCCAGGAGTTCCCGGAGGGAAATTAGCAGGGCGAATCATCCTAGGTTCATCGTCGATGAAATCAAAGATTTCTTTATTATCCCAAGTGTGATTTCCCATGGTAAGACCGTGAATACCCATATCGAAAAAGTCTTTAGCAATCGCTTCGGTTATTCCTCGTCCAGCCGCAGCATTCTCACCATTGGCAATAATGATGTGGGGATTATGTTTTGTTTTGAGCAGAGGAAGCGTCTCCTTTAACGCTTTCCTGCCTGTATTCCCTACGATGTCTCCGATAAATAAGACTTTCATGTACGTTCATTCCCTTCTATTCTGCGGAACCTCTTACATTAAGCCACAATCCCACTCAATGAAAAAGCGGCCCCCTGGAGGGGCCACTTCTCAGCATTTCCTTTACTTTGCGTATTCAACCGCCCGAGTCTCCCGAATGACAGTAACTTTGATATGACCTGGATAATCCAGTTCACTTTCTATCATCTTCGTGATATCTCTTGCCAAGCGGAAGCTTTCTGCGTCATCAATTTTCTCAGGCTGCACCATAACCCGGACTTCCCGTCCAGCTTGAATCGCGTATGATTTCTCGACACCTTCGAAAGATTCGGAGATTTCCTCTAATTTCTCAAGACGACGAATGTACGTTTCAAGTGTTTCGCGGCGGGCTCCCGGTCTTGCTGCGGACAGGGCATCAGCTGCACCTACCAGCATGGCAATAACGGAAGTAGCTTCAACATCACCATGGTGAGAAGCTATACTATTAATAACCACCGGATGCTCCTTGTATTTCTTCGCCAGCTCTACGCCAATTTCAACATGAGAGCCTTCCACTTCATGATCAAGCGCTTTACCAATATCATGCAAAAGTCCGGCGCGTTTCGCGAGTACGATATCTTCTCCAAGTTCTCCAGCCATAAGCCCGGTAAGATAAGCCACTTCCATCGAATGCTTCAGAACATTCTGACCGTAGCTTGTCCGGAACTTCAGTCTGCCGAGAATCTTGATCAAATCCGGATGCAGGGCGTGTACTCCTACCTCGAATGTAGCTTGTTCCCCGTACTCACGGATACGTTCATCCACTTCTCTGCGTGATTTCTCAACCATTTCTTCAATTCTGGCAGGATGAATCCGACCATCTGCCACCAATTTCTCGAGTGCAGTTCTTGCAATCTCACGGCGAATAGGATCAAAACCTGACAGAATAACCGCTTCTGGCGTATCGTCAATAATCAGATCTATGCCTGTAAGCGTCTCGAGAGCACGGATATTACGTCCCTCACGTCCGATAATCCGTCCTTTCATTTCCTCGTTCGGCAGCGTTACCACAGATACGGTAGTCTCCGCCACGTGATCAGCAGCACAGCGCTGAATCGCCAAGGTAATGATTTCTCTGGATTTCTTATCCGCTTCCTCTTTAGCCTGCTGTTCGATATCTTTGATCAGTTGAGCCGATTCGTGTCGTACTTCCTGTTCGACGTTTGTCAGAATAATGCTTCGCGCATCTTCCATAGTCAGGTTAGAAATACGTTCAAGCTCGGAGACCTGGTTTTTGTAAATTAAATCGATTTGTTGTTGAGTTTCCTCAATTCGTTTCTCTTTGTTGGCCACTTGCTCTTCTTTGCGTTCCAGTGATTCTAATTTTTTATCCAGCGACTCTTCTTTTTGCAACAGTCGTCTTTCCTGCCGTTGGGTTTCATTCCGACGTTCACGAATGTCTTTATCAGCTTCGGCTCTTAGCTTATGAATCTCATCCTTCGCTTCGAGAACCGTTTCTTTCTTCAGTGCCTCTGCATCTTTCTTCGCATTATCCAGGATTTGACTGGCAGCATGTTCAGCACTGGAAATTTTAGCTTCAGCAAGAGATTTGCGAATAAAATATCCGATCACGAACCCAAAGAATAGTGCGGCTACAACGAGAATAATCGAAATCCAAGGTTCCATTTCTGTTCACCTCCTCGTTGATTAGTCCAAGGTATTCCCTGGGATGTGTGCAGTTGTCAATAATGTTACATTCATCATCATACAAATAAAACGATGTACACATGCCAATTCAGTAAGCTGCTCAAGTTGATTCTGTGCAAGTACACAGAAATTGACAGGCAGTATACTTTCATAATTGGTGATAAGAATCCAAATATAGAAGTCGCATTCTTTGGAAGGAAAAAGGGACTCTATCGATACAGATTCAAGTTCATTTTATTATTTGATGAAAGAAATTGTCAAGCATATGACAGTGTTCTCCATAAGAAGTGGTTCATTCAAATTCATCATAATCCGTTTCACCATCTTCGGAGTCGTCTTGTTCCTGCACTAATGTCCGAAGAACTCGCGACACAAGCGAGCCGGAGAAGCCACGTCTCATCAGATAAGCTCCTGTCTTGCGCTTCCTGTCCAATATTTCTCCGCTGGTTTGGCGCCACTTCTTCGCGCCCATATCTAAAGCGCTCTGGTATTCCTCTTCCTCTGATACACTCCCCAGTGCTTCCTCAATCAGAGGCTTAGAAACGCCCTTCTGGCGCAATTCCTGTCTGACCCACATCTTTCCCTTGCCCCGGTTCTTAACACGCTGGCCGGCCCATTCCTGCGCGTACAACGCGTCATTAACAAGCCCTTCTCTTTCAAGTCTTGCAACAGTCTCTATTATGACCTGCTCTTCCCGGCCCTTTTCCTTCAATCGTTGAGATATTTCCCGAGTAGTTCGGGGCTTGCGTCCTAGGTAATTCAAGGCATCCACGTAAGCCTGCTGCTTCTCATCAGCGGCTATGATTTCAAGCAGATCCGACTTTGTAAATGAATTCCCCTTGATCATCCTATACTTAATCATTACATCTTCATGAACTTGAACACGATGTGGACCAAAATGAATGAGGTATCGAAACTTCGGCCGCTTCAGACTTTCCACGGCTGTAATACTTAAAGCCTCATCTTCCGGAAAATCCGCCAAGCCGTCAAAATCTTCATCATCCTGCTCGTGCTCGTTCTGTTCCGAGATATCGTAAATTCCCCGTTCTTCGAGCTGCTTGTTCGATCGTGAACTTACATAATTCCCTCGCCCATACGGAGTTTTCTTATACTTTCCCTCATCCATAGTAATATTCTCCCGCTATATAATAAGAAAACGCCCTGTCTCCGGTAAACACCTTCGATCAGAGCGCCACACTTAATTATTTATTCATCTGCAAAAAGAGCAAGCTCTTCTTTGCCTTCTTCTTCAACTTCACTTGCAGAAGCCGTAGGGACAACCGTAGTCAAATTGCTGGCTTCGCGAATCTTATTCTCAATAACATCCGCCACTTCCGGGTGCTCTTTAAGAAACTGCTTCGCATTCTCACGTCCTTGTCCAAGACGCTCGCCAGAGAATGAATACCAGGCGCCACTCTTATCAACAATATCCTGCTCTACTCCGATATCGATCAGACTTCCTTCCTTGGAAATCCCTTCACCATACATAATATCGATCTCAGCCTGTTTGAATGGAGGAGCCACTTTGTTCTTAACTACCTTGATTCTTGTACGGTTACCTACCATATCGTTACCCATTTTGATAGTTTCGATACGACGTACATCCAGTCGAACGGTTGAATAGAATTTCAATGCGCGACCACCAGGTGTAGTCTCTGGGTTACCGAACATAACTCCAACTTTCTCACGAAGCTGATTAATGAAAATGGCAATGGTCTTGGATTTGCTGATTGCCCCGGACAGCTTCCGTAGAGCTTGGGACATCAATCTTGCTTGTAGACCCACATGAGAGTCTCCCATTTCGCCTTCTATTTCCGCTTTAGGAACAAGGGCAGCAACGGAGTCAATAACGATAATATCTACAGCTCCACTACGAACCAGTGCTTCTGCAATCTCCAGAGCTTGTTCACCCGTATCCGGCTGGGACAGAAGCAATTCATCAATATTAACACCAAGCTTACCCGCATAAGATGGGTCAAGCGCGTGCTCCGCATCAATAAATGCAGCTTGTCCGCCTGCCTTCTGAACCTCAGCTATGGCGTGTAGAGCAACAGTTGTCTTACCGGAAGATTCCGGTCCATATACTTCAATAATACGGCCGCGGGGTAATCCGCCTGTGCCAAGAGCTATATCTAATGCTATGGAACCACTGGGAACAATTTCCACTTGCATATGAGTGGACTCCCCAAGCTTCATAATTGATCCCTTACCGAATTGCTTTTCTATTTGACGAAGCGCCATATCCAGCGCTGCACGACGATCTGACATTAGCTCACATCCTTCAAAATGATAAATACAGGAAAGCCTTACATATATAATTGTACCTTGTTTAGAAGCGTTTGCCAAGCATTTTTTAGAACATACATTCGTTTTTTTCTGAGCCGGACACCTCACTTCTGCGGTGCCGCGATTTCCAGAGATTAACACAAAAGAACCGCAGCAACACTTTAGTTTGCTACGGTTCTTCCGTCTCTTAATTATACCTTAGTATAATTCCAGCTGCAAGTTTAGCATGCAGCACTAGGGTCACAAGCTCTAGTCCCCTATACATTTTGTGATTGTAATTCCTTAAGTCGAAGCCAAAGTCGATAAAGGATGGCTTTGGCAGATCTGAGACGAATCGTCTCACGGTTGCCTTTAAGATTCAATTCAAACGTCGTGGTTGTTCCATTTCGTTCAGAGATCCCAATATACACGAGGCCAACCGGTTTTCTTTCCGAGAATGCAGGGCCTGCCACACCTGTGATAGACAATCCAAAGTCCGTATCCGTAATGATGCGAACCTGCTCAGCCAATACTTCAGCTGTTTCCTTGCTAACGGCTCCCGGTGCTTCTTCTCCTTCAAGAAGATGTGTAGGTACATTTAAGAGCTTCTTTTTCATTTCATTGGAGTAACATACAATTCCACCCAAGAATACAGTGGCACTTCCCGGAATAGATGTGATCCCTTGCATTAACAGTCCGCCTGTACAGCTCTCAGCCGCACTAACCGTCAAGTTCATCTCGGTCATCATTTCCACAATAACCTGTTCAATAGGCACATCCCGATTGGCGTATAAGTAATCAGACAAGCGCTCCTCAATAACCTTCTCCATGGCATCAAGCTTATCAAGAGCCTCACTTTCAAGTGAAGCCTTGGTAGACAGCCGGATTGTTACTTCACTTTCCTTGGCATACGGAGCAATAGTCAAATCACTCTGTGATTCAATTAAATCCAGCAGCTTCGTCTCCAGCGCTGATTCCCCGATTCCAGCGAACTTCAACATTTTGGAGTAGAGCGGCGTTTCCCCTGTGAGTACGTGACTCATAATCCATGGCTTAGCCTGGTTCTCGAACATCGGCATTAGCTCTTTAGGAGGGCCTGGCAGCACGATATAATGCTTTTCTCCCTGGGTGATTGCATTACCCACAGCGAGTCCTGTCTCATTGGGCAGTGGAGTCCCGCCATCGATGGCCAAGGCCTGGCGTCGGTTGTTCTCCGTCATTGGCTGCTCCCGATCCTTAAAGAAACGGTCAATGTTATCCATCGCTTGGCGGTCAATATGAAGCTCTCGTCCAAGACTTGCGGCCAAAGCGTCTTTCGTGAGATCGTCCTGGGTAGGCCCGATGCCGCCTGAGAAAATAATAAGATCAGCCCGCTCCTCCGCTATCTTGATTGCCTGCTGGAGACGAACCTGATTATCCCCAACCACAGTTTGAAAATAGACATCGATTCCAAGTGCTGCTAACTCCACAGATAAATAGCGGGCATTTGTATTGACAATTTGACCAAGCAGAAGTTCGGTTCCTACGGCAATAATTTCAGCTTTCATTTGCTATCACAACTCCCTCGTTAAGAAGGGCAACATGGCATCCTCTTCTAGTTAAATTCAAACTTTCGAGAAAGAAAGTATGTTCTTGTTCTTAATGAAATAGTCAATTCCGGAGTATATCGTAATCAGAGCCGCAATCCAAATCGCAACATCGTCAAAGGGGAACTGTACCCAGGCAAAAGGAAAATTATTGAGAAGCAGAGCTGAGATCGCAACAATTTGAGTAATTGTTTTAATCTTACCCCATTTACTGGCCGCAATAACAGAACCCTCTAGCAGGGCTACTTCACGTAGTCCGGTTACAGCAAATTCACGGCTAATAATGATAACGGCAATCCATGCATCACATTTGCCTAGTGCAACAAGAGAGACCAGCACTGCTGCCACCAGCAGCTTGTCTGCCAAAGGATCCAGCAATTTCCCCAAGTTGGTCACCATGTTATTTTTGCGTGCTAGGTAACCATCGATCCCGTCCGTACCAGCTGCAATAATAAACAATAGAGCTCCAATCAAATGATTTAGTGGAAGCGTGTAGGTTCCCCAAGTCAAAGGATATGACCACCAGTCCATGTTCAGGTTAACAAGCAGGAACACCAGCATTACCGGAATCATAAATATGCGGGCTAATGTAATTCGATTGGGCAAATTCATCGAACACCCTCCCTTGACAAGTCATGAATAGAATATGTAAAAAAATGAACAAAGTCATACTGCTTAAGAACTATGACGTAATCGTTAGCTGTCATCTTGTACCCCCAGTGATCTGCTGCCGTTCCCCATTTATCCCTACAAGTATAATATACGGCTTATACCGTGTCAAAATGAAGCAAGGTCTCGAAAGATATGCATTTCGGAGCATATCAAGAGACCCTACCCATGTTATTTAAGATTAGTAAATTGAAGGTCAACAGACAAATCCGCTTTGCGAAGAAGTTGTATCACACTTTGCAGATCATCCCGGCTTTTACCGGTTACCCGAACTTGATCTCCCTGAATCTGACTCTTCACCTTAAGCTTGGAATCACGAATAAGGATATTGATCTTCTTGGCATTATCCTGGTCAATGCCTGACTTCAATGTAATGCGTTGACGAACACTGCCGAGTGAGGCCGGTTCCACTTTACCGTACTCCAGGTTCTTGATTGGCAGGCCCCGCTTGATCATCTTGGACTGTAAAATATCAATAACCGCAGTCAACTTGTACTCATCATCCGAGGATACAACCAGAACATCCTTCTCGACTTTGATCGAACTCTTGCTGTTCTTAAAGTCATAACGAGTCTCTAGCTCGCGCTCTGTCTGCTGTATTGCATTGGTTAATTCCTGCATGTCTACTTTCGACACGATATCAAAAGAACTTTCACTGCTCATCTTGTCACAATCCCTTCGTTCGTCTTATGTTTTATTATTATATGAAAAACTTTCTTGTAATACAAACAGGACAGGCGTCAACCAGCTTCAAACCGGTATTGACGCCTGTCCTGATTAGTAGTTTGTCTGCTTAACTGTACTTCTGAACATGTCCAATATTCCTAAGATGCTAATTCTTGCAGGCTAATTGGTGCTTGTGCCAGAGGTATCCGATCCCGTAGTACTTGAGTCCGTCCCACTTGTTGAATTTTCAGTGGAAGTTGTTGAATCGCTAGAACCGGACTCATTTGTACTTTGAGTTGAGGTGCCATCATCCAAATTCAGCTGGATTTTGGTCGTATTCTTCCCGTCAGTCACGACCTGACCCCCAACCGTAATTACGGTGTTATTCGAATTTCCTGATTTAATATACAGCCCATCAGGTCCTAGATCATAACTTTGAGTTTCCCCGTCCTCAATATTCTGATAGAACAATTTCTCACCTCGGGAAGTTCCTTTCCGAACTTCTACCCAGCTTTTGCCGGAAGCTTTAATTTCAACTTTGACCGGAGTAGTACCACTGCTGGTTACTTTAAACTTTGTCGTACTGCCTTTCTTACCATCAGGCGTTACAGTGGCAGTACCAGAACCAGTAGAACCCGTACCTGTTGTATCTGTACCTGTACCGGGCTGGGTACCGTCAGTACCTGAGTTCGGATCCGTTGTTGTTCCTGTGCCAGGCGTCGTCGTCTGTCCTTGACTACCTGTACCGTTCTGCCCGCCCCCTGTATTTTGGTCCCCGCCTTGTGCGGGAGGTGTATTAGTCTCAGTCTTAGGTGAAGTCGTTGTGACTGGCGCCTTGGTATCTGTAACCGGAGTCGGGTCAGGTGTCTTATTGCTGTTAGAGCTGTAATTACTCGAGACAACAATGTAAATCACAATCACAATCAGCGCTGCAAAAGACCACATCAGCGTTGTTGACAGCCATTTCGAATTCCGCTCGGTAGCTGCATGACTGCTTCTTCTCTTCTGAATCACGGGCTCCATGGTAGGTTCCGGCTCAGATACCGGTACATCCTTACGATGCTCCTCAAGCAGGCCATCCGAATCCACACCAACAGCCTCAGCATAAGTTTTAATAAAAGCTCGCACATAAAAGCTTCCTGGGAGCACTTTGTAATCTCCCGCTTCGATGGCTTCCAAATATCTTTTCCGAATTTTCGTCAATTCCTGAACGTCGTCCAGCGACAAACCTCTTTGAAGTCTGGCCTCCTTCAATTGCTGGCCCAGATCCGACATACCATCACCTCCTGTTAATATTCAGCACACAATTATACATCCTCAGTGTAAAGCGTAGTAAACGTATCATAGACGATTTCCTCGTCCGGATTGTTACGAAGTTCAATAATAATATCAAAGTCACTATACTCGTATTTTGACTCTTTAATGAAAATATCGGGATGCTCAATGACCTTCGTGGAAGGCATAGTCATAATATCTTCAAGAAGCTGGTAATGCTTCTCATTCGAACGAATGGTACTAATAATTCCATCAATGATAAATACATTGTTCGGGTTGTACTCTTCTTCAGATAACTGACTGCGAACGGTTTGTCTTAATAACGTTGAGGACACAAACGTCCATCTCTTCATGGAGCAGACACTGCCTGCAATAATCGATTCTGTCTTACCTACCCGTGGCATACCTCGAAGGCCAATAACCTGATGACCCTCTCTTTTAAATAATTCACCCAAAAAGTCTACAAGCAACCCAAGCTCATCACGTGTAAATCGAAAAGTTTTGCGGTCATCAGAATCCCTATTTATATAACGACCATGTCTGACAGCCAAGATATCCACGAGCCGTGGGCTGCGCAGAGCAAGAACCGTAATATTATCAACTTTACTGAGCATTTGGCCCAAAAGAGCAATCTTCTCATCATCATCACATTCCAGCAGCATACCGCGTGTTTGGCCTTCAACCCCATTAATGGTTAGAATGTTAACTCCCAGCATACCGAACATGGAAGCGATATCCCCCAGAAGCCCCGGCCGATTTCTATGTATTTTGTACTCCATATACCACTGTGTTTGCTTCAACCGGTTCACCTCTTCTATCCTGCTTTCTTTGCATGAAATTCGACAAAAAATCCTATTAGACCTGCATAAATCTCATAATCTGATGAATTAACGCAAATTAGTGTTATTTTTATTCAAATCAACATTACCTGTTAATGATATATAAAATAATTTTGAAAGGCAAGTCCACCTCAGAATATGGCAGAAAAGCTCCCAAAAGGGAGCTTTTCCATAGTGCTGTTCTAGGCGTACTTCTTAGCCAGTTTTACCATTAACTTCGCAATGGTTCTGCGCTCTTCCTCATTGCCCACATCCCAGATCTCTTTAAGAGCCCGGTTTGAGGCGTTCTGAGGATCAACCTTGTCCTCTAGAAACCCGCCGATTTCGTAGGCTAAATTGGAGATGCTGTCTTCACTCATACCAGCATTCTCCGCATGTTTCACCCGGTCTCCAAGGAACTTCTTCCAAGAATCGAAATTACTCAGCACTGTTGACATGATAAATCCTCCTTCGCATGGCGTTAAGATTTAAGATCAACAGTTGTAATATGTGATTTTTGGAATCAGATTATACAGCGGAATAATTTGGATAGCTTACGTAATCCAGCCGCCGTTCGGACTAATGATTTGACCTGTGATATAACCAGATTCAGGAAGCGCCAAAAAGTAGACCAGTGAAGCGATTTCCTCAGGAGTAGCTAGTCTTCCGGCAGGTATTTCTTCCTCCAGCCGGCGCAGTTCCGCCTCCTCAAAGCTGGCCATCATATCTGTTTGCACCGCCCCTGGGGCCACGGCATTAACCGTGACCTGAGAGGGAGCCAATTCCTTGGCAAGTGCCTTGGTGAATGCGTTAACCCCGCCTTTGGCAGCAGAATAAGCAACTTCGCATGAAGCCCCGGACATCCCCCAAATCGAGGACACATTAATAATTCTTCCAAACCGCCTACGGACCATATATGGCATAAATGTCTGTGTACAAAGGAATACGCCCTTCAGATTCACATTCATCATATCGTCCCATTGCTCTTCAGTTAAATCCTCCAGCATCCCGTAACTCGCAATTCCCGCATTATTCACCAGAATATCCGGGAATAATCCGTGTAATTCCAATTTCTCTTTCATGCGGATAATATCGTCTTTAACTCTTAGATCCGCACTAATGGTAAGCACCTTTGCACCATAGGCCATGCATTTGCGGGCTGCCTCATTGGCCTTCTCATGAGAGTTGCCATAGTGAATAATCACATTTAGCCCCTCCATGGCGAACCGTTCAGCAATAGATGCCCCTATTCCCCTGCTTGCCCCCGTAATTAATACGGTCATATTCTTGATGTTCTTCTCTCTCCCACTTTCAAAGCTCATTCAGGGCTCACCACAAGTGAAACAGCCATTTGATCCCAGTTAATATGCTCTTTAAGGCGCTGATTGACGTCATCAAGCGTGATTGACTCATAGACCTGGAGAACTTCGAAAAGGTCCCCTCCTCTGAATTTGTAACGAGTGAACTCATGAGCAATATTCTCAGGTGAATTCATCATACGCAGATATCCACCAATCTTCTTCTTCCGTGCACGTTCAAAATTCTCCGGCTTAAAGCCCGTTTGAATAAGGGCATTCACTTCTTCCGTGATCACTTTTAACAACTCTTCCGGATCACGGGTGTCTCCACCTATGGCCGAGAAAGCATAATTAGGATCACTATTATACTCATGACCGAAGCCATCTGATATCAAATCCTGATCGTACAGCTTCTGGTATAGATCGGTACTGGACCCGAATAGCAAATCAAGGGCAAGCTTGGTCGTCAGATCTAGCTTGATCCGCTCCACACCTGTAATCCCGAGCTTCGTCTCCTTGAAACCGAACAAACACTTTGGCAGAGATACTGGCAATCTGGAGGTGCGTCTGCGCTCATTAACAGCAGGGGGCTCATCATCGAACAAACGCTCGATTTTCCCTTGTGGCTTGTAGTCCTTACGGGCCTGATTCGCTCTTACCAAATTGAATACTTCTTCAGGATCCACCCCGCCCACGACGAACAGAAGCATATTGCTTGGGTGATAGAAGGCATTGTAGCAGGTATATAGTGTCTCCTTGGTAATAGTACCAATCGATTCAACGGTTCCCGCGATATCAATATGGACCGGATGAACCTTGTACAAGGCCTCAATTAAGCCGAAATATACCCGCCAGTCCGGATTATCCGCATACATGCCTATTTCTTGCCCGATGATTCCTTTTTCTTTGTCCACATTCTGATCCGTAAAATAAGGGTTCTGCACGAAATTGATCAGCGTCTCCAAATTGGCCGGAATGTTCTCGGTTGACGAGAACAGGTATGTTGTCTGATCAAAGCTGGTAAAAGCATTCGCTGAAGCGCCTTGAGAAGCAAACGTAGCGAAAATGTCGCCTTCAGGCTCCTCAAACATTTTATGTTCCAGAAAATGAGCAATTCCATCAGGCACAGAGATTTCTTCCTGACCTTCAACACGGAAATGGTTATCAATTGAACCGTATTTAGTAGTGAATGTTGCATATGTCTTTTGGAAGCCCGGCTTGGGAAGAACGTATACTTGAAGTCCGTTATCCATCACTTCATGATACAGGGTTTCCTGAAGTTTCTCGTACTGAAATTTCTCCACCGGTTATTCCCCCTTCTCGCCTTTCAAAAAGTAAACGGTATTTAAATGGAACGTCTGAGCCGCATCCGTTACCTCCTTGGAAGTAATATGATCAACCTGCTCAAGAAGCTCTTCCGCTGTTCGTTCCTTACCTGAAATAACCCGGTTAAAGTCGTAGGCGATCATCTCAAATGCAGAATCCTGCATCTCAACCACATGGTTGCGAATCATCGCTTTAGTCTGACTAAGTTCAAGGTCACTGATTTCACCTTGGCGCATAGCCTCAAGCTGATTCTTGATGATCTCCAGCGCCTTCTCATAATTCGCAATCTCAATTCCGGACTGAATTGTTGCCATCCCTTTGTGCCCGTCATATCTTGAGGAAGCATAGTAAGCAAGGCTTTCTTTCTCCCGCACATTAATGAACAGCTTGGAATGTGGGTAACTGCCTAAAATCCCGTTATATACGAGTGCCGAAGCATACTCGTCACTGCCATAAGTGATCGAGGTTCGAAGTCCAAGGTTAAGCTTACCTTGATTCACATTCAGACTTTCCTCAACGGTACGGACATCTCCAGTCTCAAAGCTAATATTCGTCTGAGTATACTGCTTCTCATTAGGACGCTCAATCTTAAAGCTCTTCTCCACAAGACGAATGACTTCATCCAGAGAAGTGTCCCCAACGACATACAAATCCAGATTCACCTCTTGCAGCCAGTTTTCATAAGCCCCATAAAGACCTTCAGGGGTAATACCGCTTAGTTCAGAACGGCTCCCAAGCGGATGAAGACGGTAAGGATCATTTCGGAACATCTCTTCAAGGCATCGTTCAGCTGCGTAGCGGATCTTATCATTGATAATCGATTCCAGCTTTTTGCGGACCGTTTCCTTTTCTGCTGCGACATATGAGGCACGGAAGCTTCCATTCTCAGTCACAGGCTGGGTGAGGACTTCCCCAAGGAAAGAGAAGGATTGCTCCAAAAGTGAATCCTCACTATTCACAAAGGAATCGTTAATAGTATCCATTCGCAGTTGTACGATTTGGTAATCGCCTCTTTTATAAATATCAAAGCCAAATCCAGCACCATACAGCTGCTCAAGCTGTTCCCTGAACTTGGTTGTTTCCGGATAGGAAACGGTGCCTCTGCGCAGGACGAACGGAATTAACCCCGTTGTAGCGACCGTTTCTTCCTGTAGAGGAATTCCGGCATATACAGAAATTGCGAAAGTCTTAAACCTTTTGGTCGGCAGTACGTGAATTCGGATATTGTTTACGCTTCCGCGTTCAAACAAAGACTTGTTCAAGGACAAAACCCCTTTACGAGAGACTATTGTAAGCATATTTAATCAAATACTTTTTGCATAATTCAGCCAAATTTAAATCCATTCTATACCATTCCAAAGTAAAGAAGCAACCGGGGAACCCCTGAGTTGCTTCTTCTACCAAGCTTCACTTTTACATACAGAAGATATGCTTCCCAATGGTCTTAACCTGCGGTCTTGTCCAGATCCATTTCGATGTCGCTGTCTCTGGATTAAAGTAATACAGGCACCCTCCAGAAGGGTCCATGCCGTTTAATGCCTCTCTGACTGCCTTTCGGGAAGATTCATTCGGCTCCAGCCAGATTTGGCCATCAGCTACGGCAGTAAATGCACCAGGCTGAAAGATAACACCTGAGACCGTCTTCGGGAAGCTTGGTGATTTAACGCGGTTCAAAATGACCGCTGCTACCGCCACTTGTCCCTCAAATGGCTCTCCTCGCGACTCCCCGTTCACCGCATTGGCCATAATCTTAAGGTCATTCTCGGATAGACCAAGCGGGTTCGATGCAGCGAGTTCACCTGAGTTTTTATTAGCTTTGTTATTCTCGGCTGCTGCATTCTTTCCTGCACCTTTCGCTGGCTCAGCAGCTCCCGTTCCTGCATTCTGATCAGGGTTTGGATTATAAGAGGAGGCTTTCGGCTGCCAATCTTTAGTAGCATTATAGAGCCTTAGCTTGGTCTGCGCACCCGCAAGACCATCCGGCGTCATCCCGAATTCAGACTGGAACCATTTTAGAGACTTCTTGGTGGTCTCCCCAAAATGGCTGTCAAGCTTCCCGTGATAGTATCCAAGATAAGCTAGTCTTCCTTGAAGCTCGTATACATCCTGTCCGAATGAACCAAGCTTAATGACCTGAGAACTGAATACGGGTATCGCATTATCGTGACTCTCTTTTGTGGCTGGCGTGATATTCGTCTTACGCAGCTGGTATGTTCCAAGTAGTGTACAGACCAATAATAAGACCAATCCGGCAGCCAACCAGATTTTCTTGTTGTTCATACGTCAAGTCCTGCCTTTCTCTTGTGTGTTAAGATGGTAACTTTAGTATGACAACCCCTGCCTCTTCCTATGCACTGGATATGAAAGATCGCAGTCAAATCAAAAAAAGAGCCCACGCAGCAAAGTGCGGGGCTCATCGTCAAAGCTATATATTAAGAGCTTACTCTATTCTGTCTATACTGCTCCATAGAAGTAAGAACTTCTCTGGGCTTACTGCCTTCATAAGGACCCACTATACCTCGGGCTTCCATAGAATCAATAAGGCGGGCAGCGCGGGTGTAGCCAACTCTCATCCGGCGCTGCAGCAGGGATACAGAGGCCTGCTTGGCTTCAAGCACAATCTGGACAGCCTGATCATAAAGCTCGTCGAGTTGTTCCTCGGGCTCTTGTGCAGTGTCATCGATTTCAGGTATTAAGGTCTCGTCATATTCGGCCTGAGCCTGTCCACGCACATAATCCACAATGGATTCCACTTCCTGGTCACTCATGAATGCCCCCTGCACACGTACGGGCTTGGAAGCTCCCATAGGCATGAAGAGCATATCCCCCCGACCCAGGAGCTTCTCGGCTCCAGCCATGTCCAGAATCGTCCGGGAGTCGACCTGTGAAGATACACCAAAAGCGATACGAGATGGAATATTAGCCTTGATAACCCCCGTAATTACATCGACCGATGGACGCTGAGTTGCAATGATAAGATGGATTCCAGCTGCCCGGGCCATCTGGGCAAGACGTGCAATCGCATCCTCCACATCATTAGCTGCAACCATCATCAGATCCGCAAGCTCATCCACAATCACGACAATATATGGAAGAATGGCAGCCGGGTTATCCTTCATCATGTTATTATAACCTTCCACATTACGCGCACCAGATTTGGAGAACATCTCATAACGCTTCTCCATCTCCACGACAATCTTCTTCAGAGCCAGCGAAGCCCTTCTAGGGTCTGTCACAACAGGAGCAAGCAAATGTGGGATACCGTTATACATATTAAGCTCAACCATCTTAGGGTCCACCATCAGAAACTTAACTTCGTCGGGTTTTGCCTTATACAGAATGCTTGTAATAATGCCGTTAATGCACACAGACTTGCCTGAACCCGTCGCTCCAGCAACCAGCAGATGGGGCATCTTGGCCAAATTGCCCACAATAGTTTGTCCGGAAATGTCTCTGCCGAAAGCGATGGACAGCTTGGACTCGGCATCCTGAAACGTTGGAGTCTCCATCACTTCACGCATCGTGACTACGGAAACTTCACTATTCGGTACCTCGATTCCTATGGCCGACTTACCCGGAATAGGAGCTTCCATCCGGATATCTTTGGCCGCAAGTGCAAGTGCAATATCATCCGTCAAATTCACGATCCGGCTAACCTTAACCCCTATATCAGGTTGAATCTCATATCTAGTAACGGCAGGTCCGCGTACAACCTCGAGCACCTTAGCCCGAACTCCAAAGCTCTCCAGCGTTGCTTCCAGCTTGCGCGCGGTCTGCATGTAATCTGCCTGATCCCCTGCTTTAGCTCCACTGCTCGCCTTCGACAATAATTTAAAAGAAGGAAGCCTGTACGGTTTTGGTGCAGGCTTAGGAGGAAGTACCGGCAAGCTATCGATGAGCTCATCTGAACTCAGTATCTCGGATCCCCCTGTAGGAGTGATGCCACTCTGGGCTGCTGCGGGAAAATCAATAGGATCAGCTGAATCTTCCTGTGGAACGGAGGATATAGGAGGTTCTTCATCCTGATGCATTCCAGAATCCTCTTTCTCATCGTCAATTCGGTCCTCGCGCTGAATCTGGTCAAAGAAATCACGGATGATTAGACTAGGTTCATTTCGCTGCGGCTCTGCTTCAGAATCCGTATGTAATTCCACATCGTTCCAATTAACATCTGTGTATTCATCGTCACGCTCTTCTTCTAACGGTATTTCGGACTTTAACTGTTCGTTCTTGTCTTTAAAACCAAGAAGCTGGAAGAAGACAGGTTTAGTTCGCGCTTTCGCTTGTACTGGTACGGTCTCTTCTACATCCTCATCCTCATAATCTTCCGCTTCTGGAATAGGCTTGATCTTAACGCCCTTAGTCTTTGTCCCGGTCTTCCCTTCCGTAACTACAGGAGAAGGACGAAGCAAACGGTACTTACGGCTTAACTGAACAGCCAATTTGCCTGTTCGATTCTTAAGAATACTAAATAATTCCACGTAGGATAGATTGGTTATTAGCATAAAGCTGATTGCGAACATCACAATCATCATAAGCTTGGCACCCGTAATACCGAACAGAACATAGAAAAGAATAAATTCGAGCGCACCTACATAGCCACCACTGATGTCCAGATTGAGCATGGAGGCTACACCAGTTGAACCGACCTTAGTTAGAGCGAACTGCAGATCGTGATGAATTTGCAATAAAATGTTTCTTGGTGTAATCGGCAGCACAGGAGCAAGCTTATACTGCATCGCGGATATCGTGCTCATGAGCGCAAGAGCACACACGATCATAACTACACCTGTTCTTCTGGAACTCCACTTAGAAGGCCATTTGCGGTGAATCATAACAGTCAGGCCAACATATATTCCCACTAAGGGAATGACAAAGTAGAACTTGCCCAGGATCATGGCAGACATTTTAAATAAAGTATGTCCAACGGCCGCTTCACCTGCAAGAGCAATTATGGATAATGTGATCAGGATGATCCCGTATATTTCGTATTTAAGAACATTGCCTAACGTGGCTTTTTTCTTCTTTCGCTTCCCGGCCAATAGGACCACCCCCAGAAGAATATTATAACATATTCCAAGGGGGCAACCTATAGGATAACCCGTCGTTTAACGTCGATTTTGAAGGGATGGCAGATAGACAATTTCCTGGCCGGGCGCATAGCTTGGATTCAGATAATCTTCCAGCTCTCCCCTTAGCATTCGGACTATCGTTGCCCTGTTACCCTGCTCAAGCCGAACCTGAAACAGTACCCCATCCACTTCAACTTCTCCGTAGACCTCCTCCATATCCGAACTCTCCCATATCAACTCCCACGGAATTATGGTGTAATGGGTCATTGGGTCAAGCCTCCAGTCTGCACACCTTTTCTTTCGCTAATTAATCGATTCAAATAAGCCAGGGCTTCCCCAATCCCGCCTAGACCATCAATGAGTCCGTAATTCACCGCATCGGCTCCGCCTACAGCCGTCCCTATATCCCTGTTCAGATCACCCGTCTTGAACATCAGCTCTTTGAATAATTCGGATGAAATTCTGGAGTGAGAGGTTACAAAGCGGACTACCCTCTCCTGCATCTTCTCAATATATTCAAAAGTCTGGGGAACACCGATCACGAGTCCAGTCATGCGGATTGGGTGTATGGTCATCGTCGCGCTTTCCGCAATAAAAGAATAGTCGGAGGATACGGCAATTGGCACACCAATGCTGTGTCCCCCACCTATAACTACAGTTACGGTTGGCTTAGTTAGTGAAGCGATCATCTCAGCTATAGCCAGACCCGCTTCAACATCTCCACCCACTGTGTTCAAAATGATTAGGATTCCCTCAATTTGCTTATTCTGCTCAGCAGCGACCAGCTGGGGAATTAAATGTTCATATTTCGTAGTTTTGTTCTGAGGAGGGAGAACAATGTGTCCTTCGATCTGCCCTATAATGGTCAGGCAGTACAGGTTGGATATATCTGCCGCCGGGACTGAAGTTTGACCAAGCTGCTGAATGTATTCCAGAGCCGAAGGTTTTTTCTCAGCGGGTGCTTCAGGTGGAGGTAATTCTGAGTGAAAATTTGTACTACCTGGCGATAATTGCTGATTTTTCATGATGTCCATCCTTCCACTTTACACTTATTCTGCAAATTTTGCGGCTACCTGGTTAGTATGCCGTGAACCTTTACCGCCCTATGCATAATTTATATAAAGCTTCAGGATATAGAAATGCCCCCTATCCTGCCAAGAACCGTCCAATTCCGGCAGGATAGGGGGCGACTGTGTGCCCAATTTATATAAGCTGCTTATTATACTTCCATAATAATTGGAAGGATCATTGGTCTGCGGCGAGTCTGCTCATATAAGAAGCGTCCAAGCGCATCCTTAACATTCGTCTTCAAGGAAGCCCATTCATTCACATTCTCGCTCATTAACCGAACCAGAGTGCTTGTGACAATACGGTTAGCTTCTTCAAGAAGCCCTTCCGATTCTCTTACGTATACGAAACCACGGGAAATAATGTCCGGACCGGATACAATCGTGCCGTCCTGCTTGCTCAGTGTTACCACTACGACCAGAATACCATCCTGGGAGAGCAGCTTGCGATCGCGAAGTACAATGTTGCCGACATCCCCTACGCCAAGTCCATCGATTAGGACATTACCAGCAGGGACTTTACCCGCTTTGCGTGCGACACCGTTCTGAATCTCAACGGTATCCCCGATCTCAATCAGGAAGATATCTTCCGGCTGAATCCCTACGGATTCACCCAACAAGGCATGCTTGCGCAGCATACGATATTCACCATGAATAGGGATGAAGTATTTCGGCTTCATCAAATTCAGCATCAACTTCAATTCTTCCTGGCTTCCGTGTCCAGACACGTGAACACCAGAGTTGGAACCACTGTATATGACTTCTGCTCCTAGACGGAACAATTCGTCAATCGTACGTCCCACATATTTCTCATTGCCCGGTACTGGAGTTGCTGCAATAATTACAGTATCCCCTGGTAAAATATCTACTTTACGGTGAGTAGAACGTGCCATACGCGTAAGCGCAGACATTGGCTCGCCTTGGCTACCTGTGGAGAGAATAACCACGCGGTCGCCAGCCATTTTGTTCACTTCTTCCGGCTCAATTAGGATCCCGTCTGGGACATCCAGGTAACCAAGCTCCGAAGCAATGGATACCACGTTAACCATACTGCGGCCAATCACAGTTACTTTACGTCCTGTGGCAAAGGCTGCATCGAATACCTGTTGAATACGGTGTACGTTGGAGGCAAAAGTAGCAACAACTACACGCTGCTGGGCTTTGCGGAAAATATCTCCAAGCACCACGCCGACATTTTTCTCCGATGGCGTGAATCCTGGCTTCTCGGCATTCGTACTATCCGACAGCAAGGCAAGAACGCCCTTCTGTCCAATTTCAGCCATACGCTGCAGATCTGCAAATTGACCATTGACTGGAGTATGATCAAACTTGAAGTCACCCGTGTGCACCACGTTACCTTCCGGTGTTTCGATGCAGACACCGACAGAATCAGGAATACTGTGGTTTGTCTTGAAGAATGTAGCTTTAAGTGAAGCTCCAAGCTGGATTTCCGAATCCGCATTAATAAGAATGCGTTTCGTATCGCCAAGCAAATTGGCTTCTTTCAGCTTGTTCTCCACCAGCCCCAGAGTCAATTTGGTTCCATAGACCGGAACATTAAGATGTCTCAAAACATACGGCAGTCCGCCAATGTGGTCTTCGTGCCCGTGAGTCAGGACAATGCCTCTTACTTTATCACGGTTCTCCGTTAAGTAAGTAATATCAGGGATAACAATGTCGATACCTAGCATGTCCTCTTCCGGAAATTTAAGACCGGAATCAATGACAACGATGTCATTGGCATACTGAATTACGTACATGTTCTTCCCGATTTCTGCGACGCCGCCCAGTGCAAAGATCGTTAGTTTATCAATGTTATTTTTTTTGGACAAGTGAATCTAACCCTCCTAAATGTATTGGACGTCGTTATCATTTCGATTATACGGAGTGAACTAACCCACACCCTGAAGGTCACTCTTTAGCACAACCCGTATATAGTAAAATTTCAAAAATATACCGCACCCAGTCACTTGACCTCATTATACATGATCAATTTGGCAAAAAACAAGTCAATCACTGATCACCCGATATAGTTACCTTGCACCACAATGAAAAAACCGATGCCTAGAATAGCACATCGGTTTTTAGCAGATCAGCCTTTATTTGACTTTTACCCTGATAAATCGACAATTTAATCAAACAATTTCCGAATCGAAACAGCCTCTTCCTCAGATGGAGGAACAAGCGGCAGCCGTACAGAACCTACCTTGACCCCCCGCTCATTTAGCGCGAATTTGACGGCTACTGGATTCGGGCATTCGAACAATCCTTTAAAAACGGGCAGAAGCTGTTGATGAAGCTTGGCAGCCTCAGCTACCTGACCTTCCAGATGAGCCTGAACCATTTGTTTCATCGGCTCACCGATAAGATGACTCGCTACGCTCACGATTCCATAGGCACCTACAGCAAGTGCTGGCAGTCCAGCTGCGTCATCTCCTGTGTAGACTCGGAATCCTTCTGGAGCCAAATTAGCAACTTGAGCAACCTGATCCAGCGCTGCGCACTCCTTGATGGATGTAATATTAGAAATTTGAGCAAGTCGAAGAATAGTCTCCGTATTCATACTGATGACGGTACGTCCAGGAACGTTATACAGCATCACCGGCAGTTTGGTTGAAGTCGCGATAGCTTCGAAATGACGATACAAGCCTTCCTGGCTCGGCTTACTGTAATAAGGAACAACAAGAAGAACACCGTCCACGCCCAGCTTCTCAGCTTCTGCAGTCAAATGGATGGAATGTGCTGTATTGTTGCTGCCGGTTCCGGCGATAATTCTGCATCGGCCAGAGGTGTGCTTTACAGCAAAATCGAACAGCTGGAGCTTCTCCTCATCACTAATTGTAGGGGACTCGCCTGTAGTTCCGCATACTACCAAGGCGTCTGACTTTTGTTCATCGATGAGGTAATCTATAAGCTTCGCTGTCTGTTCCCAATCGATATTTCCCTGCTCGTCGAACGGGGTGACCATGGCTGTTATTAATCTTCCGAATTCCACCTTGACTCCTCCTTGAAAAGTATGATTAAGCCGTTCAATTTCTATATCCGAAGGCAAATGATCACCGATGTAATTCAAATTTGGTATGCAATGCACGAAGTGCCTGAACCATATCTTCTTTATTCACAAGCACCCATATCGTTGTATTCGAATCTGCCGATTGCAGAATTTGGATATTATGCTCACTTAGTGCCTCAACGATCCTGGCCATTATTCCCGGTACTCCATTAATCCCGCCGCCAATCACCGATACTTTAGCGCATCCATTCAGGATCTGCGGATCAAAACCGAGTTCTTCAAGCACAGCTACTGCTTTGACACTATCGCTGTCAAACACCGTATAAACGACTCCTGCAGGGGTTACATTAATAAAATCCACACTGATTGCATTCTTTGCCATGGCTTTAAAGACTTCAAGCTGCAGCTGATGCCCCTTTCCTGCCGATTGCACGGTGATCTGGGTAACATTGCTTACATAGGCAATCCCGGTCACGAAACGATCCACGATGCCTGTCTGAACGTCTTGGAAACCTTCTGGATTAGCCACCAGCGTACCCACACTATCCGAGAATGTGGAGCGAACCCGGACCGGAACACTTGACTGCATGGCAATTTCAACCGCTCTCGGGTGTATGACTTTGGCCCCTTGATGGGCCATATTGCAAATCTCCGCATAGCTAACATAGGATAAGGGCCTTGCGTCCTCTACAATCCGGGGATCCGCGGTCAGTATTCCATTTACGTCGGTATAGATGTCTACAATTTCGGCATGTAAAGCAGCCCCAAGTGCAGTTGCCGAAGTATCGCTTCCACCTCTGCCCAATGTTGTAAAATCACCGTTCAGGCTTTGCCCTTGAAACCCGGTCACAATTACGACGTCCTTCGTACCAAGCTCGTCAAGCACTCTTGCTGGAACAACATCCAGAATTCGGGCATTTCCGAATTGCTCATCCGTACGGAAACCAGCCTGAGCTCCTGTTAGAACGACGGACGAAATCGATTCCTGCTCAAGCAGCCCACACAGAGTCGTAGCAGAGATGATTTCACCACAGATCAGCAATAAATCCTTTTCGCGTGCTGGCAGTAGTCCTCCATTAACGGCAGCCCAATCCAGCAGCGTGTCCGTAGCGTATGGATCACCTTTTCTTCCCATTGCTGATACAACAACGACCAGCCGATAACCTGCCGCAAGCTCTCTGCGGATATGACGAACGACATGTTCCCTTGCCTCAGGTGTAGCAAGAGATGTGCCTCCAAATTTCTGCACCATGATGCGCATTGCTATTCCTCCAGTATGTTGTCAAAAGAAGACATACGCCACCTTTCTGTTAGAAAGGAGCGTATGACCAGGAGTTACTTCGATTTGTTAGCAGCGATAATCTCGGCAATTTGTACCGCATTCCATGCGGCACCTTTGAGGAGGTTATCCGATACAATCCATAAATTCAAGCCGCGCTCATTCGTTAAGTCACGACGAAGACGTCCCACAAATACATCATTCTTGCCAGCCGCATCTGTTGCGAGCGGGTACAGCTGATTAGCCGGGTCATCTACAAGAGTAATTCCGGGTGAATCAGACAGCAAGCTGCGGATATCATCCAAGTTGTAATCTTCTTTCAATTCGACATACACAGATTCCGAATGACCATAGACAACCGGGATACGGACACAGGTTGCAGTAACCAGAACCGATTCATCATCCAGAATTTTCTTCGTTTCACGGATCATTTTCATCTCTTCAAGGGTGTAGCCGTTGTCCTGGAATTTATCAATTTGCGGAATCGCATTAAAGGCAATTTGGTGTTTGACCGGCAGCGAGCCTACAGGAAGAATATCTGGATTCGCATCGTTGCCTTCCAATACTTCCTTCGTCTGGCGTTTCATTTCATCAATTGCCCGGGCACCCGCTCCAGATACTGCCTGATAGGTCGATACGATAATCCGGGAGATTCCGTAGCGGTCATACAGCGGTTTGAGAGCAGCTACCATCTGAATGGTAGAGCAGTTCGGGTTGGCGATAACGCCCTGATGCTCATTGATCTTGGATTCGTTGACTTCCGGAACCACCAGCGGCGTATTCGGATCCATACGGAACGCATTTGTATTATCAATGCACACGGCTCCATGACGTACGGCGTGAGGAGCAAGCTCCTTACTTACATCTCCACCTGCACTGAACAAAGCGATATCAATACCTTCAAAACTGTCCGGGCCAGCTTCTTCAACGGTAATTTCCTGTCCCTTAAAAGTAACGCGGGTTCCTGCAGAACGGGCCGAAGATAAGAGCTTCAGCTTATCGATCGGGAAATCTCTCTTTTCCAATAATCCGATAATTTGTTCTCCTACAGCTCCCGTCGCTCCTACAACCGCGACATTCAATTTCGTTTTACTCATCTGGCTCGTCTCCCCTTCTCTAATCGTTACTATATATAATAAGTTATTATTACTATGGTTAAGCTTGCTGAGCGTGTTCAATAATTACGGGCTGAATTTGCTGCCCTTGTAAAGCCGCGTAGCAGGTTTCCGGTATTAGATCCATGCGGGAGACCAATGAATTTGGCTTTCCTGTGGGATTATCCTGCCCGAAAGGAACGAAATAGATATTCTTCGCCACTACCAGCTTTGCGATATTAGCAAGATTAAAGCCGAGCCCATCATTGGTAGAGATCGCGATGACTACCGGTCTCCCTGTGCGAAGCTGTGCTTTAGCTGCCATGAGCACGGGACTGTCTGTCATCGCACTCGCAAGCTTGCTAGTGGTATTTCCCGTACAAGGCGCAATGGCCAGCACATTCAACCGCTTGGAAGGACCGAGCGGCTCAGCTTCAACAATTGTAGAAATGATATCATTACCTGTAATATCTTTCAACTGTTTCTGCCAATCCTGAGAACTGCCGAAACGTGTGTCTGTCGTTAATACCGTCTGTGAAATAATCGGTACAACCTCTGCTCCCCCATCCACAAAGCGCTGGATTTGAGGCATCACTTCGGCAAATGTACAATGCGAACCTGTTATCGCATACCCAACTGTAATTCCCTTCCAGTTCACTCAGCATCCCCCCGTATCTTCTGTTCCAATATCGACTGACAAATACAATTTGCCATAATAATTCCAGCCGTTTTGGGAGCGACGATACCGGGTAAGCCAGGAGCTAATAGCGCCTTAACGCCTCTCTTCTCCGCGTAACGAAAATCCGTTCCACCTGGAGATGAGGCAAGGTCGATAATAACGGCCTGACGGGGCATTTTTGCGATGATTTGCGCTGTGACTATCATAGTCGGAATTGTATTAAAAATCAAGTCAATATCGGAGGCCTGATCGGCCAAATCCGTTGTCATAAAAGGCTTCCAGCCCATTTCAGCCGCCCGGGCAAAATGATCCTTCCGTCTAACTCCTGCCTTCACCGAAGCTCCGAGTGCCTGAAGATTTCTGGCCAAGGTGAACCCGGTCCGACCGAGACCGAGCACCACACAAGTGGAACCGTGAATGGTGATATCCGTATTCTGAATGGCCATCATCAGTGCACCTTCAGCTGTAGGGATCGAATTATAAATCGCGACATCATCACGTTCTAGCAGTTCCATAAGTTCAAGCTTATATTTTGCAGTCAATCTTCGAATGAAGTCTTTAGCCATCCCTGTGTAAATGAGAACGTCCTTCGGTAACGACGCAAAATGCTCTTCTTGTAACATAATCGGCTCTGAGGAGAACTGCACAGGTACTGAGCCTTTATCATCACTGGCTACCACAGGCAGTACTAGCACATCAGCTGAAGCTAGGAGCTCCGTCGTCAGTTTTTCCGATGACACTCCAGCAGCAGGAGGCTCCTCAAGTTGATCGAAGCCGACAATCCTTACGTTTGCATCAAGTTCCGCACATTTGCGGATGACCTCTACCTGGCGTGCGTCTCCGCCAAGGAAGACAATCGTCAAACCCGTAAGCATTGCAGGAGATCACTCCTTTCCTAACAGCACATATAGAGCATCTTATGCGTCTGCCCCTAAAGGGGTGAAGGCCTTACTCGACGATCCAACAAAAAAAGCTTGCATGCCCCGCCAATACGGGGATGCAAGCTTAATTTTATTTTCTGCCGGTATGACCAAATCCACCTGAGCCTCGCACGGTATCGCTAAGCTTCTCGACCTGCTCCAGCTCAACCTCTGGAACCTCCTGAAATACCATCTGGGCGATCCGCTCGTTCCGAGTAATAGTGAAGGGTTCGTCCCCAAGATTGATTAATAAAACTTTGATTTCTCCGCGGTAATCCGCATCAATCGTTCCGGGCGTATTCAAGCAGGTGATCCCATGTTTGAAAGCCAGTCCGCTTCGCGGGCGAATTTGTGCTTCAAGGCCGGCTGGCATTGCAATAGCAAAGCCTGTAGGGATGAGCCCGCGTGCACCCGGCTCCATAATTACATCTTGCTCAACCGCTGCATACAAATCAAACCCAGAAGCCAGCTCTGACATTTTCCTTGGAAGTTCGATATCTTCGTTTCCCGGAAGTCTGTTAATTTGAACCAGATACGACAAGTTCATCTCTCCTTAAACCATTTATCACTTTATCCGATGAACCCACCATGGCCAGGGAGAAAGGACGCTCAAACATAGTACCAAGCACATACCTGATATCTTCCATTTGTACGGCTTCGATTCGTTCAATCATCTGATCAAGCGTGTAATGTTTACCGAGCATCAGCTCATTCTTACCAAGCCGGTTCATGCGGCTTCCTGTACTTTCAAGACTGAGAATAAGACTGCCCTTAAGCTGTTCCTTCCCTTTCCTGAGTTCGCTTTCGCTAAGACCCTTTACGGCCGTCTCATGAAGAATCTCTTGAGTCAGCTCCAGAACATCCTTGGTCTGTTTCGGGGCTGTCCCCGCATATACCGTGAATAGTCCACTATCCGCATGAGAACTATGGTAAGAATAGACCGAATAGGCAAGTCCTCTCTTCTCCCGGATCTCCTGGAAAAGTCTGGAGCTCATTCCTCCACCTAACGCATTGTTTAGCAACACCATGGCGTACTGGCGCTCATCGTCAATTGGCAGCCCTTGAAAGGACAGACAAATATGATTTTGCTCTGTCTTCTTGCGGCGGTATCTCAGCCCACCGAGGAAATCAGGCACTTCCAGGAGACTTTCGCTTCCTTCAATCCTGAATTCGCCAAAATACTGCTCAAGCAGTTCCATGATACTGTCATCAATATTGCCAGCTACACTAATCACGGTATTCTGAATGGTATATTTCTCATTCATATACTTCTTAAGATGATCTGCTCCCATTCCCCGCAGCTTCTCTTCTGTTCCAAGAATCGGATACGCCAGGGGATGACCGCCGTATGCCGCTTCAGTGACCAGGTCATGCACCATATCATCAGGAGTATCCTCATACATGGAGATTTCCTCCAAGATCACATTCTTCTCTTTAGCGAGTTCATTCTCGTCCATCAAAGAACGGAAGAACATATCCGCTAATACATCTACCGCGATGGGAAGATGCTCATCAAGCACCTTTGCATAATAGCAGGTATATTCCTTGGATGTAAAGGCATTCACATTGCCGCCAATCGCATCGAACTGTTCCGCGATATCCTTAGCGTTATAGCGATCCGTTCCCTTGAACAGCATATGTTCAATGAAATGAGATATCCCGTTGATCTCAAGACTCTCATTACGGGATCCGGTCTTAACCCAAATGCCAAATGAGACTGAGCGGCAAGTAGGTATTTTCTCCAAAACCACCCGAAGGCCGTTTTTCAGCTGCATTCTCCTCACTAAAGGCCCTCCTAAACTTCCATGCCAATTATCTACACGGCGAGATATCAAGATCAATAAATGCACCATTATCCTATCAAAAAAAGCCAATTTCCTCAACTCTATGGCTTCGCAATTCTCGAAGGGGATAGCGTTTCCTCCACCGTACCCAGCTTTAGGCCCTTCCGCTGCACTGCATCAATCATCCCTTTGAGTGCTTCTTTGGACGCCTTCGTTGGATGCATTAGGATGAGTGATCCGGCTTCCACGCGCTTGCTGATTTTGGCCACCACACTTTCTGGTGACGGATTCATCCAGTCCACGGTATCCAGTGTCCATAGTACGGTCCTGAGACCCTGCCCAGCGGCAATCTGAACCGTCTTTTGATTAAAGTCTCCTGAAGGAGGTGCGAACCACTTATTATCGACCCCCAGTGTTTCTTTGAGCAAATCCTTCGTTTTGCTAATCTCAAGAATAGCTCTGCTCTCACTTAATTGACTCATATTCGGATGAGAATAAGCATGGTTCTCCATCTGGTGACCTCTCTTCTGAATTTCCTTGGCAAGTTCCGGATTTTTCTTGAGCCAACTTCCATCCAGAAAAAAGGTTGCCTTTACTTTTGCCGCATCCAGCGTATCCAGCATAGGAATGATGTATTCATTACCCCACGCGACATTGATCATAAAAGAAACCATTTTTTTGTTCGGATTCCCACGGTAAATCGGTAATGCACCCAGCTGGTCAAGCCCGACTTTGGCAGGCAATTCGCGGTAGACAAACGGGATTTCGTCCACATTCCAATCTGTAGATTCCGAGCCTTTCTTTAGAGCTAGCGCGCGTTGATATGTCTGGTCTACATCTACTTCCAGTCCGTTATAACCAGGAATTGCTTTCCATACCCGATCATTGACGGCGTTAATGGGCTCAACTTTCCGCTTTACCGCCTCTTCCTTTATCTTCAGAAGCAGCGCATTATCGTCAGAACTGCTGCCAAACAGCTCAAATGCATACTGACCTACAGCAGCCTGTCCACGAGAATCGACAAATGCTCGCACCCCGCTCAGCTGACCAACCAGTAGTATTGCGCTAAGGGTAACCACAATAATAGTTAGTTTTCTCCGATCCATCTCCAGGACTCATCCTTCCAAACCAGTTTTGTCCTCATCATATGTCTATGTGTGAAGGTTTATGCACTCCGGAGATGTTCTATAGAAAGCAAAAAAAGAGCCAGAAGGTTAACCACTCTGCCTCTTTTTCCATTCCCCATGAAAAGGGTATGCTGTTAAGTGTTACTTAGCCGTCTCAGCTGTTAGTACAGCTTTGCGGGACAGGTTTACACGCCCCTGCTGGTCGATCTCAGTTACTTTCACTGTAATCACATCACCGATTGCAAGAACGTCCTCTACTTTAGCTACACGCTCTGTGGAGACTTGAGAAATATGAACAAGGCCGTCTTTACCCGGCAGAATTTCTACAAATGCTCCGAATTTCTCAATCCGTTTCACAGTACCTGTATAAATTTCACCTACAACCACTTCTTTAACGATACCTTCAATAATGGAACGGGCTTTATCGTTCATCTCCTGGTTCGAAGAAGCGATAAATACGCGTCCATCCTGCTCGATATCGATCTTCACACCGGTCTCTTCAATAATTTTGTTGATGATTTTGCCACCGGCACCAATAACATCACGGATCTTGTCCGGATTGATGTTCATAGTCAGGATCTTAGGAGCATACTCAGATAAAGTTTCTTTAGGCTTCTGGATCACTTCCATCATCTTGGAGAGGATGAACATACGACCTTCTTTGGCTTGTCCAAGAGCATCCTGAAGAATGGCACGGTCAATTCCGTCAATCTTAATATCCATTTGAATCGCGGTAACCCCTTCAGCGGTACCCGCAACCTTGAAGTCCATATCACCGAGGTGATCTTCCATACCTTGAATATCGGTCAAAATGGATACGTGCTCGCCGTCTTTAATCAGACCCATAGCCACACCGGCAACAGGCGCTTTGATCGGTACACCTGCATCCATCATCGCAAGGGTGCTTGCGCAAATACTTGCTTGTGATGTCGATCCATTTGATTCAAGAACCTCAGACACGAGACGAATCGTGTAAGGGAACTCTACCTCAGAGGGAATAACTTTCATCAAGGCTCTTTCCCCTAGTGCTCCATGACCAATCTCGCGGCGGCCAGGTGCACGAAGCGGACGAGCTTCACCCACACTGAACGGAGGGAAGTTGTAATGGTGCATGAATCGCTTGGACTCTTCGAGGTCAATTCCATCCAGAATCTGAACATCGCCAAGAGCACCCAAGGTACAAATGCTAAGCGCTTGAGTCTGACCACGTGTGAACAGACCGGAGCCGTGTGTACGCGGCAGCAGGTTAATGTCACATTCAATTGGACGGATCTCATCGAGCTTACGTCCATCAGGACGCACTTTGTCATGCGTAATCAGACGGCGAACTTCTTCTTTCACAATGTCATGCAGCACTTCTTTAACATCCTTCAAGAGCTCCAGCGATTCTATGTACTTTTGCTCAAAAAAGGCCACGGTCTCATCATTAACCGCATCAATGGCATCTTGACGAGCGTGCTTCTCGACAATTTTAACAGCTTCAACCAGACGTTCAGCCGCATATTCACGAACTTCCTTGTTCACGGTTTCGTCAACCGCATGAAGTTTCACTTCCATCTTCGGTTTGCCGGCAATTTGGACGAGTTCTTCGATTGTATCTACAATCTTCTTGATCTCATCATGTCCGAACATAATCGCTTCGAGCATTACTTCTTCCGGCACTTCGTTCGCTTCAGCTTCTACCATCATGATTGCATCTCTAGTACCTGCCACCACGAGATAAAGGTCGCTTGCTTCCTGCTGGGCAATGTCCGGGTTAATAACGAACTCCCCGTTCACACGTCCAACGGCTACGCCGCCGATAGGACCGCTAAATGGAACATCCGAAATACTCAGCGCTGCAGATGTACCAATCATAGCTGCAATTTCCGGTTCGCAATCTTGATCCACACTCATAACATAGTTCACAATTTGCACATCGTTACGGAAGCCTTCCGGGAACAATGGACGAATCGGGCGGTCAGTCAGACGACTTGCAAGAATTGCCTTCTCACTAGGGCGACCTTCACGTTTAATAAATCCGCCTGGAATTTTACCTACCGCATAGAGCTTCTCCTCATAGTTAACAGTCAACGGGAAAAAGTCCAAATCTTTCGGTTGAGTTGATGCCGTCACCGTACACAGAACCACCGTATCACCGTAACGAACAGTAACTGCAGCATTTGCCTGCTTCGCAAGCCTTCCTGTTTCGAGGATCAGCGTTCTTCCTCCGAGCTGCATTTTTACATGGTTTTCCATGAGATCCCTCCTTGTCTTCATCTAAAAATTATATGTTCGGTATCTATTTCATTATCTCCTGCTTGTCCCGTATTCATAATGATATAGAGAACAAAAGCTCCACCATGGAGCTGACAGACTTACCATCAGGAGTTGATTCCACAAAAAAGGACCCTATCGTAAAAAGCAACCCGACTGCCACCGTTCGCTTTGATCAAGCGCATCCGGCGGCAACCAGGCTGCTTTGGGTGTTGAACAAGATTAAATTAACGACGCAGGCCGAGTTTTTCAATCAGCGCGCTGTAACGTTGAACGTCTTTGTTCTTCAAGTAAGCAAGAAGCTTACGACGTTGTCCTACCATCTTCAAAAGACCACGACGTGAATGGTGATCTTTCTTGTGGGAACGGAAATGGTTCGTCAAATTGACGATGTTCTCCGTAAGGATAGCAATTTGCACCTCAGGTGATCCAGTGTCGGATTCGTGAGTTTTGTGCTCGTCGATCAATTGTTGCTTACGTTCTTGAGTCAATGCCATCCTGATTCACCTCCTTCATTATAATCGCCATCAGCCTCGTTGCCGCCGGTGAGAACGAACAACCAAGCCAAGGTTGCAGTTACCGCGTGAATATGTTCTCGCGAATACCGTTAACTAGTATAGCATATCTCATGATCAAAAGTAAACTTTTTACTTCATCATTTCAAACTTAGCAGCAGGCTGCGGGCCGTTTCTGCATCTTTGGAGATCTGAGTGATTAACTCATCAATCGATTGAAACTTCCGTTCCTCACGAATATAACTAATAAGTTCAACTCGCAGATTCTGACCATAGAGGTCACCGCTGAAATCAAATACGTGAACCTCGAACCAAGGCTGGCTTACTCCACTATGGAAGGTTGGCTTCACACCGATATTCATTACACCGTGCAGCTCTTCTCCACCGTGCTTCACCTTGACTGCGTAGACTCCATTTTTCGGCAGTACATAGGGCTCTGTAAGCTCAACATTTGCAGTCGGGAAGCCGATTGTCCGCCCTCTCTTCTCTCCATGGATGACAGTACCTGATAGTGTATAAGGTCGGCCAAGCCACTCATTTGCAAGGACAATATTGCCTTCCAGGAGATATTTGCGAATTCCGGAGCTGCTGACCTTCTCTTCATTTATGACAAAAGGAGGCACGGTATAAGTCTGAAAGTAACCATCACCAAGGGTCTTAAGCATTTCTGCCTCCCCTTCACCCTTATGGCCGAATCTGAAATCAAACCCCACGATCGCTGTATGAATTTGCAGCGGAAGCAGCATTTCCGTTACAAATTCCTTGGGACTGATACGAGAGAAGTCCTGATTAAATTCAACGACATATAAGAAATCAACGCCCATTGATCTCAAAAGCTCTTCCTTCTCCAGGGCCGGTGTCAAGTAACCATCATAGTCCCCTTTCTTCATTACTTCCTTCGGATGAGGGTAGAAGGTCATTAATGAAGTAGGGACTTGATGAGCGGTTCCTTCCAGGATCGCAGCCTGGATCACACTGACATGCCCAAGATGCAGACCGTCAAATTGCCCAAGAGCCAGAATCTGCGGCTTCGCGAAACGTTCGATAATTTCTTTATTTAAAGGATAGGATATGTGTACAGTTTCCAAATTTCTCACCTGCAATTTTCGCTAAATTACTATCGCTGCAGCCCTATTCCCCCGGTAAGAACACTTTGATTGCAGCGATTGCTCCTGTCTCCCGTTCCCGGTGAAAAATCCCAAGAAACTTCTCATCCGGACCATATAAGCGAATTGGCTCCTCACTCTTGACCTCTGGCTGCACGGCTGACCCAGAAAGTCGCTGCCCTTGAAGAGCAGCTTTCACTTTCTCAGGAATAACCTGATGTGCAGCAAGGTGTGAGATAGCTTGGTCAACGGGAATCAAATATTGGCTCAAGGTCCCGTTCTGAACACAGGCTTCCACTTCATCAAATGTCAGACAGCGAGCCAGAGGAATTCCTGCGGACATCGTCCGCTTGAGTTCCGACATACAAGCCGGGACACCGAGCGACTTGCCTATATCGACGCACAGTGTACGAATATAGGTTCCTTTGGAGCAAAGAGCCCGGAATGAAATCGTAGGATTGGGACTATCTGGATCGAATGACGTTAATTCAAGCTGGTGGATGGTAACCTCACGTGCCTTACGCTCCACGGTCTTCCCTTCACGGGCAAGTTCATAAAGGCGTTTGCCATCCTGCTTCAAAGCAGAGAACATCGGGGGAACCTGAGAGATCGTACCCACGAACTGTTTAAGAACTTCAAGCACCTGCTCCTTACTAACTTCAATATGATCGACACGCTCTATAATAGAACCGGTCATATCTTCCGTATCTGTAGCAATACCAAGGACTAGAGTAGCTTCATATTCTTTAGGCATTTCCTGCATGTACTCTACAACACGTGTTGCACGCCCGAGACATAGTGGAAGCACACCTGTCACTTGAGGATCGAGTGTACCTGTATGCCCGATCCGTTTCATCTTTAGAATTCCCCGGGCTTTAGCCACTACATCATGTGAAGTGAAACCCGCAGGTTTATGAATCGGGAGAATACCTTCATAACCACTCATAGCTGCTCTTTCACCCGTTCTACGACCTGCTTGATAATCTGATCCAGATTCCCTTCAATTCGTGCACCAGCAGCACGAACATGTCCGCCTCCCCCGAAGCTCTGGGCAACGGCGGCGACATCCACCTTTCCTGCGGAACGCAAGCTGACTTTGACGGCATTGTCATGGATAACTTTAAACAGCATTCCGACTTCAACACCTTGAATATTCCGAGGATAATTGACGATGCCTTCCAGATCCTCATTAGCCGCACCCGTCTCAATCATATCCTTCGGCGTGATACTAACCCAGCCAATCGTACCATCCTCGCTAAGCTGAAGCTTATTTAGGGCTTTTGTCAGGACACGAAGCTGTGGGTAGGTCAGCTGTTCAAGCAGCAGTTCGGATAAGCCCGGACCATCTACCCCGTATTGTAAAAGCTTGGAGGCTGCTGCCATAACTTTAGGAGTTGTATTTGAATAGCGAAAGCCTCCTGTGTCAGTCAGCAGTCCTGTATACAGAGCCGTTGCGATATCTTCAGTCATTTGGACACCCATGAATTCAATCAAATCGAACAGGATTTCAGCCGTTGCGGCAGCCTTCGCATGAATAAGATTTACGCTTCCGTATGCATCGTTCGTAGGATGGTGATCAATATTCAAGATAAGTGCATTCTCCGCAAAGTACTTCTGTGTCTGTCCAACCCGCTGAAAATCAGCACAATCCACACAAATTACGTGTTTGTATGTAGTCTCAAGGGGATGCTCCGACAAATCGATAATTTGATCTGCATGCCACAAATAAGACATTCTGCGCGGAATAGGCCCTTCATTGACCATAGTGTAATTTTTGCCCAGACATGAGAGAAGCCAGCCCACCGCTAGGGTGGAACTGACTGCGTCTCCGTCCGGCTGTACATGCGATACTACCAAGAAGTCATTATGCTCCATTAGAAACGCCTGCGCATCTCGGAGCTCCCGTTCATTGGTCTGCATTGCCGTCTCCTTCTTATTTGTCTTCGTGAGAAATCTCTCCAAGCAGCTTCTCGATATGGCTGCCATATGCAATCGATTCATCAATTTTGAAGATAAGTTCTGGGGTATGCCGAAGCATAACCCGTTTGCCTAGCTCTGACCGAAGAAAGCCTTTGGCTTTCTCCAAACCTTTCAGTGAGTTCTCCTTCTGCTCGGCATCCCCAAATACACTGAGGTATACTTTGGCTTGGGATAAATCACTTGTTACCTCAACGCCGGTTACAGTGATGAATCCAATCCGAGGATCTTTCATCTCCGTTTGAATCAAAACGCTGAGTTCCTTTTTTATCTGTTCGCCTACGCGACCTGTACGGTTCTTAGCCATGCCCTACACCTCACAATTACTTGCGTTCTACAGTTTCCATAATAAAGGCTTCGATAACGTCGCCTTCCTTGAGGTCATTGTAACCTTCAACGGTAATCCCGCATTCATAGCCCTGTGCTACTTCCTTAGCATCGTCCTTGAAGCGTTTCAAGGAATCGATCTTGCCTTCAAATACGACAATACCTTCGCGGACCAAGCGGATCTCAGCCGAACGCGTAATCTTTCCGTCTGTAACCATACATCCGGCAATCGTTCCGACTTTACTGATTTTGAACGTGTTACGAACTTCAGCGTGACCGATAACACTTTCTTTATAGATCGGATCAAGCATTCCTTTCATAGCCTGTTCAATCTCTTCAATTGCATTATAGATAATGCGATGCAGACGAATATCCACTTTCTCTTCGTCAGCAACCGCCTTGGCACGTGGCTCAGGACGAACGTTAAAGCCGATCACGATCGCATTAGATGCCGCTGCCAGAATAATATCCGACTCTGTAATGGCACCAGCGCTGCTGTGAAGGATCTTAACACGAACACCTTCAACTTCAATCTTCTGAAGGGAGCCTTTAAGAGCTTCCACAGAACCTTGAACGTCACCTTTGATGATCACGTTGAGGTCTTTAATTTCTCCCTCTTTGATGTGTTTGAACAAGTCATCCAAAGTAACACGGGTATTGGAGCCCATTTCAGACTGACGCTGGGTAATCGAACGTTTGTCAGCAATGGAACGAGCTTTACGCTCATCCTCGAATACCATAAGCGGATCGCCGGCTTGAGGCACTTCAGTCAGACCCGTAATTTCAACTGGGGTTGATGGTCCTGCTTCTTTTAGACGGCGTCCCTTATCATTAACCATCGCACGGACACGTCCGAAACAGTTACCTGCTACAAAAGCATCGCCGACTTTGAGGGTACCATGTTGAACAAGTACGCGAGCCACCGGACCGCGTCCTTTGTCGAGCTCGGCTTCAATTACAGTTCCGCGAGCACGTTTGTCTGGATTAGCCTTATATTCATTAACTTCGGCAACCAGAAGAATCATTTCAAGCAATCCTTCCAGACCGATTCTTTGCTTGGCGGACACATTCACAAAGATCGTATCTCCGCCCCACTCTTCCGGAACTAGTTCATAATTAGTTAATTCTTGTTTAACTTTATCCGGATCTGCACCCGGTTTATCAATCTTGTTCACCGCAACGATAATTGGAACACCTGCTGCTTTGGCATGGCTGATCGCCTCAACAGTCTGTGGCATTACACCATCATCTGCGGCAACAACGATAATCGTGATATCCGTTACCTGTGCACCACGAGCACGCATTGTTGTAAATGCTTCGTGGCCTGGAGTATCCAGGAAAGTGATCTTTTTGTTATTAATTTCAACTTGGTAAGCACCAATATGCTGGGTGATACCACCTGCCTCGCCACCCGTTACGTTAGTTGAGCGGATAGCATCCAGCAGCGTAGTTTTACCATGGTCAACGTGACCCATAATAGTTACGACTGGCGGACGAGCCTTCAGGTCTGCTTCATCGTCCGTTTCCTCCAGGGTTTCGAAACGGTCGTCTTCAACATGGATCTTAATTTCAACTTCAACGCCATAGTCTCCTGCCAAGAGCTGAATGGTATCCAGATCAAGTTCTTGGTTAATGGTTGCCATAACACCTAGAGAGATCAGCTTCTTGATAACTTCAGAAGCATCCTTATGAAGCAGCTTCGCCGTCTCGCCTACAGTCATTTCACCGCGAACGATGATTTTCTTAGGTGTATTGTCAATTTTCTCGCGGCGTTCCTGAGGCTGAGGACTTCTGCCACGGTTATTCTTCCCGCCACGGTTATTCTTATAACCGCCTGGTTTGTTATCATCAAACCGTTTTTGTCCTGGTCTGCCATTGTTGTTATTGCCATTTCTCTTCTGACCTTGACCTTGTCCTTGTCCTTGACCACCACGGTTCGAAGAGTAATTATCGTTGCCTGAAGAAGCGGTTCTAGCCTGCGGCTGTGAACTGCGGTTCTGTTGGTTTTGCTGTGGACGTGGGGTACTGGATGCATGCTGCCCTCCACCTTGTGGACGTCCATTGCTGCCGGTAGAAGCGTTACTGCGGCTTCCATTATTTTGGCCAGAACGGCCTTGACTTTGCTGGCTTCCGCCAGCTGACTGGTTACTGCGAACCTGCGTCGCTTGGTTGCTATTCGATTGATTTTGGGGTTTATTATTATTCATGCGTACCTGCTTTTCCTGTTGATTTTTGTTTGAATCCTGATTATTTTGTGGGCGAGCTTGTTCAGATCTTGCGTGATCTGCACGCTGTCCACCATGTTCTTGAACTTGGTCCTTCGGTTTGTGGTCTCCTCCTGCGGAGACCGAAGCCGTCGATTTAGCATGTGCATCCTTGGACTCGGAACCATCCCTTTTGGCTGCTGCATTACTCTTGATATCTTTGAAGAACTTCTCCACACGAGATACCGCTTCATTCTCCATCACACTCATGTGGTTATTAACGGGGATATCCAAACGTTTAAGAATGGTAATGATTTCTTTGCTGCTCATATTGAGCGACTTTGCATATTCGTATACTCTGAGCTTATCCTTGTTATCTTGTTTACTCAATATACTCCACCTCCGACAAATTACTCACTGTTTTTCGAATCATCGCTGCGAAACCCTGATCCGTCAAAGCCAGCACAATCCTCTCCGGTTTGCCTATGCTTGTACCCAGCTGCTCCCGTTTAAATCCGATTATCAAAGGGACTTTATACGTCCCGCATTTGTCGCGGAATTTCTTCTGTGTGTTCGGGGAAGCGTCCCCTGCAAGAATGACTAGTTTAGCTTCGGAAGAACGAATGGCCTTTAATACAATCTCGTCTCCGGTGACAATTTTCCCTGCCCGCATGGCCAATCCGAGCTGGGAGTACGCCTTATTCATCGTCATCACTTTCCTGATTTGCCATTGCAGTAAACTCATCTTCTACTGCAATGAAATCACGAGCAAGCTGTTCATAAATTTCAGGCTTCACTGTCGTCTTTAGCGCTCGGTCAAGCGCCCGGTTCTTATGTGCCAGCTTGAAGCAGGACACTTGCCCGCACAGATAAGCTCCCCGTCCTGATTTTTTTCCGGATAAATCAATCAGGACTTCGTCTTCAGGTGTTCTTACTACACGGATCAACTGCTTCTTAGGCATCATCTGCTGGCAGGCGACGCATTTACGAAGCGGTATTTTTCTTGGCTTCATCTGTATGCCCCCGCCTTTGCATTAATCTATTGAAATTGAATCTTGTGGAAGTTCTTCGGTTGCTGTTCTTGGTCTTCCGTATTCTTGTTCCGCTTGGCTCTCACTCTTGATATCGATCTTCCAGCCGGTAAGCTTCGCAGCAAGACGGGCATTCTGACCCTTGATACCAATGGCAAGAGAGAGCTGGTAATCCGGAACAATAACACGTGCCATTTTCTCACTCTCGAAAACTTCAACTTCAAGCACTTTAGAAGGACTAAGTGCGTTAGCGACATATTCCTGTACCTCTTCCGAGTAGCGGACAATATCGATCTTCTCTCCACGAAGCTCGTTCACAATCGTCTGCACGCGCAGTCCTTTCGGGCCTACACATGATCCAACCGGATCCACTTCTGGGTTGCGGGAATAGACAGCGATCTTGGAACGGAATCCAGCCTCACGAGCTACAGAACGGATTTCTACTACTCCGTCAAAAATCTCAGGAACCTCAAGCTCAAACAACCGTTTCAAGAGTCCCGGATGTGTGCGGGAGAGAAGTATTTGCGGTCCTTTGGTCGTATTCTCGACTTTGGTGATAAAGGCTTTGATCCGATCCCCGTGTTTGAATTTCTCATTCGGCATAAGCTCATTAAGCGGAAGATGGGCTTCTACTTTACCAAGGTCCACGTAAATGTTACGGGCATCTTGGCGCTGTACAATCCCGGTCACGATATCTTCTTCTTTATCTACAAAGGCATTATAGATCAAGCCCCGCTCTGCCTCGCGGATACGCTGGGTAACAACCTGCTTCGCCGTTTGGGCTGCGATACGTCCGAAATCACGCGGAGTAACTTCAATTTCAGCAATATCGTCCAGTTGGAAATGCGGGTTAATCTCACGTGCAGCAGGAAGCGAGATCTCAGTGCGGAGATCCAGCACTTCTTCCACAATGAGCTTGCGCGCGAACACTTTGATTGCTCCAGTGTGACGGTTCATGTCAACACGTACATTTTGCGCAGTATTAAAGTTGCGTTTATAACTGGAGATTAAAGCAGCTTCAATCGCTTCAAACAAAATATCTTTACTGATTCCTTTTTCTCTTTCCAATTCATTCATAGCTTCGATAAAATCCATACTCATTTGCTTCAAGCTCCCCCTTTCATAATTCACCGTTCTTGTCTTCTGTTAGAAAATAATAGCCAGTCTGGCACTGGCAACTTTCGAATACGGGATCATATGCTGTTTCTTTCCCGAAACCACGAGCAGTTCGTCGTTCTCAAATGAAAGAAGCCGGCCTTCAAACTCCTTAAGGCCATCAATCTGCTCGTATGTAGTCACAAACACGTCTTTGCCAACAGCCTTGAATACATCTTCCGGCTTCTTCAGCGGCCGCTCGGCTCCAGGAGATGACACTTCCAGGAAATACGCAGTTGAAATCGGGTCATTAGCATCAAGCTGTTCACTTAAGTACTCACTGATTCGTCCGCAGTCATCGATATCGATGCCGCCATCTTTATCAACGAATACGCGCAAAAACCAGTTATTCCCTTCTTTTACATACTCAATGTCTACTAATTCAAAGCCGTTATCCGCTAAAAAAGGCTGGGCCAATTGTTCAACATGTGCTTTGATTTTAGGTGTGCTCAAGCGTTCATACCTCCAAAAGAAACTTCATTCCTATATACCAAAGAGTAAAGAGTGGGTTTCCCCACTCTTTAAACAACGGTTCTATCTCCATGATTACCAAAAAAATTATAACATAGTCCGGTAACACTGACAAGTAAGAGACCCTGACTGCACCAGCGCTGAGGCCTTATCCCATGAGGACTTGGGCAGCTGGAGACAGGCTCTGAGGGCGCTCTTATGATGCTGTCTTTTACCTAAAATAAGGAAAGTTGGTTGCTCTCAGGTAATCCCCTGAATACCCCCAGTTGGCTCAAAAGCTCAATAACGGTCTTACTTGCTTTGGACTTCTGCTGGAAGTCTTCAATTGAAAGAAACTCTCCTTGATCCTTCGCTGCTGCAATATTACGGGCAGCATTATCCCCAATCCCCGCAAGGGCTGAGAATGGCGGAATCAATGAATCCCCATCTACTGTAAATTTCAGCGCATCCGAACGATACAAGTCGATATTTTGGAACCGAAGTCCCCGGGCCGTCATTTCAAGTGCCATTTCCAGCATCGGGAGCATGTTCTTCTCCTTAGGCAGTGCCTGGAATCCCTTTTGCTCGATCTCTTCAATTCTCCGGTAGATCGCTTCGTACCCTTGGCACATCAGCTCGATATCGAAATCCTCTACACGAACGGAGAAGTAGGTGGCATAAAATTCAATAGGATGATAGAGCTTAAAGTAAGCCGTACGAACAGCCGAGATAACATAGGCTGCGGCGTGGGCTTTCGGGAACATGTACTGGATTTTGAGACAGGAGTCAATGTACCACTGAGGTACTTTGCATTTCTTCATCTCTTCGATCCACTCGGGCGGTAGACCCTTACCCTTACGCACACTTTCCGTGATTTTGAAGGCAAGCCCCGCATCCATACCCGCTTTGTAAATAAGGAAGAGCATAATGTCATCGCGACACCCGATTACGGTCTTAATGTTACATGTATTATTCTTGATTAAATCTTGGGCATTTCCAAGCCATACGCCAGTTCCGTGAGACAGTCCTGAGATCTGCAATAAGTCTGCAAAAGAAGAAGGCTGTGATTCCACAAGCATCTGGCGGACAAACTTGGTTCCCATCTCCGGTACCCCGTAAGTGGCTACAGGGGTCCGAATTTGCTGCGCCGTTACACCAAGCGCCTCCGTAGAGTTGAACATACTCATAACCTTAGGATCGTTCATAGGGATAGTCGTTGGATCTACTCCCGTCAAATCCTGCAGCATTCTCATCATGGTCGGATCATCGTGACCCAGAATATCAAGCTTGAGCAGATTCGCGTCAAAGGCGTGATAATCAAAGTGGGTGGTCTTCCATTCAGAGGATGTGTCATCAGCCGGATACTGGACCGGAGTAATATCATCCACTTCCATATAATCCGGAACGACTACGATACCGCCCGGATGCTGACCCGTGCTGCGCTTAACACCTGTACAACCTGAAGCCAGACGATTCAGCTCGGCTGCACGCCACTTTTTGCCATGATCCTCTTCGTATTTCTTCGCGAATCCAAAGGCAGTCTTCTCGGCAACAGTACCAATGGTCCCGGCACGGAATACGCTCTTTTCTCCGAACAACTCTTTGGTATAGTTGTGGGCATGTGGCTGGTATTCACCTGAGAAGTTAAGGTCGATGTCGGGAACCTTGTCGCCCTTGAATCCCAGGAACGTTTCGAACGGTATATCCTGGCCCTCACCCTTCAGCTTCCCGCCGCAATTAGGACACGGCTTGTCCGGAAGGTCAAAGCCGCTGGGAATACTACCATCAAGGAACCATTCGCTATATTTGCACTCTTTGTTCAAGCACAGATAGTGGGCAGGAAGCGGATTAACTTCAGAGATTCCGAGGAACGTAGCTACTACTGACGAGCCAACCGAGCCCCGGGAACCGACCAAGTAGCCGTCCTGATTGGATTTTTTTACAAGTCGCTCGGAGATCAGATAGTTGGCAGAGAACCCGTATTTGATGATAGGCTCAAGCTCTTTCTCAAGCCTTGCAACCACCACTTCTGGCAGTTCTTCCCCATAAAAGGACTTGGCCGTATCATAACAGGTCTGCCGAATCTCCTCGTCCGCCCCATCAATAATAGGGGTGAACAGTTTATCTGGGAACAGCTCCAATTCCTCAAAGGAATCGGCCAACTCTGATGTATTCTTCACCACAACTTCGAGGGCTTTCTCTGTTCCAAGGAACTCGAATTCCTTCAGCATCTCTTCCGTCGTACGCAAATGGGCATCCGGCTTGCGGATATCCTTAAGTGGGCTAAACCCTGTAATCCCATGAATCGCAATATCCCGGTACAGCTTGTCGCGGGGCTCAAGATAATGCACATTACCTGTTGCAATAACCGGCTTGCTGAGCTTCATCCCAATCTCACACACTTTACGAACGGCTGTTTCGAGTTCAGCAGGGCTGCCGACAAGTCCTTTTTCCACGAGATGCATATACATGGTAAGCGGCTGAATCTCCAGCACGTCATAGAACTGAGCCACTTCCTCGGCTTCCTCCACCGACTTATTAAGCACGGCTTCGAAGAACTCGCCCTTCTCACATCCAGAAATAACGAGAAGACCCTCGCGCATTTCCACCAGCTTGGATTTCGGGATGCAAGGCACACGTTTGAAATACTCGGTGTGGGACAAGGAGATCAGCTTGAACAAGTTCTTCTTGCCCGTAGCATTAAGCGCATATATACTGCAGTGAAACGGACGTACATTGGACAAGTCTTTACCAACATGATCATTCAGACGATCCAGCATCGTAATCCCTTGAATCTTGGCAGCATCTTCAAGCAGGCCGTTCAAGATCTCACCAAGGGCAACGGTGTCATCAATAGCCCGGTGATGATTTTCAAGGGAGACTTTATATTTGGCCGCCAGGGTATTCAGGCGGTGATTTTTCAAAGTTGGATGCAGCAATCTTGCAAGTTCAAGTGTATCCAGCACAGAATTACTCAGGGGCTCCATGTTCAAATCTTTAAGCTTGGCATTGACAAAGCCAACGTCGAACCTAGCATTATGAGCCACAAGAACGCCGTCTCCGGCAAACTCGATAAATTCCTTCAGCACAGGCTCAACATCCGGTGCGTCCTTGACCATGTCATCATTGATGTTAGTCAGCTGCTGAATGTTATAAGGGATCCGTTCATGAGGGTTGACGAACGTAGCGTAGCGGTCAATTTCCTTACCTTCCACCATCTTGATTGCGGCGATTTCGATAATGTTGTTCTGAGTAACCGACAACCCTGTAGTCTCTATGTCAAATACTATAAACGTTGCTGTCTTCAGTTCAATCGGCCGCGGTTCAAGCACAACAGCCAAATTATCATTGACTACGTTTGCTTCTACACCGTAGATCATTTTGATTCCGTTCTTCTTCGCCGCCTTCGCGGCATCAGGATAACACTGAACTCCACCGTGATCAGTAACGGCTATTGCTTTGTGGCCCCATTTTGCAGCCATTTTGACATATTGATCAATTGGAGTTACGGCATCCATAGTACTCATGGTTGTATGCAGATGGAATTCAACCCGCTTCTCGGGAGCATTATCCTTCCGTCCGGCAGGCGCTCCAACTTCCGTCAAATCCGAAGGAATCATAACGAGCTCTGGGATCTGCATGAAGCGATCGTATTCAATACGCCCGCGAGCCTTCACCCATTTGCCATTAGCCAACTGGCTCATGATCTTAAGATCTTCCTTGTTCTTGGCGAACATCTTCATCTGCAAAGAGTCACTGAAATCAGTCAGGTAGTACGTAAAGAGCGTGCTTCCGTTACGAAGCTCTTTGCTCTCTAGACCAAAGATGGTTCCTTGAATCGTTATCTTCTTCTCTTCATCCTGGATATCCTTGAGCGGTGTCGGCTGTTCCTTGATATCATAGCCTACCTGGAGTTTAACCACTTCTCCGCTATCATCGTCAGGCTCTGGCTCTGGCTCCATGCTGGTCATCATCTGCTGAATAACTTCACGTTCTTCCTCGACAATCCGCTGCTGGAATTCTTCAAATGCTTCATTGCGACCTTCACCAGTCTGAAGCTTTACCCTTAAAGGAAGTGCAAAGTAAGTCTCATAAAAAGTAACTATCGCCCGGTCTATGCCTTTCTTCTTGGCAAGCTCAAGTGATGTCGCATCACTCATAGAAATAACAACCAAGTCCTGTTCGACTTCAAAAGTAGCTCTTGTCATCCATCCGTTAACGGAAGGAACCTCTCGCTGAACCCACTCCAGAAAAAGCTTCCAATATTCCGAAACGATCTGCGTGCTGGTGATCCCACTGGCATATTTAAACTCAAAACTGATTTTTGAGATGTGCTGCATCCTCTCCTGTACTTGCAGACAAAATGTCCGATAGACCTGACCTGGTACCAGCGTTTCTTTGTGAATAACGATCTTCCATTCTTTATTGCTTCGACTTACTTCAACCTTTTCAATCCATCCATCCAGGAAATGGGCATCAATTAAAGCGCCCGGAATTTCCGTCTGCTTCATTAAGAGCTCAAACCGTGTTCTTTTGTCCCCCGCTTGGCTCATATTCCCCTCCCCTTCTTACCTCAAATACTTTAACTCTTTATATGCTGACACCCATAGAAACTCGAAATAGCTTCTCCATCAGTTCGATCTATTGGAATAAAAAAGGCTTCCAGACCGAGAGTTGCGGGCATTCTTGCCCAATCAACATACTGCCGGAAGCCCCCTTTGTAATATGTGTAATGCAGGTTACCTGCCAACTTTTTAAGCCACTCTTGAACAGTGCGCTATTTTAGTAGGCTCTGGCAAATAATACAGTGTGCTTAGCTTGCTCGCCACACACGAGACATGTATGCTTCTGCACCTCTGCCCGGAATGGAATGTTCCGGCTCGTTGCGCCAGTCTCACTCTTCACGGTGTCCTCACAAGCTTCAGAACCACACCAACCAGCAAGGGTGAAGCCGCGTTGTTCTTCCACTTTCGCTTTCATCTCATCCAGAGAGTCTACTGAATAGAAGTTCTCTTCACGGAAGGATTTGGCACGATCAAACATCTCTTGGTGAACCTGCTCCAGCATAGCCTGAACTTCTTGGACAAGATTAGCCTGCTCTACTACCTTCTTCTCGCCGCTGATTCTGGATACCAGGACACATACTCCGTTCTCCATATCCCGAGGTCCAATCTCAAGACGGATCGGGACTCCGCGCATTTCGTATTCGTTGAATTTCCAGCCAGGACGTACATCAGCCCGGTCATCAATACCTACACGGACACCGGCTTTCTTAAGCTCACTGAACAATTCATCTGCTCTGCCAACAACCAGATCACGAGTCTTAGGAGGGCCGATCGGAATGATCATGACCTGCTTAGGAGCCACTTTAGGTGGCAGAGCCAGACCTCTGTCATCCCCGTGAACCATAATCAGCGACCCAATCAGACGTGTGCTGACACCCCATGAAGTGGTGTGAACGTACTCCTGCACATTCTCGCGGTTCAGATATTTGATTTCAAAAGCTTTGGCAAAGTTGGTTCCGAGATAATGAGAGGTTCCCGCCTGAACGGCACGACCATCTTTCATCATAGCTTCAATAGAGAAGGTATCCACAGCACCCGCGAACTTCTCAGAAGGAGTCTTCTGACCCACAATAACCGGAATCGCAAGGTAATTCTCTACGAAGTCACGATAGATCTCCAGGATCTTCATCGTCTCTTCGCGTGCTTCCTCTTCATTCTCATGTGCTGTATGCCCTTCCTGCCACAGGAACTCACTTGTGCGAAGGAATGGGAGGGTGCGCTTCTCCCAGCGGACTACGTTCGCCCATTGATTAATCAGAACAGGGAGATCCCGGTAAGACTGAATCCATCTTTCGTACATATGTCCAATCATTGTCTCTGAAGTCGGACGGATTGCAAGACGCTCTTCGAGCTTCTCGCCCGCAGCTTCAGTTACCCAAGGAAGCTCAGGATTAAATCCTTCCACATGCTCTTTCTCTTTCTGGAAAAAGCTCTCCGGGATGAACAAAGGGAAATATGCATTCCGGTGTCCGGTCTCTTTGAACCGCCGATCCAGCTCCTGTTGGATATGTTCCCAGATCTCATAACCGTCAGGCTTAAATACGATACAACCCCGGACAGGTGAATAATCCATAAGATCCGCTTTCTTGATTACATCAATATACCAGCGTGAGAAATCTTCCTGCTGGGGTGTAATTTCGGTCACAAACTGTTTGTCTTCGTTTGCCATAAGAAACGTTGTCCTCCCATTAAATAACCCTAAATTTCTATATGGAATGAACTAAAGACTGCGTGATCAATTCCTTTAGTTCATTCCATCTTTTTATCCATTAATCAAACGCAATATATCATTGTACGTTACTGCAATCATCAGCAGGAATAGCATCGCAAATCCTACGAAATGTACCATGCCCTCCCGGCTTGGATCGACCGGCTTGCCGCGGAGTGCCTCAACACCCAAGAAAACAAGACGACTGCCGTCAAGTGCTGGAATCGGAAGAAGGTTAAAGATCCCCAGATACAAGCTAAGAATGGCCGCCCAGTAAGTCAACTGTACAATCCCCTGCTTGGCGATTTGGCCTGTAACTTCGAATGTACGAACAGGTCCGCCAAGATCATTCATGTTGAATTTGTTAATCAGCTGCTTGAAGCCGAGAAAGATCGCTTCTGTCGTATTGACCATATCGTGTCCGGCTGTGGTGAAAGTCTCTCCGAACCCGGCACTCCGGGTAGGATACACAGGGGTAACCCCAACCTTCCCACCTTCTTGGCCTGCCATTTCCCTAGGAGTAAGAGTTACCTGAATGGGCCCACCATTTCTGATTACAGTCCAGTTCATAGGTTTGTCTTTGGAGGCAGAGATCAGCTTGATCATGTTATCACGATCTGCCCCGACCTTAACTCCATTGATTGTGTCTATAATATCGCCCTTCTGCAAATGAGCTTCATCTGCTGGCATTCCTTTTGAAACCTCGCCAATTTCCAGATAAGTCGGATTTTCAATTTGAATTCCAGCCATCTGTGTATGCAGAGCGAACAAAATAAACGCCAGAATAAAATTCATTAAGGGTCCAGCAAATATCGACAGGGCCCGCTGTCCAACGGTCTTGCTTCCATACTGCCGATCCCTTGGTGCAATCTGAGTTTCCTTGCCTTTCGCAATTAACACAGCCTTGGGATCAACCGGAAAAGTCTGACTATCCCCGTCGACATCAAGAATAATCTGCAGCTTATCTTCCAGATCCGCAGACTGAACTTCACCGCGAATCACATTCTTCCGGTTATCCAGCCGGTCCAAATAAATCTTAGTAACGGTATTACCCGAAAGCCGGAGCGCTACCGTCTGACCAGGTTGTACTCCTACGAGTTCAGGATCTTCTCCTGCCATACGGGCGTATCCGCCAAAGGGCAGAAGTCTAAGTGTGAACTGAGTCTCGTCCCGCTTGTAAGAAAACAGTTTTGGACCAAAGCCAATCGCAAATTCACGTACCAGAATACCGGCGCGTTTTGCAAAGTAATAGTGTCCCCATTCATGAACAGTAACGATGAGAAAAAACATCAGCACTGTCAGAAATATAATCTGCAGCATTTCCAATCGAGAGCATCCTCCTTTGTTATCAGGTCGCTGTGTATGATTACCCTGCTATCTCTTCAACATTCATACTACTTCCGGACCGGAGCATCTAAGGCTCTCTACTATCAGAGGTGTCTCTACAAGAGGGAAGCTGTCTCCCTAGCCCAGCGATCAGCTTCGTGAATCGCTTCAAGATCTGGGCTTGCCACCACCGTATGACGAGACAAGGTCTCTTCTATGATAGATTCGATCTTCAGAAACGAAATTTCCCGGTTCAAAAAGCGGGCAACTGCAACCTCATTTGCTGCATTAAATACACATGTAGCCGTACCACCTATTTTACCACATTCAAAGGCCAGTCTTAAACATGGGAATCGGATGAAATCCATCTCGCGAAAATTCAGACTGCCGATTTGGGCGAGTGATAACCGCGGAGTCTTGGAAACCCACCGATCAGGATAGGTAAGTGCATACTGAATAGGTACGCGCATATCCGGATTACCGAGCTGTGCAATAATGCTGCTATCTTGAAACTCTACATAGGAATGAATGATGCTTTCCGGATGAAGCAAAACGCCGATCTGCTCATAAGGGAGATCAAATAACCAGTGAGCCTCAATCACTTCGAGCCCCTTATTGACCATGGTTGCTGAATCAATTGTAATCTTAGCTCCCATAGACCAATTGGGATGCTTAAGCGCGTCCTCAACGGTGACATTAGAAAGCTGTTCCCTTGTCATTTCACGGAACGAGCCGCCGGACGCGGTTAATGTGATTTGTGCGATATCCGACTTATTCTCCCCATTGAGACATTGAAAAATAGCCGAATGCTCGCTGTCGATCGGAAGCAGAGAGACTCCCTTGTCTCTTGCTAACGAGGTAACCAAGTGACCTGCTGTGACAAGCGTCTCCTTGTTAGCAAGGCCAATCGTCTTCCCCTCTTGTATGGCAGCAAGTGTAGCCGGAAGACCTGCGCTGCCAACAACTGCAGTGACAACTGTATCCGCATCTGTTCCCGCCGCGACTTCGATAAGCCCTTCGGGTCCATAGAACAGCTGCACGCCTTGGGGCAGGTAAGGCTTAATCTCATCTGCAAGCGCTTTGCTTCCAACAGAAGCTTTCTTCGGATTGAACTGCTTCACCTGGTTAAGGAACAACTCCAGATTAGTGCCCGCAGCCAAACCTTCAACTTGGAAACGATCCGGGTATGCCGAAACGACATCCAGTGTTTGTGTACCTATAGAACCGGTTGAACCGATTACTGCCAGTTTCTTCATAACATACCTCTCATCTCATATCTCTGCCAGATATCAAATTTAGTTGAAGGGAAGCAGCATTAGAATATGTACAAAGGGAAACACCGTGATCCAGCTGTCACACCTGTCCAATATCCCGCCGTGCCCAGGAAGCAATGTGCCTGAATCCTTTATCCCGTAGACTCTCTTATAAGCCGATTGCACCAAATCACCCAACTGACCAATCACAGCTGCTGAAGCACCAATCACGACAGCAAGTAGGGTTGATAACAGTCCACCCGAGAAAATGGCGAACAAGGAAGCCGTTACGATAGCAATAAGGACACCACCCAACGCCCCTTCCACCGTTTTGTTGGGACTAATCGCCGGCCATAACTTATTCTTTCCCCATTTGCGTCCTGTAAAATAAGCCCCCGCATCACTTGCCCAAATGGAGAACAAGAGAAGAAAGGTCCAGAACAACCCGTGTCCATCTGGTGTATTACGAGATTCTGCAATATAGGAGAAACCAATCCCCACGTAGACAGAGCCTAAGAAGTGCATCGCCACTTGGTTAATATTCGTAGCATTCTTTGTAAATACAGTAACAAACAAAAATAGAAGCATTAATAACCATATAATTTGGAGCGGCTCAGGCAGGAAAGGACTACCCAGCAGCTTCCACGGAAATACGAGCATGATGACACCGATGAAGCCAAGTAATGCAGTTCCGCTCCAGGGCTGCGTCTTGGTCATACGAATAAATTCATAATATCCGATCACTGACATGATCAGAATTAAACCATGATACCAAAGTCCGCCGGCTAGGCAAGGCCCCAGGAATAACACGCCCGCTATAAGTCCTGTAATGATACGCTGCTTCAAAGATGTCCACCTCCGTCCTGCTTAAGATAATCCGCCATACCGCCGTGTTCTTCTCTGAAACTCAGCAACAGCTTGAAATAAATGATCTTTTGAGAACTCCGGCCAGTATATATCCGTAAACCAAAGTTCACTGTAAGCCAGCTGCCATAACATGAAATTACTGAGCCGGAGCTCACCGCCTGTACGAATCAGCAAATCGGGATCCGGAAGCTCTGAGGAGTGAAGATGTGCCCCTATCCACTCTTCTGTGAAATCATCAGGAGAGAGTGTTCCCGCGGCAATTTCCTGCGCAGCCTCCTTGAATGCTTCTTTAAGTTCACGTCTGCTACCGTAGTTCAGGGCGAAGTTCAGAACGAGACCTGTATTATTCTTCGTACGTCTGATGGCTTCTTCCATAGCCGCAATCGTATGCTGGGGAAGTTCTTCAGGATGTCCCATCATTTGAATCCGCACGTTCTTCTCAATTAATTCTTCCAGCTCAATGGCTAGGAATTCCTCCGGAAGACGCATCAAAAAATCGACTTCATCCTTAGGTCTTTTCCAATTTTCCGTAGAAAAAGCATAAAGCGTCAAAAATTTAATACCCATCTCGTCCGCTGCGATCGCCGCGCGTTTGACAGCTTTCATTCCGTTCTGGTGTCCAACAATTCGCGGCAAGCCGCGGCGATTGGCCCAACGTCCGTTGCCGTCCATTATGATTGCAACATGGGTTGGAACATTGTCCTTTGACAAGCTCGGAAGAGTCTGCTTTTGTTCTTTTTTCCACCAGGATTGAAATACTTTAATCATTCCTTTTCCTCCAAGCGGTGATGAAAAAGAGACAAACCCCACCATATAAGGAGGGGCCGCTTACGTCTCTTAAACTTCCATAATCTCTTTTTCTTTCGCAGCGAGCACTTTGTCAACTTCCGCGATAAATTTGTCAGTCGTTTTTTGAATATCATCTTGATGACGACGGGACTCGTCCTCAGAGATATCCGTTTTCTCTAACTTCTTGATATCGTCATTGGCATCCCGGCGGATATTCCGAATAGCTACCTTAGCCTCTTCACCGTATTTCTTCGTTGTCTTTACGAGTTCGATCCGGCGCTCTTCCGTAAGAGGAGGGATCGACAGACGAATGGTCGCACCGTCGTTAGCCGGTGTAAGACCCAGGTCAGACTTTTGAATAGCACGCTCAATATCAGCCAGAGACGATTTATCCCATGGTTGAATGAGTAGGGTACGGGAATCCGGCGTGTTAATGTTAGCCAGTTGGCCCAGTGGAGTAGATGCACCGTAATATTCCACATGCACCCGATCAAGCAGAGCTGGAGTAGCACGTCCTGCACGAAGAGTCAGCAAATCTCTCTTCAAGGATTGAATGGCTTTATCCATGCGTTCTTCGGCATTTTTCTTAACCGATTGTGGCATTAGTCTACACTCCCTTTAACGATTGTGCCAATTCTTTCACCAAGAACGACACGTTTAATGTTGCCTTGCTCCGTTATCGCGAACACGATAAGCGGGATATTATTGTCCATACACAGCGAGGATGCTGTTGAATCCATTACACCCAGGTTCTTGCTGAGTACTTCCATATAAGTCAGCTGCTCGAATTTCTCTGCAGTCGGATCTACAAATGGATCAGCAGAGTAGACACCGTCTACCTTATTCTTAGCCATCAAAATAACCTCGGCTTCAATTTCTGCTGCACGAAGAGCTGCAGTCGTATCAGTTGAGAAGAACGGATTCCCCGTCCCTGCTGCAAAAATAACGACGCGCCCTTTTTCAAGATGACGGATTGCTCTCCGGCGGATATATGGTTCAGCAATCTGCTGCATCGCAATCGACGTCTGAACCCGTGTTGGTACGTCAATCTGTTCTAATGCGTCCTGCAGGGCAAGCGAGTTCATCAGAGTAGCCAGCATCCCCATGTAGTCTGCAGTTGCACGGTCAATTCCTTTAGCACTGCCTGCAATACCTCTCCAGATGTTACCGCCTCCGCAGACAATTGCAACTTCCACACCAAGCTCTACAACCTCTTTGACCTGCTCTGCAATGGAGGTAATGGTTTCGGCATCTATACCGTAGCCGTTCTGTCCGGCTAAAGACTCTCCGCTGACCTTTAAGACAACACGTTTAAATACAGGCTGTTCCAATTGCAAACCCTCCACTTTAAATCACCGATTTCTAAAGGCCTTTTAGTTAAAAAAGAAGGAACACGGCGTGTTCCAGTCTTTTTTAGATTCCATTTAGTTATATTATACGCCTTTGCGAATGGATCTAAAATATAAATATTTCAGTCCTCCAGCAAAGATAGAACGATTAGTTTTTGACTTGGGACAATACTTCTTCTACGAAGTTGTCGACTTTCTTCTCAAGGCCTTCACCCAGTTCATAACGAACGAAACGGCGAATGGAGATGTTCTCTCCGATTGTGCTGATTTTTTCATTAAGCAATGTATTGATTGTTTTGTCCGGATCTTTTACGAAAGTTTGCTCAAGCAAGCAATATTCTTCGTAGTATTTACCGATACGGCCTTCAACCATTTTTTCAACAATTTTCTCTGGTTTTCCTTCGTTCAAAGCTTGAGCTTTCAAGATTTCTTTTTCTTTCTCGATCTCTTCAGCTGGCACTTCTTCACGACGAACGAATTTAGGGCTAGCAGCTGCGATTTGCATAGCAATGTCGCGAGCGAAGTCCTTGAATTGATCTGTTTTAGCTACGAAGTCTGTTTCGCAGTTGATTTCCACAAGCACACCGATACGTCCGCCTGCGTGGATGTAAGATTCAACCACACCTTCTGTCGCAATACGGCCTGCTTTGTTTGCTGCTGCTGCAAGGCCTTTCTCACGAAGAAGCTCAGCTGCTTTCGTCAAATCACCGTTCGCTTCTTCCAAAGCTTTCTTGCAATCAAGCATACCCGCGCCTGTTTTTTCGCGTAGTTCTTTTACCGCTTTTGCATCTACTGCCATGAGTATAACCTCCATCAATTTTAGTGGGAGTAAATCTTTTAATTTTATCCTTTAAAAAAAGGGTAGTGAGAGGTTTTAGCACCTACCAACCACCCTTTTTCATTTAATTCAACATTTATCTACGCTAATTAAGCTGTAGTTTGTTCGCCTTGGTTCGCTTCGATCACAGCATCAGCCATTTTACCTGTCAGCAATTTAACAGCGCGGATCGCGTCATCATTACCTGGGATAACATAGTCGATTTCGTCTGGATCACAGTTCGTATCAACGATACCAACGATTGGGATACCCAGTTTGCGGGCTTCAGCAACCGCGATACGCTCTTTGCGAGGATCAATGATAAAGAGTGCACTAGGCAGACCCTTCATGTTCTTGATTCCGCCGAGGAATTTCTCAAGACGATCTTTCTCCTTGCGAAGAATGATAACTTCTTTCTTAGGAAGAACTGCGAAAGTGCCGTCCTCTTCCCATCTTTCCAAAGTTTTCAAACGATCAATACGTTTTTGAATAGTTTGGAAGTTAGTCAGAGTACCCCCGAGCCAACGTTGGTTAATGTAGAATTGACCAGCGCGCTCAGCTTCTTCTTTAACAGAATCTTGAGCTTGCTTCTTAGTGCCGACGAAAAGAATTGTTCCATTCTCTTCAGCCACACTTTTCACAAAGTTGTACGCTTCCTCTACCTTTTTGACTGTTTTTTGCAAGTCAATAATGTAAATACCGTTTCTTTCAGTGAAGATATAACGATCCATTTTTGGGTTCCAGCGACGTGTCTGGTGACCGAAATGAACGCCTGCCTCAAGCAGTTGTTTCATGGAGATAACTCCCATCTTCACACACCTCCTAATTGGTTTTTTGTATGATGCCCTCCGCCGATGTCATCTCTCGTTAAAACTCCCATAAAGGTAAGCACCGTTAACGAAATCAGTCAGCGTGTGTTTTAACACCGTCATTTAATATAACACAATTGAAATGGCCTTGCAATATAATCTCGAGTAATCAAAAAAAGCCGCTCCTGGGAGCTTATTTCCCGGACGGCTTCGATGTAATTTTGGAGATAATTGAAGGCAGACTTTCACCCGGCTTAAAAGTATAAGTACCTGTCTGCAAGCTGTAATTCGCTTTACTGTCTACCGCAGTCTGAATGAAGGCACTCTTGTCGGAAATGACCCCCGCGCTCTTGAGGCCATCTGCCACTTTGGTGAGGTTATCTCCGGATGAGATCTTAAAAGGAATCTGTTCCGGCTTCTTAGGTTCAGTCGTCTTACTGGCCTGAGGAGTACTTACTTGGGGAGTGCTCGGCGTGCTCGTAGAATCAGTCTTATCCGGAGCAGTCGGTGATTTCGGTGACGAAGTGGATTCAGGTGCTGCCGGAGTCTTAGTCGAAGAAGGAGTTTTGGGTTCTGCAGGAGTCTTGGCCTTTGCCTGATCTTTCTTCTGGCCCTCTTCTTTGGCCTTGGCCCCCCATTCCTGTGCGGTTAGAACTTGCTCAGTCCCTTCATAGACTTTCATGCCGAGCCGCTCAGCGGCCTCCTGGACCTGCTGCTTGGTCAAAAGCTGACTAGACTCATTCCCCTGACCGATTAGCATAATTTGCAGCAAGAGGGCACCCAGAATTAGTCCTGCACCCAAACCAACCATAAAAGTGCGGTTCTTCATGCCGGAGACTCCTCCTTGCTTGCAAGCTGCAGGATAAGCTGAACTTCGCCACGCTGCAAATTCAGTGTCTTGGCTATGCCATCAATAGATTTCCCCTGATCGTATAATTTAAACAGCTCGGGGTACCGGTCTCTTACCGTATTTTGCGGAGTAATAAGCCCTTCCTCGACAGGTTGTTCCACTACCGGAGCAGCAGCAACTCCCTTGTCGGTCTCCAAGTGTGGAGGATTTGATTCCAGCCTTCCCACCCTAGTTTCTTGCAAAGACGTCAGTTTCTCCACTTCTAGCAATCTGGTACGAAGCTCGGCAACCTGCTCCTGAAGTGAAAGCTGCTTGGCGATTGTGTCCTGTTTGAGTTCGGCCATGAGCTCAATAATTTCTGTGTTTTCCTTTTCAATCTCGGTCATATAGTGTTCTAATGTAGCTTCCACATCAGCCGCTCCACTGGATACTTGTCCCCCAGCCGATTTGCGTGATGGAAGAAACAAAGCATAGCCGATGACGGCTGCTCCCAGTAGGACAATATAAAACCATGGACTTCCCATTGGCATATTCTTCACCCAATTTACTGTTTGTAGTTATAAGAAAAGCACCAATAGGTGCTTTTCTTGTTAATAAAAGAATTCAAACTTTGCAGTTGCTACCGCCCTTATAAAGAGAGATCCAGGCGATGTCCTTTAAAAGGATGCTCTGCTGGTCTATCCTTCTCCTGCTCAGGAGTATCTTCACCCTGCTGCCGGTTCCTCTCTTCATGGGAGGGATGCTGATGCTCATCTCTAATGGATGCATGAGTGGATTCATCCACCTGAGCACTACGCTTCCGTTCCCGGTCACTGCTCTTGATGTTGTGATCTTCCAAAGAGTGTTGATGCTGCATAGGTCTATGCATCGCATCCTGCTGGATCCGGCCGGCTTCGCTTGTCCGTGGTACTGCTATTTGCAATTCAACCGATTTGAAATCCATGAGGTCCCTCCACCCGGAGATAAGGAATTAAACGTAAGCAGACATTGATATATCGCCTTCACTATAATAAAAGGTCATTCGGGAAATCGGGTCTTTAATAAATTTAGTATAGCGTCCGATCACAATTTTGGAGCCGCCATAAATCATTTTCAGCACATGGACCTTAGCTTTGCTTGTATCTTCGAGTGATTTCTCGATTTCAAGCATTCGCTCTTTGATCTCAGCCTGCTCCCTTAGATGCTGCTTCTTGGTTAAACCAAGCTTCGCCCTCATCTGCATTTTTTCCATATTTAGCTTTCCCACTGAAGCGAGCTGATCAAGCAGGATAAGGGCCTTATCGGTCTTATCCAAGCTCGCCAGATTCTCCTTAAAATGATTTCTAAGTTCAGTCAGCTCGTTGCGCAGCTCAGGCAGGACACCTACTTCCACTGTCGTGGTCGTAGACATGGGATTACCGATAATACGGGCAATCACTTTCTCTCCGGCTTGAATATTACCGCCAACAATCAGACCCTTAGAGCCGCTGCAGATCACATCTCGGCCAGCCCTAATATTGGAGTGCATAATACTTTGGGTTACCAATACATCTTCACCAGCGTAGACATTGCCATCTTGAATGAAGCCACTCTTCACATTATGGCCGGCTTTGATATGTCCTTTGTTATAACCGATAATCCCACTGGTAATTTCAATTGAGCCCCCGGCTTCTAACTCAGCCCCCTCAACACCGCCAACTACACGAATGTCTCCTGCAGCTGTAATTCGAAATCCAGTCAGCACGTTCCCGCGAACAATGACGGTACCCACAAAGTTAATGTTACCTGTGTTGTAATCGACGTCGCCATTAATCTCATAGATGGGAAAGACATTAATCTTCCCTTTATCCGTTCTGGTCACTAACCCATCAATAGCGGCGTATAAAGCAGTTTGCTCCGGGTTAAGTACAACGTTCTTACCGATCTTGAATCTAGCCTCTTTCCCCGGCTTAAAAGGGATTTCTTCCCCGGTAACGGCCAACCCTGCCTTACCAGGTTCAGGTGGAACAAGCTCTGCAATCAGCTGTCCTCTCTGCAAATTGTTCAGGCGAACCACATCTTTGTAATCCACACTTCCGTCTTCATTCTCATTAGGTCCATGCTGTTCTTGATCAAGAGGAATCGCATATCGAATGAATCCATCCTCTCCCTTGACAGGAGCTATACCCTCAGCAATCGGGGTATGCTTGAATACAAAGTCAGTAGGGTTTGCTATAAAGCGATGCAGGACATCCAGCTGAATCCCGTGGGTAATTCCGTTCCCCGATAAGAAGTTCTGCAGCTGTTCGATGCTGCATGTGAAGCCTTCTTCATTTTTAATAAACTTCAGGTAGGCCGCACTTTTATCTTCTGAAAGCGCTATGGCTAAATACTGCTTTAAATCTAAATCTACGTGCTCACCCATCCCAAACTCCCTCATTCCTTTAATTCGTCTAATTCTCTAGTCATCTTGCATTAACAGATCCCGCTGTTTATCCAAGCTGCCACGAAGCCTTAGGATCGCCTTGGAATGTAGCTGAGAGATTCGCGAAGGGGATAACGACATGACCTCCGCAATTTCGCTCAGTGATAAGTCTTCATAATAAAGTAAAGAAACGACTGTACGTTCTTTTTCAGTCAATTTCTCGATTCCCTTAGTCAGTGATTCTTTTAAATGAAACTCACGGACTTTATAGTCCGGGTTCTTGGCTTTGTCATCAACGAGAACAGAGAGTCTAGTCTCAGAATCTTCTTCCCGTATCGGGTCCTCCAAGGAACAGAGGGTCATAACTGCTACTTCCTGAAGCATGTGCTGGAACTCTTTTACCGAAACATCTAAATGTTTGCTCATTTCCTCATCGGATACTGTACGAAGATACTGCTGTTCCAACTGCTGGTAACCTTCTTCGATTTTCTTTGCTTTCTCTCTTACAGAACGGGGAACCCAGTCACCCTGACGAAGCCCGTCCAATATAGCACCGCGGACTCTCCAAGACGCATAAGTCTCAAATTGCAGTCCGCGTTTATAATCAAATTTCTCCACAGCATCAATAAGCCCCATTACACCGTTACTGGCTAAATCATCTTTGGATACATTCTTGGGAAGTCCCACAGCCAATCGGCCAGACACGTAATCCACGATCGGAAGATGCTTCTCAATCAGTGTCTTTTTTGCCTCGATATCGCCGTGTTCCTTCCATCTTTCCCAGACCTCAGCGTTATTAAGAGGCATTGATTTACGCTCGTTCAATTACCTCACCCTCCTTATTTTTCTGTCAGGTGACGAAGGGCTTTAACCATCTCTTCAGGATCTTGCTCGGATGTCTTGACCAGTTTCGGCGGATTGAGAGGTGAGAATCCACTTGGCTCGCTGGGTACATCAGGTTTTTGCTTCAGGAGATCATTCAATTCTTCACTCTCATCCGGCGTTGTCAAATCCAGCATGGTTCCCAGGTCCTCATCATCCGCGGCAGATTCCATCTCGGGGAGATCAGGTTCCGAGGGAGAAGTACGCAAGAATCCGAGCAACCATCTGAGGGCAAAAGCCAATATAAACCAAACTATAAATGCTATACTGCTTCGTATTAAGCTTGTCGTTAATATATTGTTGCTGAAAGATACTATGAAAGTAATTATAAATCCTATTGCTCCAAACAACCAGTTGAACCCTATTTTTCCAGCCATGGCTACAATTCCTTTTTACCCATTTGTACACTGCGTATGAATAATATACCCGTTTCACAATCCATTTCTATCGTGCGGCCGTAATTCCCTCCTGTATCCTCCCCAATGAGAGGCACTCCAAGCTCTTCAAGCTTCACCTTGCAGGACTCAACATTTCTGGGCCCAATCCGGAGGGCGTCCCCTTTTCCCGCAAAACTAAACATCTGGGAACCGCCGGCCATCTTGGCCACCAGGCGTTTGGGAGACGCTCCAAGAGCTAACACTTTCTGATAAATCGCAGGTACAGCGGTATCCGCGTATTTCGCTATATTGAGAGCTCCCTCACGGGCAATATCAGAGGATGGAAGCATGACATGGGCAAGCGCCCCGATCTTAACGTACGGATCGTAGAGAGTTACTCCTACGCAGGAGCCAAGCCCAGTTGTACGTATGAGCCCTTCTTTCTCAATAACATCAAGCTCAGCCATTCCTACTTTAATAATGCGCTGTTGATCAATCATGATTCTTCGGCACTCCCAGCGCGGTGAAAATTTGGTCAAAGGATTCAGGATCAGGGATAAGGAAAAACTGCCCCTCTACTTCCTGCTGTCCCTCAATGAAGGTCGTATCTATTAATAGAGCATCATCACCCATTTCACCGAACTGTAAAAGTCCATAGCTTAAAATCGCTCCAGCCATATCTATCGCAAGCGCTGGCACCGTAGGAGACATGGACAGACGTGTAAAATCAGCGAGAGAGGATAGATAAGAACCCGCCAGAATATTTCCGATTTCCGACAAAGCTGACCATTCCATTTCAGTGAACTCTTCTTCATTCTCCACCGTAAGATAAGCAAATCTCTTAAGCAGCTTCTTCGCCGCTTCAGGACTCAGAATGAAGAACAGGTTACCTGGGGCGTCTCCTTCCACCCGGAAGAAGATTGCGAGCACAATTTTCTCTGCACCGCCGACTTTGTCCGCAATAGCTTCAAATGGAAGCATTTGTACCTTTGGCACCGCCATGTCAATCGGCTTGTCCAGCAAACAGGACAATGCGGTAGCGGCGTTACCAGCTCCGATATTGCCGATTTCCTTCAAAATATCCATTTTAAATTCCGCATAGTCCTTAAACAAGTCCACAGCTTAGCCCTCTAAACTTTCCAATTGAATAATCTCATTCTTGTTCAGCACTTCGGATAAATTAAGCATAATCAAGAGCCGTTCCTCGGAGACACGCGCAACTCCATCCAGGTACTTAGCTTTAATTCCTCCAACTACTTCTGGCGGAGAGTCAATAATATCCGTATTCAAATCGATAACATCGTTGGCGGAATCCACAATGAACCCGACTTCCAATTCCTCTGCTGCCACGATAATAATCCGGCTTTGCTCCGTAAATTCTGCTTCAGGAAGGCCAAAGCGTCCGCGCAGATCGATAACTGGAATTACCACACCGCGAAGATTAATAACCCCTTTTACGAACGCGAATGTCTTAGGAACCCGGGTAATCGGCAAAATCCGTTCGATTGTCTGCACTTTATCTACTTCAATTCCGTACTCTTCTTTCCCCAGTTTGAACACAATAACTTTGATGTCTTGTCCCATTGTAATTCCTCCTTAATGGTTGTCCGCTATAATCCGAGCTTAAGCTACCTATTACTTAATGAAAGTATTAGGATCTATGATAAGAGCAACCTGTCCATCACCCAGTATCGTTGCACCGGCAACACCCGGGATGGAAGGAAGATACTTCCCAAGATTTTTGATTACAATCTCGTTCTGGCCGATAAATTCCTCTACCGTTAATGCAGCCAGTCGCTCACCCTTGCGAATCACGACGATCTCGGTTTCTTCTTCTGCAGCCTCATCGAAGTCAGGTACATCGAAAATATTTGCCAGCGAGAGCAGTGGAATGTGAGCATCCCGGTACGGAACCATGGTATATCCGTGCAGGGAGCGAATTTGTTCGCGCTTGATAATTCCCGTCTCTACAATCGAGGATAAAGGAATCGCGTATTTCTCGCTTCCGAGCTTGATCAGCATGGCTGAAATAATCGAGAGTGTAAGCGGAAGCTGTACCGAGAACTTCGTTCCCTGTCCCCACTTGGAAGTAATGAGCACCGTACCGCCGAGTGATTCAATTTTGGTCTTAACGACATCGAGCCCTACTCCGCGGCCCGAAATATCGGAAATAACCTCTGCTGTACTGAAGCCTGGAGCAAATAGCAGCTGAGCTACTTCATCATCGGTAAGCGAGCTTGCCTCATCAGATGAGATAACCCCGTTCTTGACTGCTTTCGCAGCAACTTTCTCCCGGTTAACCCCATATCCGTCATCTTCAATTTCAATGAATACATGATTACCACTATGGAAGGCACGGAGCTGAACAGTCCCTGTCTCTGATTTCCCAGCTGCAATGCGGTCAGCGGTTGTCTCCACGCCATGGTCAACGGCATTACGTAAAAGGTGAACCAGCGGGTCGCCGATCTCATCAATAACCGTACGGTCCAGTTCCGTTTCGGCACCTAGAATAACAAGGTCAATCTTCTTGTTGAGGGACTTGGCCAAGTCCCTTACCATCCGCGGGAAGCGATTGAATACGGTGTCAACCGGAACCATCCGCAGCTTAAGAACAATATTCTGCAGGTCAGTACTGACCCGGCTCATATGCTCTACCGTCTCGGTCAATTCCGTTCTCTTAATTTCACCGGCAAGCTGCTCTAATCGAACTCTGTCAATCAGAAGCTCGCTGAACAGATTCATAAGCACATCAAGTCGATCGATATCTACACGGATAGTTCTTGAAGGAGCTGCCGCTGCTTTCCGAGCCGGAGCATCCCCGGAAGGTGCTGATTTTGGAGCCGGTGCAGCGTTTCCAGCTGGCGCTGGAGTCACGGCCGCTGGTGCTGATGGCGTCTCCACTGCCGCTGCTGCTTCAGAAGCACCACTCTGAGAGATTTGTTTGAGAGATTCCACATCAAGGGCAATTACCTTGGCATTACCAATTTCGGAAACATTCAGAATCATACTTTCCAGCTCAGATGCATCTTTTTGTGTTATGTAATAGAGCGAGAAACTACGATCGAACTTCTCTTGTTCGATATCCTGTACGGTTGGGTGCGACTTCACCACTTCACCAAAGCGTTCAAGAAGGTCAAATACCATATAAGCTCTTACCGCTTTAAGCTGGCAATCCTCACGGATTCCCACCTCAATATAGAGAACTTGGTGGCCTTCTGCTATCGATTGTTCCAATACGGAATACTGGAACTCATCCAGCTGGAGCGAATTATCCCCCACGCTTGTTTTAGCCGCTGATGCAGCTGCAGGTGCAGAGGCCAAGGGGTTCTCCCCTCTGACTATGGCCTGAAGGTTAGCAACGATCGACGTAACGTCCTCCTTACCTTCCCCGCCTTGAGTAATATCCTGGACCATCGATTGCAATGCATCCAAGCCTTTGAATAAGGTATCAAAAATAAAATCCTGCATCTTCAGCTTGTCATTACGTACAAGGTCAAGCACATTCTCCATTTGGTGTGTAAGGGATGCAAGATCCTCGAACCCCATGGTTGCAGCCATACCTTTCAGGGTATGGGCTGATCTAAAGATAACCTGAACGATAGATATATCTTCCGGGTTATCCTCCAGTTCCAGCATTTTCTCATTTAGCGATTGCAGATGATCATTTGACTCATCAATAAACATGGATAAATATTGATTCATGTCCATGGTGAGACACCTCCTCAAGGATAACTTCCCGTTATTTCACTACTTGTACAAGCTTCGGTGCTATTTCATAAAGCGGTAATATATGGCTCACGCATTTCAATTCCACCGCGGATCGCGGCATTCCATACACTACACAGGTTTCCTCACTCTCTGCAAAGGTGGAAGTCACTCCCGCATCATATAACCGCTTCATGACTCTCGCTCCATCGCTTCCCATACCTGTCAGCAGAACAATATGCCGCTTGAGGGACTCCAGTGGCTGGAGTGACTCGTACAAGACATCAGCAGAAGGTCTGTGACCATTGCGCAAATCATCTTTATTCAGGGCCACCCGGTACCCGTCGCTACTAGACGGCTTAACGGTAATGTGAAAGCCTCCGGGGGCGATATATGCGAAGCCCTTTTTAATCTCCATTCCCTCCTCAGCTTCAACTACCTGAAGCGGGCTCAGGCTGTTCAGCCGCTGTGCCAGAGAGTGTGTAAAATTAGGCGGCATATGTTGAACAATCACAATAGGTGCCGGGAAGTCCGCCGGGATCATTTCCAGCAGCGTTTTAAGCGCCTTTGGACCGCCGGTTGAACATCCAATTGCTACGATATCGGTATAGCCACTGGAACGATGGTGACTCGTTAGTCTGTTATCTTGTCTTCCAGTTGTTTCCCGCTCCGTCGTCTTGCCGTTATGGGAATCCGTATTCACCCTAACGTTTGCCCCATCGCCTGCAGCTGGTGGCCTGCTGTATGTCGGTACCCGCTCTTGTGCGTCTTTTTTCGGCAAGAGCTTCGGGGTTGGTGCAGGCTTTGGAACAGTTCCATCAGCTTTAACTTTGGCCTGAGGCAGGTCACTCTGACCTAGCAATCCTGCTGTACTTCCCAGGGGCTTGTCCTGGGATTTATCCAGCAGCTTAGCCTTGGCCTGATCCAAATTCTCTTTAAGCTGCTTCTTTTTGACGTCGTTCTTGGGTACATAGTTGCTGGGTGATGAGATCGGAAGTTTTAATGGTTCAGGTATTGTTGTCGCTTTCGCCAAGGCCGCTAAATCTGCCGCTATTCTTGCTTCCCTTCGTTCCTGAGCTTGCATAGCGGTAACAATCTGCTCCCGAAGCGCCTTTCCAACTTCATCAATACCTTGTGAGCTTGTCGTCATGGAAGGTTTGCGAATGAAGTCGAATGCCCCGAGCTCGAGAGCCATAATCGTCTCCCGCATACCTTCTTCATTAATACCTGACAGCATAATAACCGGGATCGGCTTGTCTGCCATAATTTGCCGAAGCGCCTCAAGCCCATTCATCTCCGGCATTTCCACATCCATGGTTACAAGATCTGGCTTTAATTCTGCAATGCGTTTAATTGCCTCTTGCCCGTTTTGAGCCGTACCCTCTACTTTGAGAAGAGGATCCTGCTCAATCAAATCTGAGATAATCTTTCGCATAAACGCCGAATCGTCAACTACTAAAATGCGATAAGGCCTCATGTCTTGTTCCTCCTGTTCCCATCATGAAGAATCATTTTGTCCGTTTTAGCCATTTGTGTAAAAATCCTTTGATTCCCGTCAAGGTACCTGCTTCTTGCGTCATGCCATTCGCAATATAATTGGCGGCTAGCCTTTGTATATCACGTGAGGCGTTACAGTTAGGATAAGCTACAGAAAAAGGAACTTGTTTTTTTACGGCTTGTACCACATGATTATCATCACTCATAAACCCAAGCATCGGTATCTCAATATCCAGAAATTTACGGGCGACCAGAGATATTTTATCAGCCACCTGCCGCGCTTCTCTCTCATTCTCAACCCGATTAATCATTAACTGGAACGGTACTACGTCATCCATACCGCCAACCACTTTAATCAGTGCATATGCGTCGGTAATTGAAGTTGGCTCCGGCGTTGTCACAACCAGGCACTCATCTGCAGCGGTAATAAACTTCAAAGTTTCTTTCGACAAACCCGCGCCAGTATCAAAGATAATGTAGTCCATTTCACTCGAGATTTCTTCAATTTGCTCTGTAAAATAGTTCAGGTCTGAGTCCGATAACGTGAACAGATCAGCCAAGCCGGATCCACCTGGAATAAATGGAAGAGAATCAATCCCATGCTCCATGATCTCACGTATATTTTTTTCGCCTTTTAATAAATGATAAAGATTATACCTGGGCCTTACCCCCATCAACACATCAATATTCGCCATTCCGATGTCTGCATCAAATAGTAGAACTTTCTTGTTAAGAGCCTTTAGGGCGAGGGCGAAGTTCAATGTGAAATTGGACTTGCCAACTCCCCCTTTTCCGCTGCTGACTGTAATAACTCGCGCACTCCTTGGGGGCCTCTGATGTTCCTGCTGCTCCATGGACGATACTAATTGTCTGAGAGATTCGGCCTGATCGTTCATTGTGTTCGCTCTCCCAGGAGCTCTTGAACCAACAAGTCAGGAGTAGCGGTAAGTAGGTCATCCGGAACATTCTGCCCATTGGTCAAGTATGTGAGCTCAAGCGGATACTCGCGAATCAGGTTAAATAAAGGACCGCAGGTATCTGTTTCATCCAATTTTGTAAAGATAACTTTATCTAATCCATAGCGGCTGAAGTTTTCTGTGATTTTCTTCATATCCCTGCTCTTGGAAGTAAGGCTTAACACCAGGTAGGTTTCACTTTGCTCATCCCGGTTAAGCAGGCTATGCAGTTCAGCTACGAACAACTCATTCAAGTAATTGCGCCCGGCCGTATCCATAAAAATAAGATCGCAATGTTGGAACCGCTGAACAGCACGGTGCACATCCCCAGGTGATTGAACCACCTCAATAGGCACATTCAAAATCGAGGCATACGTCCTTAGCTGCTCGATCGCGGAAATCCGGTAGGTATCTGCTGTTATAAATCCTACTTTCTTTTGTTTGCGGAAAATTTGATCAGCTGCAAGCTTCGCAATCGTGGTTGTCTTGCCTACCCCAGTAGGTCCGGCAATATATACAATTCGGCTGCTGTCCGAGATGCCTGTTCCAATTCTACCGTATAGAAAGTTCTGGATTTGCTCCTGCACAAGTCTTAATGCATTCCCTTCATCTATGGGACTGTCGTCCGTCCATTGTAGAAATGCATTAGAAATCCAATCCTCCACCAGTTCTGATGAGACTCCCTGCTCAGTGAGACGATGCTGAATTTCGAGCAAGGCTTGTGGAAGCTCCGGTTCTCCGTTATCGCGAGAAGCCAGCTTACTCATCATCGCTTTCATCTGCTGTATTTCCTCGAATAGACGATCATCCTTATAACCTGCTGCTGCGGTCTCTCTGGCTGCCACAGGTGTTACTCGCTTAATATCATTTATAGATAAATCCTCAGCCGTTTCTATCTGCTTGTTATCGATCAACCCATCTGTTAAGGCTTCCTGTCTGTCAACCTGAGTCCGTACAGGTGGTGAAGAGGTTGCCGGGTGAGCGGGTGCGGGTACATTGGGCAGCTGTTCTTTTCGTTCATCCGCTATAATCTGTGCGGATTTTCGGTAAGCTGCCGGTACACTCGCTCTTGCTACAGGCGTGGGATACACAGCTTGACGAGGCTTGCTATCCGGCTGTTGAGCCGTTTCACCCGATTCAGTAGCTGCAATAACCTCGATTCTTTTCTTCTGAAACATCCCAAGGAACCCGCCTATCTTCATCTCCTTGGTACTTAAAATCACTGCATCCTTACCAAGCTCAGTTCTAATCTTCTGCATTGCGTCGGGCATTGTTTCAACGATATATCTCTTTACTCTCATAGATTCACCACTCCGACACTTTGAATTTCAACATTCGGCTCCAGCTCGCTATATGACAGGACTGGGATGTCCTGCATCGTCCGCTCAATAACCTGACGCAAATACATTCGAATCGTTGGAGATGTAAGAACAATCGGCTGTTGACCTGACTGAATAAGTCTATTAATCTGCTCAGTCAGCTTCTGATATACCGTCTGCGTGGATACAGGATCCAAGGCCAGATAGCTGCCTTGATCCGATTGTTGAACACTTTCAGCAATCTTCTTCTCAAGGGTAGGGCCTACGGTGATCACCCGCATCGTCTCCCCATTTTGAGTGAACTGCTGCGTGATCTGCCTGGAGAGTGCCTGTCTTACATATTCTGTGAGCACATCAGGATCTTTCGTATAGGTGCCGTAATCTGCAAGGGTCTCAAATATCGTCACCATATCACGAATAGAAATCTTCTCCCGAAGCAGCTTGGCCAGAACCTTCTGAACATCCCCCACAGAGAGAACAGACGGGATAAGGTCATCCACAAGAATAGGATAGTTATCCTTGAGATTGTCGATAAGGGTCTTCGTCTCTTGACGGCCAAGCAGCTCATGAGCATGTCTCTTAATCATTTCGGTTAAGTGAGTAGCGACGACCGAAGGCGGATCAACGACGGTATATCCGGATAATTCGGCACGTTCTTTAGTAGGTTCATCGATCCAGAGAGCCGGAAGCCCAAAGGCGGGTTCCTGTGTCTCTATTCCGGTGATGGTATCATCGTCATATCCAGGGCTCATCGCCAGGTAATGGTTAAGGAGCAGCTCGCCGCCGCCCACGGTATTACCTTTAATCTTAATTACATATTCATTCGGTCTAAGCTGTATATTGTCGCGAATCCGAATAACGGGTACCACGAGCCCCATTTCCAGTGCACACTGCCTGCGAATCATAATAATCCGGTCAAGCAAATCCCCGCCCTGCTGAGTGTCTGCCAGCGGTATAAGACCATATCCGAATTCAAATTCAATTGGATCTACCTGAAGAAGGTTAATCACACTTTCAGGACTACGCACCTCTTCGATCTGTTGTTCCTCCTCTTGCTGTTCTTGAGCAACCTGACGCTGATTCATATTGTTCTGCATCCGCCAAGCCGAATAAGCCAAGAGGGCTGCAAGTGGGAGCGTGGATATAATCCCAATCGGTGTAAATAATCCAAGTGCGGTGATTGTACCTGCAACAATGTAGATTAATTTCGGATAAATAAAGAGCTGTCCGGTAATGTCATCTGCCAAATTCCCTTCCGAAGAAGCACGGGTAACAATAAGACCCGCTGATGTCGAAATAAGCAGAGCCGGGATTTGACTGACAAGACCATCCCCGATGGTAAGCAGGGAATAGGTTGAGAGGGCATCCATAAAAGTCATTCCGTGCATCGCAACTCCAATAATGAATCCACCAATCAGGTTAATTACGAGAATGATAATACCTGCAATCGCGTCCCCTTTTACAAACTTACTCGCCCCGTCCATAGCCCCGTAAAAGTCAGCTTCACGTTCTATTTTGCGGCGGCGTTCCCTAGCCTGCTGTTCATTGATAAGACCCGCATTCAAATCGGCATCAATACTCATCTGCTTCCCTGGCATCGCATCCAAGGTGAAGCGTGCGCCTACTTCTGCAACACGTTCAGAACCTTTCGTAATAACAATAAACTGAACGACAACGAGAATCAGGAACACAATAAAGCCGACTACAGGCTGCCCTTGCGATACCCAACTCCCGAAAGTGGCAACAACATGTCCCGCCTCAGCCTGTCCCAGGATCAACTTGGTTGTTGAAACGTTAAGTGCCAAACGGAACAACGTGGTAATAAGCAGCATCGCCGGAAAGATGGAGAACTGCAAAGCCTCTTTGGTATTCATAGCTACCAGAAGAATCATCATAGCCAGTGAAATATTAATAACCAGAAGGATATCCAGCAGCCAGGTAGGGATCGGGAGGATCATCATCAGTACAATGCCGATAATTCCGAGCAAGATCGAAATATCTTTTATTTTCATGCGGTCCCCGCCTCCCATCCCGTATTATTTGACTTTCCCTTTGAGCTTATATACATAGGCCAATACTTCAGCAACGGCTTGAAACAGATCTGCGGGGATACTGTCCCCAATCTCTGATCGTTGAAACAGAGCCCGTGCCAGCGGCTTATTTTCCATAATTGTAACCCCATTATCTTTCGCAATCTCCCTGATTCGGAGAGCGACAAAATCCTGTCCTTTAGCAACAACTTGAGGCGCCTCCATCTGAGTACCGTCATACTTCAACGCTACCGCGAAGTGAGTCGGGTTCGTAATAATAACGTCCGCTTTGGGTACTTCCTGCATCATACGCTGCATGGCCATATGACGCTGTCTTTCACGGATTTTCCCTTTGATCTGCGGATCGCCTTCCATTTTCTTATATTCATCCTTGATGTCCTGTTTTGACATCTTCAAGCTCTTCTCATGCTCGTATTTCTGATAAATAAAGTCCAAAATTGCTAGAACAAACAACCCAACTGCTGTCTTAATTCCTAGTTCAAGCGTTAATTTAACCGCAAAGGAAAACGTATCTTCCACAGGAAGCTGGCCAAGCTTGGCAATATCGCCTCTTGCTCCCCAAATGGTCGTGTATACGAGATAGCAAATTACTGTAAGTTTAAGTATTGATTTCAGGAACTCTACGAAAGATTTCATAGAAAAAATATTTTTGAAGCCTTTAACCGGATCCAGCTTGCTAAACTTCATCTTCAAACCTTCACCGTTAAGCATGAAGCCGATTTGAGCATAGTTCGCGACCAATCCTACTATAATGACAACCACAAACACCGGCGCAAGCATAAGCAGAATTTGCACACCATAATTGCCGAGCAGGGCCATTACATTCTCTTTCGTCACGTCCATGGACAATCGATTAATGAATACATCGGTGTAAAGGGAAATTATTCTGGTTTTTAGAAATCCTCCAAAGGCCATTAAACATAAAAAGGAAGTAAGCAGGATCAGTGCTCCCGAAATATCCATGCTTTTGGCTACCTGACCTTTTTTGCGGGCATCCTGTCGTTTCTTCGGCGTTGCCTTCTCTGTTTTATCGTCAGCGAATAGCTGCAGGTCGAGTGCATACCTGAACTGCAAGTAACTCCCTCCTTGCTTAACCCGGTCTTTGACCTATTGCTCCCATCAGGTTCTCAAGCGACTTGAACATCACCTGAAATAAATACTCAAATGCGTAGATAAGACTTGGCATAAGCAGCAGAAGCAGCAGCAAACCCACAATGATCTTCAGGGGTACGCCAATAACAAACACGTTAAACTGCGGTGCTGTTCTTGCCAGAAATCCTAAGGCTACATCTGTCAGGAACAAGGCGACTACAAGCGGTGCCGACATCTGAAAGGCTAGGATGAATGACTCGCTAAACGTCCTAAGCAAAAACTCAGACAAGTTGCCGCTGTATATCCGGCTAAAAAAATCATTGTTCAGCGGAATCCAAGTATAACTACGCATGATTGCTTGAAGCAGGTAATGGTGTCCGTTGATACTAAGAAACAGCAGCGTAGCCACCATATATTTGAAATTACTGATCATCGGGGCGGAAGCCCCTGTCATCGGATCAATCACATTGGCTATACTGAACCCAATTTGGAGGTCAATAAAAGCCCCTGCCATTTGAATGACCGAAAACATAAGAGTAGCAACATATCCCATCAATAATCCGATCAATATTTCCCGGACAATAAACAGAAAATAGGTTAAGTCCACAGGAACCGTCTGGTGAATTCCACTAACCAAATAGACAATTAACGCAATCATTGCGGATAATCCAATTTTGAACGTTCCCGGCACCGACCGTGAAGCAAAGATAGGGGCTACCACAAAAAACGATGCGATTCGACAAAAGATAAGCAGAAAAACAGAAAACCCCTGCAGCAACATATCCATGTTCATACTGGCTAACCGATATAACTGGATAAGTTACTTAGTATTCCAGAGGTAAAGTCGACCAGTGTAGTTAAAATCCAAGGACCGAACAACAAGAGAGCCAACAGGACAGCAACGATTTTTGGAACAAATGCAAGCGTCTGCTCTTGGATCTGGGTGGTTGCTTGAAATATACTGATAATCAAACCTACCACCAAGCCTAAAATCAGCATCGGTGCACTGACTTTCAAAACGGTATAAACGGCTTGTCCGGCCAACCCTATTATAAACTCCGAACTCATAACCGTCCCCCTTGTTCTCTTAGTGTGATACACGCCAGTAAGGCTGCAACGCTTGTCATGTGCCAAAACTCACTAGCAGGGACTTGACGACCAAATACCAGCCGTCTACAAGCACAAACAGCAGGATCTTAAATGGCAGTGAAATCATTACCGGAGGGAGCATCATCATTCCCATCGCCATAAGCGTACTTGAAACTACCATATCTATAATCAGAAACGGTATAAATATCATGAATCCCATTTGAAACGCCGTCTTCAGTTCACTGATCGCATAAGCCGGAACAAGAACTGTTATCGGGAGATCCTCGTAGCTTTTAGGCTTTTCTGTCTTCGTATAGCTCATGAACAACTGCAAATCCTTATTCCGGGTGTGAGAATACATGAACTTCTTCATCGGTACAGCCGCTTTCTCGAGGGCTGCAGTCTGGGTAATCTCACCCTTCAGATACGGTTGAAGAGCTACATCATTAATCTGGGACAGCGTTGGGCTCATAACGAACAGCGTCAAGAACAACGCAAGCCCCACAAGCACCTGGTTGGGCGGCATCTGCTGGGTACCTAACGCACTTCTCACAAATCCAAGTACAATGACGATCCGGGTAAAGCTTGTCATTAATACCAGTATGGCCGGAGCCACACTGAGTATAGTAATGAGCAATAAGATGGAAAGAGAGCTTGTACTAGGCTTGCCCCCGTCTGAATTCCCGACCTGTACACTGATATTCGGTATCGGATCAGCTGCGGAAGCTATAGTAGTGGAAAAAACGCTTAAAAGCATCATAAGTAAAGCGACAATAACGACCTTTTTCTTCATTGAACCCTCTACCGATCTTTAGTTTGTTCGTCCTGCAGCAGTTCTTCCATTTGCTGCTTCCGATTGGGCAGCTTGCGAAGCTTGGCTTCGAACACCTCATGGAAAGGCGTCTCTACCAGTTCCTCACCCTCGGGCGGAGGCTCCTTACGGAACCGTGATACTAAGCCGGACAGGGCGGATGTGAGGTTTCCGAATTCCGGCGTCTGCTCTTCGAAGGAGCTAAGCAGAACTTCAACCTCATCAGGATCAGAAATCCTATCGATCAGGGAAATATCCTCGCCCACGCCGATAAGATAAACGGTGTTCCCGATCTCAATTACCTGAAGAGATTTATTAGGTCCAAGTCCGACAGCTCCTACCGTCCTTATGGAGCGAGTCTTGGAGAAAAAGCGATTGCGTCTTCCTAAAAAACGGATTAATAGAACGATCAGAACTATAATGACAGCTAGAACAACAATAACTGTAATTAAGCTTGAGTAGAAATTACCGCTGTTGAACTCTGTCTGATCTGAAATGGCCAGGTTCATAGGCCTGTCCTACACACCCAGCGTTTTGTTGATGGCTTCAACAACACGGTCCGATTGGAACGGCTTAACGATAAAGTCCTTTGCACCCGCTTGGATAGCATCAATAACCATTGCCTGTTGACCCATCGCGGAACACATAATAACTTTAGCCCCAGCGTCCATTTTCTTAATTTCCTTAAGTGCAGCAATTCCGTCCATTTCAGGCATGGTAATATCCATAGTAATCAGATCAGGACGAAGCTCTTTATACTTTTCAATCGCTTGGGCGCCATCTTGTGCTTCACCTACTACCTCAAAACCATTTTTAGTCAGAATGTCTCTGATCATCATACGCATAAATGCAGCATCGTCCACGATAAGAATTCGATTTGCCATTGATTTAAATCCTCCCTAACCTTCTCTATTGTAATTTTTGAATGCGGTCCCACTGGCTTACGATATCTGTGACGCGTACGCCGAAATTTTCATCAATTACGACTACTTCACCTTTGGCTATCAATTTGTTATTTACCAGGATGTCGACAGGTTCACCAGCTAGTTTGTCTAGTTCGATAATGGATCCTTGAGAGAGTTCTAAGATATCCTTTATTTGTTTTTGGGTCCTACCTAATTCTACGGTGACTTTAAGGGGAATGTCCATCAGTAAGTTCAAATTATTTTCGTCTACATGCGCTATTGAAGGGGCTTGCAGATTTGAAAATTGAACTGGCTGCACATTATAATTCCGGTTCGGTACACCACCATAATGCTGAGGCTCTGCATAAGGCCGTTCCTGCGGGTAATGCGGACCCGGATAGTAGTCCTGTTGCGGCTGCACTCCCGGCGGATAAGGTGCCTGGTAAGGCGGCTGAACCGGCGGCTGCCCTGCAGGCGGTTGCTGCACCACAGGCGGCTGATGACTAGCAGGCGCTTCATGAACAGGAGCAGGTACTGCTTCTGCAGCTGGTGCACTTTCCTTTTGAGCAGGTGCAGGTTCAGGCGCTCCACCACCGATAAGGCTGTTAACCATATCTTTGGCAAATTGTACCGGAAGAAGCTGCATGATCGTCGAATCAATCAAATCTCCGATGGTTAGCCTAAATGATATTTTAATGAGCGTTTCATCGGGCGGAAGGTTGCTTACCCCATCTCCACTTGACATGTTCAGAATGTCGATTCCCGGAGGCGAAATATTAACGAACCGGTTGAAAATCGTCGACATGGATGTCGCGGAGGATCCCATCATTTGATTCATCGCTTCTTGCACGGCACTAACATGAATCTCGTTAAGTTCCTCGTCGGCAGGATTTCCGTTGCCTCCAAGCATCAGATCGGCAATGACCTGAGCATCTCTCGTCTTGATAACCAAAGAGTTAATCCCTTCAAATCCAGCCACATAAGTAACATGAATCGCTACATGAGGCTTAGGAAACTCGGCTTCAAAGCGTTCTCTGGTAATAATCGAGACTTTCGGAGTCGTGATATCTACTTTCATACTGAGTAACGTGGACAACGCGGTTGCGGCACTGCCGAATGTGATATTCCCGATCTCACCCAAAGCGTCTTGTTCCAGTGCGGACAGATAATCATCAACCGTCTTCTCTTCAGATCCACTCTGACCAGCCTGTTTCAACAAGGCATCGATTTCTTCCTGGGACAAATAGTCTTTACTCGTCAAATCCTTCAACTCCTTCATTGACAATTTCATCAATTTGAATGGCGACACGGTCTTTCATCGTACCCGGACTGCCGATATACTTCAATTTCTCACCAACCCGGATGGAAAGTCCCTCCTGCACCGGCTTGTTCAGTGCGATAACGTCACCTACCGTAAGTCCCAGGAACTCGCGGATGGACAGCTGTGATTCCCCAAGTTCTGCAATGATTGGCAGTTTCGCCTTGTTAACACGATGCTTCAGCGCTTCCACTTCTTCAGGTGCCCGTGATTTCTTCTGGGAGACGAACCAGTGATGAACGGATAGCTTAGGCATAATCGGCTCGATGACCACATGAGGAATACAAAGGTTAATCATTCCTGAAGTATCCCCGATTTTGGTACTGAGCGAAATAAGAGCTATGGTCTCATTGGGAGACACAATCTGCATAAACTGCGGGTTGGTCTCAAGTGCTTCCATACGCGGAGAAATGTCTATAACCGTCTTCCAAGCTTCCTGCAGACTTTCAAAAGCTCTACTGAATATTCGCTCCATAATGATCGTCTCAATCTCTGTTAAATTCGCGATCTTGGAAGGAGCGGTGCCAATTCCACCAAGCAGCCTGTCCAGCATGGCAAATGCCACGTTAGGATGAACCTCCAGAACCATTCTGCCTTCAAGCGGCTCTGCCTCGAAAATGTTAAGAATCGTCATTTTCGGAATCGAACGAATAAACTCGTCATAAGGCAGCTGCTCAACCTGTACGACATTGATCTGGACAAAGGTTCTAAGCTGGGCGGAGAAATAGGTGGTAAGGTACCTGGCAAAGTTCTCATGGATTCTTGTCAAACTTCGGATATGATCTTTGGAGAACCTAACGGCTCTTTTAAAATCGTAAGCCCTAATCTTCTTCTGTGTGTCTTCTTTTTTGAGTTCTTCCGCATCCATCTCCCCAGAAGAGAGTGCCGCAAGAAGGGCATCAATTTCATTCTGCGATAGTACATCTACCAACTATCTCACCCCCTTAAAAGGATCTATATTCTTTCACGATATGCTAAATAGTAGACATAACAAAGTTAGTAATATCGATCTGAACTATATTCCCTTCCGGGAGTGTCTGATTAATCAGATTTTTCAGCTTGTTGGCCAGCTGGTCCTTGCCTTTGGCACCTATTAGATCATTAGGCTTCGTATCAGCTAGGGTTTTGATAATAATAGATTTCGCGTTAAAATTCATGATCTTATCAAACGCATCTTTGGATGAAGAATCGTTCAATTGAAAGGCAAAGTCCATAATCACAACATAATTTGGATCCAACAAATTTGTCTTCACTTGCTCCATGGTGCTTGTCACTTTCACAAGTTCATCCGCGCTCAGCTTTTTCTCTTCCACTTTCTGGGCGGCATTCGCTGATGTTGTATTCTTATTATTCATCGTCATTACCAGGTAGGCGGCCATCACGACTAGTATTAATGCCAGCAGAATCGTGATTATCCATGGCGCCATTTTCTTCATAATAATTCCTCCGTTTGTTGCACTTTAATAGTTGCCGCATGAATGCCGATTTCTGTGTAATATTGTTTCACCAGCATCACAATCTCGGCAGACTTTTCCAATACGATGAACCGTTTCCCTGTAACCAAAGTCACATAAGTATCCGGGGTTTCCTCAACGGTCTCGATCAGCAGTGCGTTAAGCCACATCGGTGAACCATTTAAACGCGTGACAGCAATCATGGCGACCCTCCAGTAACAGTTCCGGAGGAGGATTACCTCCCCCGGTTCTTAAAATTAATGTTTCAAGTTAACAACTTCCTGCAGAATTTCATCAGAAGTTGTGATAATCCGTGAGTTCGCTTGGAAACCACGCTGAGCCACGATCATCTCTGTGAATTCTCCTGTCAAATCGACATTGGACATTTCAAGCTGCCCAGAGACCATTGCTCCTGTACCATCAGTCACATTGTTCGCCGTTGTATATACAAGGTCATCCAAGTTGGCATTTGGTGTTGAGCGGTACAAGCTGCCTCCTACCTTCTCTAGTCCTTCAGGGTTCGTCACTTTCACTACTCCAATTTTGATATCAGAGTTGGTGGTTCCATCCCCCAGCTTCTGAATGATTGTGCCATCTTGTGAAATCGTGAACGCCGTAGTAGCAGGATCAAGCGTGATAGGAGCGCCTTCGGAGCTTAACACCAGCATTCCATCGGAAGTAACCAAATTACGTGCGGCGTCCATATGAAAGTCACCGGCACGTGTAAGGAAAGGAGACTCTTGGTCTGGAGATAGCTTGACGGCAAAGAACCCATCACCATCGATCCGCAGGTCAAGCGGATTGTTCGTTGTCATTGCGCTTCCGCCTGTGTGCAGGGTATCCACAGAGCCAATCGAAGTACCCAAACCGATTTGTTTCGAGTTAACCCCCCCATTGGTTCCTTCGACAGGTGTAGTTACCCCGGACACGGTTTGGCTCATAATATCCTTGAACATGACGCGCCCAGACTTGAAACCAACCGTATTGACGTTAGCAATGTTGTTACCAATTACATCAAGCTTAGTTTGGAAACCGCGCATACCTGATACACCCGAATACATGGATCTTAACATTGAAAAAATTCCTCCTTTAGTGTTAAACCTCGTAAGCTGCTTCAGTCGATCCACAGCTGAGCTTGGCTTCCGAATCCGGGCCAGCCAAGAAACGTTACTATTGAATGACTACTGCACTATCAATTTGAGTGAAGACATTGTTATGCATACTGCTGCCATCCATTGCGGTGACTACAGTTCTGTTATTTACATTGACAATGAGCGCCATGTCTTTCATTAAGATCAATGAATCCTTGGAGCCTTTGGCTGCTGCACTGTCGATAGCCGAACCGATTTTCTTCAGCTGATCCGGTTTAAGCTGAATTCCTCTTTGCTCCAACCTTTTAACAGCGTGATTACTGAATTTCACCAGCTGATCATTCAGAATATTCTGAAAGGAAGTTCCCTGCTGTCCGCCATGCCCGGTTGGTGTGCTTCGCTGGGCAGCAGTAGGTGGTATTTTGCCAGGATATAAACGGCCTACGGAGATTGGATCACTCATGTCGTACCAGCCCCATTGACATCTGTCGCTGCCTTGGTGTCTTCTACGTTGTTAACTTGCGTAATCTTATCAATTGCAACTTCCTTTTCACCGACTTTGGCGTATTGAACACCCCCGCGGATGACGATGGAATCAACGACTCCATTAGCACTCCTAGTTGTGGTAACAGGCTTCCCTGTAGTAAAATCAAATCCGCTGGTTTCAGTAGTATCTATCCAGGATACCTGTTTGCCGATAAGGCCTGAGAGGTTCCCGAGATTCTGATTCATAGTTGTCAATTGGCCGGAAATATTCATTAATTGCTCTACAGAAGTGAACTGCGCCATCTGAGCGATAAATTCCTTATCTTCAAGCGGCTGCATTGGGTCTTGATTACCGAGCTGGGTGACAAGGATTTTGAGAAACTGGTCCTTACCCATCGTCTGATTACCTTTAGCTGCAGCTTTAGCCACATTCTCTGTGGAGTAATTGGGCCATGTTACATTTGTTGGAGTAATGTCCGCCATGTTATGCCTCCTTCCTTTTTAACTAGGTAGAATAAATACTAAGCTTTGGCTACAAAGGAACTTCCATAATCTTCTTCCTTCGAGCGGACTTCACGTATCCATTCATTCCATTCCTCAGTCATATCCGCTGCAGCAACTGCATCTTCACCACTGAGTTCACGTTGTCTGCCATTTTTCTTTTGCTCACCTTGGCCGGCTCCGCTTCCTGGTTGGCGTCCATCATGATACATATGTGAGGACAACGAGGTGTTCTGCGTCACTTCAAGTCTCTCAACTTGAATGCCTTGGGATTGAAGCGCTGAACGAAGCTGATTCATCTGTTGTTCAAGCGAATCCTTCGCAAAAGCATGTTCTGTGGCAAATTGTGCGATCAAATGCCCATTTTGCATCGTAATTTTGACATCAACCTGTCCCAAATGTTCCGGGAAAAGCGAGATTGTCGCTTCTGTCATACCATGAAGCTTAACAATATCCATCTTGCTTACTACAAACCCGCTCATTTCCTTAGCAAACTTCTCTACAGGTACAGCCGTCTGCAGCGGTTTGGCAGGAACTAGACCAGAATCTCTGATTTGAAGCTGCCCAGCCGTCACGATCGAGGATGAGTCTGCAGGTTTAACGGCAGTATCCTGTTCCGTAGCGTCATCTGTTGTCTCGCCTGACTGGAATATACTACTTGTAGACCTCACACCATCCGATGGACTATGCTGATTTTTGTTCGTTTTGGTTACTAGTACCGGAGATGTCTCAGCATTATCTTCAGATTGTGTTTGCGCTTGTGTCTGAGTGTGTGTTCGATTCCCTGCCAATCCCAGAAGATCCTTAAGTAGTCCAGACTTCACACCTGATTCTGAACCAGTTGAAGTTGCCACCTTACCATCGGCCATTTCGCTGAGCTGCTTGCCTAAGTCAGTAGTAGGAGCAATTACAGTTTGTAAAGACTGAAGAAGCTGTGCAATCTGTGGCAAGTTCTGAGCTGCTCGGGAAGGCTCAGCTTGCAGCTGACTAAGCAGTTGCTGCACTCCATCCTGAACAGCAAATCTGAGTGTCTCAGCATGCTGAGCAATAAGCGGAAGTTCTTGACTCGTACCATCAGTCGCTTGACTTGCTTCATTTCCAGCTGTAGCTTGAGCTTGATTCAAAAAAGCCTGCACCTGCTGAAGCCAATTCTGCAAAACTGCGATTAAAGATGGATCTGCGGCGATGGCATTATCCAGAGAATTCACTCCCTCCACCAAATCCTCCAATGCGGTGGTTGCTTGTGAGTCCGCCCCGTCTGCTGTAGTCTGATCTATAGTTGGCCCAGTTCCAGATAATGTTGTCTGACTGTTTGAAGAAGTTGCCTGAGCTGGATTAGCTTGACCACCTAAAGTGCTTAACAACATTTGGACCAAGGTCTGATTGAAATTTGGTACAGTTCCTTGAGCTGCTTGGGGGTTTGTCGCTTGGGCTGCTTTGCTGCCGCTTGGGTTCGAAGATACAGCGGATGTTCCATTCCCTGCTGATGAGTTCACAATTAAGCTCATTTTTCTTTTCACCTCCTCTCAATAGATTCATCATTCCGAATTTATTTGCTGAGCATTTTGTTGAGAATCTTAGCCGCTGCTGTAGAATCCACATCGTTCATGGCTGATAAGATTTTCGACCGGGAAGTATCATCAACCGATTTTAGTATTTTAAGCGTTTTGTCCGGGCTCGTCTTATTCGTCTCCAGCAGCAGCGTTGCCGCATTAGCCGGAGTCATTGCCGCAAAGGTCTGACCGATTTCCTTATCGCTTAGCCCTGTTGACGAGCTCGTCGTTGCAGGCGTTGGCGTGGCATCCTTGTTTAATCGGGATTGTAGGGCCGCAATAGCCATATCCTCTGAAGGCTTGGCATCTTTAAGCAGGATAGAGACATCTGCTGCTTTCTTGGGGTCCATTTTCTCCAAAATAGCCGCTTTGCTCTCATTGCTCATCGCATTCAACATCTGGACCGTTTCTTCTGTAGTCAGGTTACCCAGGATTGCTGCTGCCTTGCCTGGATTCATAGAGCCATACAGGTTAGCTAATTTCTTCACTTCTTTTTGATAATCACTTTCCTGTTTCACTGCATCTTGGGACTTCTGATCACTGACTACTTTGTTCGCTTCATCAAGTTTGGTCTGAAGCTCCTTTACTTTGTCTGCTTGAGCCTTAGTTGCTTCATTAGCCTTCTTGAGACTCGCATCCTGCTCAGAGACTTGATCCTTTAAGCCTTTGATTGTCGCTTCCGAGCTTTCCGCTTGTTTGGTCGTACCTGCTGGATCAGGAAGCCAATCCTTCACAATCGGAATGTTATTACCAATCTTAAGGAATTCATTCTTAAAGTTCACATTAAACAGCGTAAGCAACACGCCAACGAGTACTACTGTGAACAAGATCGGTGTAACTATAAACAAGAAACGTGCAAATCCTTTGCCACTGGACTCTCTTTCCTCTTCCTCGGTAATCACTTTTGCCAAATCTAACCCTCCTTTACCTCAGAACAGCCTGCCCCTTTATGCTCTTTGGGCCTTCATGGCAAACCGGATCGTAGCCATCTCATCCAGCTCATTTTGTTCGCGGAGAAGTATTTGCTGCTCAAAGCCTGCTTTTGCTTTTTCTTTTGCTTTCAACCATACTTTCTCATCCAGCATTCTGGTACTCAGTTGAGATTGCTTGTGTTCCACATTCATCTCTGCACTTTCGATATCACTAAGTTTACTTTTGATGCAGCGATCCAAATGTTCAACATAACGTTGGAGCTCCTGAAGTCTTAGCATAGATGACGCACCCTCTGAGAGCATAGCTTCACTCGCTCTGGCTTTATCTTCAATCAAGTTCTCCAAAGTACGCTGTTCTGCCTGTAGTTCACCTATTGCCGCAGAAAGCATCCATTCCGCTTGAGTCTTTTCATTCGATTTCAAATCGACCACTTTCTGATACATATACCTGAATTTCATTCTCTAAGGTCAGCTCCCCATAAACTCTGAAATCAAATATTCTTTAGATTCCTCAAGCGTTACTTTCTCATGAACCTTCTGTTTGGTGAAATTCCATATCCGCCCGATCGCCTCAATTGACTCATCGATTTCGGGGTTCGAACCTCTTTGATAAGCACCGATATTAATTAAATCCTCAGAGTCCTTGTATACGGACATTAAGCGTTTCAAGTTATCTGCAGCTTCGATTTGGTCCTCGGGAGCAATATCCTTCATAACACGGCTGATACTCGCAAGAATATCAATTGCCGGAAAATGTCCCTTGTTCGCGATATTCCGGTTAAGAACGATATGGCCATCCAGGATCCCTCTGACCGCATCCGCAATCGGCTCATTCATATCGTCACCATCGACGAGAACGGTATAAAAAGCGGTTATTGAACCCACGGGACCTGTCCCAGCTCGTTCGAGCAGCTTAGGCAGCGCCGCAAACACGGAAGGCGTATATCCTCTCATGGCAGGAGGCTCGCCCACGGCAAGTCCAACTTCGCGAAGGGCCATCGCGTACCGGGTTACTGAATCCATCATCAGCATGACGTTCATGCCTCTGTCCCGGAAATATTCTGCAATCGTGGTGGCAATTAAAGCCCCCTTCATCCGTATAAGTGCCGGCTGGTCAGAAGTGGCTACGATGACAACAGATCTCTCCAGACCTTCCGGACCAAGATCCCTTTCAATGAAGTCCAGCACTTCGCGCCCGCGTTCCCCAATTAAGGCAATGACGTTCACATCCGCAGATGTATTTCTTGCGATCATTCCCATCAAAGTACTCTTCCCTACACCTGATCCGGCAAAAATACCCACACGCTGGCCTTTACCTATAGTCAAAAGTCCATCTATCGCCCGAACCCCTATGCTAATAGGGTCTTTGACCCTCGGTTTGCTGAGCGGGTTCATCGGCTTATTATAAGTGGAGTAATGTCCCATCCGGGATGGAAGCATGGATCCGTCCAAAGGCTGACCGAGTCCATCAAGCACTTTCCCAAGGAGCTCTGAGCCCACCTGTACACTAAGCGGCTTACCCGTGCCCACCACATCGCAGCCCGGTCCGATCGACTGAAGCTCTCCGAGAGGCATCAGCAGAACTTTGTTATCTCTAAACCCCACTACCTCTGCTTGTAAAGGAAGCGACGACTTGGTTGGGTAGATGTAACAGACATCCCCTATACTTGCATCGGGGCCTTCCGACTCCACCATCAGACCAATCACCTGTGTTACCTTTCCATTTACTCTAACTGGATCCAGATGTCTCAGATGCTCAAGATAACGTTCAGAGTCAAGCTTCTTCATAGTGTTGTCCCCGTTCTTCGCCCTGGAGCGAAATCCGCATTAATTCCTTCTTAATCTCAGTTAGCTGAGTATCGATTCTCGCATCAATGCTGCCGAAGGAAGAACGAATGACACACCCGCGATCCTTCACGGTTGAATCGGGAAGAATCTGAAGCTCTGCCTGCGAGTCAATTACAAGACTCAGTTCTTCTCTCGCTCCTTGTACAAAGCTGAACTCCGAAGGCGCCACACAAAGCGTCAATATGCTTTGGTCTCTCTTTCTCGCCAAATTCCGTTTAATTAAATCAAGGGTATATTCCGGCTCTAGACTAAGCTGACGATCTATTACTTTCTCAGCTATAGAAGTACTTAGATCAACCAAGAATGGCTCAGCTTCCTGAATGATCTCATCTTTAGCCTGATAGGCTTGTTCAAGAACGGCAGTTGCTTCCTGCATCATCTCATTAATCTCAATCTGAAGCGTACGAAGAGCTTCTTCCTTGCCTTCCTCGTATCCCTGATTGAACCCTTCGGATTTCACAGCCTCGATCAGATGTTCATCCTGCTCTCTCCGCTCCTGCCACCACATCTCGATCTGCTCTCTGGCCTCAGCCAGGATTCGTTCTGCTTCTTCCGAAGCATCCCTAACCTGCCTCTCCGCAAATTCTTTCGCATCACTTAGCATCTGACGTCTGGTCTCTTCAGCTTCTTCATTCTTCAAGCGGTTTTGTTCAGCTGCATAAGAATAAGGCTGCTGATCTCCAGATTCTTGATCTTCGGTTGAAGGATAGTGTTTGGACAAATCCAGCTGTTTTAGCATTTCGACAGGAACGTACTGAGTAGATTTGATCAGATTAGACAATGATGTCATCTCCTCCGCCGCGGGCAATTATAATTTCACCTGATTCTTCCAGTCTGCGGATAGTTGCAACAATTCGAGTCTGAGCTTCCTCTACATCACGAAGCCTTACAGGACCCATGTATTCCATTTCTTCTTTGAAGGTATCGGACATCCGCTTCGACATATTGCGGAATACGGCCTCACGCACTTCTTCACTTGCCACCTTAAGCGCAAGCTGAAGGTCCGCATTCTCGATATCCCGGATAATACGCTGAATCGAACGATTGTCCACGTTGACAATATCCTCGAACACAAACATCCGTTTCTTGATCTCTTCGGCAAGTTCGGGATCCTGGATTTCCAGAGAGTCCAGAATTGTACGCTCTGTCCCCCGGTCTACTCCATTCAGGATTTGAACAATCGACTCGATACCACCTGCACTTGTATAGTCCTGGGTTACTGTAGCGGACAACTTCTGCTCGAGCACCCTTTCGACCTGAGAGATGACCTCAGGGGAGGTACTATCCATCATTGCAATTCTTCTGGCAACTTCCGCCTGCTTTTCTTGAGGCAGGGAAGATAGAATTACTGCAGCTTGTTCAAATTGAAGATAAGACAAAACTAGAGCGATGGTTTGAGCGTTCTCATTTTGTATAAAGTTTAGAATCTGGTTCGGATCAGCCTTGCGGGCAAAATCGAATGGTCTCACCTGCAGCGTAGCCGTCAGTCTATTGATAATATCGTAAGCCTTCTGTGTACCCAGGGCTTTCTCCAATATTTCTTTAGCGTAGTTGATACCGCCTTGGGAAATGTACTCCTGCGCCATACAGATTTGATGGAACTCGGCCAGAATCATTTCCTTCTCAGTACTGTTCACGTTACGAACGTTGGCAATTTCTAATGTGAGTTGTTCGATCTCGTCATCACGAAGATGCTTGAAAATTTGAGCAGAGACCTCTGGTCCGAGCGAGATCAGCAAGAGCGCTGCTTTTTGCCTACCGCTCAATCCTTGATTAAGTGCTTTTGACAATACGTTCACCTCTATTCATCAGCCAGCCAAGTCCGAAGCAGGTTAACGAACTCATCCGGTTTTTTCTTAGCCAACGTTTCCAGTTGCTTGCGTACTTGATTTTCATTGGTAACCGAATCCAGATTAATGGACGGAAACTCTGTTGGCATGGCAAGAGGAACATCTTCTTCGATCTCTTCTTCTTGATTGCGGCGGCGCCGATAAATTAAGTAACCAATACCTGCTCCGGCTAGCAGCAAAGCTGCGCCGATTCCCCAGACTATCGGACTGGACAGGCTTAAACCACTTTGAGATGCATTGTCTGCCTGGAAGGCTTGAGAGAATACCGAAACTTTCTTGACCAGATCAGCGTCTGTATATGTAGTTCCAGAATCAGCCAAATATGAGGCAACAATATTCTTCAGCACGTTTTGAATTGCATCTTGTGTAACTTGATCCAAAGAATTTTTTCCCGCAGGTGGTTCAACCATGACGTTTATGGTTAAATCTTTTACTGTATAGGGACTTTGCACGATTTCCTTGCTAATTCGGTTAACCTCGTAGTTGATTGTTGAAGTACTTTCATCCGAGGTTGTGTCCGAAGAAGAAGTGGATCCTGGATATCCCGGCACATCCGTTTGACCTGTACCCGTGACACCGCCGCTAGCAGGAGTACCTTTTCCTGTGTAGCTCTTCTGGATCTTTTGGGCGCTGATCTCAATGCCTTTCATGTTCTCAGTGTCAACCGGCGTTACCAGATTTTCTTTTTGGCTCACCTGATCGAAATTGAGCTTGGAGGCAACCAGAACATTCACCTTATCCGGACCTGTCAGCTTCAAGAGAAATTGTTGGACACTTTGACGCACATCATTCTCGAACTTCTTCTGAAGCGCCATATTCTCCGAAACAGCACCGGTCAGACTTCCTGCCTTTCCACCGTTCTTCCCTGTTGCAAGCAACTCGTTGTCATCACTGCTAGTGATTGTAATATTCTCAACTGGAAGATTAGGAACAGCGGTTTTAATCAGATTATAGTAACCATCAATTGCACTTTGATCAGGACGGAATCCTGGTTTGAAGCTTATAACCACTGAAGCAGAAGCTTTTTCTTGTTCATCAGGGCTAGCGAATACATTTTCAGTAGGCAGGTTAATGAGCACTTTAGCCCCACTGACACCCTGCATATTCGTAAGCAGCTGCTCGACTTCACCGTTTAGTGCGGTCTTATATTTCACGTTAAATTCGTTATCTGTCATTCCGATTGGAGAAGAAGTCGTACCGAACGTCCCTTCGAAACCAATAGAGCCATTCTTAACAATCCCCTGGGAGCCAACATCTACTTTCGCTCTGGCAGCCTGTGTACTCGGTACCGAGATGCTTTTACCATCTCCACTTAATTGATATGGAATTTTACTTGTCTCCAAATAGTTAATAATTCCGGCAGCATCCGTAGAATCCAGGTTTGTAAAAGCTACTTCGTATTGTGTCTTGGAGAACTGCATCGTTAATAGAATGATGGCAAGCAGAATGATAGAAACAGTGGATATTAATAACGTTTTTTGTTTTTTCGTAAAATGGTTCCAGTACTGGCTTATTTTTTCTCTGTACTGGGCAATTCTCTCATTCACATCGTCACCTCATCCGAAACTTTTGCTAAATTGAATTACATTTGCGTTCGCATAATCTCCTGGTAAGCTTCAATTACCTTGTTGCGGACTTGCGAAGTGAGCTGCAAACTCAATAAAGCTTGTTCAGAAGCAACCATGACCTGATCGATATCGACCTGACCAGTAAGATACTTATCACCCATCTTTTGGGCGTTCTGTTCTTGGTTTGCGACGCCGTCTATAGCGTCTTTGAGGAAGGACCCAAAGTCTTTAACCGTATCCGACGGAGTGGCTGGCGTTGATTTGACTTGGGGTTGAACCAATTCAAGGGGCTTTATTGTACTTGCGACTGTACTCTGAATCATATGACACTCTCCTTACCTGTTCTATTTAGTCTATTTCCCTATCTGCAATGCTTTGGATTCCATGGATTTAGATGCATTTAGTGCTGTGACGTTAGCTTCATAAGAACGGGTTGCCGAGATCATGTCTACCATTTCTTTAAGCACATCCACGTTTGGCATATATACATATCCATCTTTGTCAGCATCAGGACTTGTTGGATTATATACAGGCTTGAAAGCTGTCTGATCTTCCTGGATCGCGCTAACCTTCACACCCTGTCCAACTGGTTCTTGTCCATTTACTGCAGAATTCAGCATCTTACCGAACTCGGTTTCGTTTGGCGTCATTACCACCATCTTCCGTCGATACGGAACGGCTTGTCCATTCTCCACTTTGGCCCGGGTTGTTTCGGCGTTGGCAATGTTAGAGGAAATAACATCCATCCGAAGTCTTTGAGCAGTTAGTGCTGAAGAACTAATATCAAAACTGCTGTTAAGTCTCAAATCTATGCTCTCCCTTCTACTGCTGTCCGCATCATTTTGATCCGACTGTTAAGCTGCTCAATATAGGCGTTATATCTAAGTTGATTGTCTGCTAATGACGACATCTCAGAGTCTATATCAACGTTGTTCATATTGTTATTCATCGAAGTTGATTGATCTGTGGTTATCAAGGTATCTGGAACGTTATTTACGGGCCCAATAGCAAAATGCTTGGGGTCTGTTTGCCTCCCCCGAAGTACTATTGTACCGTCATCCATTTGACTTTGCAGCAAGCTCTCGAAAGAAACTTCTGATCTTTTAAAGTATGGAGTGTCCACATTTGCGATATTATTGGCAATGACGCTTTGTCTGGTGTTTGCAGCCTTCAATGCGCCTTCCAATCTATCAAACCCTACCCCATTTAATAACTGCACATTCAAGCCCCCCAAAAAGATGAATTATGACCTAATTTTTCTGTAGTACATCTTTCCATATCTTACGCTAAAATTCCTCTAAATTCGACATCTAATTCTTTTTTCTTTCTCTTTCTATTGGCCTATTATAGCAAAAACACCAATAATGTCATATATCCTAAGTTTCGTAGAGAATGGCCTATAATACAATGAGAAAAAAGCCCTATTTTTTTAAAAAATTTGGTAATTTATTATAATAATAGCTAAAAACTAATTTTTTTCTTTCAAAATTGCTAAAAACCGACATTCAGTTTCCTTTGTATTTCGCCAAAAGAAAAACCGACCCTTTAGTCCCGGAAAGCAGGACCTTGGTCGGTAACTAACTTCATACATATCGATTCTATAAGATATATTGGCTTAAGTCCCGGTCTTTGGCAATATCGCCCAATTTTTCGATAACATATTGGGGAGTGATCACCATTTTATCAAGGGTGAGCTCAGGAGCCTCGAATGATAAATCCTCCAGCAACTTTTCCAGTATCGTGTGCAGTCTTCTGGCTCCAATATTCTCTGTATTCGCATTTACAGCAGCGGCAATATTGGCAATCTCGCGAATGGCCTCGTTCGAGAATTCGATTTCAATATCTTCTGTGCGCAGGAGATCAATATACTGTTTGGTTAATGCATTCTGCGGTTCCGTCAATATTGACACAAAGTCATCAAGAGTCAGGCTGCTAAGCTCGACCCGAATCGGAAACCGTCCTTGAAGCTCGGGTATCAAATCCGAAGGCTTAGACACATGAAATGCTCCGGCAGCAATGAATAGAACATAGTCTGTCTTGACAGGACCATATTTGGTCATAATTGTTGAACCTTCTACAATTGGCAGAATATCACGCTGAACGCCTTCTCTGGATACATCTGGACCAGAACCCTGCCCCCGGCTTGCTACCTTATCAATCTCATCGATAAATATTATCCCTGACTGCTCCGCTCTGCTGATTGACTCCTGTACAACATCGTCGTGATCAATCAGCTTGTTAGCCTCTTCCTGAGTAAGCACCTTACGTGCTTCCTTAACGGTAAGCTTCCGTTTCTTCGTCCGCTTCGGCATGAAGCTCCCGAACATCTCCTGCATATTCATACCGAGCTGATCGTTCCCCTGCCCAGCGAACATGTCGAGCATATTCGGCGCATTGTCCTCTACATCGATTTCCACCGTCTCATTCTCAAGCTGCCCCGCAAGCAAATTGAATCTAACCTTCCGGCGCTTCTCGGTAATAGCGCTATCCTGTTCCTTGTCCTCTTCATTCACCTGCTGTGTAGCCTGATTCTGATTCCCAAAGAGCATTTCAAATGGATTACGCTGATTCTTGTTCTTGCTAGGGGATGGCACGAGGATCTGGACAAGGCGTTCATTGGCAAGCTCTTCAGCCTTATCCTTCACTTTCTCTGTGCGCTCCTGCTTGACCATACGGATAGCTGTCTCTATTAGATCACGAACCATAGATTCTACATCGCGTCCCACATACCCTACTTCTGTGAACTTCGTCGCCTCGACTTTGACAAAAGGTGCATTGACCAGTTTGGCTAACCTGCGTGCAATTTCAGTCTTACCCACACCTGTCGGGCCAATCATCAGAATATTCTTAGGTACGATTTCATCACGGACCTCGTCGCCAAGAAGATTACGGCGGTAACGGTTACGCAGCGCGACAGCTACCGATTTCTTTGCCTGCTTTTGTCCCACAATGTATTTGTCCAGTTCAGCAACGATCTGTCTGGGGGTTAATGCCTGATTTGTCATCTAAGTCCCTCCTTGGCTCTCTGAGTCTTTTTACAGTTCTTCTACTATGATATTCCCGTTCGTATATACACAGATCTCTGAGGCTACCTTCAGAGACTCTCTGGCCATATCCTTCGCATCCAGATTTGATGCATGGCGTTTAAGAGCTCTTGCCGCTGACAAGGCAAAATTACCACCCGAACCAATGGCCAGAACGTCATCATCCGGTTCAATAATTTCTCCCCCGCCTGAAATTAACAGCATCCCCGTCTTATCCATGACAATCATTAATGCCTCTAATTTGCGTAGCACCCTGTCCTGACGCCAATCCTTAGCCAGTTCAACCGCTGCCCGCTGAAGATTCCCGTGATGCTCTTCCAGCTTGCCTTCAAATTTCTCAAATAATGTAATGGCATCAGCCACAGATCCAGCGAATCCGGCAACCACCTGTCCTCTGTACAACCTTCTTACCTTCTTAGCCGTCTGCTTCATAATGACACTCTCACCAAAGGTAACTTGACCATCACCTGCGATGGCTCCCTTACCGTTATGGCGAACTGCACAAATCGTTGTTGCATGAAAAGACATTTCCATGGATATCACCTCATCTTACTTTATGATTGAACACATATTTTCAAGACCGAAAACAGATACACCGCCCTAAGGGTTAGGACGGCAACTGGTTGTTGTTATATAGACTCACTGGTTACGAACTTCTCAAGGCTGTTCAGCGCCCGCCGGGCAAGTGCCTCGTTCTTCTCACTTTTCTTCCTGTATCTCTCTTCAAGCTTAGGGAAAAGTCCAAAGTTCGCATTCATCGGTTGGAAGTGCTTGAAGTCAGCCGTTGTAATATAACGGGCCATACTCCCAAGTGTGGTATCCTCCGGGAACACAATGCCATCCTGCTCCCTTGCCGCTCTCGCAGCATTAATTCCGGCAATCAGCCCCGAGGCTGCCGACTCCACATAACCTTCAACCCCAGTCATTTGACCAGCAAAAAACAGCTTCGGACGCTTCTTGGTCTGATATGTAGGCTCAAGCAGTGTAGGGGAGTTGATAAATGTATTGCGGTGCATAACCCCGAAACGCACAAATTCTGCGTTCTCAAGCCCCGGAATCATGGAGAATACTCGCTTCTGCTCTCCCCACTTTAAATGAGTCTGGAAACCGACCAGATTATATAAAGTTCCTGCAGCATTATCCTGGCGCAGCTGGACTACCGCATGCGGCAATGTGCCGGTGTGTGGATTAAGCAGACCGACCGGCTTCATCGGCCCGAATAAGGCAGTCTGCTTGCCGCGTCTCATCATGATTTCAATCGGCATGCAGCCTTCAAAATAAATTTCTTTCTCAAACTCCTTAACCTGGGCTACTTCCGCCGTAATCAGAGCCTCATAGAAGGCATCGAATTCCTGCTCTGTCATCGGACAGTTAAGGTAAGCAGCCTCACCCTTGTCATACCTGGAAGCCAGATAAACCTTCTCCATATCTATGGAGTCTTTCTCTACAATCGGCGCAGCCGCATCATAGAAGTAGAAGTATTCTTCTCCAGTCAACCCTTTAATTTGTTCGGAGAGGGCCGGTGAAGTTAGAGGGCCGGTAGCAATTACAACAATTCCCTCTGACGGTATCTCCTTTAATTCTTCATTAACTACTGTAACCAATGGGTGCTCGTGAAGTGTCCTTGTGATGTCTCCTGAGAACCCGTCACGGTCTACCGCCAAAGCTCCCCCAGCTGGAACTGCATTCTTGTCTGCTGAGCTAAGCACCAAGGAGCCCAGTCGGCGCATTTCCTCTTTCAAAACACCCACCGCGTTGGTAAGACCGTTCGCCCGAAGTGAATTGCTGCACACCAGTTCAGCAAATTTGTCGGTATGGTGTGCCGGTGTCTTCACCACTGGCCGCATTTCATATAAAGTAACCGGGATACCGCGGCTTGCGATCTGCCAGGCTGCCTCACTGCCTGCCAGACCTGCTCCGATTACGGTAACCCTTGCCTGATCTGTCAATTTCATAACCTCCTAGAATATTGCCAAGCCATTCAGGAATGAATGTTTACTCGGATGCATCGTCATCGTTTTCTTCTACTGCTTCTGTATAATCGCACCCCGTACATTGGAGCTTCGTTCCTTGCTTATTGCGCTTCTCAACAAGCAGAGAACCACATTGTGGACATGGCTTGGGTGATGGCTTATCCCAGGATACAAAGTCGCACTCCGGATAACGGTCACACCCGTAGAACACACGACCCTTTTTACTACGGCGTTCCACTACATGCCCTTCTTTGCATTTCGGACAGGTCACACCAATATCCTTAATGATCGGTTTCGTATTCCGGCAATCCGGGAATCCTGAGCAGGCCAGAAATTTGCCAAATCTTCCGAGCTTGTAGACAAGCGGCTTGCCGCATTTCTCACAAATCTCGTCAGATACTTCATCCTCAATCTCAATTTCTTTCATTTCTTCTTCGGCTACCTCAAGGCGCTTCTCGAAGGACTCATAAAATTCACTTAGAACTTTGACCCAATCTTCCTCGCCTTCCTCCACATGGTCGAGATCACCTTCCATATGTGCTGTGAATTCTACATCAAGAATTTCAGGGAAGAACTGTTCCATTTGTTCAATTACAAGTTCACCAAGCTCTGTAGGCATGAATTTCTTCTCTTCGATAGCTACATAACCACGCTTTTGGATGGTTTCCAGAGTAGGCGCGTACGTACTCGGACGTCCTATCCCCAGCTCTTCAAGCGTCTTAACCAAGCGGGCTTCCGTATACCTTGGAGGCGGCTGGGTGAAATGCTGCTTCGGATCAATATGTTCGGTCTCCAGCATATCTCCAGCTTTAAGCGGAGGAAGAAACTTGTCGTCATCCGTAGTTCCGTCGTCATTTCCTTCCACGTAGACCTTCATGAATCCATGGAATCTTACTTTGGAGCCAACTGCCCGGAAGGTCGCTTCTCCAGCGGCAATATCCACAGAAAGCGTATCCAGAACGGCAGAAGCCATTTGACTGGCCATGAATCGTTCCCATACCAGTTTGTAAAGTCTATATTGATCACGGCTTAGGAAAGATTTAATAGAATCAGGATCGCGCAGTGCAGAAGTCGGACGAATGGCTTCGTGGGCCTCCTGGGCGTTGGCCGCTTTCTTGGAATATTGGCGCGGTGATTCAGGCACAAATTTATCACCATATTTATCGATAATGTAGCCCTTGGCCTCTTCCTGGGCAGAGACTGCAATCCGCGTGGAATCTGTACGCATGTATGTGATTAGACCTACGGTGCCCTCCTTGCCAAGCTCAACGCCCTCATATAACTGCTGAGCGACTGACATGGTCTTGGCTGCGCGGAAATTCAGCTTTCTCGCAGCTTCCTGCTGCATAGAACTCGTTGTGAACGGAGCAGAAGGATGCCGAAGACGTTCCTTCTCCTTCACATCACTTACCTGGAAAGAAGCCCCCTCAATCGCTTGTAACACCTGTTTGACTTCGTCCTCATTCGACAACTCCATCTTCTCGCCCTTGAGCCTATGGAATTTGGCCTCGAAAGATGTATCCTCAATCTTCAAAGCAGCTGTAATACTCCAGTACTCTTCAGGAACAAACTCAGAAATTTCATTCTCCCGGTCGAGAATAATCTTGACCGCCACAGACTGAACACGGCCGGCGGACAATCCTTTCTTGACCTTTTTCCATAAGAGGGGACTGATTTTGTATCCTACCAAACGGTCTAATATACGCCGGGCCTGCTGGGCATTAACAAGATCCATATTAATTTTACGCGGCGTCTTGAATGCATCCTTAACAGCGTCCTTAGTAATTTCGTTAAACACTACCCGGCAGCTCTTGCTGGCATCCACATCAAGTAGGTGAGCCAAATGCCAAGCAATTGCCTCACCTTCACGATCGGGGTCAGCCGCCAGATAAATATTCTTAACTTTCTTGCTCGCACTTTTCAGTTCCTTCAATATAGAACCCTTGCCGCGGATGGTTATATATTTGGGATTAAAATCGTTCTCCACTTCAACTCCAATTTGACTCTTTGGCAAATCGCGAATGTGACCCATAGACGCTTTCACGATATATTTACTGCCCAGATATTTGCCGATCGTCTTCGCTTTCGCAGGAGACTCGACAATCACTAGTGAATCCGCCACAGGTTCATCCTCCTCTCAAAACACTTTACAGAATACTTCAGTAAGTAATTTATAGTTTGATTTATCACTCATCTAACCAGTGTCTGAACTATATTATTTTGTAAATAGAACCAGGTAATTGCACGACCTGCTTTTTTATGATTAAAGATAACAGAACTGAATGCAAAAGTCCAAAATCCCATCTAGTTCGTGAGAGCAATCCATCAAAGCTTAGGGTGCTCTGCTCCAACATATGGTATATGTGCTGCTCCTGTTCTGTCAACTTGTTTCCTTCGGACAATATTTCTTGCTCAGAAGAACCTGGCTCGTTCTGTATCCCGTACTCTTCTAATATATCCTCAGCCGAGGTCACAAGCTTAGCCCCCTGCTTAATTAAGCCCAGAGCGCCGCTGCTCTTGGGTGAGGTTATTTGTCCTGGAACTGCGAACACATCGCGGTTGGCTTCCATGGCTGAATCAGCTGTAATTAGTGACCCGCTCCGAACATCAGCTTCAACCACTAAGGTCCCCCGGGTTAGTCCGGCAATAATCCGGTTTCGCTGAGGAAATAATCCCGGATGAGGAGGTGTCCCAATAGGATATTCTGACACCACAAGCCCATTAGCAGCAATCTGACGGTATAATGCCGTATGCTCAGATGGATACGCTGTATCGATTGCAGTTCCAAGTACAGCGATCGTTGCCCCGCCGCAGCGAAGAGCTGCTTCATGACAGACCCCGTCAATCCCCCTAGCCATCCCGCTGACGATGGTAACCTTGTGCCTGCACAATTCAGTAGTTAGCAGCTCGGCCACTTTCCGTCCATAAGCTGTAGGTACCCTTGTTCCAACTATCGCTATTGAAAACGAAGTCAGCAGCTTCCTGTCTCCTATCAGATACATGACCCAGGGAGGTCTAACGGATTCCTTCATTAATAGAGGGTAATCTTCGTCCAGCCAAGTCATCACTTCTATCCCTTTGCGATGGATTAATTCCTCTCTTTGCTCCAGCCAGGCGTCTGTGAAATGAGTTGCCATTTTGACCGATTGCGTCTCGGTTAATCCACAGTTCACCCAATCTGAGGATGTAAATTCGGTGGCATTCTCCAAGCAGCCGGTTTCAAGAATCCGCTCTATACTCTTCCACCCAATCCCAGCACTCTCGTGAAGTCCAATTAATACTCTCCTCTTCATCATATCCAACTTATGTTCCTCCTTTTAATTAACACACCGGACAACCCTTTGATTCGCATATGAACTAAAACTTCTATGACGCTTGGCTTACCTTGGTAGAGACAACAAAAAAAGCAACCTTCTTCTCGCCATCGAGAAAGAAGGTTGCTTACCTTTAAAAAAAGTATAGCATATATTGGAAGTTCAATTCTAATTCAAATTACACATTGGACATGAATGTCTTAATGTGTCGTACATTGGCTAAGAATACCGCGTTCTTCAAGTACACCCACCAGGGTTGAACCCATCTCAGCCGGAGTTGGAGCCACTTTAATACCGCAGGACTCAAGCTTGGCGATCTTTTCTTTAGCAGTACCTTTACCACCGGAAATAATCGCTCCTGCATGACCCATACGTTTGCCTGGAGGTGCAGTTACGCCGCCAATGAAGCCAACGACCGGCTTCTTCATGTTATCGCGCACCCACTCTGCCGCTTCTTCTTCCGCTGTTCCGCCAATTTCACCGATCATAATTACTGCATGAGTGTCCGGATCTTCGTTAAATCTGGATAGAATGTCGATGAATTCCGAGCCTTTCACCGGGTCACCCCCGATACCTACAGCAGAAGACTGGCCAATACCGCGAGTAGTCAATTGATGAACCGCTTCATATGTGAGCGTACCACTACGGGAGACAACACCTACATGACCTGGAGTATGAATGTAACCAGGCATAATACCAATCTTACATTCGCCTGGAGTAATTACGCCAGGACAGTTCGGTCCGATCAGTACTGTATTCTTGCCTTCCATGTAGCGTTTCACTTTCACCATATCGAGTACAGGAATACCTTCTGTAATACAGATAACCAGTTCCATCTCTGCATCTACGGCTTCCATAATAGAGTCCGCAGCATATGCTGGTGGAACATAGATTACGTGCGCTGTCGCACCTGTTGCTTCCTTGGCTTCACGAATCGAGTTGAAGATCGGCAGAGTTACGGTCTCGCCGTTCTCAAGGGTAATATCCAGACTTGTACCGCCTTTGCCCGGAGTCACACCGCCGACCATTTGCGTGCCATATTCAAGCCCGCCTCTTGTATGGTACAGTCCGGTTGCTCCCGTAATACCTGAGGTGGTGACTTTCGTATTTTTATCGACCAAAATACTCATATCCAAAGCCTCCTTCTAAATTCCGTATTATGATACGAGCTCTACTATCTTGCGGGCACCATCAGCCATGGAATCCGCAGAGACAATAGCAAGTCCCGATTCAGCCAAGATATTCTTACCTAATTCGACATTGGTTCCTTCAAGTCGAACCACGAGCGGACGGTCCAGTGAAACCTGTTTAGCCGCTTCGACAATCCCTTCAGCGATAACATCACAACGCATGATACCCCCGAATATGTTAACAAAGATACCCTTTACTTTGCTGTCCGAAAGGATGATCTTGAATGCTTCAGTTACTTTCTCCGCAGTCGCACCGCCCCCTACGTCCAGGAAGTTGGCAGGGTCGCCGCCGTAATATTTGATAATGTCCATTGTAGCCATGGCAAGACCGGCACCATTAACCATACAGCCAATATTCCCATCAAGGGCAATGTAGCTAAGATCAAATTTGGACGCTTCAATCTCCTTCGCATCTTCTTCTTCCAGATCGCGAAGCTCAAGAATATCCTTATGACGGAACAGGGCATTGGAGTCAAAATTAAGCTTGGCATCCAGCGCCATAACTTCGCCATCTCCAGTAACTACAAGCGGATTAATCTCTGCAATAGAGCAGTCCTTCTCAATGAATGCGGTATATAGGGCCAGCATGAACTTCACAGCTTTGTTCACAAGTTCATTCGGGATATTGATCGCGTATGCCAATCTGCGGGCCTGGAATACTTGAAGCCCTACAGCCGGATCCACCACTTCTTTGAAAATTTTCTCTGGCGTTGCTGCCGCAACTTCTTCAATCTCCGTGCCGCCTTCCTCAGAAGCCATAAGCACGACACGGCCGGTTGCACGGTCAACAACCACACCGACGTAATATTCCTTACGGATGTCACAGCCCTGCTCGATCAGCAGACGCTTCACTTCTTTGCCTTCTGGTCCAGTCTGGTGTGTTACCAGAACCTTACCGAGGATTTCATTTGCATAGTTACGAACTTCATCCAAATTCTTCGCTACTTTGACGCCACCGGCTTTACCGCGGCCACCTGCATGTATTTGAGCCTTCACCACGACCACTGGGCTGCCCAGTGCTTCGGCTGCTTCCACGGCTTCATCCACCGTAAATGCCACCCGTCCTTGCGGAACGGTCACTCCATATTGCTTTAGGACTTCTTTTCCTTGATATTCATGGATATTCACTCTAGAATCCTCCTATCAACGGGCGGTTATTAAGGGTATGAAAAATTCCATATAATTTCAAACCCACAATATTGTATCATGTTTTTAAAACGCTTTCCTTAAAAAGTTCGGTAATTCTACACTTTTTTTGATATCGTTTTCATCGCGAGTTGAGAATGATCACCCTGATCTCTATCAAATTAACTAAATAGCCAGTCACCGAATGATTTCGGCAACTGGCTATTATAGTGAACGGTGAATTTCTGTCTACGTTAGAGAATAAAATGCTTTTACAGTTAGAAGCTCCCCTACCTATCTAGTAACTGATATAAAGCTTGTGTTCCCTTATTACCATTTCCTTCAGCTTCAAACTCTTCATACAAAGATTTTGCTAACTTTAAACCTGGAGTAGATAAATTCATTTCTTCTGCTGATTCAATTGCTATTTTCATATCTTTAATAAAGTGTTTAATATAAAATCCAGGTTCAAAATCACCTTTAATTATTCTAGGTCCTAGATTACTTAAGGACCAACTGCCTGCTGCCCCTGTTTCAATACTTTTTAATACTGTATTTGGATCTAGCCCAGATTTGCTGGCATATAACAAAGCTTCACACACTCCAAGCATATTTGAAGCAATTGCAATTTGATTACACATTTTTGTATGTTGACCAGCCCCCGCTTTCCCCTGTAGTACAATATTGGTTCCCATTAATTCAAAAATAGGTAAAACAGCTTTATAGTCTTCTTCAGCTCCACCTACCATAATAGCTAACTTTGCTTGTCGTGCTCCCACATCTCCTCCAGAAACAGGTGCATCTAACGTATGTATACCTTTTTCTTTTGCTTTGTTGTAGATTTCACGAGCAAGGATAGGACTTGAAGTGGTCATATCAATTGCAAATGATCCTTTTTTAGCCTTATTTAAAATACCATCTTCCGCCAAGTAAACCTCTTTGACATCCTGAGGGTAACCTACCATAGTGATAATGATATCCGCCTTCTCAGCTAATTCCCCGACGGTATCAACCCATGTGGCTCCTTTCTCAACTAAATCAGCAGCACGAGATTTAGTGCGATTAAAGACAAGTAATTCATAACCAGCATTTAAAATATGACCCGCCATGCTTTTCCCCATAACGCCTGTACCAATAAATCCCATCACTGAACTTTTAGCATTACACATAACTTACGTCATCTCCTATTTTTTTTGTTGTAATCATTCCCGAAAAACAAAAAAAAGTATCCGATTGTTACAATCAAATACTTTTGCCCAGGCGTACGACCACATAAACTGTACGCTCCCTCGTGGTACTCCACGTTTCGCCAGTTACGTACAGAAAATATTAAGTTTAAATAATTGTGAAGTAAAGTTAAGTAAAAGTCAATTTTTTTAAAAAAATATAGGATTAACTTCAATTAATCAATAATATTATAATTTCCATATTCCTATTTCAAGGACATATTTACAGCTTCTAAAGCATGTATGTAGGTTGTGTCAAATAGAGGAACATCAGAATCTTCCGGCTTTACCAATAATCCAATTTCTGTACAGCCTAATATAATCCCTTTAGCTCCAGCTTGGATTAAACCTTGAATAACTTTTTTATAATAATCCCTTGATTCTTGATGAATCTTACCCAAACATAACTCTTCGTAAATAACCTTGTTTATGATCTCTCTTTCATTGTCATTTGGCACAATAACATGTATGCCGTTAAACTCCAAGCGTGATTTATAAAAGTCTTGCTCCATGGTGTACCTTGTGCCAAGTAACCCAACAGAATTAATTCCCTTCTCTTTAATTGGGATTACTGTTGCATCTGCGATATGCAAAATTGGGACATTAATTTTCGACTGGATGTCGCCTATAACTTTGTGCATCGTATTAGTACAAATGACAATAAAGTCAGCTCCTCCCTTTTCCAAAGAACGCGCTGCATTACCCAACACTTCGCCGGCCTTTTCCCAAGCACCTTCTGATTGGTAACGTTCAATCTCATGAAAATCGACACTATATAAAAGACATTTCGCTGAATGTAATCCCCCTAGTCTTCTTTTAACTTCTTCATTGATAATCCGATAATACTCAACAGACGATTCCCAACTCATTCCACCAATAAGACCAATAACCTTCATTTTATCCTCTCCATTATCCTTATTTATGTCTCATATGAACATACAATCTTCAGAAGCTTAAATCTATATTCTGGGATATTTTTCTACCGGTTTTCTTTCTTACATAGTACAATTGGCTCAGTTCATAAATTTTAAAATCCCTACTAGGAGATTAAGTGATGATCAGATGCCCGGAATGCGGTATTCAAAACGATGATTCCAATGATTTATGTATGACTTGCGCCACACCTTTAGATCTACTCCCAGTGGAACAGGTCACTCTCCCAGCTTCACCTAAGCAGCGGGTTAGATCGCCTGCAAAACCACTGGAGAAGCTTACTGCAGCTAATTTAATGCAGGGTAGTCCGAGAGATTCAACGAACGTATCTGGCCCCGGGGTCATCCAAAAAAAGGCACGCCCCAGTATTTATGCAGGGTTTTGGAGAAGGTTCATAGCCAGGAGCATTGATTACATACTGGTCTCGTATCCCTTGAACTTGCTATTTAGCTATTTCAAAGATTCTTCTTCTCCGGTTAGTCCCTTCCCTTTCATAATGGGTTCTGTTCGGACTTCCTCCTCAGCTAATGACATTTTCACCTTCGATCAATACACACTCATCCAGAGCATTCTTCTGTTCCTGTATGAGATCCTTATGATGACTTCGTCACGGCAAGGCACTTTAGGCAAAATGATTATGTCCATCCAAATCACCAATTCTGAGGGCAGGCCGGTCTCTATAAACAGAGCGATTGCCAGATACTTCGCCATGCTCTTATCTGTGATTACACTCGGAATTGGATCATTGATGTGTGCCTGGACTGCAAAAAAGCAAGCTCTTCACGATAAGGCAGCTGGAACACTAGTTGTTAAGAAACCTCGTACGGACCTTGACTTATCAAGAAATTCATCTAATATTTAAATCATACTGAAATGAATATTAAGGAATGTATAAGGAAGCACCTTTTTCCTCTCGGTACCTGGCTCTTATTGCCAATACTCCAAAGTGAAAGGGTGTTTTTTGTTATGTACGGAAAATTGTTCAGTTCGTGCTTGTATGGAATAGACGGAGTAATGATCGAGGTAGAAGTGGATCTGTCGAGCGGGATTCCGCAGACTTCTATTATCGGCCTGCCTGATTCAGCCGTCAGGGAGTCCGTAGAACGAGTACGCTCAGCAATTAAAAACTGCGGTTATACCTTTCCTCTTCAGAGAATCACGATTAATTTGGCTCCCGCAGATTTACGAAAAGAAGGCTCCGCATTTGACCTGGCTATTGCTTTGGGTCTTCTGACTGCAAGTGGGCAGATCACTCTACCCAAAGAGGAGAAAATTCTGATGATTGGAGAACTCTCGCTCGAAGGTGGACTGCGTCCTGTATCAGGCGTACTGTCCATGGTCGATTTAGCGAAGAGACAAGGCTTCACATCCGTTCTGCTTCCGAAGTGCAATACGGAAGAAGCTCTCCTCCTTGAAGGAATGAAGGTCTATGGATTGAGTCATCTGAAAGAGCTTGCACCCGAAGCCGAGCAGTCAACAGGTAATCAAGGAGGTCCCCTTCATATTGATTCATTCCACCACTTGAAAGTGCAGCCCTCTGCCAAGGAGGTATCGACGGATCACTTCTCCGCTGCTCAGGAAGATTACAGCGATGTCCTCGGCCAGCTGCATGTTAAGCGTGCCCTCACGATTGCCGCAGCCGGAATGCATAACATCATTCTGATTGGCCCTCCCGGAACTGGCAAAACCATGCTAATCCGCCGTCTTCCCACCATCTTGCCACCACTGTCCCAGGATGAATCTCTCGAAGTGACGAAGATCTTCAGTGCGGCCGGCAAGCTTAAGGAGCCGGAGGCCGGCCTTATCCGGGCCAGACCTTTTCGTTCTCCGCACCACACAATCTCAGCTGCAGGCATCGTCGGCGGAGGAACCATTCCCAAACCCGGTGAGGTCAGCCTCGCCCATAAGGGCATTCTGTTCCTGGACGAGCTCCCCGAATTCTCACGCGGGGCGCTAGAGGTGCTGAGGCAGCCACTCGAAGACCGCGCCGTAACCATAAGCAGGACGAAGGCGGCTTTTACCTTCCCGGCCCATTTCATTATGGCGGCATCGATGAATCCATGTCCGTGCGGATACTTAGGGGCCGAGCCGCCGCTCCCGCCGTGCACGTGTGGACCAGGCCGTATTCTGCGTTACCGTGACAAAATATCCGGGCCCCTGCTGGACCGGATTGATCTGCAGGTTGAAGTTCCCCGGCCCGGAGACTGGCCTCATGATCCGGCTCCCCTCTCCTCGGCTTCCATGAGGGAGAAAGTCCAGGCTGCCCAGGCCCGGCAGAAGGAGCGCTACCGCAGCCACTGTATTTCCTGGAACAGTGAATTGTCTGGAAGAACCCTGCGCAGGTTCACTCAACTGAGCGGGGATGCCGAGGCATTGATGCGGTCAACCTTCGAAGCTTTGGGGCTGAGCATGCGGGCCTATGACCGTATCCTGAAATTAGCAAGAACGATTGCAGACATTGATAACTCCGATGCAATTACCTCAGCTCACTTGGCTGAAGCGATTCAATATAGACAGCTTGACCGCCGGAGTAGGGATTTGATGGGGTAGGATCGTTCTAAAGCCCACTCTTGTAGATCATGATTTGAAGTGCTAGAATGATTCAACTTAAATATCCATAGCACTGAGAGAATAAATTTACCAAAACAAAATCTTGCAGGAAGTCAAATTCATTACCAAAAAGAGACCCTAAAGCTATAAGCTTCTTTAGAGTCTCTTCGATATCTCGTTATGTACCTTGCTTCTTGAAGGATCACACCTCAGGCGGCTGCATTCCTATGGAACTCCATTCTTCCAATGAAGGACCATAAATGCCCGGAACCGGCAGACCTGCCTGACGCATCAATACAGTCATCTGTCCCCGGTGATGAATTTGATGTCTGATCACCACTGTAAGCGTAAGCCCCTTGGACCATACGTCACCATACATATCCATCGTCTCAGCCAGAGAACTGTCGGTCCATTGCTGCCTAATGGCTTCGCCCAATGCCTTACTGGCTTGACGGTAGCTATCGGCAATAACGCTTGCGGAGGCTGGAACTGGCGCATCTTCATGTGGGGCTTCGAACACAAGACCTGTCCGCGATAACATCTCATGCAGAGTAGTCACGATATGCCATGCAATCCGCCCTAAAGTCCGATGATTCGGAACTATGGCCTGGGACAAGGATTCATCTGTTAGCGCATCCAGAATTTTCTGAGTCAATGCACTTTCATGTTTCCAGCTTTCCTCAAACGATTTAAGCGTTGTGAACATGAGCAATCATCTCCCTAATTAAAGTTTATTTTGTCAAAAGGCATTTTCCACATGCTCCAGGGATTCAATCTGTCCGTTAGGTCCCAGCTGAACCGCGATTACATCGAACCTAACAGGCGAATCAGAGCGATTACGGCTATGAAGATACACGGCAGCCGTCGATCTGACCTGCCCCACTTTACGGGGAGTAACCGATTCCATCGCAGTTCCATAAGCTAGAGATCTGCTGCTGCGGCTGCGAACCTCAACAAAAATAATAACATAATTCAACTCGGCAATCACATCAATCTCGCCCGTTCGGCAGCGCCAGTTCCTGTGTATAATCCGGTAACCTTTATCCATTAAATAGGAAGCCGCCTGATCCTCAGCGTAACTTCCCCTTTCCTTCCGTAAATCCTTATACTTGCCCTTGGTCTTCGAGTTAATCTCCACGGCTTAGCCCCTTTTCTGCAGCCCGGTCCGAACGATAGATAAAGCTGAGAATTTCGGCTACCAGAGCATACAGCTCAGACGGAATTTGTTGATCCAGGTCCAGCTTGGACAGCACTTCCACCAAGGCAGCATCCTCCTGAACCGGAATACCGTGCTCTTTCGCCTTCTCCAAAATTCGCTGCGCCAAGTGACCCGTCCCTTTAGCAGCTATTACGGGAGCTTCATGTTCCGAAGGCTCGTATTTCAGGGCCACTGCCCGTTTCATGGAGAGGTTTCGTCCTGACTTCTCATTCATATCCGGAAATCCACCCCTTTATAAGCCGGGGGCACATAGAGTGGGGGTACACTGTCCGCCCCCGTTTTTTTGGATGAAGTATCCATAGGCTCCGCTTTTAACGATAACAGCCGGTACCCGGCCAATTCGATGGAGTCTTTGATCTCCTCCTGCCTACTCTCTATAAATGCACCTACTGCCTCCTGCTCACTGTGTATTTTTAGGATGACTTTCTTGTCAGCAACTTGAACATCGACCATCACTTGTCCGAGATGCTTCATTTGCAGGTCGAACCAAAGCCTACAGTTCGAAGCATCCAGCTCCCCGCGCTTCCCGCGTCTGGACTGGATATGCACGGAAGCGGTCTGATCCCCATCCGGGCCAGTAAACGGAAGAAACATCGTCATCTGAGCAAAAGGAGCCGTGCGATCCGTATTCAGCAGCAGCTGCTGTCCGGTAAGCTGGTTCACGAGCTGCTTCGCCGTATCCTGCAGCTGCGGTGGCAGGTCACTTGAATCAAGCACCTGCATGAGGAGGCTCTTCAGCGTCTCCTTGATCGCTGCGGCTGGCTCTGCAGCCGCTGTGGGTACTTCTGGCAGCGCCGCCAGGCCACCTGCCGCGGCGTGCCGCTCATGCTGCCCGGCAGGCACAGGCGCCCCGGGCACTGCCGCAGCCGCACCGCTGCGCGCAGGTGCGGCTGGCTCTCCCGGCGCGGCCTGTGGCACGCTGCCGGAAGGCACTTCGCCGCCGGGCGCTGCTGCGCCGCCCGCAGCGGCGGAAGCCGCTCGCGCCGCTGTTGCAGGCGGCGCCTCCGGCGGCTGCGCTGGTGACGCGCCTAGCGTCACCGTGCGCGCCGTCTGCTGCTCGTGCTCTGCACCGAGCAGCTTCAGCACCCGCGCCACCCACGGCTCTGCCGCGTGGGTGCGCGCCGGCGAAGATGCCGCAGGCTCTTCGCCCGTGCCCCCCGGTGCTGCGGCCGCAGGCGCAGCGCCGGGTTCCAGAGGCGCGGAGGCTGCCGCTCCCGTGCCGGCCTTCGCAGGATCTGCTGCACCTTGAGCAGCAGATCCTGCGGAAGCAGCTGAGCTAAGGGAAGCAGCCCTTCCAGAATTAATTCCACTTCCGTCTGCAGCTGATTCCGTATCGGCAATCCCGCCGCCATCCACAGCTCCATCCTTCACTGAACTTGTACTTCCACTTGTGCTTCTATTCACACTGGAACCCGTATTTGGGTTTGTATCATAATTATCCACACCGGATCCATTTTCACTCTCAGCAATCAAGCCCCTCAGGGAGCCCATCTCTTGTGCAGCCAGTGCATCTCTCGTTCCAATAGCAGACGAAGTGTTGGTTGTAGCGGCCAAAGAGGGTGAAGCACTTTGTGATCCTAGGTTACGCAGCTCATCCAGCAGCCCCTGGATTTTAAGTAGGAGTTCACTTCCTTTAGAAGGTGATGCTCCTGTAGTCTGTCCTGTGATTCCAGTATTACCAGAACCTGACTTACTTGCCCCCTCCAGGCTGGCAGTTTCAGTTGCGTTCGAATTCTGTGAATTCAACCCGGCAGCAGGACTTGCAGAGTTACCGGGATTAAGGCGAACAGGACTATCCTGGTCTGCGAGCTCTGATAAAAGGCTGGCAACCTGGTCTCCAAGTGTGGAGAGCAAGTCTTGTACCGAAGGCCCGAACACGGCTTGATTCAGACTTGCAACGCTTGCTGCTGTTATCGGTAGACCCCGGTGAAAAGCGATCGCGGCCGACTCTACCCACTGTTCCAGCGGAAGCCCCTGCGGCTTACTGGCAATGGATTGCTGAAGCCCTGTGGCCTCATCCTTCGTCAAGGGAATTCCCTGGGTCTGCATAAGCTTCAGCATTTCACGATTCTCGGGAGTATTCTCAATACCGAAGCTGTCCAGCATTTCAGCCAGAGACTGATCCGTGAGTGAGGCCGTTGATGTTAAGTTAAGGGGCTTTAAGACAGCCATGCCGTCCTTGCCAGGAGGCTGTACCTGAAGTAAGGTCGTCTGGCCTTTTTGCAGCGGTGTCTCAAGTACTGCCCTTAATTGAACTCCCTGCACCTGAACCACAGCCTCCTGACCGTTATCGGATACACTCAGTACAACCCCACGTATGACTTGGCCCATCTTTAATTCTAGTTCCTTGGGCTGGCCGGCCCTGTTCTCACCAAGAAGCCCCCGCACGATGGGTCCGATGTTCATCTTTATTGCCCCCTTTATTAAGCATACTTAACTAGTCTCAAATGAATATAAAGAAAGCACCCATTGGTGCCTTTTCAAGTAAACCCTTATTTCTTTTATCGGAAGCTCTCCCTAAATAATTGAACCTCCCTATAAGAAAAACCCGCCTTCTAAGCGGCGGGTTTGTTAGAACAGCTCCTGTTGACGTACGAACAAATTACGCATAAAACTTTTACGATGCATAGGTGTTGCACCCAAGGCCAGGATTTGTTCCCTGTGCAGTTTGGTCGCATATCCTTTATGTACGGCAATTCCATATTCCGGGAACATCGCTTCCCATTCCCCTCGGCAGAGCCGGTCTCTGGTGACCTTAGCCACAATTGAGGCAGCTGCAATAGATTGACTAAGTGCATCCCCTTTAATCACGGCCATCTGAGGGATGTCCGAATCCACTTTTTCGGCATCAATTAGTAAGTAGTCCGGTGTAACGGACAACTGCTCCAAAGCCTCTTTCATGGCCAACCGGGTAGCTTGCTTAATATTAATTCTGTCAATAGTTTCTGCATCCGCAAATCCCACACCTACGGCCACTGCTTTCTCCATAATGGTCTCGTAGAGCATCTCCCGTTTCTTCTCACTAAGCTTCTTTGAATCTGTTACCCCTTCAATCAGGATATCTTGAGGAAGAATAACGGCGGCCGCAACTACATCTCCGAATAGACAGCCACGGCCCACCTCATCAATTCCAGCAATATGGCGGAAATTCTCCCGCCAATATTGCTTTTCATAAGTTAACATATCAGTCACGCTGCTTCTCCACTCCCCACCACGTTAACGGCTGGAGCCTGGGACTTAGTATCCTTAACTACAACTGACTTGCGATGGCTATCAGGCCCTGGTATTACATGTTCCAAAGTCTTCAGAGGACCCTGATTCAGCAAATCAAATGGACTGCTAAGCTTCTTCGCCTTCTGCTCCGCGCCGCTCTTCATTAATTTGATAAGTTCGTCGGGGTTATTCTTGACACCCCCGGCATTAACCCGATATCCGTTCAACTGTCCTTTTTTATTGATCCCCGGTTTAACTGTGAAAGTAATCTTGATGCCCAGCTCACGGCAGACTTCCAGTGTCGACTTCGTATAGGCGCCATAAGGGAATGCAAGGACATCAATGTCGTTTTTCAACTTTTCTTTTAGCATTGCTTGTGCCTTGGAAAGATCGGTCTTCACCCGGGACTTAAATTCAGCATTGGTCTCTTTACGCTTCAGCTTCTCCAGATACATAGGACCTGCGAGAACGGCTCTTGTTCCCTTGTGAGAGGCGTCTGTCGGCGCCAGGATATGGGAGTCATACGTATGATTATAGAAATCAATTCCATTCTGATGCATGGTATCGATTTGATCCCACGTTAATTTGGGTATTCCTGGATGCTTGGGATTGTCTACCGTATTAAGAATAATGAACATCGTCGCTGGAATCTTGTGTTCCTTTAGAATTGGATAAGCGTACTGGTAAAATGACTCATAACCGTCGTCGAAGGTCATCAAAACCGCATTATCCGGAACCGGAGTACCTTTCAAGATGAAATCATTATACTGCTTCATGGTAATCCACTTAAATCCGTTCGCCTTCATCAATTCAATCTGGCGCTTGAATTTGGATACCAGTACTGTACCCGCATCAATCTGTTCAGGTGTTACTTCATGATACATCAGTACAATAACCTTATTACGATAATATACTTTATTGGGCGTTGCAGGGGATGGTACTTTCTGGCTGCTCTGCTTATTGACCGAGTCCCCGCTGATTTTCCCTGCGCCAAGACTTGCACCCAATTGACCAATTGTGCTTAAAGGAGTTAAATTGTTAATTTTATAATTGCGGCTTCCGTTCTCCCATAGAAATGCTGCCGCTACTATAATAATAAGGCCAATAATTGCGGCAGACATCCACATTTGTTTTTTCATCTTCCTTCAATTTCCTCTCTGTCCAGTTAAACTAATTTCTTAAACAGATTAACATACCCTACTCCGGGCTGCGTTTCTTTTTTGTAACATTTTTATCGGTTAAAGCATCTCATTTATAAAGTTATATTTGGATATTATTTCACTAAACCCAAACTTATCTCTAGCCTCCTCCCGATTGTTCTATAATTAAGACGTCCCAGGAGGAAAAATGTTGCATATTTTTGGATTTACTTCCAACTCATCTATGTAAGGTACAACAAAAAAAACGTCGGCTCAGCCGACGCTTTGATGGATTAATAGGGTGACTCCATGCTGAAGCGGCCCAGCTTGCCAGCGCGGAGCTCTCTAAGCATAATCCCTGATGCTTTCTCTAAATCCACCCGGCCTCCACTAACGATACAGCCGCGTTTTCTTCCGATTGCCTCCATTACAGCGACAATCTCATCCGGATTCTCAAGATCTTCCGGGCGTTCCCCCAAGTCAAACCTTTCCCGGAGCTGGGTCCAGTAATATTGACACAAATATTTAATCGCAAAAAAAGCGATGTCTTCCACGTTTAGAATTTCTTCCTTAATTGCCCCCGTTGCGGCCAAACGGTAGCCCACATTTTGATCTTCGAATTTAGGCCACAGGATACCAGGAGTGTCCAGCAGCTCCATTTCTGTCCCTACCTTAATCCACTGCTGCCCTTTCGTAACTCCCGGCCTGTCTCCGGTTGCAGCTATGCTGCGACCTGCTAAACGGTTGATCAGAGTGGATTTCCCCACGTTCGGAATCCCGACTATCAAAGCTCGGACTGCCCTCGGTCTAATCCCTTTTGAAATCTGCCGATCAATTTTCTCCTTAAGCAGTTCCTTTGCTTTAAGCGGGATCTCTTTGACCCCTTGTCCGGTGGAAGCATCTGCAGTAACCGCAGTATGTCCTTCCCTCTTGAAGTAATCCACCCACTCCCGCGTAACCGCAGGGTCTGCCAGATCGGATTTGTTAAGCAGGATCAGCCTCGGCTTGTTCAGCAGAATCTCATCGATCATAGGGTTGCGGCTGGATAAGGGAAGGCGGGCGTCCAGTAGCTCAATGACCACATCAATCAGACTCAGTTTCTCCTGAATCTGTCTCCGTGCTCTCGTCATATGTCCGGGGAACCATTGTATTGTCATCGTCTTATACACCTCTGTTTTCCCTATACTTATGGATAGGTTTCCATATATAGAGAACGAACTAAAGACTGTGCCCAGCTTTAGTTCGTTCCTATGTAAAATGGATGAACAAGTATATTCTTCGTCCATCCATTTTTAAGTATTAGTGTTTAATAAAATGAATATCCTTCATTGGCCAGAATACCAGATCGGCACGGCCAACAATTTCCTTCTGGGAGATAAAACCTAAACGGCGGCTGTCTGTACTATTGGAACGATTGTCCCCCATCACAAACACATACCCTTCCGGTACTTTCCCATCTTTGAACTGCTCATTTGGGAAATCGGCTTCATCATTGTACAGCTGATTGTTCTTATGTTTCTCATCTATTGCTTCTTGAATGTAGGTCTCATTTACTTTAACTCCATTTACCGTAACCGTGTCGCCTTCAACTTTCACAGTATCACCTGGAACACCGATCACACGCTTAATAAAGTCCCGGCCTTCGGTTGGTACATGGAACACAACGACTTCTCCGTGACGGGGCTGTCTAAAATCATAAAGAATTTTATTTACAATAATCCGTTCACCCGTGTGGAAGTTCGGCTGCATTGAAGGCCCATCCACAATAAACGGGGCAAAGAAAAGCCAACGAATCAGGAGAACCAGTACAACCGCAATCACAATGGCTTTAAGCCATTCAAACGCCTCATTTTTCTTTTTCTTGGACGGTTCCGGTGTAACTTGTGTTCTATCCGGTTGCTCCGATTGAAATTGCTGCTCCATAGCTCGCTGCCCTCTCTTTATCTACAGGATGTTATTCGTATTCCTATTTTATTAAAAACGAAAGGGGCTTGAAGTTCAAGCCCCCGGATCGTTATCCATAGATTAACGACGTACTTCTTTAATTCTAGCTGCTTTACCGCGAAGTTCGCGAAGATAGTACAGCTTAGCACGACGCACTTTACCACGGCGAGCCACTTCGATTTTATCGAGTTTTGGGGAATGAAGCGGGAAAGTTCTTTCCACACCTACACCATTGGAAATTTTACGAACTGTAAAAGTTTCACTGATTCCACCGCCACGACGCTTGATAACAACACCTTCAAACAACTGGACACGCTCACGAGATCCCTCGATAACCTTTACGTGCACTTTCAAAGTGTCACCAGGGCGGAAACTCGGAATATCCTGACGAAGTTGTTCCTGCGTAATCGCTTGTACGATATTCATATATGACTCCCTCCTTCCACTCAGGTGTTCTTACATCTTCCGAAGAAATCCTATGTTCTTCATCATTATCCGCAGAGGACCACCGAATTCACAACAAATGCAATTGTATCATATCCAGACAAGTATAGCAAGAACTTTAACACTTATAAAGCGAAACCACCTTATTTAGTTGCCATCCACTGCTTCACTATATCCATATACCTGTCTCTATCCGCCAGATTAGAATAAATTCGCTCTGTGAGCGTGTTAGGACTCCCAAAAAAGAATCTTTCATATTGTGTCTGCCGTCCCCCGAACGCACTCAGGCTTAACTCCCAAGCCAGCCGGAATAATTGGACTTTGGAGTAGGCATCCATATCGATGCCTTGTAGATACTTATTCAGATACGGAGAAAGCGGGGAGTCAAAATCCTGCTCAGACGGAATCATAATAAGATCACTGGAACCGAGAAGCTGTATCGTCTCCATAATTCGTGGATAGACTTTAGGATACCAAGCATTTGCCGCGTACAGCGGCTTCGGATTGGGCAGCATCATTCCCCACTCGTCCATGTAGGACTGCTCTTCGGAAGCGATAACAAAAGATTTTAAGGTCTCAAGTGCAATCAGGACTTCAGAGATTTTATTGATAAAGAATATATCTTCGCTTCGATCCAGACATTCCGCCAAATATTCGAGTACACCAATCAGGAATTCTGTTTTTGCAATATATCTGCACAGAATCTGGTGCGACACGTGCGTATGGAAATGACTTTTCGCAAAAAAACTTACTGACAGTTCCTCATCCCCATAAAAAAACATTCTGTCATGCGGAACCAACACATGATCCAGAATGACTAGCGTATCCATCTCCTCATAACGTGAACTAAGCGGATAATTATAATTTGACGAGCTGATCACCGTATTCTCCCGGCACACAAACTTAATCCCCTTCAGATTGCTTGGAACAGCAAAAAAGAAAGCATACGGGTTCACTTGATCCATTCTCATTGGAGGCTGGGGATAGACCAGCAGTTCTTCAGATGTAGCCCCCTGAGTATTCAGTAGAAAGGCTCCGCTCACAATATAACCGTCTTGATTAACCTCGTGAACCCGCGCGGCTGAGGTGTCATTTTCATTATCCAGCACGGCTGACAACATGCTTACTTTGGACTGAATAAAACCATGTGACAAGGTAATATCATTCTCACGGCAGTAGACATAATAATTCTTAAGATTTTCAGCAAATTGAGAGTTTCTATCTGCCAACAATCCAGCTGCTCCGGAGAAGGCCATTAGAGCCGTGTTCATATAGTCAGGAGAACGTCCCAGGAAGCCATGATGTCTGTCTGCCCATAATGACATCATGTTCCTGCGCTTGCGCAAGTCTTCTTTACTTTTGGGATGCAAAAAAGATAAGCCTACCCGATCTCCTGTATCCGGAGAGATATAGGTCATCTTCTCCCTGAACTGTTCCTCTGACTGCATATCATAAAGCGAGGCCTGAGACTTAATTAGACCGCGAAAAGCAATATGATGCGAAATTTTCCCTTTAATCCGTGCTCCATTTAACCAGACTTCCGGGCTCAGCCTGTTTAAATTCTTCACGTACTGCTTGCCGGTTTTGATAGGCATGAGAACGCCTCCTAAGGATACACCATCTGACAATCAACCATAAAAGCGGTATATTAATATAGATAAATACCAGAACCTATTTAGAAAGAAGGAATTCTACGTGACTAAAAAGCAGCTTTCCCCGCTAGTTGAAGCTTTGCAATTATCCCCTCACGAGGAGGGCGGATGGTATAAGGAATTGTGGAAGGCTTCCTTTGAAATCCCACAAACCCTTCTTGGAGATGAATACTCGGGGCCTCGCTATGCAGCCTCCTCCATTTATTTTCTCCTGCACGCCGATGAAGTCTCAGAGTGGCATACTGTTCTATCCGATGAAGTCTGGCTATGGCACTCGGGAAGCCCCCTTCAGTTAACCTTGGGCGGAGATGGCGACCACCCCTCAGAGCCTGAAGAGATCATTCTCGGCCCCGATGTCCTAAACGGTCAGACTCCGCAGGCCCTGGTGCCTGCCAAGGTATGGCAGTCAGCAAAGCCGCTCGGTAATGAGCCGGTCTTGGTATCCTGCGTTGTAGCTCCAGGATTTCATTATGATGACTTCCGGTTGATTGACAAAAGTAATAAATAACAATCCAAGCTGCCCTCGTAGACTCCATTAGTAATATACGAAGCTAAGCTTCCCTAAATGTATGTCTACATAATTAAAAAAGATCATTTTCCTGGCGGATCTTAATCCGTCAAGAAAATGATCTTTTTTTATTTGGAATAGGCCGCGTGGTACTCCGCCATTTACTCATTCGGCAAAGTCTCAATAATACGGTCCGTCTCTGCCTGAATTGTGTCAGTAAGCTCGTACATACTGATTCCTCCTTCATCTATTTACGGTTCGCATAGTAGGCAAGCACATCGTCTACCGTTTTAAAAGGCTCTGTTAATTTATGCTCTGACTCTTCCTCTGGTTCCAAATATACCTCTATTGTTGGCAGCTCCTGCTGCGTTTCCGGTGTCATGTTCTAATCCCTCGCTTGTAATTTGCTGACTTGCTACTATTTCATTACCCTATTTCACCCCTCGTTTAACAAAATACTTCTTTATTTTATGCAGGAAGGCTAATTAGGGACCTAATATCATTAAAAAAACCTCCAAAAAAGGCAGATGTCTGCTTTCATGGAGGTTACCTCGCTATATGCTATAGGTTTTCAAGCTTAATTTCAGCCAGCCACTTGAGATCTTTGGCGCTAAGCTCAGCATGATCAAGAAGATCCGGACGACGCTGCCAGGTACGCCTAAGTGCTTCTTTACGTCTCCAGTCGGCAACATTCGCATGATGCCCGCTTAAGAGGATATCAGGCACCTTATAATCTCTGAACTCAGCAGGTCTTGTATAATGCGGATATTCCAGCAGACCGGTGCTGAAAGAATCCGTTACGGCACTTGTTTCATTCCCAAGCACCCCAGGCAGCAGCCTTGCGACGCTGTCAATGACCACCATGGCAGGGACTTCACCACCAGTCAGCACATAGTCGCCAATTGATAATTCATCCGTAACCAGATGCTCCCGAATCCGTTCATCATACCCTTCATAATGACCACAAATAAAGATAAGCCGATCTTCGCGTGCAAGCTCTTCCGCTTTCTTTTGGGTGAAAGTCTCCCCTTGCGGGCACATCAGAATAATTCTGGGTGGGCGCGGAGATTCAGCCTGCCCTTGGGCCGGATCAGACAGGAGCAGGCTTTCTACCGCATTGAATATGGGTTCGGGCTTCAGCACCATCCCCCCACCTCCGCCATAAGGAGTATCATCAACCATATGATGCTTATTGCCCGAGTAATCCCTGAAATTCACCGCATTCAGATGTATAATCCCCTTCTCCTGGGCCTTCCCCAAAATACTGGAGCCAAAGACCCCTTCAAACATCTCTGGAAATAAAGTCAGTACATCTACGCGCATTTACAACAATCCTTCCATCAAATGCACCTTAATCAGCTTGTCTTTGACGTCCACATCCAGGACTACGTCATCGATCACGGGAAGAAGAATTTGCTTACGGGCCAGTGTCTTCACGACCCATACGTCATTGGCCCCCGGACGGAGAATCTCATCAATGACCCCAAGCTCCTCCCCTTCTTCAGTCACAACCCGGCAGCCGATAATTTCATGGAAATAATACTCGTTCTCCGGAAGTTCGATGGTTTGGTCTTTAGTTACTTTCAAATCCCATCCCTTATATTTCTCAACCTCATTGATATTCCCATACTCTTTAAACTTAACGAGATAAGTCTGTTTGGATGGACGAGATTGTTCTACAGTAGCTTTAATCTGCTCTTTCGTCTCCGGGTGTACAAATAACAACTCATTCCCCTGAGCGAATCGTACCTCCGGAAAATCCGTGCTGAGCAGCACCTTCAACTCTCCGCGAATTCCATGAGTATTTACAATTTTACCAATCGTTAGCAATGAATCGGACATAATTCCCTCCTGAGCATATAACTTTAAATGTTGAAGTGTATATAGAATCCGCTAACATGTATGATCTTCAGCATGTACGAAAAAGGGCTAGGAAATGCATCCTAACCCTCTTTCGTATATTTTTAAGACATAATGTCCACGGTGACCCGTTTGTCTAGCTTCACTGCTGCAGAGGTGACAACCGTGCGAAGCGCCTTGGCGATTCGCCCCTGCTTGCCGATGACTTTCCCTACATCGTCCGGATGTACAGATAATTCAAAGATGACAAGCTGCTCTTTCTCCACTACGTTCACACGCACATCTTCCGGATGATCAACTAAAGCCTTCGCAATTACGCAGACTAATTGTTCCATAAGAGGACCCTCCGAATCAGCAATTATTTCTGGTTCTTAAGTTCATGGAACTTTTTGAGGACACCAGCTTTGCTAAGCAAGTTACGGACAGTGTCAGATGCTTGTGCGCCATCTTGAAGCCATTTCAATGCTTTTTCTTCATTGATGTTTACAACTGCCGGTTCAGCGACCGGGTTGTAGTAACCAATTTCCTCGATAAAGCGACCGTCACGTGGGGAACGGGAATTCGAAACCACGATACGGTAGAAAGGAGCTTTATGAGCACCAATACGTTTCAAACGAATACGAGTTGCCAACGAAATTCACCTCCTTAAATAGGATAAAATATATATCTAAGACTTAACGGAATGGAAACTTCATTCCGCCGCCTTTCAGACCTTTCATACCCTTCATGGCTTTAGCCATCTTGCCACCTTTAGGGCCGCCCATCATATCTGAGAATTGCTTCATCATGCGGCGCATTTCATCAAACTGCTTAATCAGTCGATTGACATCAGCTACCGAAGTACCGCTGCCGAGGGCAATCCGCTTACGGCGGTTATGATTAATCATGTCCGGATTCTGCTTCTCCTGCTTGGTCATGGAATGTACAATGGCTTCAACACGTCCCATTTGCTTCTCATCGACCTTCACGTCCTTGAGCTGCTTAACCTTACCCATCCCAGGAATCATATCCATAATCTGATCAATGGGGCCGAGCTTCTTCACTTGGTCCATCTGCTCAAGGAAATCGTCGAAGGTGAATTCGGCGTTGCGCATCTTGCGCTCCATTTCCTTGGCTTTCTCGGTATCAATATTGGACTGGGCTTTCTCAATGAGGGAAAGCATATCGCCCATCCCGAGAATCCGTGAAGCCATCCGTTCAGGATGGAAAGGCTCCAGAGCATCAATCTTCTCTCCAAGCGCTGCGAACTTGATCGGACAGCCGGTAACAGCTTTAACCGATAACGCCGCACCACCACGGGTATCCCCATCGAGCTTGGTGAGTACGACCCCTGTCAGTTCAAGCTGGCTATGAAAGCTCTCCGCAACATTGACAGCATCCTGCCCTGTCATCGCGTCGACAACCAGCAACACTTCATCCGGCTTGGTGATTTCATGAATCTGACGAAGCTCTTCCATCAGCTGCTCGTCCACGTGCAGACGGCCTGCCGTATCAATAATCAGATAATCGTTGCTGTTATCCTTGGCATGCTGAAGCGCCTGACGGGCAATCTCAACCGGATTAACACCATCACCAAGTGCAAACACCGGAACTCCAATCTGCTCACCGAGCACCTGAAGCTGTTTGATCGCGGCCGGTCTGTAAATGTCCCCTGCTACAAGCAGCGGCCGGTGATTCTGCTTCAAAAGAAGCTTGGCCAGCTTGGCGGAGGTGGTCGTCTTACCCGCACCCTGGAGACCCGCCATCATAATTACGGTTGGAGGCTTATTACTCTTAGCCAGCTTCGCTTGGCTGCCGCCCATAAGTTCTGTTAATTCCTTGTTAACGATGTCGATGATGACCATTCCTGGTGTGAAGCTATCCATCACTTCACTGCCGATGGCCTTCTCCTTCACCTTGGCGATAAATTCTTTGACCACTTTAAAGTTAACGTCCGCTTCGAGCAGGGCAAGGCGCACCTCGCGCATTGCTTCATTCACATCATCTTCCGATACCTTACCTTTACCGCGCAGCTTACTGAATACGCTTTGCAGTCGGCTGGTCAATCCTTCAAATGCCATAATTAGTCACCTCCGTTATCAATTCATCCTGCTGATCACCACTCCTGCATATTGCGAACCATGCCAAGAGCAGTCTCTTTATGTACATCCGTAAGGTTGCTATCTTCCAACAGCCTGCGCAGATTCTCAAGCTCTCCGAGACGTTGCTGCTGCTTCTGAAGCAGTCCAAGTTTGTCTTCATATACTTCCAGCATCTGTTCAGCCCGCTTAATATGTTCATAAACGGCCTGACGGCTGATCTCAAATTCCGATGCAATCTCGCCCAGCGAGAAGTCATCATGGAAATAATATTTCAGGAAAGTCTGCTGCTTCTCAGTAAGCAGCGGTTCATAGAAGTCGAATAACAGATTTACTCGATTCGTCTTCTCAAGCCTATTCTCTTGACTCACAGCGGGCACTCCCTCCGTCAAGGAAAAACACTTTACAGTACATCAACGAACCTTATCATAACGAAAACGAAAGAAGATGTCAAGCTATTTCCCTTAACATCTTCTCATCTTCATTACAATCTCATTTCAAGTTAATTCCCGGGCAATAAATAGAGCAGAATCGCGAAGAAATGAAGCACACTTCCCGCGAGTACAAACAAGTGCCAAATCGCATGATGGTAAGGAAACGCCCGCCATACATAAAATACGGTGCCGAGCGTATACAATAAACCACCAATTACAAGCAAATTCATTCCCATTGCAGGGACTGCCGCCGTTAAGGGTCCCCAGGCGATTACGATCAACCAACCCATAAGTAGATAGAACATAGTTGAGAGAAACAGAAATCTTTTCACAAAATAAGCCTTAAACAATACACCCAGCAGGGCAATTCCCCATACCACGCAGAACAAGGTCCATCCGAGCGAACCGCGTATCGCCACAAGCATAAATGGCGTATACGTACCCGCGATATACACATAAATGGAAGAATGATCAAAAAACTCGAAGAGATCCTTCATTTTACCTTCTTTGAAGCTGTGTACCAGAGTCGAGCTTGAATATAGCAGCAGCATACTGACCCCGTAGATCGTGAAGCTGACCACATGCCAAGCCGTTCCCTTCGTACTGGAGAATACGATTAGAAGCACAAGTGCCACCACGCTTAACAAAGCCCCGATGCCATGAGTAATCGCATTGGCGATTTCTTCCTTACGTGGGTAAGTATGAGTGTTGGCCATTGTTATCCCTCCTTTTTAGGACTGGACTTCGGATTCATCTGTTTCTTCCTTCAATATACCGGAGAATAATCCATGAACGAATTGTTCTGAATCGAATTTCTGAAGATCCTCCATCTTCTCACCCAGACCGACCAGCTTCACCGGCAGACTCAGCTCTTGGCGGATAGCCACGACGATCCCGCCTTTAGCCGTCCCGTCAAGCTTCGTGAGAACAAGGCCGGTTACGCCGCTCTTCTCTCCAAATAGCTTAGCCTGGCTCAGTGCATTCTGGCCTGTGGTTGCATCAAGCACCATCAACACCTCATGCGGCGCGTCCGGGATTTCCCGCTGGATCACACGGTAAATTTTATTAAGCTCTTCCATCAGATTGGATTTGTTCTGCAGACGACCTGCCGTATCACACAGCAGAATATCTGCTCCGCGCTGTTTTGCCGCCTGAACCGCGTCGAACATGACAGCTGCCGGATCTGAACCTGCCTGCTGCTTGATCACCTCTACGCCCACTCGCTGACCCCATACCTCAAGCTGTTCTATAGCACCGGCACGGAACGTATCACCGGCAGCCATAAGAACTTTCTTGCCTTGCTGCTTGTAGTGATGGGCAAGCTTGCCAATTGTGGTTGTTTTCCCAACGCCATTCACGCCTACGAACAAGATGACGGTAATTCCATCCGGATTCATGCGAATGCTGTTATCTTCATCGCCGCGCAGCAGTTCTTGAATCTTCTCGGAAAGAATAGGCTGAAGCTCAGCCGCATCTTCAATTTTGCGTTTCTTCACTTCACTCCGCAGATCATCAATCAGCTGAAGGACCGTATTTACGCCTACGTCGGCCCCAATTAGAATTTCTTCCAATTCTTCAAAAAACTCTTCATCAATCTTCTTACGGCGGGTCACGAGTTCAGCGACTTTTTCAACAAAGCCCTTACGACTCTTCTCCAGTCCTTCCTTGAACTGTTTTGTAACCGATTCTGTTTTTGCTGCAATACTCTCTTTTAATTTTTTGAAAAAACTCACAGATGGAATTCTCCTTTACCCTTGTTTTACCCTCCCAAACCCTCCCTGATAGGGAGGGCCCCAGAGGACTCGCCCTCTGGACACCCGAAAGGTTTGGAGTGTGTGGTTATTTGTAGCACCCGTGTGACTTGTACAGGGGAATGTCGCTTGCCGCCCCTGACGGGGCCCGCTCTACTATTGGCACTCCTGCCCGGACTTAGCTCATTGTGTGCACCAAGCCGCTTGCCGCCCCTGACGGGGCCCGCTTTACTATGGCGCTCCTGCCCGGACTTAGCTCATTATGTGCACCGAGCCGCTTGCCGTCCCTTCGGGACCCGCTTTACTGCCTGCACGTTTTGGGAGCGTTCATGTGACTGTGGTGCGTATGCCGCTCTCCCTGCGGGATTCGCTTTACTGCCTGCTTTTTCGGGAGCACCTATGTGACTGTGGTGCGTATGCTGTTGCCTTGTAGAGAAGAGCGGTTACCCGAAGGAACCGCTCTTTCATTATTACCCCACCCTTGATTAAAGGGATGGGATATTGTAAGCAGGTAGAGAAAGTTTGGAGCTGTAGAAGCGTCAGCGTTCGCCTTTATCTTCGGATTTCAACCACCGTAGTTGTATACAATCAGGAAATCCGAAGATAACAGCGATCGGAAGCCCAAAGTTTCTCGGACTGTGCTTCTATTGAGGCCCTAAGTTTCCCGAACTGTGCTCTTTACTTAATGTCATAATAGGGGCAGACTTTGATTCGTCTCCCCCTATTATGACACGCTAGCCTACCTCTAAGCAATTTCGGCCTCGTCATCTTCAAGTCTTACGGAGACAAGCTTGGATACGCCGCCCTCTTCCATAGTGACCCCATATAGAACATCGGCTTCCTCCATCGTACCTTTGCGGTGGGTCACCACAATGAACTGGGTCTGCTCTGAGAATTCGCGCAAGTACTGGGCGAACCTGATGACGTTCGCTTCATCCAGGGCGGCTTCTACCTCGTCAAGAACACAGAAAGGAACCGGCTTAACTTGAAGAATGGCGAACAATAACGCCATTGCAGTTAGGGCACGCTCACCTCCGGACAGCAACTGCAGGTTCTGCAGCTTCTTGCCCGGAGGCTGGGCCACGATATCAATCCCTGTCTCTAGCAGGTTCGTCGGGTCAAGCAGAACAAGATCCGCACTGCCTCCTCCGAACAGCTTGGTAAAGACAGTACCGAACTCACGGCGGATCGCATCAAAGGTAAGCTTGAAGCGTTTGGACATTTCATCGTCCATCTCACGAATGACCTGATAGAGAGTGGTCTTCGCTTCAACCAAATCATTCTTCTGGATGCTTAGGAACTCATAGCGCTCTGATACCCGCTGGAATTCCTCAATAGCTCCCAGATTCACTTCCCCAAGAGCAGTTATGCTTCGCTTAAGCTCTTTAACCTCAGTCTGAGTAAGTGTAATATCCTCTGGGACTGTGTAGCGCTGCTTGGCTCTCTCATAGGACAGCTCATAGTCCTCACTCAGCTTCTTCAGAATATTATCGAGCTCAACATCAAGACGGTTAGCCTGAATCTCAGTTTGGAGCAACTGCTCGTCCACCGACTTCAGCGCAGCCCGTTGATCCTTCGTCTCGCTCTCTCCTTCTTCGAGCTTCTTCATCAGCGCACTTCGGGAAGCCCGCTGCAAGTCCAGCCGTTCACTTGTACGGCTTTTCTTTAATTTATAATCGTTCAAATCCTCTATCTGGCGAACACTTTGCGTTTCGTTTTCTTTGAGATCAGCTTCAATGGAATTCAGAATCCGCCGGCTTTGCTCAAGCTCTTTCTCCTGGGCATTGAACTCTTCCTGCTGTCTGCTGAGCTGCTCCCGCAGAGAAAGGCATTCCTGATCCAGCTTGCCTTCCTTTACTTTAAGCTCGGTAAGCTGAGTCTGCAGCTCTTCCTTGGCAGATTCATTCGCTTTGCGTGCGAATTCAGCTGCCTGGATAGAATCATGCTTCGTCTGCTGATCGGCAGCCAATTCCTTGAGCTTCTGCTCCGCTTCTGCTTTGCTCTTATCCAGATCTTCCATCTCTTTAACATAGTGACTCTTCTCTTGACCATATAATTCGAACTGCTCCGAGACATGCCTGTACTCATGCTCTACTTGCTTCAGATCGCCAGCGACCGTCTGTTCATCCGCACGCATGCGGTCTCCAGATTCCCTTAATTTCTCCAGGTCTGTCTCCAGCTGGGCAATCTGGCCTCTTACTTCTTCCACGCTGGTGCGCAGCTTCGTTATCATCGTCTCACTTTGACGGATATCGTTATCCAGCTGTTCAAGCTGACGGCTGCGGCCAAGCAGATTGCTATTCTTACGGTGCTGGCTGCCCCCGGTCATGGAACCCCCTGCATTGACCACATCCCCCTCCAGAGTAACCACTCTGAAACGATACTGGCTCTTGGCAGCCATCCGGTTCGCATGCTCAAGCGTATCTGCAAATACCACATTCCCCAGCAGACTGCCGACAATATCGGCGTACCGGGGTTCAAAACCAACCAGCTCTGCCCCGATTCCTACGAATCCTTCCGCGTCTTCCATGGACCGCTTATCTGAAGCCGATATTTGACGCGGCCGGATCACATCCAGCGGCAGGAAGGTCGCTCGTCCCAGCTGACGCTGCTTCAGGAAAGTAATCGCTTGGCGAGATACGGCTTCATTCTCCATGACTACGTGCTGCATTGCTGCACCAAGCGCTGTCTCGACCGCAATTTCCAGCTTTTCAGGAACGCGAATCAGCTCAGCTACTGCACCGTGTACGCCAGCCAGAGTCCCTTTGCGTGAAGCCTTGAGCACTTCCTTAACCCCAAGCGCGAAACCGTCAAAATCATCCTGCATCTCCTTCATGGTGTCCCGGCGGGATACGAGGGCTTCACGTTTCTGTTCCCATTTTCGAAGACCATCCCGGCTCTCTTCCGTAAGCTTCTGCAGGGAATGTAGGCGTTCGCTTTCGGATATGTAGCTTTTGCGAACCTCGGCAATTTCTTTGGCCATCTTCTCCAGCTTGCCGCCAAGCTCAGCTTTCCTTTCGGCCAGCTTCTGCTGCTCGTCCCGCCACTTCTTGCCCTCGGTCTCTGCTCTTTCCATCCGGCGTATAACGCCTTCCTTCTGCTGGTCCGCATAACGGATCTCATTACGCGCCTGCGCAATTTGATTCATGATCTCCAGCAGGTCCCCCTTAAGGGCTTCTTCCTGGGCCTGACTGATTCCCCCAGTTACACCAAGCAGCTTCGCTTCTTCTGCGGATAACAACGCACGAAGCTCGGTCAGCATCCGGTCTGATTCCGAGTATTTATCCGACATCGCTTTAAGTTCTAAGGCACGCTGATTATATCGTTCCTCGTTAGCCGTAATGGAATCAATCAGCTGCTGTCGGTTCTGCATTAAATTTTTGGCGCGCTCTTTAAGCAGCCCCCCATAACCTTCGTTCTTCTCGTAGCTTTCACTATATTCCAGCAGTTGTCCCTGCAAAGTTTCAATCTCTTCTTCAATTACACGCAGCTCGGAGCGTTCCTTCTCCAATGTAGCGTCATGAGCAGAGACAATCGTAGACAAGGTGAGCTGCTCTTCACGCAGTTTGGACAGCTTCGTATTCGCCTCACTCCAAGAAGCGTGAATCTGATCGATTTGATAGATATACATAGAAATCTCTTTATGCTTAAGCTGCTCACGCAGTTCTTTATAATGAATTGCTTTCTCTGACTGTTCCTTCAGCGGACCGATCTGATCTTCAAGCTCGCTGACCAAATCATGAATACGGAGCAGATTGGTCTCCGTCTCATCCAGCTTCTTCCGTGCATCCTTCTTCCGGGACTTATATTTCACAATACCTGAAGCTTCCTCAAAAATTCCTCTTCGGTCTTCAGATCGAGTACTCAGTATTTCTTCAATACGGCCTTGTCCAATAATGGAGTAGGCCTCTTTACCAATTCCCGTGTCCATGAAAAGTTCGGTAATATCCTTCAGGCGACACGATTGCTTATTAATCAAATATTCACTATCTCCGCTGCGGTGAACCCGCCGGGTCACCGTAACTTCGTTGAAATCCAAAGGAAGCGCCTGATCCGTATTATCCAGCGTAAGCGAGACTTCTCCGTATCCAACCGCCTTTCTGGCATCACTACCGGCAAAAATAATATCTTCCATCTTACCACCGCGGAGCGACTTGGCACTTTGTTCCCCGAGCACCCAGCGAATGCCGTCAGAGATATTACTCTTACCGCTTCCGTTCGGGCCTACAACCGCGGTTATTCCACGCACAAATTCCATTTCCGTACGATCCGCGAACGATTTAAAACCCGCTAGTTCAATTCTCTTCAAAAACATACGTACACTATCACCTCTACCGCCTATTGTAACATAATTAAGGTTCACCTGTGACCCATCAAATCTACAGCAAACCCGCTTGTATCAACATTTTCCCCTCGGGCCTTAACGTACTAATAACTAAAAATGGCAGACCCGGTATCGCTACCTTGGCCTGCCATTTAGATAAAGACTCATAAACTAATCTCTTAAGTCAATAAATCTACTCTTGTACTCTTAAACGCTCCAGTGCAACAGCCGCGGCCTGCTGCTCAGCCTCTTTCTTGGAGCGTCCGCTCCCTTGACCGAGACTCTTTCCGTCCATGAATACCTCAGAGACGAATTCCCGCTCATGAGCAGGACCCCGCTCTTCAATAATCCGGTATTCAAGCGCACCCAGATTATGATGCTGGGTCAGCTCCTGAAGTTCTGTCTTATAATCAGTTACCTGAAGCTTTCCGTTTAAGACCACCTGAGTGAACACATGCTTGTCCAGGAAGGCAGTAACTGCCCCAAGCCCCTGATCCAAATAAAGCGCTCCGACAAAAGACTCAAATACGTCCGCAAGCAATGCCGGACGCGTACGCCCACCGGTTAGTTCTTCTCCTTTGCCTAGAAGCACATAACTCCCGAAGTCAAGAGCTTCGGCAAATTTAACCAGAGAAGGCTCACAGACAATAGCGGCACGCTGCTTTGTTAACTCGCCTTCAGGCCGGTTCGGAAATAGATTGTATAGATACTCCGATACGGTCAGCTCAAGCACCGCGTCTCCCAAAAATTCAAGCCGCTCGTTGTCCTCATGCTGGCTGAACCGGTGTTCGTTAACATAGGAAGCGTGAGTAAATGCCTGTTTCAACAATTGTCGGTTCTGGAATTGAATTTGAAGTTTTTGTTGTAACTGCTTCAGATCTCCACTCAACAGACTGACTCCTTAAGCATCGAATTTCTTCAGGATAATTGTGGCGTTATGACCACCAAACCCAAAGGAGTTGGACATTGCAATTTTCAAATCTGCTTGTCTTGGTTCATTAGGTACATAATCCAAATCGCACTCCGGATCCTGATCTTCAAGATTGATCGTAGGCGCAATGAGCCCGTTCTGTAATGAAAGACCACAAATCACGGCTTCAACGCCTCCAGCAGCTCCAAGCAAATGCCCAGTCATGGACTTGGTCGAACTGATGGCTACTTTATAAGCGTGGTCGCCCAGCGCTTTCTTCACAGCGAGCGTCTCCGAACGGTCACCAACCGGAGTTGAAGTTCCGTGCGCATTAATATAGTCGATATCTTCCGGATTAATCTCTGCATCACGAATCGCCATACGCATACAGCGCGCAGCACCGTCCGGATCCGGCTCAGTCATATGATGGGCATCCGCACTAAGTCCGTAACCAATCACTTCGGCATAGATCTTAGCTCCGCGCTTCTGTGCATGCTCCAGAGATTCAAGAATTAGAATTCCGGCACCCTCACCCATGACAAACCCATCACGGCCTGTATCGAATGGACGACTTGCCTTCTCAGGCTCGTCATTGCGTGTAGACATGGCTCGCATCGCACAGAATCCGGCCATTCCCGTAGGGCGGATAGTGGCTTCTGCTCCTCCGCAGATCATTACGTCGGCGTCGCCGCGCTGAATGATGCGGAATGAATCACCTATCGAATGGGTTCCTGTCGCACAAGCGGTTACCTGAGTGGTATTCGGTCCTTTAGCTCCGAACATGATCGACATTTGGCCTGAGCCCATATTGGCGATCATCATCGGAATAAAGAAAGGGCTTACGCGTTTAGGTCCTTTTTCGAGCAAAACATTATGTTGATCTTCCCAAGTTCCAAGACCGCCGATACCTGAACCGATGGAGACACCGATACGTTCTGCATCTATGTTCGATCCAATCTCAATCCCGCTGTCCTTCATAGCTTCAGAACCTGCTGCAATTGCGAATTGAACAAACCTGTCCATCTTTCTGGCTTCTTTACGGTCGAAATATTCCTCAGGATTGAAATCCTTCACCGAAGCCGCAATTTGGGTCGTATAATCGCTGACATCAAAAGACTCAATGCGCGATACACCGGATTTCCCACTAACCAGGCTATTCCAGAACGTGTCCAAATCTTTGCCAAGGGAAGTCATTACTCCCATGCCTGTTATAACTACTCTATGCTTCAAACACATTCACCTCGTATAGACTTCATGTGTAATATAAATGTCAATGAACACGATCATTGATGGTTTCTGCCAAGATGAGGAGAAGTCCCGCCTGATTAAACAAGGTACGGGACTTTAAATGACTTAGGTATGAGATTGTATGTAATTTACAACTTCACCTACGGTCGTTATCTTCTCTGCATCTTCATCTGAAATTTCAAGATCGAATTCATCTTCCAATTCCATAACCAATTCAACGACATCGAGCGAATCAGCACCAAGGTCCTCTTTGAAAGAAGCTTCAAGTATTACTTCGGCTTCATCAGCACCCAAGCGATCAACTACGATGCGTTTTACACGCTCCAATACATCGGACATCCGGTTCACCTCCTCTTTGGTATTATACGAGAATTAAAGTTAAAATGCCATAGAGGCTGTTTCAAAACCCCGCTCTGACGATATATCGTCTTTGCGAAGCAGCCTACATGTACATTCCGCCATCTACATGAAGGGTCTGTCCCGTCATATAAGAAGCGCCTTCTGATGCAAGGAACAGAACCACATTAGCGATTTCCTCCGGCTTGCCAAGACGTGCGAGCGGTATTTCTCCAAGCATTTTGGAGCGAATTTCTTCCGGCAATTCCCCGGTCATATCCGTATCAATAAATCCAGGTGCTACACAGTTCACCGTAATATTACGGGATGCAAGTTCACGCGCGGAAGATTTAGTCAGACCAATCACACCTGCTTTAGCAGCTACGTAATTGGCTTGACCTGCATTTCCAAGGACGCCAACAACAGAAGAGATGTTGATAATCCGGCCTGAACGCTGTTTCATCATCGGACGGGTAACGGATTTGATTCCATTGAACACGCCTTTCAGATTCGTCTCAATCACCTGATCGAACTCTTCTTCTTTCATACGCATAATAAGATTATCTCTGGTAATTCCTGCGTTATTCACGAGAATATCAATTCGGCCCCAAGCATCAATTACTTGTTTGACCATGGTCTCAAACTGGCTGCTGTCGCCTACATGAGCTTTAATAGCAAGAGCGCTGACGCCCATGGCTTCGATCTCACGGACAACTTCTGCAGCGGCTTCTTCATTACCGGCATAATTAACAGCCACATTCGCTCCTGCTTTCGCAAGTGAAAGCGCAATGCTTCTTCCAATCCCCCGCGATGCGCCGGTGACCAGCGCCGTCTGGCCGGCAAGTGGTTGTGTCATCGAATGTGCCTCCTTTCTCAAGCTTATACTGCCCAATTACTGCAGCTTACTGCAAATAAAAGGGCACGGCGCTTTCAAGAGCTGCCGGGCAATCCCGAAGCAGCGCTAAAGCGCAGCTGCAGCGAAAGCTAATACATGGCCGGGCAACCCGGCATGCTTAGCTTAGGCTTACGCAGGCCTTGCTGGATCACGGATTGAAAGCTTCAATCCCGTCTTTCAGCGTCGCAGCCACTTGTTCCAGACTTTCGAGACTGTTGACATTCAGTCCTCTTACGTTTTTATCGATTTTCTTAAGCAGTCCTGTAAGAACACTACCCGGACCTATCTCGACAAAAGTGTCAACTCCCTGCTCAATTAACCAGCGCACACTGTCTTCCCAAAGAACCGGTGAATAGACCTGCTGAGTCAGCAGAGCAGGAATCTCTGCCCCTTTATGTACAGGCTGAGCTGTAACGTTCACCACCACCGGAACAGAGGCATCCGCATACTGGATACCCCCCAGCGTTTCTTCAAGACGCTCTGCAGCTGAACGCATGAGCGAGGAGTGGAACGGACCGCTGACTTCGAGTGGTATGGCACGTTTGCCGCCCGCTTCTTTGACCCGTTCAACCAGTGCGTCAACTCCCGCACGACTTCCGGATACAACAATTTGCCCTGGGCAGTTAATATTGGCAAGCTCAACTAAATGCCCTTCGGAGGTAATCGCTGCACACAGTTCAGCCAGCGCACTGCGCTCCGCTCCAAGTACCGCAGCCATAGCCCCCTGCCCGCCTGGTACTGCCTGTTCCATGAACAGACCACGCGCGCGAACTGTAGCCACGGCATCTTCAAATGAGAGAATGCCTGCCGCGGTCAAGGCTGTATATTCACCAAGGCTGTGCCCTGCAAAGTAATCAGGTGTTATCCCTTTCGAGGCAAATATACGATAAAGTGCATAACTCGTGGTAAGCAAAGCCGGCTGTGTATTCGCCGTCATCTTAAGTTCTGTCTCAGGACCATTAAATATGAGGTCACTTAAGTCAAAGCCCAGCTTTTCATCTGCTGCGCGGAACAGTTCCCCTGCCTCCGGCACTTCATCATAGATATCTTTGCCCATTCCTACGGTTTGGGACCCTTGTCCCGGAAATACAAATGCTAACTTCCCCATAAATCAGATAGCTCTCCTTTGTTCCGGCGCTTCTGGAAGATCATACTCGCCAGAAAGAGGAACGATTAATAATTAAATTCTCACCATACAAGAACAGATGCGCCCCACGTAAGGCCGCCTCCAAAGCCGACAAGCAGGACGGTATCTCCCTCTTTCATACGTCCCTCTTCAGCCGCCTCTACCAGAGCCAGCGGAATAGATGCTGCCGACGTATTGGCATACTTATCGACGTTGATCACACATTTCTCCTCTGGAAGATTCAGACGTTCCATGGCCGAATGAATGATCCGGATATTTGCCTGATGCGGAACGAACAAGTCCACTTCTTCTTTCGCCACTCCAGCTTTACGGAGCACTTCCTCAGTGGCTGTACCCATCACACGAACCGCAAATTTAAATACTTCACGGCCGTTCATGTAGATAAAGTGCTTGCCGCCGGCAACGGTATCTGCCGAAGCTGGTAGTCTGGAACCGCCTGCTTCCAGCTTAAGTTGGCTTCCGCCAGCACCCTCCGCACCAAGGTCGAAGGAAAGGAATCCTCTGCCCTCAGGTACTTCACCAAGGACTACTGCACCGGCGCCGTCACCGAACAGCACACAGGTATTGCGGTCTGTATAATCTGTAATTCGGGACAGGGTATCTGCGCCAATAACAAGCGCGTTGTTATACATCCCTGTCTTAATAAAGTTCGTTGCGGTTGCCAAGCTATATACAAACCCCGAGCATGCCGCGGATAAGTCGAACGCCGCAGCCTGCTTCGCCCCGAGCTTCTCCTGCAGCAGACAAGCTGTAGATGGGAACGTCATATCAGGTGTTACTGTAGCCACGATAATAAGGTCCAGCTCATGTGGAGCAATCCCTGCCGACGCAAGCGCCTTTAAGGAAGCTTCATAAGCCAGATCCGAAGTTGCTTGTTCAGGTGCGGCAATGTGACGTTCACGAATTCCTGTACGCGAAACGATCCATTCGTCGTTCGTTTCCACGATTTTCTCCAAATCCGCATTGGTTAATACTTTCTCGGGCACATACTTACCTGTACCAATAATCCCTACCGATCGCAAATTCATCACTTAATTACTCTCTCCCCACTGCTGAATTCTTTGGATATGTTCTGAATCAACTGACTGCGAAGGGCAATTCTTGCCTGCCGAAAAGCATTCTTGATCGCATCAGCGTCCGAAGATCCATGTCCTTTGACCACGAGCCCGCTTAGTCCCAGAAGCGGCGCCCCGCCATGTTCTTTGTAGTCCATCATGCTTTTGAGTCCACGCAGCTCGGGCATCAGCACAGCGGCAGCCAGCTTGTTCTTAAGTGAGCTCGTGAATTTCTCTTTCAGAATAGAGAATAAGGCACCTGCCGTTCCCTCCAAAGATTTGAGGAGAATATTCCCCGCAAAACCATCACAGACCAGAACATCACACGCCCCAGCCAGCACACCGTGGGCTTCCACATTACCTACAAAGTGGATTGGCAGTTCTTGAAGCAGGGGATAAGCCGCTTTCGTAAGTTCATTTCCTTTAATGGCTTCTGTGCCCACGTTGAGCAGTCCTACCCTCGGCTTCTCGATCCCATGCACCTGCTGACGGTACACGCTGCCCATCAAGGCATACTGTGCCAAATGTTCAGGCTTTGCATCCATATTGGCACCCAGATCCAGCGCGAGAACGCCTCGTCCGTCTACGGTAGGAATGATCGGAGCAAGTGCTGGACGCTCAATCCCTTCCATTCTTCCCACAACAAGAAGACCTGTCGTCATCAAGGCTCCCGTATTCCCGGCAGAAATCATCGCATCGGCCTCGCCTTCACGAACCATCCTCCCGGCAACAACCATGGAAGAATCCTTCTTGCGGCGAACCGCTTTGACAGGTTCATCTTCCCCGCCGATCACTTCCGATGTATGACGTATAGTCAGATTGGGCGGACATTCTGGCAGCAGCGCTTCAATCTGAGCCTGATCTCCGACCAGAACGATTTCGATGTCCTTCCATTCCTTGGCGGCCGCAAGCGCGCCCTCCACATTAGAGCGGGGTGCGTGGTCTCCCCCCATGGCATCAATGGCTATCAACATGCATAGTTCCCCCTTCACTGTGTTCCTCTTTCCCGGAACGATAGATGACGAAGTTGCCTTGAAAGACCATCTCCTCACCTACATATGTGAACACCTCAACCTTAGCCTTTCCTTTGTTGCCTGCTTCAGATCGGACATAGGCTTTGGCAATACATTTCTCTCCCAAATGTACCGACCTCACGAACCGGATATCTGCAGAAGAAGTAAGTGCGATTTCATCATTAATTACGGCGACCGCAAGGGAGTTGGCTTGTGCAAATACATGATGTCCCCGGGCAATTCCAGTTCGGGAGAAGACATGCTCATCACGTATTTCAAATATGGATATCCCGCTCCTGTCGAGTTGAAGGTCAACGATATCCCCAATCACTTCATGCAGCGGCAGAGACTTCACTTGATCATAAGAAAGTTCGGCCATCAGCTTCATCCGCTCACGGAGTTCAGGTATCCCAAGTTCCAGACGATCCAGACGAATGGTCTGAATACTTACTTTCAGCTGACGGGTCAGTTCCTGGTCAGTTATGAACGGATTCTCTTCAATCATTCTCACGAGCTGCTGCTGTCTCGCCCGTTTGGGCAAACGTTCGATAAGGATCGCCCCCTGCGTGATCTATAAATTATTTAAATAGTAGATATATTGGTTTAGAACCAGGTACTAAGCTTCAGTATAAATCATCCTGTTTTAAAAAGAAAGACAATCCCGGCAGAAGGAACCCTTTCTCTTACGGATTCAAAAAAAAATAGCACCCCATCCAAGATGTAGGTACTACTTTGATTTCGTTCATTATTGCTTGATAATTTCTCTTGCTTTGTATGTGCCGCATACTTTGCATACGTGGTGAGCAAGCTTCAATTCTCCGCATTGTTCACATTTTACCATGCCCGGCACAGCCAATTTGAAATGAGTGCGACGTTTGTCACGACGCGTTTTGGACGTTCTCCGTTGAGGTACTGCCATGGTTCCCACCTCCTTATTCAAGTCAACCTGGTTCCATTGCTTAGTTTAGACGACAGTTATATGGATTGAACTAAAGACTGCGTGATCGATTACCTGGCACAACAAGCGGTTGCCTGGATCCAAACGTTTACTCTTTTGTTCATTCCATATAGATGTCAGACTTTTATTATTGTTGTTTAAAAAAGTCCTTCAGCGCCGCGAGACGCGGGTCGATGACTTCTTTATCACAGCCGCAATCATGTTCGTTCAAATCGGTTCCACAAGTAGGGCACAGACCTTTGCAATCATCCTTACAGACGGCAGCAAATGGGAGATTCAGAAGCAAAGCTTCTTCTACGAAAGGAACCAGATTCACGTCATCCTCTGCAACGTAGCGGATTTCGTCTTCTTCGTCCTGTACATTCTCTTTATTCTCACTGTACTTAAACCGTTCCTCGAAATTGATACCGACTTGCTTCTTCAAAGGCTTTAGGCAGCGGGAGCACGTCATATCCAGTTCCACGGTTAATCTACCCTTTACATCTGCTTCTCCCTCACCGAAGGGAATTACCTTCAGATCAGCTTGAAGCGGACTCACATGAGTAATATCCTTGCGGCCCTTAGTTACATGATGAACATCCAGCGCCTCGTGGAATTCCACAGGGCCTTCGGTTAACGCCAATTTGCGAAATTGAAAGTGCATGTTTATCACTCCAAACAAACAAAAATTATTATACCGATTTTTAGAGAGTTTTGTCAATAACTTATACGCGCTGCTCCCTTTATTATACGGCATTTCCCGGTATCCTACCCATAATAAATTGCAATACTACTTGCGCATCCATAGGGACAGGTCCGTAAATTATAGCATGTTTATTCGGTAAATGATGCAGTTCATGATATTATTTCTTATAAAATCATTCAGACCCAAGGAGGCCTCATTTTGAGCATCGTCGGCGTAATCGTTGAATATAATCCGCTTCACCATGGGCATGTCTATCATTTCACCCGGGCCAAGCAGCAGACCGGTGCCGAAGCCGCCATCGCCGTAATGAGCGGCAGCTTCCTTCAGCGGGGCGAGCCGGCCATCGTCTCGAAGTGGGCCCGGGCGGAAATGGCACTGTCCATGGGCGCCGATGTCGTGTTCGAGTTGCCCGCCGCCTATGCCGTGCAGCCCGCGGAGTGGTTCGCGTACGGGGCCGTATCGCTGCTGAACGCGACCGGTCTCGTAACGCACCTGGTCTTCGGCAGCGAGGAAGGAAATACGGACAAGCTGCACGAGCTGGCCTCGCTGCTCGCCGAGGAGAGCAGCGACATGAAATACGCCGTGGCGGAGGAACTCGCCTCGGGCGCCAGCTACCCCGCCGCCTATGCAGCGGCGGCGGAGCGGACCCTTGCGCGCGGCGCTGCCGAAGGCGCGCGCGGTCTCTTGATGCAGCCCAACAATTCGCTTGGGCTGCACTACATGATCGCGCTGCGCCGGCTCGGCAGCGCGATTAAGCCCTTGACCATCCGGCGCGAAGCGGCCGGATATCACGATGCGCAGCCGGGCGAGGGCTCCATCGCCAGCGCCACGGCGATCCGGCGGCTGATACTGGCTAAGGGACTGCCGGAGGCGAGTCCCTATATGCCTAGTTATGCCGCCGAAATCCTGGCCCGCGAGCTGCGCGAGGGCCGCGGGCCCGTGACATGGGAGTCGCTCCGTCCTCAGCTGCTGCATCAGCTGCTGACGAGCCCTACGGAGCAGCTCTCCCAGATCTGCGAAATGACAGAGGGGCTGGAGTATCGGATCAAGAAGCTGCTGCCCAATCTTGCGGAGCCCACAGTCACCAACCTGCTCCAAGCCCTGAAGACCAAACGTTACACTCATACCAAGCTTCAGCGCCTGCTTGTGCATGTGCTTTTGGGGCATAACAAGCTGTCATTCACCCGGGAGAATCTCGCAGAAGGGCCGGGCTACTTACGTGTTCTAGGCTTTACAGATAAGGGCAGAGAACTGCTTAAATGCATGAAAAAAACGGCCTCGCTGCCGATCCTAACGAGGCCGTCCGATTTGTCACATCCCCAGCTTGAGCTCGATCTTAAAGCTTCAGCCGTCTATGCGAGTTCTTTCCCTACCCTTGATACGAACCAGATCTTTCGTGATTATCGTCAGCCGCCTATCCAACTTTAGGCGGAAGCGAGCTTAGATAATGGAGTGCATCGTCCACCGTTTTGACAGGCACAAGCTTCATCGAAGTCCCGATGTCCTCAGCTTTCTTCTTCGCGTCTTTAAAGTTATCCTCAGGCACGAAGAAGATCTCCGCTTTCTCCCGGTCTGCCGCCACGATCTTGAATTGTACGCCGCCGATCGGTCCCACGGTTCCATCTGGTGACATGGTACCTGTTCCAGCGATCCGGTATCCTTTACTGAGGTCCCCTGGTGTTAACCGGTTGTAAATTTCCAGTGTGAACATGAGGCCGGCGGAAGGTCCGCCGACCTGGGTCTTGGCGAATTCAACCTGCTTCTGTGGATCCGTAGATTTTACTTTTCTAAGTTCACCTATGTTCAGCCCAAGGCCAGCTCGGGACTCCCCTGTTGCAGGGTCCTTCAAGTTAACGAGTTCAACCTTCTCTGTAAACTCCCTTCCGTCCCGATTCAGCTGGGCCTGAACAACTTCTCCCGGTTTTCTGGATTTAAGCACTTCAGTCAGCTCTTCAAACCGCTTAACTGGCTTACCATCAACTCTTTGAATGATATCTCCAGGAACAAAGTCACCTTTAGGCGAAGGTGACGTGGATAGAGATATAGCAAAAAGATACTCCGGCTCAATACGGTATGGCAGCTTGGCCTTAGTGTAAGCCGCCGCCATGGCACTGGACTGGGAATCACTCATATAATACACCTGCTGAGTCTCATACTCTTTCCCGCCTTGTTCAGGAGTCTTTCGGACAATTTCTGCCTCGGAGTTGAACTGAGAAGTAATCAGCATGGCCAGGTTCGCATACGTTACCGATACCGTGGTCATCATGAAGGTCCCTTTTTCTTCCGGGTCTCCCCCCTTCACAATAATCATCGGCTTGATCTCCAGTGCTGTACCCGGCTGATTAACCATATAAGGCGTAGGCATATACACCACAACATACACGATGACGGCCATAATAATGATATATAAAGCCGATTTAAAGATTCTCGAATTTCTCAGCTGCACCAGTGTCTCCCTCTCCCTTAACCTGCAGCACGGACGAAGGCTGGTCTGATCTCTGCCCGCCATGCATAAATTTGTACTAGCCTAAGTGCAAGATTATGTCTCTATGTAATTCAATCCATCTTTTATTCCATAATGAGGTGAGTCATTCATGAAGGGAACACAGCAGCAAGGCGGGCGCCTGTGGGTAACTATCGCTTTGGCTAGCTGCGCCGTATTGCTTGCAGCCAGTATTGTGAATTCACCAGGGGCCGCGTTTGAAGCTTCACTTCAGGGCCTGACTCTATGGTGGAGAATTGTATTTCCCGGACTTTTGCCATTCCTGGTCCTGTCTCAAATGTTGGTTGCTTACGGATTTGTCCATGCCATGGGTGCACTACTTGATCCGCTGCTTCGAAAAGGACTGGGGGTTCCAGGTGTTGCTGGCTGGGTAATCCCTTTCGGCCTTATAGCCGGCTTTCCGGCAGCTGCAGAAGCGTCTGCCCAGTTGTATACAAGGAGCAGGATTACTGCCAGGCAAGCGGAAAAATTAGCTGCGGCCGGACATTTCTGTAATCCCATGCTGATTATTGTCGTTGTTGGCACTGGCTTTCTCCATAAGCCGGGACTCGGCCTGCTTCTTGCAGCCGTACATGGAATAGCCGGCATCGCTGCAGGCCTTACTCTTCATAAGCTAATACTCCAGAGTCGCAGAGATTTATACCAGGCGGGCCCGGATCCCGTGCGCACAGGTTCGCGATTACAGCAAATGGTCCACAGCATTGAAGAAGCCCGCCGGTTAGACGGGCGCAGCTTCGGCAAGTTGCTAGGAGATACAGTAGCTTCCGCAGTTCAAACGTTAATGATGATTGGCGGATATATGTTGATTTTTGCGGTAGTTATTCGTATGATCGAGTTCCATATTCCGGGGATAGGCCCTTCCTTTATACTTCCAGGACTCTTTGAAGTTCATTTAGGCACGTACGCTGCCGGGACTCCCTCCATCTCTGCCCCGGCGCTGCAGGCTGCACTATTGGGTGCGATTCTGGGATTCAGCGGGCTGTGCGCCTATCTGCAGGTTCGTGCCGTACTTAGACCAGCCGGTATTGGCACAGGCGGGTTCCTGCTTACTCGAATTTTGCATGGAAGTTATGCTTATGTACTAACACTCCTGCTCTGGAAGCCACTTCTGAAGCTCTTTCCAGGCGCTGCCCCCGTCTATGGGGATATAGGTACTGACGACAAGCCGGGGTACTCAATCCTTGAGCTTCCGAGCTGGACCCAAACCTTCTCTCTTATGGAATGGCAGTTCATCACGCTATTGTTCTTCACTGCATGTTTAATGCTGTTCGCCATCATATGGCGATTCCGTAATGGTGTATCCCGTTAGGGCTTCATCTGAGCTTTTGGGGCAAATTTCTGTCTTAGAGCTTCCTCAACTTCAGGAAGAACCAAATCTACAACTTCACCCTGAAACCGGGCAATTTCCTTCACCACACTAGAACTTAAGTAACTGTATTTCGGATTAGTCATCATAAATATGGTCTCCACTTCACTGTTCAACTTGTGATTAATGGAGGCCATTTGCATTTCATATTCAAAGTCTGTCACAGAGCGTACGCCCTTAACAATGACGTGAGCCTTTTTCTGCACCATATAGTTCACAAGGAGATCACTGAAGCTATCCACTTCGACATTCGGCAAATCTTTCGTCGCCTGCTGAAGCAGCTTCTTTCTCTCTTCCATGGTGAAAAGCGGATTTTTGCTCGAATTGTTAAGGACAGCTACGATTAATATATCGAACTGCCTGGCGGCCCGCTGGATAATATCCATATGCCCCATGGTGACAGGATCAAAGCTGCCTGGGTACACCGCAATTCTCAAGTTTTTGTTATTTTCATTCATACTGCTGCTCCTCCTGTCCTGCCTCTTCCAAATTCACGCCCGGCTCATACTTGTACACCGAAACTGCCGTCTCGCCATATTCAGCCTTACGTACGCGTGTGAAATTGCCAAACCGTTCCGGATATTCATAGGAAGATTCATATTCCAGAACAATCGTGGCATTGTCCTCCAGAAGAGCCAGCTCATCCATCTTGTTCATCAGCTTGTCCCCATGCTTGAGGCGGTATGGAGGATCCAGAAATACGAGGTCAAAGGAAGTCTCGCGCCTCGCCAGTGCCTTCAAAGCCCGTTCCGCATCATTCTTATACACTTCAGCTCTATCTTCCATGCCCGTCGCTTTGAGATTGGCTTTAACAACCTCCAGACTCTTATATTCAAGATCTATAAATACCGCTCGTTCCATCCCCCGGCTTAGCGCCTCAATCCCCAGTCCCCCGGTTCCTGCGAATAGATCTAACGCTCTGCCGCCATCAAAATAAGGGCCAATCATACTAAAGATGGCCTCCTTCACTTTGTCTGTGGTCGGCCTTGTCCCAGAACCAGGCACAGCTTTAAGCGGCCTGCCCTTGGCAGTTCCTGAAATTACGCGCAATTTGTGTCACCCTATCTTTCGTCACATCCGTGTCGCTTTTTTATGACGATATCGTACCATACTCCTACCTGAAATGAAAAACGCATTCCCTAGGTTTTCCCTTTTTTGTGACACGCAGGTATAAAAGTGACGAGAGCGGACACAATAAAGATATCGACATCACCAAATGTCGTAGACAACCGCGGAGAAGACTTACGTTTCCCCATAAGCTCTTCGTCCGGTTTCTCCTCTCCCATGATGGGGATCTCGCAAGAGATCCCCGGACAAAAGCCCTTGTATCGTGCATTTGTACGAGGGTTTTTGTCCTTTTTTTTATTATATGGGGAAGGACTGGGGAGCAAATAAAAAAGACTCGGATAATACATCCGAATCTCACTTACGGGCAGTGAGTGGGGGATATTTCACCTAACCAAAAAAGAGGAGACATGCTTCCTAATGAGCATGTTCCTCCTATAATTCATTTATGGAAAATGAATGGTCATGATATGATCACTGTGAATAATAGTAGTATTTCCACTAGCATCGATCATTTCAAGTATATTATTTTCGAAGATTTTTAGAAGTCCCGCATGACAGGGCTTCTCACCCAGATTTACAATGATGAGTTTACCTTCTAATTTCTTGATTTGCCGGTCTAAAGTTCGGGGTACAGGCAGTGCAGCCGGCTGAACAGGAAAATGATCTTGACTTAGATCGTAGGGCGTTTGATTGGGAGGGTACGGGATCAAGTATTTAACATGATTAATAGAGACATATACACTGCCATATATAGGAGAGAAGAAAACAAAATAATCGTTCATTATGCCGGTCAAGTATCCGTGTATAGAACGTTTGTTGCCGATGGATACTTCAGTGAACATCCCTCTGGAATTCATAAGCATTTTTCGATATGAAATTTGATCCTGTTCGGGCGAAGGATTGCCGCTCGAATCATTCAGTTGAGGATCCGTCAAAGACAGATTCATATTCTGAAGATGGTGTATGGGGATATAAATGAATTTTGATTCAGAGAATAACACTAGTATGTCGCTTCCCATGTCAATTAATTCGCCTAGGATACGTTCGTTGCATCCAGACAACTCAAGCTCGACAATTTGATTTAACCATTTCTTAATAACCTGCATTCTCGTCCTCCTCTCAAAGCAGGAATTGCGTCCATACATATAAGGACATCAGACTAACAATCAAACCAATAGGTATCACGATTATGGTTACTTTCATATACTGTTTCCAACTGATGTGAATATGATTATTCTTAAGAATATACATCCAAAGTAATGTGGCGAGGGTACCTACAGGCGTTAACAATGCTCCTATATCACTTCCCATGATATTAGCCAAATACGCGAGTTGAAGAGGCTGTTGTTCCAGCCCCATATCCGTCACTGCAAAAGTGCCAATCATAACTGACGGAAGATTGTTAACCAGATTCGAGAGAAGTGTTAGCATCAAACCGGAAGCGGCTATTAAACTAGCTTCACTCTTCTCAGCAAAAGGTTGCAATAAAGTTATCAGCCATTCTGTCATCCCAGCACGGTGAAGACTATTGACGATGACATAAATGCTGAAAGCGAACAACAGAATATGCCATGGTGTTTTTGTCATAACATCACGAAGACCCTTTTTCGTACGATACCATCTAACCGCGATCATGAGTACAACCCCAATTAATGCAACGAGCTCTATAGGGACACCGAGATCCTCGGCAAGAAAAAATCCCCCACGAATAAAAACAACTATACCTATACAAACTCTAAACAGCCACCAGTCTACTTGATTATCAATCTCATGGTTATGCAGCAGTGGGTGTTTCCCTGGCTGTAATGAATATCTGATCGGGTTTTTGCTGATTTTGCGGGGGATATCCCTTTGAAAATAGAGATACAAAAGAGCGGAAATACATAAGATACCCATCATAGAAGGGACAAACATCATAACGGTATATTGGTTTAGATCCAGTCCAACGATGCGGAGTGCAATTAGATTTGCCAGATTGCTTACTCCTATAGGTGCGCTTGATACCGTAGCAATCAGAGCTCCAGAGAGCAAATAGGAGATTTTTTGCTTCGGTTTTAACTCCAGAATGTTAGCGATTTGAATAATAATAGGTGTAGTTATGAGTATACTGCCGTCATTATTGAAGAAAAGGGTCATAAGAAAGCATAGGAGAAGTATTAGCCAGAAGAGCTTTATACCTGAGCCTCTAGCTCGCTCTACCAGATTAAAAGCCACCCAACGAAAGAAGCCGATACTTTCAAGTATTATGGACATAACAATGGTTGAAAGGATTGTAACCGCAGCTCCAGATACGATTCCAAATACCTCAAGGATATGCTTGTAACTTACTGCGCCAACCAAGATAAGAATAAGTGCCCCTAGTGAAGTGGGGATGGATTCATTAATTCTCCCGGGACGCCACATGAGAAGAATAATGGTGCATACAAAAACTCCGAATGTGAGCCACTGCTGATAGTCCGTCATTATTGCGGCTCACCTCCCAAGGGGAGAACGTCAGATGAAGGCGCTAGTTTTAGTGGTGCGGCTTTTACAGTTTGAGTTGGGAGAATGAGCCAATATAGCGGCATGCCTAGAAGAATGTAGTATACATAGAGAAACATTTTCTCTTCCTCCCTTCATGCTGTTATCGAAATGCGGTTTCCCTTCTAAATGCTCAGGATCCCCTCCCTTTTTTTGATATGGATGGATAAACACGAATTTAACTTGGCCGGAGTTTATTTAAGGTTCCTCCATACTTGTCATTCATGTCCACCTCTAATGTATTCATATGTGACAGGGGTGGAAAAGGAACTAGCCGTATATGCTGATTACTAACTAAACCCTCAAACATCTAGTATCAATAACTAGTCCATTCAAAGTTGATTATACGAACTTTTAAAATATTTTTTTCGAGGTGGTTTTCGTCCATACGATTCCACAGCCAAGAGCATCTATTACATTGTACAATTACAAATCATTGAAGGGAGATCAGACATATGGATCATTCTTTTCACAAAGCATCACACAAATACAGAAAGCATTCAAAAGGGGCTCGAAAGGATTTTAGACATGTCAAAGACAAAGCCTTAGGCGAAGGCCTGATACGGTTAAGCAAAAGTCTTAATCAAATCAATACAAAGTTAAATGTGATCAACAAAAAATTAGACAGACTCAAAAAAGGTCATCGGCATTAATAAACCCTTAATATAATTAAATACTCAGTGAAGCTGTCCATACAGCTTCTTTTTTCATTTTTTACAGCTCCATACCCTATTACACAATCGGGCCAGATCTTCCTCAAACTAAAAACGCCCAACACAAAATCCCCGCCAGGCATACCACGCCTGACGGGGATTTGCGTCAAATCACTTGGATTCAATCATCCTTAGTAAAGGATAGAACGGGAGATAATAACCAGCAGAATGAACAGAACCAGGATTGCGCCTGTCGATGTAAAAACTCCGCCACCACCGTAGCCGCCGCCTCTTACTTCACTCATTTGCGAAAACCTCCTCTTTATTTAAGATACATTTGCATTGTATTCGGGAGGCAGCTTGAAGGATTGGACACTATACCCATTTGTCAGCAAATTGATCGTTCAAGTGATCTAATATTTCGTCCAATACTCTGTACTTCCGTCTTTGCTTTCCCGGGAGACTTCGGAATGTTCGCGGTCCCAGCCCTCCAGAATCCGTATTGTTCCAACTTCATCCCGGTTCTCCCATACAATGTACTTCTCCTCCTCAAGCCGAAGGAGCCCCCTCTTAATATCCTCAGTACGGTGTCTGCCCGTCAGGCGCTGAATGTCCCGAACATCCGGTATACGCCGGTACTTCAAAGAGAAATTATACAGAATCCGCAGCAGCTTGCGCTCGAAATCTGGGAGCATACAGAATTCCTCCTTATCGTCGTTCTAAACCTCAGGATAACCATTCCCTAAACAATCTAACTTGAATTATACAGGAACATTTGTTCCCTTTTCAAGCCTAAAGAAAGCCCATGTGAGCACATGGGCTTTCTTCATTATTTTATATAGTAAATTCCCTGACTGACTAAGTGGTTCCAAAGCTTCTCTGGAAGATCTAAGCTGTCTTGAAGCGGAATCATTACTTGGACTTAATTTCTTTTAGTTCTTTAGGGAGCGACTTAGCTCCAATAAAACTCTTTGTAGATACGGAAGATCTCTTCGCACTTTTATACAAAAACATAGAGATACTGCGGGCTAATTGCTGCTTCATCTTGGTTCACCTCCCTTCCAGAAAGGCAGTATAAGAAAAGCTTGTACAGCACAAGCAAGTGCTATTGCTGAGGACTGGAATATTAAGTTAGAGAGCACCAGAGTTAATGAGATGATTTTCATGTAAGGTGTAAGCGGTGAAGGATTCAATTCCTCAAGAATGTTAGGAGAGTATATCAAAAATACTGCTGAAGATAGAAGTGTGAGTAACCGTATATGATCATGCTCCAATGATATGAACGAAATACTAACAAAAATGGCAGCGGATACTACAGCACAAAGTGTTAGTGACTTCATATGAACACCGCCAGAGAACCTTCTTACCACCAGAAAGGAGAACATGGCAAGTGAAACGTCCCTTAAATCTCCGGTTATCCATCCAGCCAGAACGGTAAGCAGTACCGTGGCGATGAAGTTCAGTCGTATCCCCAGCTCATACTCCAGAATTTCGAGGCTAACTGGCCCCTCGGGATCACTTTGCTTTATCCTGCTGGAGAGATGCTTCGACAATGCTTCTAACCCCTTCATAATCGCTCCTTTGAGAGAGAAAATAGGAAATACTGAAGGTTGAGAATGCCATGATGATTAGGCCCAGAGAATCCACGGTGTACAGAAAAAAGCTAATAAGGAAAATGCTTACAGTAGAAAGGATTGAGGCAATGAACAATGATGTCTGGTCTTTCTGAGGAGAAGGGCGCCCTTCTTGTGGAATCTGGATAAAAGAGAAGCCCAGGTGAAACGATTTAAGGAATATAGCGATCCCATAAGCAGTTAGAATGGAACTGATCTGGATCAGGTATGCATTACCGTCAGTCTTTGACAGATCACTCTGATAGAGCATGCCTACCAAATGATAAATATAGTAAATCGTAAGCTGCAAAACAGTGTAGGCCGTAACCCCAGCTCCAGCAACAAATGCGGAATGACTGAACTTAAGTCTATAAACATATTTGATAAAGATCAAGAAGAATAAATACTGAATCGGAAGATCAAGTTCAGGGATTTCAATCAAGAGCCTCATCACGAAGGAAAAGAGGGCTATAAATACAACAAAAACAGCCACTTTGTAGCGGTGTGACCAGAGGGGAAGCCTGTAAAGGGAGATCATTAGAGCAAACATGGCGAGGGCGTCAACAATCCCCAAGCCAATATAAACATAAGAAGACAACAAATACCTGCACCACCCTTTACTTTATAACTAAATTATAGGGAAGTGCAGAGGAAAGTTCTAGTACTTTATGAATACAAAATATGAAAATATAAAAGTAATTTTTAGTAGGATCTTCCCGAATCTATGGATATTATTGTATAATTAGTTAACATTTAAATGAGGAGTGATTATCTGTGAAAAGATTAGACTCATTTGAAAGAATCCTAATTCTCTTTGCCGCAATCATTGTCCTCTTTATTATCGGTTCCTGTATGGCCTTTCTCTACTTTTCCTCACTTGTGTCCCCTTGATACCAAGGATTAATATGAACCATAACCTCTTCTACGTAACTCACCTCGCTTTTAATCGAATTCCGGATGTCCTTACTTACATCATGGCCCTGCTGTACCGTCATCTCACTCGGAATACTTACCCTTACATCAACAATAATATAATTCCCCAATTCTCTTGCCCGAATCCGGTCAATCCGCTTCACATATTCAACCCGGTTCACAATCTGATTAATCTGATCTAACTGATCTTGGGAAATATTCTTTTCCATCAAAATATCTACAGATTCGCGTCCCATATTATAGGCCAGCTTAAGCACGAAGTAAGATACCACCAGCCCGGCAATGGGATCTCCGTATTTGGTAAAAGGAATATCATAATAATCTCCAAGCAGCGCAAGACCGATTCCCGCACAAGCAGCTGCGGAGGCGTAGACATCCGCGAGATGATCATAGGCCGTTGCCATCAGACTTTTGCTGTTCTCCGTCCTGCCTACCCGGACACAATACACGTACAGCACTTGCTTCCATATCATCGAAATAACCGCAGCGGACAAAGCAATGAGGCTTGCTTCCTCAGCAGGAGAGAAGAAAGCTTCGATAGATTTGACTATCATAAGAACTGCGGCAAGCGCCAGGATTATAGCCACAACTGCAGAAGCCAGAACCTCTGCTTTACCATGACCATAAGGGTGATCCTCATCTGCGGGTTTCTTCGATATCCGGGTGGAGGTGAGAGCGGCAAAAGAAGCTACCACATCTCCCGCGTTATGTATACCGTCTGCAATGAGAACTTGGCTCTTGAATAGGAAACCAACAAAAATTTTAAGTCCTGTCAAAAACAAATTACTGATCAAACTTATCCATACTGCCATAAATGTTTTGTTTGCTGCTTGCATTCTTGAACATACCGCCTTGTTAATGATTTGTGAGTATTCTCCGGACCTTGGCCGGTCAATCTATCTTAACTAAAGATTAGGGTGTGGGTCTAGAGAAACAGTGTTGTTGGCAGCCTTAAACAAGAGACAATTGCAACAATATTGGCAATTTCTAAATTTGTTGCATAGAGGCAAAACCATACATAACTCAAGTACCGTTGACCTATAAAAAAAGCCAATATACCCGATCAAACGATCGGTCATGGCTCTTTTGCAGGCAGCTTTCTATTTAGATCAAGACTCCTTGTTTCTTGAGGAGAACTTAGCAAGGATAGCCCCAAGTGTCCCAATATCAACCGGATCTTCCGCTTTCCAATCGCTGCTGATTCCGGCATGGTCGATCAGCCACTGTCTGCCGGATTCCTTCCAGGCTGGAACATCATGGGTTCTCCCAGGCGATTCCGACCCGTCATTTCCTTTCTTATAGACAGCCATCAGCTCAGCCTCACTTCCCTTATACTCATTAAGATCGACATTTCCGCCGATCCCCGGAACCTTCCCCTCACTCGTATACTGAAGAAATTCCCAGGATTTCCATCCCGACTTATTTACTGGCGGCACATTACTGTAATAAGCGTACCACAGCGGTACATCTGCAAGGCTTGAATCCAGATAACCCTCAATAAAGCTTGGATATGTGTAGAGAAGCGGAAATTGTCCGGTCTGCCGCTTGAACTCATCAACCCAGGAACGCACCGTGGCAGTCACATTGGCCCGGGTTCTCGCCTCCTTGGTCTCTGCGTCAAGTACAAAAGGCAGATCGAAGGCACTCAGTCCTCCAGCTTGATTAATCACTTCAAGAAAATGATCCACTTCCGCTTTCACATCAGCAGGTTTGGCTGCCCTGGTGAAATGGTAAGCCCCTACCAGAAGCCCGGCCGATTTGGCTCCTTTCAAATAACTAAAAAAATGATTATCCGTATATCGGCTGCTCTCCGTAGCTTTAATAAACACGAATGATTTACCCGCGGCTCTCACCTTCTGCCAATCAATGGACCCCTGCCAGTGGGAGACATCAATACCTTGTGCATGGTTCCCGCTTCTAGTCTGCATATGATCCCTCCTTTTAGCTCTTAAGACAGCATATGCTAGAAAGGACTACGCCGTATCGGCTTGTACCCTTATTCCATAATTTTTCCAGGATCAGCCACTTTCTCAATCTTCTTCTCGGTCCGTCTTTCGCTGCCCAGATAATATTTCTCTATAGGTCTGAAGTTCTCATCCAGCGTGTATACCAGAGGCGTACCCGTAGGAATGTTAAGATCAATAACCTCTTCATCACTCATATGATCCAAATATTTAACCAAAGCTCTTAGACTGTTGCCATGCGCGGAAATAATAACCCGTTTGCCTGCGGTAATCTGTGGAATGATCATCTCGTTCCAATAGTCCTCAACCCGGACAATGGTCTCTTTCAAACTCTCGGTCAGTGGAATAAATTGATCCGGAACATCCCGGTATTTAACATCATTTCGCGGGTATCGATCATCTTCTTTGGTAAGGGCAGGCGGCAGCACGTCATATCCTCTGCGCCACAAATGGACCTGATCCGCTCCATACTTCACGGCAGTTGCTTCTTTGCTCAGTCCTTGAAGAGCTCCATAATGCCGCTCATTAAGCTGCCAGGTCTTATGGACCGGAATCCACAGCAAGTCCATTTCATCCAGTATGTAATGTAAGGTCTTGATTGCCCGCTTTAGATATGAAGTAAACGCCACATCAAAAACAAATTCATCCTGCTTCAGCAGCTTCCCGGCTTCCTTCGCCTCCGTAATTCCTTTCTCGGACAGATCCACATCCGTCCAGCCGGTGAATCGATTCTCCAGGTTAAATATACTTTCTCCGTGTCTTACAAGAACTAATTTATACATACGTCTATCCCTCTCTTTACTATTTAAATATATACATAGATTTACCCATATCCAAGGCTCTTAGAACTAATCTGCTAGTGATCTCCCTGCTTGTGATATAATCGGAAATAATTACAAATTTTGTGGAGGTTCCGATGTCTAAATTTCTCCTGTTTTCAGCATTGTGGTGGCTTGTTGGAAACCCATTTCTGGCACTTATCATTCTACTGGCCATTATTTATTTGCTTGACCGGCAATTTGTCGGTGTATTCCCGAGTGTGACCAGACCGATCCGACGAATGAGGGGCATATCCTTACTCCGTCAGCAGCTCACACTTAATCATCATGACATCTCAGCCAAACGCGATCTTGCAAGACTTCTGCTCGAGAGGAAGAAATACAGCGAAGCCTATTCCTTGTTAAAAGAAATGGAGCCTTCGTCTGAAGAATCCGCGGAATATTGGGATGATCTCGGCACAGCCGCTTTAGGACTCGGCCAAGTGGAAGAAGCCGAGGTACATATGCTTCATGCTCTGAAGCTTAACGAACGTGTTCGTTACGGACAGCCATATCTCAAGCTGGCAGCCGTCTATCAGAACAGAAATGCAGAGAAGTCTATATATTATGCCGAGAAGTTCAGTCTTATCCACTCGTCTTCCAGCGAAGCCTATTATTTGCTCGGCAATGTATATCAATCCCTGAACCGGAAAGCTGAGGCGCGTAAGGCCTATACTGAGTCCATCAGTATTTACCGTTCACTGCCTAAGTACAAGAAGCGT